>Ga0187892_10012444_pt1 | contig 10107 bp, 15 predicted proteins | sample MA1701073metaG_FD_139345 | JGI IMG/M metagenome (GOLD analysis project Ga0187892, IMG submission 139345) | Bio-ooze microbial communities from a basaltic lava cave in the Kipuka Kanohina Cave System on the Island of Hawaii, USA - MA170107-3 metaG ...
AAATCACCGACGCCGAACTGGCGGCCATCAAGCTCACCCGACACGCCTTCCACGGCGACTGGAACTACACCATCGCTCCACAGCCCACCAGTTGAAGCTGTTATTTATGCACAAAGCCTTAGTCACGAGTGCCGGCCGGGACCATTTCGGACTGCTTTCGGTCCGAATCGGCCTTGCTCCATTGTTGATAGAGAAAGAACAACCGGTCCACGGCCTCCCGCGTGCGGCGGTGCGAAGAACCGCGATTGGCGTAAATGATCGGGTAATTGTCCCATAGCAGGGGCTCGGCTTCTTGGAAGCGATTCAAACCGGCGAGGGCGTGACCCAGAGCGTGGCCGTTTTGGCCCTTTCACAACGGGAGCGGCAATTGCGCGTCGGCGGCTGAGGGCCGCATTCTAGCTGAGCTTATCGCTCAAGTTTTTGGGGAATCCGGGCAACTGCGACGATTGCGACTACTTCGTTTTCGGCCGATTGTGTCACACGATTCAAGCGGTGGGCTTGAAACCCACGCGGATTCTCCTATGCATAAGTCCCCATTTCGTTAGAGCTGTCACCGCGGGTCAGGCTGCAATCTCGCGGATCAGCATGAAGGCCTCGGCGTGGCGGAGGCCCACGGCGTGGCCGCGCGTGATGCTCAAGGCGCGAAGGGCTTCGATGGAGCGCTGATGCGGGGCCGGCCGAATCTGCGAAGCATACATGGCACAGGCGGCCAGCTTCTTTTCGAGATGGCCTGAAATGTCCACAAAAATGTTGGGCACGAAGGCCGGGGTGATCGGGGCGGCGTACCAATCGGTTTCGGAGACCGTCTCGTATGCAAGGATTCGCCGAGGCGTCCGCGGCTCCGTGGGCCGGCAACACACTAAGGCCGTCTGAAAAACGATTTGGTGGTCCTGATGCACGTCGCCTGCGTGAGGCACGTACACGACCTCCGGCTGCACGGCGCGAAAGACGTTGAGCATGGCCGCGTGAATGTCCGCCCGGGGCACGCGGTCAAGGCCCGCCGCGGGGAAATCAAGAAAATACGACCCGGCCAGGCCCAAGAACGCGTGCACCGCCCGGGCCTCGGCCTGGACTTGCTCCACTTGCTCGGTCCCGAAGCGGGCTTCCTCCCCGCGCGTGCAGACGAGCACGTGCACGCGATCCCGCTCGGCAAGATGCCGCAACACCGTCCCGCCGACCCCAAAAACCTCGTCATCGGGGTGAGGCGCTACTACAAGAACGCTTTTCACGCCTGTATGCTCTTCGCCGCGTCCTCGGCTCGGGTCGATTGGAACCGGCTGCCGGGTTGTAGCGCCGGCACCGGCGACGCCGGATTCCGATCGATCTCAGTCTCCGTAAGCCACAGCCCGCCGTCCGCCGTCGCAACCAGCGGCCGATTTTGAGCATCCACCCCAACGATCACCCCGAGCCGGTTTGAATCGCTTGAGAGCATATCTTCCCTCTTCGCTGGCCGGGCGCGCCAAATCGTGACTCGGCCGCTTTCGCAAAAGCTAAAAGCCCCTGGGTAGGGCCGGCTCGACGCCCGAATCAGTCGATAAATGCTATCGGTGGATCTTGTCCAATCAATCAGTCCATCCACCGCCGTGCGTCTGGGATAATAGGTGGCCTTGCCGTGATCTTGCGGGCTGCGCGGTAGATCGCCCGCTTGAATGCGTGGGGCAAGCTCAACAATGGTTTCCTCCAGCACGGCATTGGTGCGGTCGATCAGGTCCTGAGCGTAATCATCCGGCAGCACCGGAACCTCTCGCTGGACGATGATGTCGCCGGCGTCGGCTATCTCGCTCAGAAAGAACACGTTTACCGCAGCCCGCTCACCCAAGAGGATCGTCCAGGCCACCGGTGCGCGGCCCCTTCCGCGAGGCAGGATCGTGGGATGGAAACCAACGCCGCCATGCCGGGCGATGTGAAGCAAATCGGGCGACACCAATTGCGAAAGACCGATGACCCAAAGCAAATCGGGGGCGTGGCCCCGCAGAAAGTCGAAAACCGCGGGCTCCGACACTCTGCGAAACGATTGGAAGGGCAGCCCAGCCTTCAAGGCCGTGCCCCGTAAGGACCGGTAGTCCGCGACGCTTTCGGCCAGGGCTTCGTCCAACCCTAAGACGCCGGTGAGTTCGATGTTTGCCCGCAGGAGTGCTTGCAGCGCATGAAAGCTGGAACTGACACTTCCCATCAGGGCAACGTTCATGGCAAGTGCCCGCTAGCGGATTATGAACATCCGACGAGAGAAGTCCGAGGCGCTAGGGCAAGGGATGTCTCTTGCCGGCGCCGGTCTAAGTGACTCTCGCGGCCGAGACGGGCTCGCCAGCGCTTGCGGTCCACGCGAAGCCTCATGAGCGCGGAGGTGCCGTTGGGATCCTCGCGAAGAACGCTGGAACGCGATCCTTCGGTGAGCACGGAAAGGATTCGGTCCATGGATTCCTGCCGATAACCGCCCAGCACGTCCGTCGGCAACTCCCACCGAGACAGGCGCCCGCACATCTGGATCGTCAGCCGGAATCGTTGATGGACCATCAGTGCATTGAGACGATCGAACAAAAGCCGATTCACATCGTAAGGAAGGAAAGCATTGGTCATATGGCCGGCAAGTTGGCGGTGATGGACCTGGTGATCGCCGGCCAGAACCTCTTCGAGGAGCTGCCGCATTGGAGGCGGCTCAGCGGCATCGGCCCGCAACTCCCAGTACAAGTGGCCGAAGTTCACGCTGCAGTCACACAAGGCAATCTGGCGCGGAATGAACTTCCCATGAGCCACGGTATCGGCCGCGAGATGCGACAGATACCCCAACGCAAACGCCTTATCCTCCTCCGTTCGGCCGGCCTGTTGCAACCCAAAGCCCGTGGACCAATGATGGCAAAACTGTTTCACACGGCTCCATCGTTTGGCAAAAACGACGTCCGCCGCGATACTACCATATAGGTATGCCGCGCGGTGCCGTGCCAGGATCGCTGCGATCGCCGCCGGCAAGAGTCCTAGTTGTTCAAGGACCGAATTGGCCAACCCGACGTGGGTTGTCGGACCCCACGCGAGGGCCGGGTCGGCTATAAACGCCAACAGGACCAGTGCGCATAAGAACAGCCAGGGTCGCATACCCGGTCGCGTTTTATGGCTCTTTGTACGTACGGTTGCTTGCTGTCTTCTTGACATCAATTGCTGCCCGTGTAGACTTTAGAGCTTTGATCGAAGATTGCAAGCGGAGCACTTTAGGGGGTTTGTAAGAAATGGCACAAGCGCGATCACATCTAAAAGTTCGCCGGGCCAATGGCGTGAGTATCGTTGAGTTCGCCGATCGCAAGATCTTAGAAGAACTGTCGATAAGCGAGATTCAACAAGAGCTCTTAAGTTTGGTTGCCTCATCACCTTCGATTAAGCTCCTCTTGAGCTTCAAGAACGTCGAGCATCTTTCAAGTGCAGCGTTAGGAATGTTGATAACACTGAATAAGCGGGTCGAAGAGCAGGCAGGAGCGTTGCGGCTGTCGGATATCACGCCGCAGATTTACGAGGTGTTTAAGATCACGCGGCTGAATAAACTGTTTCAGATTCATGAGACGGCCGAACATGCCTTGGGTTCGTTTGCCGATTGAGTAAGGGCTAGTTTTTCGGAGTTTTTGTGCTCCCCAAAACGGTCAACGCTGATATGACCACGATTGATCCGGATAATGAAGCGACTTTTAAGGTCTGCGTCATTCGGAGCGATCCGAAACAGATTTGCATCGCCCAACGCACATTACTGAAAGAACTACAGCTCAATGGCTTCCGGCAAGAGACGATTTTCGGCCTCACGTTGGCGTTGGAGGAAGCCGTATGCAATGCGGTCAAGCATGGGAATCGCTGTGACCCGTCCAAGCGGGTCACGATTCGTTATGCCGTGAACGAGGAAAAAGCGGTGGTCGTCGTACGCGACGAAGGGGGAGGTTTCGTACCTGAGAACGTGCCCGACCCCACGACTCCCGAACGCCTACCCCTGCCCAATGGCCGGGGGATCATGCTCATCCGCGCCTATATGGACGAAGTTTGCTATCGCGATGAAGGGCGCGAAGTCTGCTTCATCAAACGTCGTTCCTAACGGGCCTTGGGAGCCAAGTCGGCATGAGCACGGAGGTCATTCGACGCCGTTTGTTCTACTCGGGGAACGTCCAAGGGGTCGGTTTTCGCTATACCAGCAATGCCGTTGCAGCCCGTTTCCCCGTAACAGGGTATGTTCGGAATCTGCGTGACGGCCGTGTGGAACTCGTGGCCGAGGGCGCCCCGGCGGTGCTGGACCGGTTTCAGTCGGCGATAGGAGAGGCAATGGGGGGGAACATCGAAGCGGTCGAGGCCAGCGAAACTACGGCCACTTGCGAGTTCAAGTCTTTTTCGATCGCGCATTGACTAACGTTGCGGTCAGCAGCTCCGGCCGGAATGCGACGTTCCGTCGGGCAATGCCCAAGGATTACCATGCAGTACTAGGTCAGGAGACCGGAAGAGGAGAACGGAGAGTCCATGATCCGAGCCGTTGAATTGCGAAAAGGCAAAACCATCGTCCACGACGGACAATTGATGATCGTGCACGAGGTTCAGCACGTGGCCAAGGGCAACAAGCGCAGCTATATGCAGGCCAAGCTGAAGAACCTCAAAAGCGGGATCATGGTCGACGAGCGCTTTAACGTCGACGACCGCATCGAGATTCCTTTCGTCGAGTCCAAGGAATACGAGTTCCTGTACCGCGAGGGCGACCGCCTTACGGTCATGGACCTTGATACCTTCGACCAATTCACGGTCAATCCCGACGTGGTTGGAGATTCGCAGCAATGGTTGACTCCCAACACGAGAGTGTCGTGCCAGGTTTTTGACGGGCAAATCGTCTCCTTTGACTTGCCCCACGTTGTCGAACTGGCCGTGACCGACACACCACCAGTCGTAAAGGGCGCGACGGCCACCAACCAGATGAAGGAGGCCGTGTTGGAAACCGGCGCGAAAGTCCGAGTCCCGCCGTTTATTGAGCCTGGTGAACGCGTCCGCGTCGACACGCGCACCGGCGAATACGTGGAGCGGGCCAAATGAGCCAAGGTCCTTTCCTTACCCGCTGTCACGGAATCCTTCGCATGGTCGGGGCCTGCATGGCTCTCGCTGCGCCGCCGTTCCGCGCGGCGGCCGATACACCGATCACGGCACTTCGTGTGACGTTCAGTCTGGAGCAGCCGGTGTTCGCAACGGCGCCACCGGGGGATACCCGTCGCATTTTCGTCGTCGAAAAGGCAGGCACGATCCGGGTTTTGAAGGACAGCGTTCTCCTGTCCGCGCCGTTCCTGGACATTGTCAGCCAAGTTCTCAGCGACCCGACAGAGAGTGGGCTCTTGGGTCTCGCCTTTCACCCGGACTACGATGTATTCCCGCGGTCTTATGTTTCCTATGTGGATCATCTCGGCAATGTCGTCATCGCGGGCTATGAGGCTACCTCCGGCCCCGACGTCGCCGACCCCAAATCAGGATATCCGCTCTTAGTTATTCCACACGGGACCATCGTCCACTTCGGCGGGTGGCTGGGCTTTGGGCCGGACGGGTACCTGTACATTGCCGTGGGTGACGCGAACATGCTCGTCAATGCCCAAGACCGCAACAAGCTGCTCGGTAAGATCCTGCGAATCGACGTCAATGGTGATGACTTTCCCGGTGATCCCAATCGCAACTACGCGATTCCGCCAGATAACCCGTTCGTCGGCCGCGAAGGGGCGGATGAAATCTGGGCCTTCGGACTTCGCAATCCTTGGCGCTGCAGTTTCGATCGAGCCACCGGTGATTTATACATCACCGATGTGGGTTCCAGCTTTTGGGAGGAGGTCAATCTCCAGCCGGCCGGCAGCCGTGGAGGGCTGAACTACGGCTGGCCTTGCGTCGAGGCCGATCGCTGCCGACCCGCTTCCGGCTGCCCGTGCGATGATCCTTCGTTTGTGGCACCTATGTTTGCCTATCCGCATGTTCCCAGCTGCGCGATCATCGGGGGTTATGTTTATCGCGGTTGTGCCATGCCCGATTTCTACGGCGCCTATTTTTTCGCCGATCATTGTTCGGGGAACATCTGGTCATTCCGGCCCGAGGAAGGCCGAGCGATCGACCTGCGGACCCACACAAAGGAGTTGACTCCGTTGGCCGGTCGAATTCGACAAGTCACTTCGTTCGGGGAGGACGCCGACGGGGAACTGTATTTCAGTGATTATCAAGGGGATGAGCTCTTCAAAATCGTCCCTCGTCCGGAATGCGGGGACTGCAACCGGAACGGCAATCCGGACGCCTGCGACATCCAAGCCGTGCCGGCCGCGGATTCGGACGGGAACGGCATCCTCGATTCCTGCCAGACGGCCCGGCGTCTTCTTCAGAGTGATCCCCCCTCGGGCTCCGTAGACGCCCGGCAAGCATGGGAGGGGAATATCGAATTCCCCGCGGGGTGGTCCGAGTTGAGTGTGACCTTCAATGAAAGCGTCGGTGGTCTAGGACCCGGTGATTTTTGCATTCGTCAAGAAGGCGGCGATTTACCGCCGGTCTACGTCGTCGAGGTGCAAGAGATCGACCAATTCCGCGTCCGGCTGGGTCTGAATCGTCCCGTAAACCCCTGTGCATGGATGGTCGTTTCACCCAACCGGGGCCAAGGCAACATCCGTCTCGGATTGCTCCCCGGCGATGTCAACGGCGACGAAACGGCCGATGCGCAAGATGTCGCCGCCTTGGCCGGTTTTCTGGGAAGCCATGCGGAACCAGGCATCTGGTCGGTCGATATCAACCGTTCCGGCGAGAAAACGCCTGAAGACCTCATTCGCGTCGTGGATATCTTGCATGGTCTGGATCGGCTCCCCGAGCCAAGCACTTGTCCCTAGTTGCGTGTTGCGCCGTATCAAGATCGGCGATGCCGGACCGGAAAACCCGCCTCCGACGCCGCGCGGCGTCAAGAAAAATCACTTTGCGAACGCTTCTTTGAAGAATTTTTCTCTTTTTTTTTGCGCCAAGATCAGTTTTTTTTTCGCCTCTGGGCCGCGCGTTTTTCACGCTCCCGGACGTTTCTTGCAACCAACGGAGAGGAGCTACGTCTCAGAAATCCGCATGGTCACAGAGTGCAGGATTTGCCTGAAAAATAGGGGAAAATCAAGAGGAATGGCCGGATGAAAAAAGTGCCAAATCGTGTCGCTCACGACGTTGCGTGCCTTCGGCGAGAAGGCGCGATCGTGGAGTGGGCCTCGGACTGTTTTGGAAATCTCAAGTTTTTTCTCTTGCATTCGTGAATGATTTTTGTAAATTTCCTTTGACAGAACATCGCGATGGTGTAGGATTCTGTCCAGAAAGGAGGTGATGGTCTGTGGCAAAGAAACGTTCCTCCGCCAAGAAGGGCGCGAAGAAGTCTGCCAAGAAGGGCAAGAAAAAGAAGGCCCGCAGAACTTCATCCATGATGTGATGCACGGCCTTGCATGGGACGCTTCGCGTTGCTGATCCGGTGGCCGGCTCACGCCACGGCAGTCGGTAGGATCGGGCGAAACGAAGGCGTTCCAAGGCACGGCAGAACAGCGTGCTGATGGAAGGTGCCTCCAATGGGTTCGGCACCTTCCATCGTTTTTACGGATATCTCATTGACTAAGGGGGTTATGGCCACTCCGGTTAGCAACCGTCAAGCGAACTAATCGGTCTGGGGGGCGTTCATGGCGGCTCGGCGCATGATAGCCCGCAAGAGGCGATCTTCCATGGCCGGGTCACGGCCCTCATCCCGCCAGCGATCTTCTTCACGCGTCACGCGAGCCGTTCCCGTCGTCGAGGGGAGGTTTTCAGCGAAGAACTGATACGCGGCGCCGCTGCTATTGAACTGCCGGTCAGGGGAGGACAGCCGCTCCTTATGCACGACAACCGCGAGCTGTTGCCAGGCAGGGGACTCGTCCCCTCGGCCCGACGAAGAAGGCGAGAACGTAACCTCCGCCCAGCGGCGGAGTGGGTTCACCGTCGAATCGAGCGCATCGCGTCCGGTAGCCACGTCGCGGCGCCAGAGCTCAAACCAATGTTGGGACGTTTCCGGCAGCGTGGTGATGATTCCGGCCCGTCGATCCACACGGTCCAGGCGAAACCCCTGCCGCCGAAGCGTTTCCTGGCCGGCCTCCCAGAGTTGGTCCGCCGCGGCGGACTCCGCCGGGATCTGCAGGGTGCGCGAAGTTTCGTATTCCATTCCACATTTCTGCGCGCATCCGAGGCAAACCAAAAGAGCGGCGGTGCCGGCAACGGCCGAATCGTGTTTGGTCATCGTGTGGTCATCTTACGAGCAAGCCTCAGCCATTCAAGCAGAAAAGGTTCGACATCGGAATTGTGTGGAGGGCAATTGGTAATGGAAATCCCGGCGAATAGAATGGTTTCATGGTACTCAACGAAACCGAAATTCGCCTGCTGGGGGTGATGATCGAGAAATCACTCACCCAGCCCGCCGGCTATCCCATGACGCTCAATGCTATTACGCACGGAGCCAACCAACTACACAACCGTGACCCAGTGACTCAGTATAGCGAAAACGATATGTCCGCGGCCTTACGAACCTTGCAGCACAAGAAGCTCGTTGCCCAGGCTCCGCCCAGTCCCGGGGCGCGGGCCAATCGCTTCGAACACAAGGTTGTCGAGGTGTTCCATTGGGACCGGCGCGATCAGGCCGTCATGGCCGAGCTGATGCTCCGTGGCCGGCAGACGGCCGGCGAATTACGCAGCCGGGCCTCGCGAATGACCGCGCTGCAGGACATCGAATCGGTTACGGCCATTTTGCAAGGGTTGAAAAGCCACGATCCCCCGTTCGTCGACGAGCTGCCTCGTGAGCCCGGCCGGTCTGCCAATCGTTTTCGACATTTGCTTTTGAGCGAAGCAGCCGGAACCGACGCCCCTCCGTCGGCCGTGTTTACTGCGGGATTGCGAGATTTCACAACGGACCGATCGGAAGAGCGCTCGATAGGCGCACGCGACGGAGCCGGCGCCGGTACTCCGGATGCCGACCACTTCGCGGAACGGCTGGAAGCACTTTCTGCTCGATTGGTAAGCGTCGAATCGCGGGTGGACGCTCTTGGCCAAAGGCTTGCGGCGCTTTGCGAAAGCCTCGGCGTCCGGGTCGACGAGCCGACCAAGGAAGCGGTATAATCCCAACGTTGGCGCATCGGTGCCGCCGACTACAAACGAAGGAAGGAGTTTTCGACATGTTTGCCTGGCAATCTCCGGACCCGCAGTCGCTGTTCAACCGGCTCCAAGACGAGATGCGCGACGTCGTGCAACGTGTCTGGCACACGGGCGTTTCCACGCGGCCCTTCGATGGTCAATCGTGGGGCCCGCGGCTGGATGTCTACGAGCATCCCGATCGCTACGCCGTCTACGTCGATGTCCCTGGCGTGAATCCCAACGAGATCGACGTCAGCCACGTAGGCAACTCGGTCACCATTCGCGGCCGCAAGGAAGCACCCGTGGAAGTCAACGAGCAGACGCGGGCCATCCGCGGCGAGCGCCATTATGGCGCCTTTTGCCGAACGATCGAACTTCCCGGCGACGTCGACGTGGCCCGGACCGCGGCGAGGTGCTCCGGGGGCGTGTTGGAACTATCCATTCCTAAGTCCGAGCAGAGCCGGCCACGATCGGTACGAATCCAAGTGGGTGAGGAATAGGCCGACAAGCTCTCAGCGTGAACCCTCATGAGGATCTGCCATCGTGACGGGCGCGGCGAACCTTGGGTCGGCCCGTTGATCGAAACGACTAGCAGCAAATCGATGCTTTCAAACTCGCCATCTGGCGTCGCCGTCACGGCGGTGCGCTGCGCCATGGTTGGGGCGAGTAACTCCGGATGGGAAATCTCGATCGTGCGGCCATCCGCTAAATTAGATAGATGGTGAATGGCCGAAACGGCTTTGCCTATGGTAACGCCGCAACTCTCTAATTGTCATGGTTGCTTTCCCTGTAGCCCCGATCTTAATGCTATTCGACTTCTTCGAGCACGAAAAGCCGGGTGACGGGGTGCATGACCGTCTATGCGGCGAGCTTCCCGCGGTTCCTACCGACGGCTTGGCCTCGTGGGCGGTGCTCGTGGAATCGGTCGCTGCGGTCGTCCTCGCTGAGGTAGGCGGCGCGGATTTG
>Ga0187892_10012446_pt1 | contig 10106 bp, 5 predicted proteins | sample MA1701073metaG_FD_139345 | JGI IMG/M metagenome (GOLD analysis project Ga0187892, IMG submission 139345) | Bio-ooze microbial communities from a basaltic lava cave in the Kipuka Kanohina Cave System on the Island of Hawaii, USA - MA170107-3 metaG ...
AGTCTCGGCTCATGACCTGACCCCCGTTCCTGATCCTGTTCCGGATCCTTTCGCTCTCCCGCGTTCCTCCCCTGGGTCACTCCTGCTGAGCGTAGGCGGTCCACTTCTCGCGAGCGTCGAAGTTTTGGGGTCCGGATCAGCTCCTGATACGTCTCAGGTGCGCACACTTCCGACCGCCTCAGCCGAGAAGCGAGCGTCTGTAGATCGTAGTCGCGGAGCTTCAACAGGGATCGCCGAATGCCGCTGAGTCGTTCAGGATTCGTCTCTTCCCACCGTTCCCCGCACTTCAGGACCGCTTCAACCGGTCCCGTCCCCGTCCGGGTCGACCACGGGGACCGATCCTCCAACCATCGCAGCTGCCATGAAAGAATCGAGGTCAGGTCTCTCGGTGGATGGATTGTCGCCAGGAACACGACGATCGACTCGTACCTCGCCAGCTGGTACAGATGATTGAAGTCGTCACGAGCTGGATCTGGTCGCAGGCGCTTCAGAATGTCGAGATGCCCAGCGCTCGCGGCTCCCTCGATCGCCGAGAAGCCGACGAAGTGCTCCTCCCCATCCTCTTCGTCAGCATCCGTGGAGACGCCCAATTCCGGATCTGGTGCGGGTGCGTGCGGATCGGCTCCGGCCCAGAGACACAGGCTGACTCCCCTCTCGTTCCCCGCCCTCACGTGGTAGCCGAGGGCGATGTTCAGCTCCCGCTGGATTCTCGGGTCTTCCCCCCGGTGCCGCTTGACGAAGCCGAGGAGTGGCCGGTTCGTCGTGCCATGACCCAGCATGGACGCCATCTCGTGCCTTTCCGTCAGGTCATGTCCTGCCGCCCGGAACCGCTCATACAGTTCCACGTTGTACGTGTTGAGCACCGTGTACACGTCGGCGTCCTTCAGGTCCGCGCCATGCGCCAGGAGGAGGTCGAACAGGTCCCACCGCCGAGCCTCCAGCGCCAGGTCGAGCGCAGCATACCGTTCGAGTTCGGGCCGGTAGCCGCTCTTAAGCAGGAGAGATGCGAGCGAGTGCTGCCCGCTCTCAAGCGCGATCTTCAGCGCCGTCCTTGGTCGGCTCCCTTTGAGGATCGTCTCGGGCGCGAGCTGGAGGGGCTTCCCGTCGGCTATCCAGCGCTCGACTTCGTACAGCCGTCCTTCACGACACATCTGGTGCAGCGGCCGCAGATCGTCGAGCGACTGCGCGAGACCGCGATCGCCGTCTTTATTTGCGGAGTCTCGCATGGTCCAGGATTCTAAGTTCGAGAGCACCTTGCCCGCGACCTTGCGAGCACCGTGCGCGCGGGTGCCGAGAAGGCGCGGAGGCGTGCCCGGGGCCGGTGGAGTTGACGAGATGCCCTGGCACGACACCTGTATCAAGTGGCGCCGTTTACGCTCGGTGGCGCTCGTTCAGTGAGACGTCGTGCCAGCCTACGTTTGCCCCTCCGCGCGAGGTTCGTGCGAATTCCGCCCAGGAATGGAACGTCAGGGAGCAGGACTAGCTAGTCGACGCCGGCGCGCCTCCCGTCGCGGCCCAGGGCACCGTCTCGGTAGCGTCGGTGACCGTAGGGCCGCGGTGTAGCCGGTTCACGTACTTCCCCGTATAGCCACAGAGCGCCAGGAGTGCAAGCTCGACATACCGGAGGGCGAGCTGCCGAGCTTGAATCCGAACCTGCGGCGACGTCGGCCTCAGGATCTCGCGACGGCGCGGATGGACCAGTGTGTTTCGAACCTCGGACATCGCCCACGGCCCCGACCGAAACCGATGTGAGCCCGCCCACGAGAACAGGTCGGGTGCCAGCAACGCAGGAAGGTCTGAAGAGATCTGCAGGTCCGTCAGCAGCGCTTCGATTCGACGCCCAGAAGGCAGCTTGTCAAATGCGACAGCGTCACGTCCCCGGTGCCCGACGAGGTGTACCCAGCTCACACGTTCCAGCGCAGCGTGGGCGAGAACAAGGCTGCCCTCGATCGCGCCGGCGTTGAGATTCGCCTCGATGTACCAATGAACGACCTCGCCCAGCGTTTGGCGCCAGGTCGGTTGCGTCCAGAGGGCCCGAAATCCCCGGAAGGCGAGGCCCACCGTCCCTGCATCATCGAGGGGAAACCACGAGGAAACGCCTTGCCAGTGCGTGACGAGGGGATGGCTGGTCCACTCCGTCCATACGGGCTTTCGCGCACCCAACCCTTCGGCGACGATCACGCCACACCACAGGCCACGCGCAAAGGATAGGAATACGTGAAGGCACGTACGGAGATCGTCCGCGTCCGCGGCCTTGAATTGCCGGCCATCTGCGCGCCTGATCATTGCGACGTGGCCAACCCCATAGCCGCCGTGGGTTCGAAGAAGATCCCTGATCTTGCTGTAATCAAAACGCTCGTCGAACTCGATCGCCCAGTCCGCGTCCTCAAGGTTCAGGCGTACTGGGCCACCGCCCCCGCCCGCGAACCGTGCCGGTTTGCCAATGTAGTGGTGGAAGTTCGCGACGTGAAGCCGGATCGCACGGACCCGCCCATCCCGCCCGATGCGTAAGGGACCATGGACGTAGCCTCGAGCTGTCCGGCGAACAATCCACGTTGCCCCGGTGACCGATGCCCTCGCGGCCGCGGCACCTGGGATGTTGAGCGTCCTACCGTCACCCAAGTCGACTTCCGTTCGGGACCACACCGTCGCCTGGAAGTGCACCACAGGATCCGGCGCCCACGTCAGGCGGACGGCCCCGCGACAACGCCACCTCCGCCGGCCATGCGATAGCGTGAACCGCCCTCGGAACAGGGTCTTGGCTCGGTTCGGGGGCCGGATGTCATACTCCACGGTGGCCGCTGGCGGCAGGTGCGCGGTCATCGCACGTAACCACGCTGCCGCACGCGCCCCCCGCTTCGCCACTTCTCCGCTCATCAACGCTCTATGATCGTTCGCCCGACCTGGCTGATCTTCTTGCGCAGATCGCGCTTCCCCGGGCCGCTCAAGCCCAACGTCTCGATGCTCTTCAGCAGCTCTTCCCTCGTGAAGAGCTGCGAGGCCTGCTCGATCTTGCCGAGCCCGAGCAGTGTCGCAGCAGCCCAGCGGCGCTCTGGTCCCGAAGCATCATCGCCCAGACGCCGACGCCCGTTCACGCTCTCCTCGACCTCCCTCAGCAATTCTCGCTCGGCCTGGGCTCGGAGCGCCCGCTTGACGCGGTCCAGCCAGGCGCGAGCGGCGCGGGGCGTCGCCGGGTCGTCACGCACCTTTTCCACCTCTTGCCGGCAACGCTCGTAGTGGGCTGAGAGCGGTCCGCCAATCACGCTGCCCTGGTGCTCAATGCCGTTGGCGAGATCCTCCAGAAGACCTTCGTCGGCTGGATATTGCTCGACGATCCGAAGCGCGATTGGCCAAAATCCGGGTCGGGCCGCCGTGATCGTGTCAGCCACCAGCTCTGCCTGAGCCCGCCCCTCCAGGGCGTATTCAATCAGGATTTCGCGGTCGCCCTCCTGGTCCAGGACCTCGCGAAGATCCCACGTGACCGTCGCACGCGCGCGAGTGTCGCTCGCGGCCACCGAGAATACCAGTCGAACAGCGCGCGCCCGATCGGCCGCGCGAAGCGTGGCCCACAGGTTCCTCTCGCGATAGTGCCCAAGCGGGTCCCAGGCTCCTCGATGGCGTGGCTGCTTCAAGAGCTGGCCGAGGAGTCTGAATCCCCGGTCGGGATCGAACTTCGTGAGGCGCGTGGCCAATTGATCGAAGTCGTACTCGTCCTCGCTCGTGACCCGTGGCATGCTCTCCAGGCACTCCCACGCGAAGCCGGCCACCTCGCCCTCGACCGGACGCCCCATGTGCAACCACATGCCGAAAAGGTCGATCGCCGCGACGGCGTGCTCGAGCCGAGGTCCGGCAATCGCCCGCTGCAGCCGAAGGTACTCGGCGGGCTGAAGCGGGGCGATCCAGCCGCCGAAGCTCAAGACCTTTGCCGTGACGGCCGGGTCCGCCCGACCCTCAACGAGCAGCCTCTCCACACGTTCCACCCCCGCCAAGTCCCCGCCGAGACCGCCGGTCGCAGCCACAATCGCCTCGCCTGGCACTCCGGAGTCTCGGGCCAATTCGTCCAGCCGCCGGCTCGCCAACGCTCGGCTGTGAAGACCAAGTCCGGTAAAGTAAGAAGCGAACACGTTCATCCCATTGGGCTCGCGAACGCACTCCTCGATTCGGGGGCGCCAACGTTGCTCGACGTCGAGCCGTCCCAGCCACCAGGCGAAGCGGCCGGATTTCTGCGCCTCCCGCGAGCACAGCCATGCCAGTAGCGGTTCCGTCAGCGCGTCGGGCCGATCAATCGCTTCCTGCGCCAGCGCCCGGACCTCGACCTCGCTCCGGTACACGGGCTGCCCGCCCTCTTCTGCGACGGCCTGGTGATCCCCGCGCCCCCACCCGCCGAGCCACCGCTTGAATCGGGTCTCGAAATCGCCGCGGTCGATCGTGGCGATCAGAGCCCGCACCTGCTCGACCAGGTCCTGCAGCTCGGCCCGATCTTCCCGACGGAGCGCGCCTCGCTCCGTCAGCGAGTGCTCGGCATGGCCGAGCGCTTCGGCAAGATCAGATACTGAGACAGCAAAGTCCCCTCGGGCAACGCGCTCCGTCAACCGATGAAGCTCGGCGACCGCCCACTTCGGCCTGGCCTGGGCCACACACCTCGCGAGGGCGAACGGGAGTGCTGCCTGAGCGGCCTTGGCCGGTTCATCGTGTCCGGACTCAGCGACCTCGAACAAGAGTCCGGCCATGGACTCCATGTAGTCCCAGATCTCCCCGTACGTGAGGGGCGGCCGCGTGTCGAGCGGCCCGCGTCCGCCGCCACGACGAAGACTCACCGCACCGGTGCCGCGCAGCGCCTCCTTCATCGCGCGGACGGCTAGGAGCCTGGCTTCCGGTCGATCTTGGGCAGTCACGACATCCTTCAGGGCCTCGAGACGTTCGCCGAGCGGGAGCGGCACCTGGGGGTGGAGTGCGTAGAAGGCGTCGCAGAACTCGCTGCTCGCAGCACCGCCATCCCGGTCGGTCTCCGCCTCGGCCAGGCACAGGAGACACCGGAGGGCCACGGCGCTCGTCTCACGTCGGAGCAGCACCTCCTCCAGCGTCGACACCAACTGCCACCGCGCATCACCTTGGATTTGCCGACGCTCCTCCAGACCAAGGCGCTTCAGGCCTGTCTCGATGAGCACCGCCGCACGCCCCGGCACGGCGCTCCCGATCTGACGGAAGAGGTAGCCGTTCTCGACCACTGACGGAAGATCCCTGAACAGCCCCCGTGGCCCGACCACCTGCTCCCAGAACTCATCGGCCCCGCGCCCCTTCAGAGCGCCAAGACGCTGGGTCAACCGCACTCTGCCCGCCTGCTTGAGGCTTCCGAACAGCGCCACGAGTTCCGTGGCGCGGCCCACGATCACCGCCTCCGCAAGGTTGTTCGCCAAGAGCGGTGGCACCACCTCGACGTAGCCCCCCACCCCCCGAAGCACCCCTGTCTGAACCAAGCCCGGGAGCGCGTTCAAGACAGCGTTCGGCGTGATCCCGTCTCCCAGGAGTCCACACGTTGCTTCGAGCTCCGCTCCTGCCGGCCCTTCGACGCCAACATGCGCCAGAAGGCTCAGTAGCCGCAGGATCCGGACACCGTCCTCGCCAAGCACTGGTCGGACTCGTTGCAGGACGGTGCGTGTGACGTCGTCACCGAACGACGCGACCGACCGCCGCAAGTCCGGCCCGAGACTCGCCGCCAGGAGGAGCACGCCCGGGTTACCTCCGGCTTGATCGATGATCCAGGCCTCGAGGCTGTAGTCCACCTCGGCACGTGCCGCGCGGAGCAGCTCCTCCGCGTGCGCATCGGCGAGCCCTCCTACCGCCTGGATGCGTACTCGTGGGTCGTTCCCGAAGTTCGGCACCCGCGCCGGCTCGGGTGTGGACAGCGTCATGATCAGCTTGATCCGCTCGCGGCCAAGGGCATCCCGAACGAACTCCTGAGCACGCTCGGGCTCGGGATCATCCAGGATCACCAGGGTATCGACGCGCGGCGATTCGAGGGCAAGCAGGTCGGCGGTCGACATCGTCTTGGGATCGAGGGCCACGACCGGCTCGAGCGGTCGCTCCGAGCATGCTTCCAAGGTAAGCCGACTCTTGCCCATCCCACTCGGCGCGGTGAGCACAATGACCCGAGCGGTCGGATCCTCGATGAGTGATCGGAGCGACGCGATCTCACCCTCACGGCCGACGATTGAGACATGGCGCCCCGACGGAAGGGTCTGACGCTTGTGCCTCTCCCACGCGGCCTCCCACGTCTCGAAGCGCTGCGGTAGGAAGAAGGCAGATCGCAACGCCGGCAGGTCGTTCAACATGCTGGCAAGCTCAGCGGCGCCCACGATCTGGACGGGCACCCTGTCGCCCCTCCAGCCTTTGACGATCTGCGCGCTCAGCTGAGCCTTCTGGCTTCTCGTCAGGTCGATGTTGGCGAAGAGAACGTAGCGGTTGGGCGGCTTCCCGGCTCGCCTGGCCACATCGCCGAGGGCGCCCTGCAGCCCCTTCCCGAGCGCTCGAACCGTCCGAGCGCGGTCCTGCGAGAGGGCCTCGCGTTGCTTGTATTGAAAAATGTTCCAGCCAGCGCCCATCAACCCAGCCGCGGTGTCGGCTCCCTCGGCAATCTCGAAGTCCCACTCGGCGTCGATTCCCCCGTCCTTGGCGTTGACACGTTCGGTGAACGATGGCAAGGAGGTGCAGCGCCTGTCCGCGGCCCCCCACGCGAGAGCGTTGCAGAGCGATGCGAATCGGCGCGGCGAGAACTCGCGCCCGACAATGCGCTCCACCTCCTCGGCCGTAATGGCTCTTCCGTGGACGAGCGGCGTCTGAGGGCTGTACGCGACCGGCACCAACTCAGCCGGCGGCGACGTCCCTGCCGCTCTGCTCCCCGTTCGCGAACGAGTTCCAACGCTCCCACGCCGTGATCCGCTTTCACTTGAACGCTTCCCTCTGCGACGCGCTGTCTTGCTGTTTCGAGAGCGGCCTCGAGGCCTTGCCATGTCGATCCTCAACCCACAGCGTCGTCTCGTTCGCCCCGGAACGCTGACTCGCCCCGAACGTGTTGAACAGCTCGTACGAATACTGACGACATATCTTCAAGTATCGGTACAGGAGGAGCACTCCAACCGCGAAGGCGGTTCCGCCGCGCCGAGAAGCGCTCCGACTCCCAGACCGCGTCAGCCGGCGCGCTCGCCGCCGCTGCCGCGGCGCCGCCGATGCCCGGCCTTCCGTCCCGCTTGCCACCCTTCATGGTCTCCTCCTTAAATGAGCAGCGTGCCCTCACTGAGGGTCCATTCTAGGGCGGGAGAGGAGCAGCCACGCCACCCGCCGCCCAGGGACAGCTGCGGCAGTCCCTGGTCCCGGCAGCTCACGCCATGCAAGGAACGATCCCCGGAACAGCCTTTCGCAGGTGTCGCTCGAACGCCATGAGGTGCTCCAGGATCTGGTCGGAGGCCTGAAGCCCCTCTTGCAGGGCACACCTGACGTTCGATCTATCAAGTCGCCTGATGAGCGGCGGACATCAAGACGGGAGGGGCAGCGGGATTCACGCCCGACGCCCTGCTCCCACATTGCTCCAGCCTGCGACAAGTCGGCCAATCACCGAAGGAGGGCGTGCGGCAGAGGGCGGTACCAGGCTTCACGAGCGCGACGTGCGGGCTGTACACAGGCACCTCTTTGGATGACCGCGCAGAGTTTCGCCTTCTCGATCAGCGAGTAGAAGCGCGCGCTCACCTCGGTCCCGCGGAATCGCGGACGCGTCTGCGGTGGCGGAACTCATCACGGGCTCTCGAGCCTACCCCGGACGCGCTCGATCAGAACGTCGTCGGGCGCCATCGTGATGACCTCGCCGTCGGGCGCCGGGTCGATCACGTCGACGCCCCACTCGCGTAGCACGGCGGCTGAGGCGCGTGCCCTTGGGTGGTTCCATAGCGCTACGTTCACCGACATCGCGACGATCACCGGCGTGCCGCGCCCGATCGCCTCTGCGACGACCGACAGCGCCAAGTTGTCAGCGATGCCGGCGGCGAGCTTGTTTAGCGAGTCGAATGGCGGACTGGGAAGGATCGCGTCGTCGACGTAGCTTTCGACCACGCGGTGGGGCAACTCGGGCGGCAAGGCAAGTACCATCTCGCGTACCGAGACAACCCGCGCCGCGTTCGGCGTGGGAATGACAACGAGCCGTGGGCCCAGCTGGGCCAACCGGCGGAGCATTCCCGGGATCCGTCTCGCTGTTCCTGCGCCGGTGACGATGAGGTACAAGTGGTCGAGCACAGGTCGATCATACCGGCGGAGGCGCCAAGCCCAACAGGTCATCATGACCCAACGCCACGCAAGCAGAGGTCGACGACCTCGTAAGACCCCCGGTGGACACGTGCAACCCGGCCACTCGTCGACGGGCCCTACACCAACCTCGGCTTACGGAAAGCCCAAGGCCGCGGACGCCTCGTCCAGTTCGTTGCACCATCGAACCCACGCATTCCGTTCCAACAAGTGGCCAACTCGACTCAAGAACAGCCATCCAGCCATGACGAGCGCGACATCGCAGGCATGGGCACCTCCACCCCCGCCCACCTGTGCGGGCCAGCGATGTGGTTCGCCAGTGTCCGGGCGTTGATGCAAGAGGAGGTCTCTACCAGCTTGTCCCTCGTGGATGATTTTGTTTCGCCGACGGTAGAACCCCAGATAGCGTTGGCGGTGTTGATCGCAGGCCCCTCGATCGCACCCGGCGCACCCGGCCATCCACACGCGAACCAGCTCTGGATCTGCCCGCCGAGCACGAGTTGCTGCGCGTTCCCAGTCGTCAGCTGGACCAGCCTCAACAGCTCTCGCCGTGCAAGCTCGCCGGAGACGCCGCATTCGGCCGCCAGTTCTCCGCTCGTGACCGAGCCGCGTGCCACGGCGAGACGAATCGCCGCCTCCAGGCGAAGGGCCGCCCGCACGCGCTCGTCGGCAGATTGCGTCGACCGGCCTGCGGGTGGCCGCGATTCGCGGCTGCCCACAGACGGCCCGGCTTGCAAGACAAGGTCACTGGCTTGTGCCCATCCGGCGCCCTCGAAGATCATGGCCTGCTCGACGACCGCCTCCAGCTCGCGGACGTTGCCCGGCCACTGATGGGCAACGAGGACATCGAGAGCTTCCTTGGTCACGCCTTCGACCGAGAGCCCGTAGCGGGAGTTGGCCTGGCGGCGCACGTGCTCGACCAGGAAGGGAATGTCCTCACGGCGCTCTCGAAGCGGCGGCATGCTGAGAACAACCCGCCGAAGCCGGTAGTAGAGATCCTCACGGAAGGCGGTGCTGGCCGCGGCCGCCTCGAGATCTCGATGCGTCGCGGCGACGATCCGCACGTCGACACGCATGGTCTCCGTCGCGCCAACCGCCCTGCCCTCGCCACTTTGTAAGAACCGCAACAGCATGCCCTGAGCATCCGGGGCCACCTCTCCCACCTCGTCGAGAAACACCGTGCCGCCGTTGGCGACAGCAAGCACGCCCGACTTCTTGGCGACCGCTCCGGAGAACGCACCCCGCTCGTGCCCGAACAGCTCGCTGCGCAACAGGTCGCGGGTGAGGTCCGCGCAGTTGATCACCTCGTACGGCCGGCGGGCGCGGGCGCTGAGCCGGTGGATCGCGGTCGCGACCAGCTCCTTCCCGGTGCCGGACTCGCCCCGTATCAGAACCGGTACATCGATCGGCGCGACACGCTCGATCCGCCGGAAGAGCGCCTGCATCGGCGCGCTCCGGCCGATGATGCCGTGAAACGAGGGCAGGTTGGCTCCCGCCATCGGCGCCCAGCTCCCGTCGGCCGGTGTCTCCACCGGCGGACATGGACACGCCCAGCCTCACGAGGGGTCGCTCCGTACGGGCTGGGCTCCGGGCACCACGTCTCTTGCGACTGCGGGCCTCCGGCCTCTCCGCCCCGATCCTTGATGGGCACCGTCATAACGAGCGGCGCCACGGCCGGTCAATGTCCATTGCGCTCTTCACCAGAATCTGTACGACCGCCTGTGAAATGAGGGGGCTGAGAATGAAGAGGAGCATCGGCTCCGAAATTGATGGATCTCCTGACGTGACTCGCCATCACGGACAGGAGGGAGCCG
>Ga0187892_10012447_pt1 | contig 10103 bp, 5 predicted proteins | sample MA1701073metaG_FD_139345 | JGI IMG/M metagenome (GOLD analysis project Ga0187892, IMG submission 139345) | Bio-ooze microbial communities from a basaltic lava cave in the Kipuka Kanohina Cave System on the Island of Hawaii, USA - MA170107-3 metaG ...
CCGCCGCTGCGAGACCTACGCCGCGGACGGGCGGTTCGAGCTTTACAAAGTTTCGATGCGGTTCGAGGGCCCGCCCGGCCGCCAGCAGCACGGTTTCCCAACGCCGCAGGAGATGGGCGCGTGACGCACCGGCCGGCCACAAAGGGAGTAGAACATGGTCGCTCGCACAACCGCGTGGGTCAAGCGTGAAAACCGCCAGGTGCGCTACGGCGTTGTCGGACTGGGGTACATCGCGCAAATCGCGGTCCTGCCGGCGTTCAGGAACGCGGCCCGGAACTCGTCGCTGGCGGCCCTGGTCTCGGACGATGCGGTCAAGCTTCGCAAGCTGGGCCGCAAATACGGCGTCAAGGCGCTTTACAACTACGAGCAATATGACGCGATGCTGGCCGGCGGCGAGATCGACGCCGTGTACATCGCGCTGCCCAACCACATGCATCATGAGTACACCGTGCGTGCGGCCCGGGCGGGCGTGCACGTCCTTTGCGAAAAGCCGATGGCGGTCACCGAAGATGAATGCCACGAGATGCTCGAGGCCTGCCGTCAGAACAGCGTCAAGCTGATGATCGCGTATCGCCTGCACTTCGAGGAAGCCAACCTCAGGGCCGTCGAGCTGGTCAACTCGGGCAGACTCGGGCAGCCGCGCCTGTTCGATTCGATCTTTACCATGCAAGTGAAGGACCCCAACATCCGCCTGGAGGCCGACAAGGGCGGCGGCACGCTGTACGACATCGGCATCTATTGCATCAATGCCGCCCGCAGCCTGTTCCGCGCCGAGCCGCAGGAGGTCTTCGCCACCAGCGCCAGCAGCGGCGAGCCGCGCTTCGCCGAAGTGGACGAGATGACCAGCGCGATCATGCGCTTTCCCGGCGAGCGGCTGGCCGCGTTCACCAGCAGCTTCGGCTCGTCGGACGTGTCGGCCTACCAGGTGGTCTGCACCAAGGGCGACCTGCGCGTCGATCCGGCCTACGAGATCGCCCAGACGCTCAAGCACCGCATCACGATCGAGGGCCGGGCGAGAGAGAAGAGCTTCCGGCGGCGCGATCAATTCGGACCCGAATTGCTCTATTTCTCCGGCTGCATCCTGCGCGACGAGCAGCCCGAGCCCTCGGGCGAGGAGGGGCTGGCGGACGTGCGCGTGATCCGCGCATTGTACGAATCGGCCGCGACCGGCCAGCCCGTGAAGCTGCCCCCGTTCGTCAAGCCGCAGCGTCCCACGATGGAGCAGGAGATCCGCCGACCGGCGCTGCGCAAGCCGCGCCTGGTGCACGCCGAATCGCCACATCCGTGATGTTGCGGTGCCGCGAGCGCCTTTGCAATACACGCGCTTGGAATCGCGACTGAGACAGACGGCGACAGCGCCCCCATTGAAAACCTCGACGGGAGGATATCAACCTGTCGCGACGCCCATCAGGTAGTTAGCTTCGAGATACAGCACGACCACCCAGAGGGACCTCGACGCGTGTAGTGCCCCCCTGAAAGCGAGCTGGCGCATGTCATGCACATCGGCGCCACCTTTGCTTCAACCATGAGGACTGGGCGTCCCTGCCGATCTTCAGCAACGACATCGGCCGTGGGCCAAGCTTCGGAACTATCAGAGAATCGCGACACTCGTGCAATGATTCGTTATGAGCCACCTGGCAGCGTGTGGCTCAACTCGGGAATTGCGAGAATAACCCACACAGGCCAGTCGTTCTATGATGCCTCATGTGCGGAATTGCCGGTTACATCCGTCCTGCGGGGTTGCTCGGCGCCGAGGTGCTCGGCGCGATGATCGCCGCCGTACAGCATCGCGGGCCGGACGGCGACGGCCTGTGGACCGATCCGCAAGCCGGGATCGCGCTGGGGCATCGGCGGCTCAAGGTGCTCGATCTGACTGACGCCGCGGATCAGCCGATGATCAGCGCCGACGGCCGCTTCGTGCTGACGTACAACGGCGAAATCTACAACTTCCGCGCGCTTCGCGAAGAGCTCGTCGCGCAGGGGGCGACGTTCACCTCGACCGGCGATACGGCCGTGCTGTTCGAGCTGTGCCGGCGCGACCCCGAGCTGTCGTTCCTGCCGCGGCTCAACGGCATGTTCGCCTTCGCGCTCTGGGACGCTGCACAGCGCACGCTCACGCTGGTGCGCGATCGTAACGGCGTCAAGCCGCTGCTCTACGCACAGGTGGATGACGGCGTCGCGTTCGCTTCGGAAATGGCGGCGGTGCGGCCCGTGCTCGCGGGTCGCGAACAACTCGACACCGAGGCCGTGATCCAGCTTCTCTCGATGGGCTTCATCATCGCCCCACGAACGATCTTCACCAACGTCCGCCGCCTGCAACCCGGACATCTGTTTCGCTGGGCCGACGGTCGCATCACCTATCGGCGCTGGGCGCCGCAGCCGACCGCCGAGCCGGCGGTGCGGTCGATTCCCGAAGCGGTCGCACGCCTGCGCGACCTCATGCGCGACGCCGTCTCGCGCCGCATGCTGGCCGACGTGCCGGTCGGGCTCTTCCTGAGCGGCGGGATCGATTCATCTGTCGTGACGGCGGTCGCCGCGCAGCTCGGCGGGCCGACGGTGCGGACGTTCTCGGTCGGGTTTCCGGAGCACCCATTCTTCGACGAGACGCGCTACGCACGCGCCGTGGCCGAGCGCTGCGGCACGGATCACACCGAGCTGCCGCTCACGCTCGACGACGTCCGCAACGCGATCCCCACGGTGCTCGATCATCTGAGCGAGCCGTTCGCCGACAGCTCGGCCCTGCCGACTTACCTGCTCAGCGCGCTGACGCGCCGCCACGTGACCGTCGCGCTGAGCGGCGATGGCGCGGATGAGTTGTTCGCGGGATATCGACGGTATGCGGCGTCGCGGCTGGTCCGGCGGATGGGCTGGTTTTCGCACACGCCGCTGTATCGGCCGATCCGCATGCGCATCGAGACGCTGCCGACGCGCCGCGAGACGAAAATCGGTTCTTACGTCAGCCAGCTCAAACGCGCCATGCGCGGGCTCGATCCCGACCGCCGCCAGCGATATGCCAACTGGCAGCGCATCACCGACACGCTCACGCTGGCGACGCTGGTGGACGAACCGGCGGAGGCGATCCACTCGGCCGAACGCGTGGCGGACGAGCTCTGGCAGCATCGCGGCGAGCCGCGCGACAGCGACGATCTCAATGCGCACCTTCGCACCGAGTGGCGCACGTCGCTGCCGGACGACATGCTGATGAAGGTCGATCTGATGAGCATGGCCCACGGCCTCGAGGTCCGCTCGCCGTTCCTGGATTTCAACGTCGTCGATTTCGTGCAGCCCTTGCCGGCGGATTTCAAGCTGCGCGGCTGGCGCAAGAAGTATCTGCTGTTGCGGGCTTATCGCGACGACCTGCCGCCGCTGCTGCATCGCCGGCCGAAGAAGGGCTTCGAGGTCCCGGTCGGCCCCTGGCTTCGCGGCCCGCTGTACGACATGGCCCGCGAGCTGATCGGCGGCGAGTCACATTTGTTCGACACACTGCTGTCGCGCGATGGTGCGCTGGAGATCCTCGACGCCCACCGCGACGGCCAGGCCGACCACACCGGCACGCTGTGGGCGCTGGTCGCGCTGCTGTGGTGGCAGCGCCGACATGCGCCGAACGTGGCGCTGTAGGCATTGAAACACCGGCTCCGCGCGGCAATCATGCCACTATGGCCGCTCTGATGAAAACCCGCTTCGCCCCTTCGCCGACCGGGCACCTGCACATCGGCGGGGCGCGGACGGCGCTGTTCAACTGGCTCTATGCCCGCCATGTCGGTGGGACGTTCGTGCTGCGCATCGAAGACACCGACATCGAGCGCAACATCCCGGGCGCCGAGCAGAAGATCGCCGACGATCTCGACTGGCTCGGCCTGACGCCCGACGAAAGCCCGTGGACCGGCGGTCCCGACGGGCCGTATCGACAATCCGAGCGGCTTGATCTCTACAAGCAGTATTCGCAGAAGCTGCTCGACGCGGGCCACGCCTATTACACCTTCGACACGCCGGAGGAACTCGCCCGCATGCGCGACGAGGCCAGGCAGCGCAAGGCGGCCTTCCGATACGCGCGGCCCGCTTCGCTTCCCACGCACGCCGACGCCGAGCGCGCCCGATCGCAGGGCCGTCCGGTCGTCATCCGCATGAAGTCGCCCGACGCGGACGTGACCGTCGATGACCGCATCCTCGGCCCCGTCACGATCAGGGCCGAGGAGATGGAGGACTTCGTCATCATCAAGTCGAACGGCTACCCGACCTACCACTTCGCCGTGGTGGTCGATGACGAGATGATGCACATCACCGACGTGATCCGCGCCCAGGAACACCTGATGAACACGCCCAAGCACATGGCGCTCCAGGCCGCCCTGGGCTTCCGCCGCCCGAGCTACGCGCACGTGCCGATCGTGATGAACATGGATGGCACGAAGATGTCCAAGCGCGACAAGCACAAGACCGTGCGGACCATCGTGCAGGAGTGGATCAAGTCCGCGCGCTGGACGCCGGCCGATCTGGCGCGCACCGCCGGCATCGACGAGCCGGCCGCGCTGCGCTGGCTGGACAAGTCTGACACCGAGATGGACGCCGAGCAGCTCGCCCGCGTCGCCGCGACTGTCGGCGCCAAGCCGCCCGAAATCGAGGTCCACGACTTCCGCCGCGCCGGCTACCTGCCCGAGGCCGTGCTCAACTTCATCGTGCTGCTGGGCTGGTCGCCGGGTGAGGACCGCGAGAAAATGACCGTTGACGAAATGGTGCAGCTGTTCTCGATCGAGCGCATCGGCCGCACCAGCGCCAAGTTCGACCGCGAGAAGCTGCTGGCGTTCAACACCGACGCCTGCGCCGCCGCAACGCCCGAGCGCCTGCTGACCGGCTTTCGCGACTACGCGGACGTCAGCGGCTCGCCGATGGCGGCGCTCGATGACGTAGCGCTCGCGCAGGCCCTGGAGGCCTGCCGCGGCATGCGGACGTTCGCCGACGTGGACTCCAAGGTCGGCGCGTTGTTCGTGCCTGACGACGCCGTGCAGTACGATCCGCAGGCGGTCAAGAAAGTGCTGGCAAAGAACGATGGCCAGGGCTATCAGATGCTGGCTCGCCTGCTGCCGTTTCTGGAGGCCCTGGGAACCTGGTCCGCCGAAACACTCGAACTGCTCGTGAAGGAGTTCTGCGATCAGCAAAACGTCAAGCTCGGCGACGTCGCCCAGCCGCTGCGCGTCGCGCTCGTCGGACGCCCGGTGAGCCCGCAGATCGGCCAGACGTTGATGCTGCTGGGCAAGGAGAAGACGCTGCGGCGCATCAGGCGCTGCTTGGATCTCCGGGCGCCTTAGTGACACGGCCCTACCGGATAAGTTGCAGCTATGATGCGGAAGCGCCGGGCGCGACTGTCCTCTACGTAGGCGACACGGCCCTTACTGTAACGACGGAGCGGTTGTGGTTGCTGTCGCCGCTCGCCCATCGCCCGCCACAGAGGCGGCCCCTCCGGCCGAAGCGGAAAGCAGAGTAAGGAACGCTAGCGCCATGCTGAAATACGCGTGCAACATCGCGGCATTTCGCACTGTTCGGCGGGGGGTTTGGGATCGTCTGGGTGGCCATCGACGATTCGTGCTCGTGCGGATGGGCGGAACGAACGGCTGCCCGGAAAGACCATCGACCGCACCAAAGGCGATTACGTGATGGGGCTCATTCGCGAACCACGCCAATGAGCCCCAGGGGGGCAGCGGGCGCGATCCGCTGGCGTCCCCCGGCATCCGGCCCGCACGCACGGTCCAGAGGACCGTGCCACGCCACTCGGAGATTCGGCTGTGGCAGAGCCTAACTCCTGCCCTGCCGCGTCGGCTGGCCTTCGAGCTTGACTTTCACTTCGACGCGCTCGCCTTCGCGAAGGACCGTCACCGTCACTTCGTCGCCGGGTTTGAACTGCGCCAGGGCGTTCATATACGTGTCGATGTCCGACACCTTGTGCTCGTTGATCGAGAGAATGCGGTCGCAGTCTTTGATGCCGGCTTTGGCGGCCGGGCCGTCTTTGGAGACATACTCGATCTTGAAGCCCTCGCCGTCCGAGCCGCCGTACGAGGGGGCGATGCCCAGCCGGGCGCGCGGCATGCTGCGGCTGGTCTCGCCGCCGGATGGGCCGGATGGGCCGGGCGTGTCGCGGCCGTGGGGATTCGCGTCGCGTCCGGCGTCGGCCCGCCGATCGGCGTCGCGGCCGCCGCCGAAGGTCACGGTGAGGGACTCGCGTTTGTCTTTGCGCTCGATGGTCATCTCGATCGACTTGCCTTCGAGCTTCGAGATCGCCTCGCGCAGGTCGGAGAGCGAATCGACGTCGCGGTCGCCGATGCGCATGATGCGGTCGCCTTTCTGCATGCCGGCACGCGACGCGGGCGTGTCATCGAACACGTTCGCCAGGAGCACGCCCGGCTTCGTGTCGGTGTCGTCGGGCAGAATGCCCAGCCGCGGCCCGCGCCCGGCCATCGGCCCGCGCCGCCGCGGGGTCGTCGTCGCGGCGCCGTCCTCGCTCGGGCTGAGCAGGTTGATCGGCGTGTTGTCTTCGCTGAACTCCGGCCGCTCGGGGCGGGCGGCGATCTCATAGGCGATGTCGGCGGTCATCTGGGCGATGCGGGCGCCGCCGTCCGGGTTGATCAGCTCGACGTCGTCTTCGGGCCGGTGATATTGCGGATGCAGCCCGGTGAACATGAACAGCACGGGAATGTCCTTGCCGTAGAACGAGCTGTGGTCGCTCGGCCCGCGGCCGCCGCCGCCGTCCTGGATTTTGAAGCCATATTCCTTGGCCAGACGATAGACGGTCTTCTCGAAACCGTCGCCGGTCTTCATGCCGCCGACCTGAAGGCTGTCCTTGCGAAGCCGGCCGATCATGTCCATGTTGAGCATCGCCACGATGCGGTCGAGCGGCACGGTCGGGTTGTTGCAGAAGTGGGCCGAGCCCAGCAGGCCGCTTTCCTCGGCCGTGAAGGTCATGAACATGAGCGTGCGGTTGGGTCGGGGGCCGCCGCCCATCAGCTTGGCGATCTCGAGCACGCCGGCCGTTCCGGAGGCGTTGTCGTCCGCGCCGTTGTGGATCGCGGCGGGGGCCAGGGGGTTCCACATGCTGGGCGAATTGCCCAGGTGATCGAAATGGCCGCCGATGACGATGATCTCGTCTTTGTCGGGACCCTCGCCGGGCAGCATGCCGATGACGTTCTTGACCTTGGGGCCGTCGCGGATGATCTCGGTCTCGCCGCGCACGCTGACGCCTTCGAGCAGCGCCGACGCGGGCTTCTTTTTCTTCTCGATCTTCTTCTGCAGCGTCACAGTGTCCGGCAGCCCGCCGGCGCTCAGCAGGCGGTCGGCCGCGCGGCGCGTGATCTGCATGAGCGGCATGCCGGTGTTGCCCAGCCGGTGGCGCTCGAAGGGCGACAGCTCGTCTTTGTCGTCGTCGCTGGTCTTGGGATTGACGATCAGCAGGGCGACGGCTTCGTGCTTGCGGGCGTGCTCGGCCTTGACCTGAAACTGTGCAAAGGTCGTGTGCTGGTTGGGCCGGTCGGGGTCTTCGAGCATGAACGCCGGCTCATAGCGGAACATGAGCACGACCTTGTCCTTCACGTCGATGTCGGCGTAGTCGTCGTAGTTCTCTTCGTCGTTGGTGATGCCGTATCCGACGAAGGCAAGCTCGCCCGAGAACTTGTCCATGCCGGTCATGGGCAGGAGCGTGAACTCTTCCTTGACCGCCAGCGGCGTGAACTTGCCGCTCGAGCGGCCCTTGGCATCCTGATATTCGAGGGCCGTCTTGTCGCCGATCCGCCGCCAGATGTCGAGCTCGAACGGCTGGAACCATGTGCCGTCCACCCCGCCGGGCTTGAGTCCGCTTTGCTTGAACTGGCCCGCGATGTAGTCGGCGGCCTTCTCGATGCCCTCGGTCCCGATGCCGCGGCCTTCGAGCGCATCGCTCGCCAGGAGCGCGATGTGCGATCGATAGGCCTCGGCCGAGATCGTCCCGGCGCGGACGACCGCCGACCCCGACGCATTCGTGTCGCCCCGGTCCGGCTCTCCGTCAGCCCGGACCGGCGTGACGATCAGCGGAAAAGCAAGCAGGGCTGCAAAGGCGAAAGTGCGCCGAGGGTTCAACAGCGGCATGATCGGTCTCCAAACAAGGGGCGACTTGCGGTCGCGAACTGGCTCAACGGTAGATGATAAGGGATGGAAGGGGTGGTTCCAATGGGTCGAGGTCGAAGAAGTCCGCGGCCAGGGACCCGGGCGCGCGAGTCCAGAGTGATCCAGCAGGAGCGGGCCGGGCGGTCGCATGGCCTATACCGACACGGAACGGCAGAGGAAGGGAGGCGGGGGTGATCCCTCTTCTGCTCTCAGCCATTCCCGCGCGAACGGAAGGACAAACTCGGTTTCACGCATCAACACCCTCGCGCGCTCTTCGCGGACCTGACCACGGGGCCTTCTGCCGGGAAACTGACGTCACGTCCTCTTCGCGTCACAGATTGCGCCGCCGCACAACTAATCCAGCGTTCGGTTGCGATAATCCTCAAGATCCGCGGGCGACATACTCTCTGGCGGCACGAGTCGATAGTGCCGTTCCGCTGAGATCGCGATGCCCTGATCTGTCCGTTCGAACAAGAATAGTGCGATTAGACTCTCGTCAAGGAACTGGGCGGCAACCGGCCAGCAAATGAGTGACGAGAACTTCGTGTTGCACACAGCGAAGTCCTGCTCAATTTGCACCATATTCAGCTTGTCCCTCCCGCCCTTGGCTTGGACCGGCAGGATATAATGGGCACCGCGACGATCAACGCCGACATACAACTCGTCTGTCTCGACTTGTCCCATGCCCGAAACCGAGGTACGCAGGTGGCTCTGCAAAGAGTAGCAGGTCACGCCCGTGAATATGTCGATGAGCCTGTTATACCGTACTTTTGCTAGCAGCGCCTGCTCATCGGTCATCGCATACATTTCGATCACACCAGGAGTGGCGTCTGGGGCTTTTGTTTCCGCAATGAGCCTGTTCGGCGTAACGTATGTAACCGATGCGGCCACGAAACAGTATTGAGCCCGTCCCGCTGGACGAATCATCCAACTATGCCCAGGGGGCGCGTGCACCCGGATCTTCTTGGGCAGATCGGTGCGGTAACGGAAGCTGTAGATCACGTCGCCGAGGTTCTTTGGCAACTCGATCTTCAGCTTTCGAGCGATGCGAACGATTTCTTCCCGCTCGAATGGGACCTGCGTCATGCCCGGGCGAAACCTGTCAAGGAAAATGCGTTCAATTATTCGAGCGTACCGGTTTGTGTCGGCCATGTCGCGCTACCTTGAGTCGCCGCGTCGGTTGCCTGGCCAGCGGAGCACCACAACCTCTTCACGAAGCTGTTCGCGCGTCGCAGTGGCCAGCCGCGTGCGAAACAGATCGATCTTCACGAGTTCATAGCCCAGCGACCTGGCGATGTCCGCCAACAACTCGCCTGTCCGAATCATGACCCGCAGGTAGGATGCTTGATCGCCGACGACGTAGGCCAGCATCGCTCCGGGCTTGAGCACGGGGCGCAGCTCTGCAAGGTGTCGAAGCATGCCTCCGAAATAGAGCTTGGTCACGCGAGCATAGAGCCGTTCAAACCCACTCGTTTTCCCCATCGCAATGCGTCTCGCTTCGATGTCTGAAGCGATTCGCTGAATCTCTCGATGCTCAGAGACCAAGACATCGTCATCATCCTGCTTGAACACGTTGCGAGTGTTTGAGCGAATCAGCGACTGCTTCATCGCGCGTAGCTGCGCCTTGGTGCGAAGAAACCCCAGCATTACCGCTTCCAAGCGCGTTGTGCGCGTGTAGTCTTTCTCATTCGGGTATGGCGGGGACGTGATGACCGCGTCGATCGAGCGGGGCTTGACTACCTGTTTCAGCGAGCGCGCATCGGTATTGAACAGCTCCGTGTTTGGGGGGCGTTTGCGCTCAAGTTCGCAGATATCGGCGCTCATCTCCCGAACTGCATCTAACCAGGGCCACAGAACGGGGGCATCCCGCTTGGGGCGACCCACCCCCACCTCGGGACCAAAATGCAGATTGCTGATGGAGTTGACCAGCGCTTTCGCGAGGGCGAGCCGCTCATGGCCGAGAAACCCTTCATTCTTCG
>Ga0187892_10012448_pt1 | contig 10103 bp, 10 predicted proteins | sample MA1701073metaG_FD_139345 | JGI IMG/M metagenome (GOLD analysis project Ga0187892, IMG submission 139345) | Bio-ooze microbial communities from a basaltic lava cave in the Kipuka Kanohina Cave System on the Island of Hawaii, USA - MA170107-3 metaG ...
CACCGTGAGCCATCCACCCGGACTGATGGAGTTCGTCGTGATCCAGTAGCGCGGGCAGTGGCCGGTGTGGGCTGCCGTGATCAGGTAGGGCTGCCCATGCTCGGGACGGTGGACCTTGAACGTTCCGGGAGACGTGGCCGGACCCGCCACGAGCTCGCCGCCCCAGCGGTACACGTTCACCTCCGCACCCGCTGGAGTCACGTCGAGTCCGACCCGCTGGGTGGTGCCGGAGAGAATCGTCCCGCACCCAGAGAGCAGAGCAGAGACAAAGACGCCTTGCATCCAAACTCTCATGCCATTCGTCCGATCCGGGTCACGTGCGCTAGCAAAGAGCCTCGTCGGGCGTAAAGCCGCAGCGCGGCATCGCCCGCCCGCACCGTGGAGCGCGTGATCTTCCCGTGGATCGTCTCTGAGGCCAGTCGAGAACGAAGTTGTTCCCTCCCTTCGTCGACCCGCCTCGGGAACGACGAAGCCTTCAGTAGATGACGAACCCGCCCCTGTTTCCAAAGATCGGCGCCGACACGCACTTGGTCTTCATCCTGCAACCGTTGCCATCTGGTTCCACTGCGCAATCGATGTAGCCGTTGCAGGCCGGCACGCAGAGGGAGAACTTGAAGAAGAGGTTGTTGATCCAGCAGTCCCGACACGACGGAAGAGAATCACCACCGCAGCCTCCTCCCCCTCCTCCGTCGTCGCCGTTGTCGAGCGCCATGCGCTTCGCAACGCCCGCCAGATCCGCAGGCCAGGGAACGGGAAGACTCCAGTTCACCTGATACGCTGACGCGTCGCCGTCATGCTCGTCTGCGGCGAACGACGTGTCGCGCACCGACTCCGCCAGGCAGCGGAGCGCGCGCTCCTCCTCTCCCTTGGCCAGCGTGGAGCGGTGAACACCGCTCTCGCCGGCCTTCCAGAGCGACTCGTATCTGCTGTAGGACACGCGGACCGCGATCGTTCCCTCACCCTCGACACCCGACCAGCAGCCCTTCAGCCTCGGAAGGACCTCCCCGTGAAAGTAGCGATTGACGCGATCCTGTTCCGCCATGGCCGCCGCAAACCGGGCAATGGCTTCCGCCTGCTGGGGACTGCTGCCGCCCGGAGGCGCCGCGACTTCTGCCGGTGGCTTGTTCTCCGCCGGAGCAGTGGGCGGTGCCGCCTCAGGTCCCCCGCATGACAGGAGCACCGCACCGATAACGAGACCAGGTACCCGCCTGAATGACTTCATGGCTTCACCCTTCTGGCCGCGAAGCTACCTGCGTAGACACGCTGCAGACAAGGGGATGCGATGAGGTGAGTCCCAGCATCGGGATCTCAGAGCGTCCTACCAGCCGCAGTTCGGCAGTGGAACGGACGGGCCGTTGTCGCTGGTGGGTTGCGAGTCAGCCCATCTGACGCCCATACCGTTTGCGATGCAGCCGAGTTGCCAGTCCTTGGCGTGGATGCTGCTGGCGAAGACCCGACACGCATGGGCAGTCGTGTCGTCGGGCATGATGATCGTGTCGCGCCAATTCCCGGGATCGATGCCCGAACACACCTTGCATGGGCTGGCACTCGTGCAGACCACGCCTGCGAGCGCAGGCGTGCACGCCGCGATGCCCAGAACCACTACCATTGCCGTGGTCAAACGATTCATCGCTTTCTCCTTCGCTGGTCCATGCGCCACGATCGGCCGCATAGCAGGTGGAGCGAATCCGGTGACGTCCCGTTCAGCGAGGTGACGCTTCTAGAGTCTGTGTGACATCGAATGACCAAACTGCCCCATCGGAGCAGGTCAATGCAGCGTGCCGTTGGCTAGATCCGTCGCTACGACCGTATCCCCGGCGCAGGGAACTGCGCCGTGAGCTCCTTCACCTCCGCGAAGATGCGTTCGATCGCGTTTTCGTCCCCCGCCTTGGCCGCTTCGACGCCTTCGTCCATCCAGCGTGCGATCTCGCGCATCTCGCTCGCGCCCATGCCTCGGCTCGACACCGACGGTGTACCGATGCGAAGACCGGACGGGCTCGCCGGCCGGTTCGGATCGAACGGGATCGCGTTGAAGTTCAGCTCGAGCCCCGCGCGGTCGAGCGCCTTCGCGGCGGGCTTGCCGCGGATCCCTTTGTTGCGCAGGTCGATGAGGATCAGGTGGTTGTCGGTGCCGCCCGAGATCAGGTCGAACCCGCGTGCGAGCAGCTCTTCGGCGAGCACCTTCGCGTTGTCGACGATCAGCCGCGCGTAGGCCTTGAACTCGCGTGTCGTCGCTTCTTTGAGGGCGACGGCGATGGCTGCGGTCGTGTGGTTGTGCGGCCCGCCCTGGAGGCCCGGCAGGATCGCCGAGTCGATCTTCCTGCCGAGCTCGGCCGACGAGAGGATCATCGCGCCGCGCGGACCGCGCAGCGTCTTGTGCGTCGTTGTCGTGATGACGTCGGCGTGACCGACGGGCGTCGGGTGCACGCCGCCCACCACGAGGCCCGCGATGTGCCCGATGTCGGCGAGGAGCATCGCGTCGACCTCGCGCGCGATCTGCGCGAAGCCGGCGAAGTCGATGATGCGCGGGATGGCCGTCCCGCCGCACACGATGATCTTCGGACGCTCCTCGAGCGCGAGTGAACGCACCTGATCGAGGTCGATGCGTCCGGTGTCTTCGCGCACGCCGTACTGCACGGGACGGAGCCACTTGCCCGACAGCGTCGGTGGTGCGCCGTGTGTGAGGTGGCCGCCCATCGGGAGCGCCATCCCCATGATAGTGTCGCCCGGCTTGACGAACGCGAAGTAGACGGCGAGGTTCGCCGGTGAGCCCGAGTAGGGCTGCACGTTCGCGTGCTCGACACGGAACAGCGCCTTCGCGCGTTCGATCGCGATCGTCTCGACCTGGTCGATGATCTGCTGGCCCTCGTAGTACCGGCGGCCCGGGTAGCCCTCCGAGTACTTGTTCGTGAGGACCGTCCCGGTCGCTTCGAGCACGGCGCGCGAGACGTAGTTCTCGGATGGGATGAGCCGGATCTTCTCTGCCTGTCGCTCGGCCTCGGCACCGATCAGCTCGGCGATCTCGGGATCGACGGCCGCGAGCATGCGGTCGCTGTCGATGGCTGTCATGGCGTACCCGTAGCCTGTCCCTGACAGGCGAGCCTCACCCCGAGCCGGCGCTCAGTACTGCGCGATCACCGTGACGCCGGTCGTCGCGTAGGAGCCCATCGACTCGACCACGCTCGTCACGTCCTCCAGCCCTACCGTCCGCGACACGAGCTTCCCCGGGGCGACCTTCTTTGCCTCGACCATCGCGAGCATCGCGCCGAAGTGCGGCGCCTGCATGCCCAGCGAGCCGATGACCTGCAGCTCCTTGAATACGATCACGTCGATGGGGAGCGCTATCATGCCTTGCTCGGCCTGTGACGTGAGGCCGATCTGCAGGTGTCGTCCGCGCTTGCGGAGCGACAGGATCGAATTCAGGCAGGTGGCGGCGATGCCGAGCGCGTCGACCGAGACCTGCGCCCCGCCACTAGTGAGCGTGGCGATCGCGCCGGCGACGTCGTCCTTGGTGGCGTTCACGGTGGCCTCGGCGCCGATCTCCTTGGCGAATGCGAGCTTGTCGTCGGCGACGTCGACGGCGACCACGCGCGCGCCGAGGGCGGCGGCGATCTGGATCGCCGAGAGGCCGATGCCGCCGCACCCGTGGACGGCGACCCATTCGCCCGGTCGCACCTGGGCCTGGTCGACGATGCCGTGGAACGACGTCATGAAGCGGCAGCCCATGCTCGCGGCCTCGACGAACCCGACGGAATCCGGGAGCCGGACGAGATTCACGTCGGCGTAGGGGACGCCGGCATACCGGCCGTACCCGCCGCCATACGACAGGCCCGGCATGATCGGCGCGTCGCACACGTTGTGATGGCCCGTGCGGCACCACTCGCAGGTGCCTTCGCCACCACTGAACGGGACGATCACGCGGTCGCCCTTCTTCCAGCGCGTGACCTCGGGCCCGACCTCCTCGATCACACCGCAGAACTCGTGCCCGATCACTGCCGGCAGCTGCGGCACGATGCCCACCCACGACCAGTCGCCCTTCCAGAGGTGCCAATCGCTCCGACAGATGCCGTTCGCTTCGACCCGGAGCATGACCCCGTTGTGCGGCAGGGGCGGGGTGGGAACCTCGCGAACGACGAAGGGTTGGTTGAGGGCTTCGAGTACGGCTGCACGCATGAGGTGCGCCTTACACCCAGGCGCGCGTGGGGGACAAGTATGGAGGATGGCTCCTGCATCCGGGCTCCCGGCTGGTGCGTAGGGAGGGTGAAGGAGCCCTGCCATGCACATCGCCGTCCGCCGAAACCTGGTCCGCCTCGTCGCCCTCACGACCGCCTTGCTCGGTGCCCGGGAGCTACCGGCGCAGCCCGTCCCGCTTCCGAGCTGCCCCAGCGCTACCCTGCGCGTCGAAGGGGAACCGCTCGAGGTGGGCCGCCGCGTCCGCTTCCTGCAGACTCGGTTCCTCGGCACCAACGGGCCGGGCGAGACCGCCGCGGAGATCAGGGTGGGAAGCTGCGGAGTCGTGACGGCGGTGCAGGCGCAGCGCAGCGACGCGCTCGTCCTGCGCGCTCGATTCCCCGAGGGATGCGGTGATCTGCCCCGCTTCCGCATGAAGCTGCGCTACGACGACGATTGCCGCGCGGTCACGGGGCGCGTCTTCGCCGGCGGCCGGCGTCTCGCCCTGTTTCGCGCACTCGCGTTGCTGCCGCCCGAGACGACGACCAGCACCACGCAGCCATCCGGGACGACCACGTCTACCACGCTGCCTGCCTTCACGCGGACGGGCGCTGTGATCGTCACGGCGTCCAGTCTCGACGCCGTGGCGCCCGGGACGTATGCGCCCGGCGCGGACATGCAGGAGATCATGGCGGTGTGGGACGCGGACGCCGACCGCCGCGTCGGTCATGCGAACGGCTCGCTGGACGTGCCGTTCCCGCGCACGATCCGGCGCACCGGGGAGTTCTCCTTCGTGCTCGAGCTCGCGGCCGGCTTCGCGGACGGTGCAGACGCCGTCGTGGCGACCGCGTTCGACGACGGGGGGAGCTTCGTCGCCGTGCACCTGCGGCTCGACGGGACGACTGCCATCCCGCTGTTCGTCTCCGCCGGGTCGATGTACCCGGACGGCGTCGTCGTCACCTCGGAGGTGATCACCGAGGCCGAGGTGGAGATCGTGTCGGACGATGCAGGCGGACCGGCGCACATCCGCGGCCGCGTCGTCGCGTCTCCGAGCTTCTTCATGCTCAGCCGCACGTTCCACGACGGCTCGCCGATCCCGGTCATCGGCACCCGCCTCTTCTCCAACGACATCGAGTTCACGTTCGACGCTCCGCTCGAGGACGCATGAGTTTGCGCTCACGGCAGCTGCCGCGCATACGGTACGGGAACCATCAACGGTCTAAACAATCGGAGGGATCAACCATGAAACGGAACATCATTGCCTGCGTTGCCTCACTCGCTGCAATCGTCCTGGTCGCGCCGAAGGTCCACGCAGTCATCGCCGAACTGCAGACCGCGAACGGCACGCTGAAGATCGTCCAGGAGCCCGAGATCGTGGCGACGGAGGACGCGACGTTCGTCGACATGCCCGGGATGACGACGACCATCAAGACGAAGAACAACGGGCTGCTCTCGATCAGGTTCGGGAGCCAGGTGTTCTGCAGCGACGGTGCCGCGAACGGATGCTCGGGGTTCGTGCAGATCCTCGTCGACGACGTGGTCGTCCCGCCGGCCGAGGTTGCGCCCTTCGTCAATCAACCAGGTGACATCGGCGCGCTCAGCCTCGCGATCGATCGGGCCGTCGGTGGCCTGACCAAGGGCACGCACACGGTGAAGGTGCAGATCCGGTCGAGCGCCAGCGATCAGTTCAGCCTGCTGAACTCGCAGCTGACCGTGCAGGCGTTCAAGGGTAGCGCGCCCCTCTAGAGATGGGCTTCCACTAGCGGCGGTAGGCTGGCTATGTCCCACTCCATGACCGACGCTGCCAAAGGTATCAGCGCCTTCCTCGAGCGCCGTCCCCCGGCATTCCAGGGGAGGTGAGGTCCTTGGGCGAGCGACGCTACATCCGACCTGGGACCTTCGATCGCCTCTTCAACGCGCTCACCGCGGGGCTCGCCCGCGCCGGGGTGAGTGTCTGGGGATCGAGGATCCTGGCCGTTCGAGGCCGCAAGAGCGGCGAGTGGCGCACGGTGCCCGTGAACCTGCTCGAGAGCGGCGGTCTGCAGTACCTGGTCGCACCTCGTGGCGAAACCGAGTGGGTACGCAACCTCCGCGCGAGCGGCGAGGGGGAGATCCGCCTGGGCGCACGGCGCCAGCCGTTCCGGGCCACCGAAATGGGCGCCGCCGAGAAGATCCCGATCTTGCGGGCGTATCTCGCGCGATGGTGGTTCGAGGTGAAGCGGTTCTTCGAGCTCTCCGGACTGGACGCGCCGGACAGCGAGCTCGCCCGGATCGCGTCACGGCATCCCGTCTTCCGGATCGAAACGACCTCCTGAGGGCGCCCCGATGAGCAATCTTGTCAGCCGAAGCGGACTATTGATATGGACCGCGCAATGTCGAACGGCCGGAATTCGCACCAAGCAGTCGTCGGCGACGTGGTGTTCACGACCGATAGGCGTGACTCGATCGGCTTCGTGCGCGCACTCGTGTACCGCGGCATCTCGTGGGAAGAGGCGTCGCGAGCTGCCAGGAGGTTGGCGCGGGAGGAGCGAGAGCATGCCTACCCGAGGACCATGGTCGCCCCGCTCGCGGGTCAGCGTCGCGCGCTGACGGTCGACGTCGATCCGGCCAACGGTGCGCTCGTCCTGATGCGCTTGGTCGACCTCTCTGACGGCTGACGTCATCGCTCGTGCTCGGGAGGCGATGGCCTTCCTCGCGGCGAAATTCACGAAACGCTAACCGGAACCGTTTCTGCGATTCACCGCCGCACGCTACAAGCCGTCGATGGCCATTGCCCGATCGAGAGCGTGGCAGCCCTCGTCGCCGGGTCTCACCCGGCGCACGTTTCTTCGCTCGACCGGAGCGCTCGCCGTGGCCGGCTACCTTCCGGCCATCGTGCGGCAGGCGTCGGCAGGTGCGCTGCCGCTGTTCTCGCTCGGGGTGGCGTCCGGCGACCCAGGTCCCTCGAGCGTCGTGCTCTGGACGCGCCTTGCGACCGATCCCCTCGGCGGCGGCGGGGTTGCCGAGCCGCGAGTCGACGTCGAGTGGGAGGTCTACGAAGACGAGACCCTCGCCCGTCGCGTGAAGCGGGGGCGGACGGCGGCTCGGATCGAAGATGCGCACACCGTGCACGTCACGGTGAAAGGACTCGCCCCCGATCGCTGGTACTGGTACCGGTTTCGCGCCCTCGGGGAGGAGAGCCGTGTCGGTCGGACGCGCACCATGCCGGACCGCCGCGGCGCGGCCGATCGGCTCCGCTTCGCCCTCTGCTCGTGCCAGGACTACCAGAACGGCTTCTATGCCGCCTATCGCGACATGGCGGAGCAGGATCTCGATCTCGTGCTTCATGTGGGCGACTACATCTACGAGTACGCCGCCCGCCCGAGCGCGGTGCGGCAGCACGTCGGTGGCGAGACCGAGACGCTCGACGACTATCGGGCGCGCCATGCCCTCTACAAGCTCGACCCGTACCTGCAGGAGGTACACGCGCGGTTTCCGTTCGTCATCACGTGGGACGATCACGAGGTGCAGGACAACTATGCGGGCTACACCTCGGAGCACGGTGTCCCCCGCGACGAGTTCGTCACGCGGCGCGCGCAGGCCTATCGCGCCTACTACGAGCACATGCCGCTCCGCCGCACGGTGCGCGACCGCAAGGGACTCACGCTCTACCGGACCGTCGACTTCGGGTCGCTCGCCCGGTTCGCGGTGCTCGACGGCCGCCAGTACCGCACCGACCAGCCGTGCGATGCGGGCGGGCTCCCGGTCATCCCCGAATGCCCGGGCGTCTACGACGAGGACGGCACCTTCCTCGGCCGGCAGCAGGAACGGTGGCTCTATCGTAGCCTCAAACGCTCCCGGGCGACATGGAACGTCCTGGCACAGCAGGTGATGTTCCTGCGCGGCGACCTCGGCGAAGCGCTCGGCTCGGCGGTGCCGGTGTTCAATGTGGACGCGTGGGACGGTTACCAGGCACAGCGCCAGCGCATCCTCGATTTCCTGGTCGACCAGCAGATCGCCAACCCGATCGTGCTGAGCGGTGACATCCACTCCGCCTGGGCCTCCGATCTGAGGCAGGACTTCCTGCGCCCCGAGTCGCCCGTGGTCGGGAGCGAGTTCGTCTGTACGTCGATCTCCTCCGACTTTCCCGCGCCCTTCGTCCCGCTGATCGAGAACAACCTCGGCCCGACGAGCCCCAATCCGCACATCCTCTTCTTCGAGGGCCGTCACCGCGGCTACACCCTGATCGAGGTCACGCCGTCGCTCTGGCGGGCGGACTTCCGGATCGTCGACGACCTGCTCGATCCCGAGTCGCCCGTGACGGTGGCGGCGTCGTGGGTGGTCGAGGCGGGAGCGCCGGGGACGAAGCCGGCCTGAGCGCAGTCCGGCGGACGTACCAACGGACATCTGGCGCGTCCTAGCGTCGCGGCCCCTCGACGACGCGCTTCAGGTTCGCCAGCACCTGGCCCCAGGCGAAGTTGTTGGATCCGAAGAACTCGCTGTCCTCCGGGTACGCGGTCTGACGAAAGTTCAAGATGGTGGTACCGCCATCGCCCTTGAGCTCGAAGATGAAGTGGGTGCCCGTCCATGCCGACGCCGGGCTGCTCTCGGGATGCGTGCTGATGCACTCCCACTCGACGCGCTCGCCGGGAATCATCGTGACCACGCGCAGCTGAACTTTGCCGTGCGCCGGGCCCGGATCGTGCTCGAGCACGAGGCCGCGCGCCGATTGGATGGGCGTCTGTGCGTCCCACCACGTCCCGATGCTCTCCGCGGAGGAAAGGGCGGCGTACACCTTCTCGACCGGCGCTTCGATCGCGACGCGGTGGTGGACGGTCGTCCGGCGTGCGCGGCTTCCTTCGAAGGACGCCCCGCACGCTTGGCAAAAGCGCATCGCCGCCGGCAAGCCACGGGCGAAGGACGTGGCACCACAGGAGGCGCAGAACTTCGTCATCCGGAGATTCAAGAAGGCGATGAGGCAGGCGGCAGGCGCGACGAGCAGGAGCGTGTAGGACGCGGGGACGATCAGCGAGGCGAATCCCACCAGCAGGATCGAGCTCCCCACGACCAGCCGCGGATGCCACCGGCGCTTCGTCGCCAGGCTGGCTCTCCACAGGAGCGCCGTCCCCAGCGCGAGGGCGATCCACGCCCCTACGAAGAACGGGAAGACCCGTTCGGCGCTCACGGTCGCTCCAGCGTCAGGGCGTGCCCTTGGCGCGTCGCATTGCGAAGACGCTCGCACGGTGGCGATCGCGCTGTCAACGGAGTCCAGGGGGCTGCCATCTCCGGATGACCAGATGAAGAAACGCTAAGCGACGCACGTCGGATGGGGCATGGGCAGCGAGGCTCGACTCGTCCTCCTTCTCGCAGCCCTGGCGGCCTGCGCCGTTGGTTCGGATCGTGGCTACGAACGCGAGCGGCCTCTCGTCCCGGCCTCCGTTCGCCAGTGGATCGAGGGTCTTGCGGCAAGCGATCGTCCTTTGGTCACGCATCAGTGGCGGCTCGACCGCAAGGGGCGCCTTTTGCCGTTGGAATTAGAACGGGTTCGATCTGGTTTTCCGTGCGTGCCTGCCGAGAATGATCCCGTGGGGCGCATACTGGATCGGATCAAATCGCGTCGCACCTGCTAGGAGAATTCCGCGACTGTGATAGGGGAGGCCCATGAAACTGGGCCCTACCTCCTTCACCCGCATGAGCGACGCCACGCGCGAGGACTATCAGGTCATCGCGGAGCATGGCCTGCACTTCATGGCGGGACTGCCCGACCGCGTGCTCGCGCACCTGCAGCTCCTTGCCGGTGACACCGGCGGCTATGCCGTCGATCGGCTGACGCATTCGCTGCAGACGGCGACGCGAGCGCATCGCGACGGGCGCGACGACGAGTACGTCGTGTGTGCCTTGCTGCACGACGTCGGCGACACGCTCGCCAGCTTCAACCATCCGGACCTCGCGGC
>Ga0187892_10012449_pt1 | contig 10101 bp, 8 predicted proteins | sample MA1701073metaG_FD_139345 | JGI IMG/M metagenome (GOLD analysis project Ga0187892, IMG submission 139345) | Bio-ooze microbial communities from a basaltic lava cave in the Kipuka Kanohina Cave System on the Island of Hawaii, USA - MA170107-3 metaG ...
CGCCGCCGCGCGCGTGCTGAACGTTGCGTCAACCGGCCGAGTCATGGCGCCGGCCTCCGGAGCGTTCGGTCCGGCGAGCTGCCATAGAGGTAGACCTGGACGTCGTTCGTGGGCGCCGAGCAGCCGGCCTGGTTGCAGGCGACGACGCGGAAATACCAGAGCTCGTAGAGCCCGATCGCTGTGGCGTAGGTGGTGGACCGCGAGGCCGAGTTGTTGGCCGGGACATCGGCCCACTTGAAAAGGATCCCATCGCTGTCGATGGCCTGCACCTCGAAGCGCGTTTCCGACTGGCTGCCATCGATCCAGCTCAGCACGATGCGGCCGCTGGACGAATCCGTCACGACCAGAGTCAGACTCGAGGGCGGCAGCGGCGCAGTGCGTGTGGTCACGACCGCCGATTCGCCGCAGCCCAGGCTGTTGCACGCGCGGATCGTATAGTCGAGCACCTGATCGAGCGCGGTCTGATCGCGGAACAACGTGGTGTTGGGTGGCAGTGTGGCAATGCGCACGCGTGTGCCGCCAGCCGGCCCGCGGTGCACTTCGATCGACGTCTCATTCGTCGCGTTGTCCGTCCAGGTCAGTGTGATCAACTGGCCGGACGCGCTCGCCGCCACATTGCCGGGCGCAGCGGGCGTGGGCGGCAGTACGGTCAGCGACGCGTTGGCCGACACACCCTCGATGGTTGCGCGAACCGATGTCGTGCCCGTTGCCAGGCCGCGCGCGTTGCCCGCGGTGTCAATGCTGGCGATCGTCGCAGTCGACACGTCCCAGGCCGCGGAGCGGACGAGCGCGGTGCCGCCCGCGTCCCGCGCCGTGGCCGTGTACTTCTGGATGCCGCCCACCTGGATCGTCGCGGTCGCCGGCGTGACCGTTACGCTTGTGACGGTGGCCCGAACCCGCACGCTGATCACGGCCGCGATCGTGCCGTAGCGCGCTTCGACGCGGCCCATACCCTCCGCCAGCGCGCGCACCGTGCCGTCCGTCGTGATCGAGACGATGTTCCGGTCGATCGCAGTCCACGTGATCGGGATGTTGGGCACCGTATCGCCCGTCGCGAACACGGCCGCGGCGCTGACCCGCGTGGTCGCGCCCACCGTCGTAATGGTGGGTTGTGTCGCGGGTACCTCGAGGCGGGCGACAACGGGCGTCAGCGTGATCTCGACCGTGGCCGCGCTCTGTGACAGCGGAACGTCGTTCGACTGGCCCGTGAACAGCGGCTCCGCACCACGCCGCAGCTCCACACGCAGCGTGACGCGCCGGCCATCCAGCTCGCGCGGCACGCGCAGGCGAAGCTGTACGTCCCCGCCATCGGACCGGATCGTGACAACCGTGTCCAGCACGATCTGGCTGCCCTCGCTCAGCGTCACCGCAAGACGGTCCGCCTTGTCGAACGCATCCGTCGGCCCGCCGGCTACGGCAATCGCAAACGAAAGCGGCATGGACGGCGGAAGGTCCGTCGCCAGCTGCTGACATCCGGCGACGGCAAACCCGAGTGCCGCGAACCAGCAGAGGAAGCGTCTCGGCCGCACGTTCCCTGAGCGAATCTTCATGCCTTGCTCGTCGTGACCCCGGGGCTCGCGCAATGTGCCGGACGCACCGCCCGTCGGCAATCCGGATCCCTTGAAGATGCGCAGGTTGCGCGGGCCGCAGGTCAGGAACGCTGCTTCTGGTATGTGCCCATCAGCACGGCCTGGGCAAGAATGTGGCCGCTCATCGCCTTCTGTAGCGCAGCGCTCGTCGGCGTCCGCAGATCGCCAAGCTTCGTGTCCAGCGCGAACAGCTTGTGGTAGTAGCGATGACGGCCGATCGGCGGACACGGCCCGCCGTAGCCCGTCCGCTTCCAGTCGTTCTGCCCCTCGCGCGTGCCCGCTGGCAGGGCGCTCTTCGCTGCCGACTCCGGCAGGCCCGTCGCGTCCGCTGGCATGTCGTACAGCACCCAATGCACCCACGTCATTTTCGGCGCGGCCGGATCCGGTGCGTCCGGGTCATCCACGATCAGCGCAAAACTGACCGTGCCGGCCGGCGCGCCGCTCCACGAGAGCGCTGGCGAAACATCATCGCCTTCACACGTGAACTTCCGCGGGATCGGCTGCTCGTGCGCGAAGCCGGGCGACGTGATCTCCATGGCGGTTACCCTCGGATCGTTCGAGAGTCCTTCGCCCGCCAAGGTGCTCGCCGCCGCCGCCCGGGACAAGGCTGAACCCGGGCGCGTCCGTCGATTTCAGAATCGCCAACGCGGGATGCAGTGTTCGGAATCGGACACTTCGTCCAGACCCGTTCACAGCCGCAATTGCTTGTACCACAAGCAATTAGCTGGTGGAATGCGCCTTGCCTCTCCCGCCAGGCACGCGGCGGCGCTGCGCTGCGGCTCCCGCGCGCCGCCCGCCGCTCGATGCAGTGGACAGGGCAGGAAGCTCATGAACACGATCCTGGTGATTCGCGACATTGTCCGCGCGCTCGTGTACGTGTCGAAGCTGATCGGGCGTGGCGTACGCCGGGTGACGGTCCGGCCGCGCACGCGGCTTTCGGCGACAGAGAATCGGCCGGCGTTGCGCCTGGGCGTGGCACGGACGCACTCGGGGCGAAGTGGCTCGGCGCGCCCGCGCGGTCAACGGTGGGCAGCCGGATCGTAGAGGCCGCGTTGATCGGCGCGTGGTAGAGGCGGAGGTCGACTCTTGGCAGCCAGCGGTCGGATCCATCGATGGCGCGCGTCCAGGGCAGCGCATCGAGGTGATCGGCCAGGTCATCGAGATCGGCCTTGCGCGTGCGCCAATCGCGGAACGCGCGGCTCCGCAGGTCGAGCGGTCGTGTCCAGCCCCGCATCGTGAGTTCTCTGTCGACGTTGTAGAAGTGGTCGAAGTAGGATAACGCGAGCTCCCGCACAGTTGCATAGACGGGCGATCGCCAGCGAAGCCCGCTGAAGTTGGACTTGGCGATCGCGCCCACCCGGCCCTTCCGCCGGAACACGGCAATGACGTGATCATCATCGCGGACGGCTTTCAGGTTGATGATGACAGGCGGGTGACCCAGCCATTCGAGGGCTGCGGCGGCGAAGAGTGCGCCTTCCATGCAGTTGGCGATGCCGTCGCGAAGCACCTGTCTGGGCGAGCGGAACGTGGGCCCGGGCGAGTAAGGGATCGCATCGAGGAACGCCTGTACGTCGTGTTCGCGGCGCAGCTCGCGGAATCGTTCGCGCTCGGCGCGCGTCCATGCAGAGTTCTTCATGCGACAAGATGGCGCCGCGCTGGAGCGGCGGTCCAGCGGACGGGCAGGGATCAGCCGGCCGCGTCCGATCGCGCGGCTGTCCGCGTTTCGTGGACGGCCGATTCTGCTGCAGCGCGTGCGCGGAACAGCGGGGGAATGGCCTCGGCCGGGACCGGGCGCATGAGATGGAACCCCTGCGCGAACGTGCAGCCGTGCGCCTCGAGCCACTCGAGCTGCTCGGCCGTTTCCACACCTTCCGCGATCAGGCCGATGCCCAGCCCGTGGCACAATGCGATGATGCCTTCGACCAGGCGCTCGTGCTTCGGTTCCTGGCCCACGCGGCCCACGAAGAAACGATCGACCTTGAGCGCGTCCACGGGGAAATCCTTGAGGTACGCGAGCGAGGAGTGGCCACGCCCGAAGTCGTCGATGACAATGCGAAGCCCCAGCTCCTTCAGCTCCGCCAGAATGCGCGATGCCTGCACCGGATCCCGCATGGTCACGCGCTCCGTGATCTCGAGCGCGATCGACTCCGGTTTCACACCTTCGTCCGCAATGATCTGGCGCACGTGCTCGGGAAAATCGAAATCGTCAAACGCAGACGGCGTCAGGTTCAGCGCGATCCAGCCCGGTGCACTCGGACCCCACTCCCGGATCTGACGCATCGCCGCGCGCAGCGCCCAGCGGTCGAGCTGCCGGATCAGACCGGTCTGCTCCGCAATCGAGATGAACTGATCCGCGCCCAGCAGCCGGCCATCCGACTGACGCCACCGCGCCAGTCCCTCCACGCCCGCGGCACTGCGGCTCGGCAGCTCGAAGATCGGCTGGAAATGCAGCACGAACTCCTCCGCCCCCAGCGCCCGCCGAAACCGCTCTTCCAGCAGCAGATCCTCGCGCCGGCTCTTCGAATCGACCGGTCGGAACACCGCGATCTCGCCATCCGCCGTCGTCGGTTGATGCAGTGCCAGATCCGCGTGCGACAGCAGCTCATCGAAGCTGGCCGCGTGCTCCGGATACAGCGCTACACCAATCCGCGCATCGAGATGGAAGCTCTGGCCATCCACGATGAACGGACGGCTCAGACTCTCGCGCATCTTCCGCGCCGGCTGCATCACGCTCTCCAGCGTCTTCGCCGTGACCAGCAACAGCGCAAACTCGTCGCCACCCACCCGCGCCAGCGTGTCCGACGTGCGCACGAACGACTGGAACCGGCCCGCCACTTCCCGCAGTACCTGATCGCCCGCGCTGTGCCCCAGCACATCGTTGATGCGCTTGAACCGCACCAGATCCACGTACAGCAGCCCGACGCGTCCGCCCTCGCGGCCCGCCCGCGCAATGGCCTTTTCCGCCATTTCCTGCAGCATGCGCCGATTGGCCAGACCCGTCAGCGGATCGCGGTACGCCATGCGTTCGAGCCGGTCCTCGAGCGCCTTGCGCTCGGTGATGTCGATGGCGGTGCCGAGCACGACTTTGGCGCCGGACGCCGGGTCTTCGATGAGCGAGCAGTTCTCGAGGATCCAGACGGCGGTCCCATCGCGCCGGCGGAGTCGGTGGATCCAGTTGGAGAGTGCGCCCTGATCGAGGAGTCGGCGGAGCCAGCTTTCGCGGTCGGCGATGTCGAAGTAAGCCTGGGTCGCGCTCCAGTTGAGCAGGAGTTCCTCACGCGAGTAGCCCAGCATCTGGGCCATGGCCTCGTTCAGCTCGTGGACGTGGCCGTCGAGTCCGACGCGATAGACGCCGGCGACGTTCTGCTCGAAGAGCTGGCGGTAGTGCTGTTCGGACGCGTGCAGCGAGTGGATCGCGCGCTGGCGCGCGGTGGCATCGCGAATGACGGCCGTGAAGAAGCGCTGGCTGCCTGCGGTGAATTCGCCGAACGAGATCTCGACGATGCACTCGGTGCCGTCCTTGCGGCGGCCGGGCAGCTCGATGCCCTCCCACGCCACGCGTCGCTCGCCCGTGGCGAGGTAGCGGGTCACCGCCGAGTGGTGCGCGCGCTGCAGCCGTTCCGGAATCAGCAGATCCATGGATTGGCCGAGCAGCTCGTCAGGACGGTACCCGAAGATCCGCTCGACAGCCGCGCTTGCGTACACGACGCGACTCGTCTCGTCGATCGTGACCACCGCATCCGCAACGGCCAGCATGGATGCGGCCGCCAGCGCGTCACGCGTCTCCCTCGCGTGATCCGATGATTCCAACCTGTACCCGCCCGCTTTTCTTGTGCGCGCACACGTGCACCGGCCGCGGCGGTGCACCGCAGCGCTTCCGGAGCGTCTTTCCTCTGGTATCGGCGTTCGGAACTGTTTCTGTAAACGGTTACGAGCAGGCTAGTTAAGTGCGGGGAGCGCCGGCCGTGGCCGGGGCGTGCGGCTCAGACGGGCAGTGTGCGCAGGAACTGCGGCGGCTGGCGCTGCCGGCTGGCCTGCTCGAAGGCGAACGCCAGCCGGAGCAGCACGGGTTCGGTCCAGGCGGCGCCGAACAAGGAGATGCCGACGGGCAGTCCGTGCACCATGCCGGCGGGCACGGTGATGTTGGGGTAGCCGGCAATGGCGGCGTGGGAGGAGCTGCCGCCCCCGAAGTGATCGCCGTTCACGAGATCGATGGGCCACGCGGGACCACCGGTGGGCGCGATGATCGCGTCGAGGCGGTCCTTGCGGAGCGCGGCGTCGATGCCCTGGTCGCGGGCGAGGCGCTGGGCCGTGGCGAGGGCGTCGATGTACTCGCGGGAATCGAGTCCACCCTTTGCCTCGGCCTGTGTGAAGATCTCCTGGCCGAACCAGGGCATCTCGCGGTCCTTTTCGACCTGATTGAAAGCGATGAGATCCGCGAGCGATCCTGGCCGGATGCCGGGCGCGAGCCCGGCGAGATACTGTGCGATGTCGGCCTTGAAATCGAAGAGCAGGACCTCGAACTCCGCGTTGTTCATTTCCTCGCGGCCGTCGAACTTCACGTTGTCGATCAGGACGGCGCCCTGCGCGGCCATCACCGTGATCGCCTGCTCCATGATGGTGTCGACATCGGCGTGGAACCCGAAGAAGTCGCGGGCAATGCCGATGCGAGCGCCGCGGAGCCCTGCGGCATCGAGGAACGGCGTGTAGTCAGCGTGGGTGCGACCGTCGGCGGCGCGGGTCGCGGCGTCCTGCGGGTCGGCGCCGGCAATCGCGCCGAGCAGGATCGCGGCATCGCGGACGGTCCTCGCCATGGGCCCGGCCGTGTCCTGGTTGTGAGAGATGGGTATGACGCCGGCGCGCGAGACCAGGCCGACCGTGGGCTTGATGCCAACAAGTCCGTTAGCAGACGATGGGCATACGATCGAGCCATCGGTTTCGGTGCCGAGCGCGGCGGCGCACAGGTTCGCGGCGACGGCCGCGCCGGAGCCGGAGCTGGAGCCGCAGGGGTTGCGGTCCAGCACGTAAGGGTTGCGGCATTGGCCGCCGCGCGCGCTCCATCCGCTGGACGAGCGGGTCGACCGGAAGTTGGCCCATTCGCTGAGGTTGGCCTTGCCGAGCAGCACTGCGCCGGCCGCGCGCAGCCGCGCGGCGACAAATGCGTCCGCGCGCGCAATGTTGCCCTCCAGCGCGAACGACCCGGCCGTCGTCGAATTGCGGTCCGCCGTGTCCACGTTGTCCTTGAGCAGGATGGGGATGCCGTGGAGCGGGCCACGCACGCTGCCGCTCCTGCGCTCGGCGTCCAGCCGCTCCGCGATGTCGAAGGCGTCCGGATTGATCTCGATGATGCTATGGAGTGAGGGTCCGCGCCGATCGATGAGCTCGACGCGTTCGAGGTAGAGCTGAACGAGGCGGCGAGCGGACCAGCGGCCGGATGTCATGCCCTGCTGGAGCGCGTCGATGGACAGCTCATCGAGCTCGAACGCGGGGACGCCGGGCGTGAGAGGCAGGCCGGCCGCGGCGGGATCGTCGGGCGGCGCGCCGCAACCGAGCGTAGAGCCAGCCATGGCGGCGACGGCGGTTGCGGCGCCGCGCTCCAGCAGCTCGCGCCGGGAGAGGCCCGGCCGCTCTGCCGAGCTCATTCCTTTTCGCCGGACGCGCGCTTCCTGGCGGCGGACAGGTAGCCAGGCTTGAGGTCGAGCAGGTTCGCGATCTTGCGCAGCATATAGCTTTCGTGCTGCCCGATCTGTCCATCGGCGAGCACGACGCCCCACATGATTTCCGCGAGCAGGGTTTTCTGACCGAGATCGTAGTTCTCGCGGATCAGCGAAGTGAACTGATAGAGGTCGATCGCGCTCTTGCGCTCCTGCTCGGCCAGCTCGAGCAGACCTTTCGCGGTTTCCTCGTCCAGATCGAGGTGGCGGCGGACCACGGCCTCGACATGCGCGCGCTCGGCCGGCGTGAACTGATCATCGGCATGCGCCAGCTCGAGCAGCAGCGCGCACGCCGCCACGTGCAGCCTGTGACGTTCCTCCGCTTCGTTGTCCGCGCGCTCGGCAGTGCTCCCCTGCACGCGCATGGTGCGCGCGAAAAAACTCCGGATGTTCTCGAGCATGGCGGTATCTCGGAATCGATGTGTGAACGGCAACCCGCCTGCGGGCGGCTGCATCATGGTGCCCGTGCGCGCGGCTGGCAATGGCGTGCGCGGCGTGTTGACCGGATGCGAACCGGCCAGCATCCTTCCCGCGAGCGCGATTTCTCACGGCGGGTGTCCACTGCACGAGATCGACATCGAGTATCTGGGTCAGACGCAGGCCATCGCCGCGTGCGTTCTGGAGACGGCCGCCGGTCTGATCGTGGTCGATCCCGGACCGTCGCGCAGCCTGCTCGGACTCGAGCACAGCATGACGGCGGCGGGATTCGCCCTCGATGATGTGCGCGCGCTGCTGCTCACACACATCCATCTCGATCATGCCGGCGCCGCCGGCTCGCTCGTGCAGCGCATCCCCGACCTGCGCGTGTACGTGCACGCGCGCGGCGCGCCGCACCTCGTGGATCCCACAAGGCTGCTGGCCAGCGCACTTCGCATCTACGGCGATCAGCTGGACGCGCTGTTCGGTCCGTTCCTGCCCGTGGCGCAGCATCGGATCGTTTCATTGCAGGGCGGCGAAACGCTGGCACTCGGCGGCCGCGTGGTGCGCGTCGAGTATGCGCCCGGGCACGCCTGGCACCACGTCGCCTATCTCGATGAGCGGACGGGAACCGCGTTCGTCGGTGACAGCGCCGGTGAGCGGTTCCGGCCATCGACGTACGTGCTGCCCGTGACGCCGCCGCCCGACATCGATCTCGGCGCATGGCACACAACGCTGGAGCGCATCCGGGCGTGGCAGCCGGCCGCGCTGTTTCTCACCCATTTCGGCGCGTTTCCGGACAGCCTGCGTCATCTCGACGAACTGGAATCCCGGCTGCGGCTCTGGGCGGATCGCGTCCGTGCATCGCTCGCGGACGCCGGCACTGACGAGCAGCGCGCGGACCGCTTTGTCGAGCTGGCCACTGCGGAACTGCGCGCTGAGGTTCCACCCGACGTCGCGCAAGCGTACCTGGGCGGCGGTCTCCGCGACAGCTGGTTCGGCCTCGCGCGTCATGCGCGCCGTCACGCATGACCGGACGGCGAGACGGCGGCGCCGACGGCGCACCGGGACCGGAGCGCGCAGCACGAGCCCGGCGGACCTACACCAAGCGTGCGCGCGCCGAGCAGGAAGCCGCAACGCGCGAGAAGATCCTGAACGCCACGCTCGAGCTGTGGGCAGAGCTGGGACCCGCGGACACGACGATCACTGCGGTCGCCAGACGCGCGCGCGTGCAACGCCTCACCGTGTATCGCCATTTCCCCGATGAGACCGCGCTCGTGCGCGCGGCCTGCCTGCGCTTTGACGAGTCGGTGCCCGCACCGGACCCCGCAGCGTGGGCCAGCCTGGGCAATCCCGCGAAACGGCTGCGCCGTGCGCTCCGCGCTCTCTATGCGTACTACCGCCGCGGTGAACCGGTGCTCACCCGCCTGCAGGGCGATGCGCGGCGCCAGCCGGCGCTGGCCGACTGGATCGCCCAAGCGGATCGGTACCGGGAAGGCGTGCTGGCCACGCTCGATGCGGGGTGGCCGGTCGGCCGGAAACGCGCGGCTCGCGTCGGCGCCGCGCTGGCCCTGGCCATCCGCATCGAGACGTGGCGCTGCCTGTCGGCTGCCGGCCTGACTGATGACACGGCCGCCCGCCTGATGGAGCGCATGGTCCGCAGCCTGACCCGCAAGCGGCCTCGCTGAACGCCACGGCCTTACAGGATGAATCCGACGTCCGGCATTCGTCGGCATCCGGACGTCGCGCCGCCCATCCCGAGGTCCAGCAAACGGGGACGCGTACCGAGAATTAGGAATCGGCCCAACGACATCCTGCAGCGGGGATGGCTAGTGGATCGGACAGGTACACCCTTCGACGGTGATGCGGATTCGCGGCTCGAACCGGGCGCGGATCCTGTTCGCGTATTGCTCGTCGACGACGATGAGGACGACTTCATTTTCACGCGGGACCTGCTGGCCGGGGTCCGGGGCGTGCGATTCCGCGTCGACTGGGCCTCGACCTGGGATGCGGGCATGGGCGCGCTGTTCCGCGACCCGCATCACGTTGCGCTCATCGATTTTCATCTCAACGGCCAGACCGGCATCGAGTTCCTGCGTGAAGCAATGCGCCGCGGCTGCCGCATCCCGCTGATCCTGCTCACCGGCCAGGCCGACCGCGAGACCGATCTGCTCGCCATGCGCTCCGGCGCCTCGGACTATCTCGTGAAGGGCCAGTTCACGGCGGACATGCTGGAGCGCTCCGTGCGTTATGCGTGCGAACGGAGCCGGCTCATCGAGGAGATCCGGTCGCTCTCCCTGACCGATGAGCTGACGGGGCTGTACAACCGCCGCGGCTTCTTCACGCTCTGCGAGCAGCGGCTCTGCGCCATCGAGCGGCGC
>Ga0187892_10012450_pt1 | contig 10101 bp, 7 predicted proteins | sample MA1701073metaG_FD_139345 | JGI IMG/M metagenome (GOLD analysis project Ga0187892, IMG submission 139345) | Bio-ooze microbial communities from a basaltic lava cave in the Kipuka Kanohina Cave System on the Island of Hawaii, USA - MA170107-3 metaG ...
CGATGGCGTGCGGCCTGCCCTGTGTCGCGTCGGACTGCGCCGGCAACCGTGCGCTCGTGAGCGACGGCGACACCGGGCTGCTGTTCGACCCCGCCAGCGTGCCGGCGCTCGGGGCCGCGCTCGATCGCGTGCTGAGCGACCGCGAGCTCGCGCGCGCGCTCGGCCGGCGGGCCCGCGAGCGCGTCGCGCGCGAGTACGATCTGCGGCTCGTCGTCGCCGAGGAGATCGAGCTGCTGAAGCGCGTCGCGCGCCCGCCGCGGAGGTGAGCGATGCCGCTGGCCTTCTACTCACGCGCCGCCACCCAGGAGTTCTGGAGCGAGCACTGGGGCGGCCAGGACGTGCCCGGGCTGCTGCGCGTCGCGCGCGGCTCGCCGCTCACGGCCCTCATCGAGGCGGCGCTGCCTGCGGGGGGCCGGATGCTGGAGGCGGGCTGCGGGCTCGGCCAGTACGTCGTCCTGCTGCGCGAGCGCGGCCGCGCGGTCATCGGGGCGGACTGGAGTCTGGACGCGCTCCGGCGCGGCCGGGCCGCGGCGCCGGCGACTCCCTTCGCGGTGATGGACCTGGCCCGGCTCGCGCTCGGGCCCGGCGCGCTCGACGCGTACATCTCGCTCGGCGTCGTCGAGCACGACCCGGGTGGGCCCGACGCGATCGTCGCCGAGGCGGCCCGCGTGCTCGCACCAGGAGGACGGCTGGTGCTGTCGGTCCCCTACTGGAACGGCGCCCGGCGCCTCACCGCTCCCTATCTCCTGCGCGAGGCGCGGCGGCTGCGCGCGGCCGGCGGCCAGTTCTACCAGTTCGCGTTCAGCCGGCGCGAGATGCGGGCGTTTCTCGAGGCCCACGGTTTTCACGTGCTGCGCTTCCACCCGTATGATCCGGCCCGGCTGTTCCGGGGCGCGGTGCGGCGCTGGCTCCCGCTCGCGCTCGACGGCGACGTGGCTGCGGCCGGCGCGCCCACGACGCGAGGCGGCCCGTTCGTCGATCAGGTCGGCGATCACGTCGGCGCCCCGCGCCGGCTCCGGGGCGTGCTCAAGCGCCTGCTCTACAGCCCGCCCGCCCTGCGGCTGTTCGCGCACATGATCCTCGCCGTCGCGGTCAAGCGATGAGGCGCGGCCCGCTCCAGGTGCCGCTCGAGTGAGGCCAGGTCGCGACTGCTATACTTTCCCCCCATGACCGACGCGCCGTATCGCCTCGTGGACCTGGGTGATCGTCGCGTGCTCACCGTCGAGGGACGCGCGCACGAGACGGCGTACAGCGAGCGCGTGGTCCGGATGCTGATCGAGCGCAAGGGACCGGAGCGCGCGGCCCGCTACTTCGCGTTCAAGGAGACGCGCGCGCGTCATTTCCTGGCCCCGCTGCTGCGCTACCTCCGTGAGCAGCGGGCCGAGCGGCTCTCGGTGCTCGAGGTCGGCTGCTCGTTCGGCCACATCACGGAGTTCCTCGCCGAGCAGCCGGAGGTCGCGGAACTGCACACCTTCGACACGGATCCCGCGTTCGTCGGGATCACGCGCGCGAAGGTGGAGGAGATGGGGCTCCGGGCCGTGCGCGAGGTCGCGCACTTCACCAATGCCGAGACGCGCGGGCTGCCCTACGCCGACGGCCGCTTCGACCTGGTCCTGGTGATCGGCGTCGTCGAGCATCTCCCCGCGCGGGATCGCCGGGCCCAGGTGGATCAGTACTACCGCGTGCTGGCGCCCGGCGGGCACATCGCGATCCTCGATACGCCGAACCGCGTGTTCCCGCTGGAGACGCACTCGGTCGGCCTGCCGCTGGTGCAGTGGCTGCCGCCGCGGCTCGCCCACGCGTACGCGCGGGCCGGGCGGCCCCGCGCGTTCCGCGACGTGCCGTTCGCCGAGTTCGTGGCCGACGGCACCGGCTGGCGCAACGCGTCGCTGGGCGACTGCCTGCCCTCCACCGGCTGGACCGGAGTGGAGGACGTGACCGAGCGGGCGGGCTACGGGTGGCGGTTCTTCCGCGACACCGCGCAGTCCCGCGCGCGCCGCGCGCTGCTGCCCGTGTTCGCGGTCGGCTGCACCGCCTTGCGCATGGCAGGCCGGCCTCCCTCGCTGTGTCTGCCGTACTTCAATCTGCTGTTCCGCAAGCGCCCGGAGCGTGACTGATGCGCGTGGAAGACGCGCCCCCGCGCCAGCGGAGTCCCGCGCGCCGCGAGGGCACCGAGGCCCCCGCCGTGTCAGTGCTGATGGGCGTCCGCGACGGCGCGCCCTGGGTGGGCGAGGCGGTCCAGAGCGTGCTGGCGCAGACCGCCCCGGATCTCGAGCTGATCGTGGTGGACGACGGCTCGGCGGACGCCACCGGTGACCTGCTCGCCGCCATCAAGGATTCGCGGCTGCGGATCGAGCGCCAGGCGCCCACGGGCCTCACCCGCGCGCTCAACCGGGCGCTTCGGCTGGCGCGCGCGCCGCTGCTGGCGCGGCTCGACGCCGACGACCTGGCGCTGCCCGAGCGCCTCGCGCGACAGCAGGCGTTTCTGGCGGCGCACCCGGAGGTCGGCCTCCTGGGCACCGCGGCCCGGGAAGTGGACCGGGCGGGCCGGGAGATCGCCCTGGTGACGCCGCCCCGCGAGGACCGCGCGATCCGCCGCGCGCTGATCCGCGAGAACCCGTTCGTGCACTCGTCCGTGGTCGTGCGCCGCGCCGCGCTGGAGCGAGTCGGCGGTTACGACGAGTCACTGCCGGTGGCGCAGGACTACGATCTCTGGATGCGCCTGAGCCGCGTCACGGCCCTCGCCAACCTGGCCGAGCCCCTCGTGATCCGCCGCCTCGTGCCCGGGCGGGTGTCGGCGGCGCGGGACACCGCGCGGATCCGGGCGGAGCTGCGCGTCCGCTGGCGGGCGGTGCGGGCGGGCGCCTATCCTCGGTGGTGCCTCCTCTTCCTGGTGAAACCGCTGGCCGCGCTCGCGCTGCCCACCCCGCTCCGCGTCGTGATCCGGCGCCGGCTCCGGACGGCGGCCTCGGAGCCTGTCGGAGAATGATCGCCCCTGCTGACCGAGCGCCGTGCGTTTGCAGTTCCGCTTCGAGCGCGAGCTTCGAGACGGTGAAGAGATCGGCTCATCACGCTCGGAAGGGGGGCGGAGCCCCCCTCCGAGTTCCCGGGCGGCCATGAGCCGCCGGATCCGCGTCCTGCACCTGCTGGTCACGACGAGCCCGGGCGGCGGGCCCAAGCACGTCTACGATCTCGTCCGTCACCTGCCGCCCGAGCAGTTCGACGTCGTCGTGGCCGCCCCGCGTGACGGGATCTTCTTCGAGCGCTTCCGCGATCTCCCGGTCACCATGGTGGAGCTGCCGCTGAGCCGGCTCGGCGCGCAGCATCTGAGGCTCGTCGTCCAGCTCGTTCGGGGGCACCGCATCGACATCGTGCACACGCACGGCAAGGGACCGGGTCTCTACGGACGACTCGCCGCGCGCTGGCTTCGCGTCCCGGCGGTGCACACGTTTCACGGGATCCACTACAGCGCGTACTCGCGGGTAGGTCAGCGGCTCTATCTGGCGCTCGAGCGCCGGCTGTCGCGCCTGAGCCACGCCATCATCAACGTGTCGCGCTCGCAGGAGGCCGAGGGACTCGCGCTCGAGCTGTTCGAGCCCGAACAGAGCGTCGTGGTGGTCAACGGCATCGACCTGGAGGCCATGGACCGCACCATCCGCGACTCGCCGCTCACGCGCGAGACGCTCGGCCTCAAGCCGGGTGACTTCGTGCTCGGGTGCGTGAGTCGCTGGGATCCGGTGAAGCGCTTCGAGATCCTCCTGCAGGCGGTGCAACGCCTGGCCGCCGGCATCCCGCGGCTGGCCCTGCTGCTGGTGGGGGGCGGCGGTGAGGAGGCCCGGATCCGACGACTCGTATCGGAGGCCGACCTTCAGGATCGCGTCATCTTCACCGGACTCCTCGGCAACCCGACGCGCGTGTACGGGATCCTGGATCTGTACGTGGCGACCTCGCTGAAGGAGGGCCTGCCCCTGGCGCCGCTGGAGGCGATGGGCGCCAGCGTCCCGGTCGTGGCCACCGATGTGCCGGGCCACCGCGACGTGGTCGTGCGGGGTGAGACCGGTGTGCTGGTGCCGCCGGAGGACAGCGCCGCCCTGGCCGAGGCGATCGCCAGCCTGGAAGGCGATCCCTCTCGGCGCGCGCAGATGGGCGCGGCCGCGCGACGCCGGGTCCTCGAGCACTTCTCGGTGCATTCGATGGTGAGCAAGACGGCCGGTGTCTATCTGGAGGCGGTCGGCGGCGGTCGCCGCCTGGGCCGGCACCTGATGCCACCGAGTCACGAGGGTATGGCGCACACTGGTGTACCGGAATAGCTTCGGGGTGGCGGACGCCTTGCCTATGATGGAGGGGTGCCGGTGAGCGGAATCGCGGTCAACGCCTCGATTATCGGTGAGAGCCCGACCGGCCTCGGGCTCTACGCGATCAACCTGATCCGGGCGCTGGACCACGTCCGCGACGACCTCCGCGTGTACACCTCGTGTCCCGCGTCGCTGGGCGCCTTGCGCGCGCGGGTGTCGCCCGCGACGCCGCTCATCCGCCCGGAGCGCGGCCTGCGCGGACACTTCATGCGTCTGCTCTGGGTCCAGAGCTCGCTCAGGCTCCGGGTCCGGGCGGCGCGCGTCGAGGTCCTCCTGAACACGGTGCCCGAGGCGATTCTCGGCTCGAGCGTGCCGCAGGTCACGGTGGTGCACGATCTGCTGCCGCTCTTCTTCCCGGCCGAGTATCCCCGCCAGCAGTACTACTTCCGCTCGCTGGTGCCGAGAGTCCTCCGCGCCTCGCGGGTCGTGATCGCGGACTCGGAGAGCACCCGGCGGGACATCATCGAGAGCTACGGCCTGCCGGCGCCCAAGGTCCGCGTGATCTATCCCGGCTATCACCCCGGCACCTACTTCGCCGACCCCGTGGAGCGCGCCGCGCCGGGGGACGAGTCGTACATCCTGTACGTCGGCAACCTGCTCCCGCACAAGAACCTGCTGAGCCTGCTCGATGCCCTGGCCATCGTGCGGCGGCGACGGCGCGCACGGCTCATCATCCGCGGCGAGGGACAGCCCACGTATGCGCGCGCGGTGCACGAGCGGGTCGAGACGCTCGGGCTCCAGGCCGCGGTGAGCTTCCAGGGGTACGCGACCGAGGGCACGCTCCGGGATCTCTACGCGCGCGCCGCCTGCGTCGTGCTGCCCTCGTTGCGCGAAGGCTTCGGGCTGCCGGTGCTGGAGGCGATGGCCTGCGGCACGCCGGTGATCACCTCGAGCAGCTCCTCGCTGCCCGAGGTGGCCGGAGACGCCGCCCTGCAGGTCGATCCCCACGACACGATCGACCTGGCCAGCGCCATGTACCGCGTGCTCACCGACGCCGAGCTCCGGGTGGAGCTCCGGGAGCGCGGGCTCAAGTGGGTGCGCTCGTTCAGCTGGCAACGCACCGCGGAGCAGATGTCGCAGCTGATGGACGACGTTCGTTCGGGCGCGCTCGATTCGCGCGCCCTCGTGACCGCGCCGGCGCGGTGATCACCGGTGCACCGGCTCGGAGCCTGTCCGACCATGCTGCCGCGCCGGTCACTCGGCCAGTACGGGTTCGAGGTTCCGCTTCGAGCGCCGATTTCGCCGGCGCAATCTGCCCTGGGGGGAGGCTTCGGAGGGGGCCGTCGAGGCCCCCTCCGATCGGCTGGGCTATACTGATGGTCTTCGATCACGGATCGTTCGCGTAACGCCCGAAGGGGGAACAGGAGAGCGCGAGTGCGCAGCAAGCGAGCGCTGATCACCGGGATCACGGGCCAGGACGGCTCGTATCTCGCGGAATATCTGCTGGACAAGGGATACACCGTGTACGGAATGATACGACGCTCGAGTCGCGACAACTTCGAGCGGATCGAGCACATCCGGCATCGCCTGGAGCTGCGGCAGGCCGATCTGCTCGATCAGCTATCGGTCATCCGCCTGCTGGAAGAGGCGCGGCCTCACGAGGTCTACAATCTCGCCGCGCAGTCCTTCGTGCCGACCTCCTGGAGCCAGCCGGTGCTGACGGGAGAGTTCACGGCGCTCGGTGTGACCCGCATGCTGGAAGGCGTGCGTCTGGTCAATCCGGCCATCCGCTTCTACCAGGCCTCCTCCAGCGAGATGTTCGGCAAGGTCCGGGAGACGCCGCAGAACGAGCAGACGCCGTTCCATCCGCGGAGCCCGTACGGCGTCGCCAAGGTGTACGGGCACGCGATCACCGTCAACTATCGCGAGAGCTACGGGTTGTTCGGGTGCTGCGGCATCCTGTTCAATCACGAGTCGCCGCGTCGTGGCTTCGAGTTCGTCACCCGCAAGGTGACCGATGGCGTGGCCCGCATCGCGTCCGGCCTGTCGCGAGAGCTGCGGCTCGGTAACCTCGACGCGCGGCGTGACTGGGGCTTTGCCGGCGACTACGTCGAGGCCATGTGGCTCATGCTCCAGCAGGACGAGCCGGACGACTACGTGATTGCCACGGGCGACAGCCACTCGGTGCAGGAGCTCGTCGAGCTGGCGTTCGGCTGCGTGGGGCTCGACCGCGACGAGTACGTCGTGATCGACCCGGCGCTCAAGCGTCCCGCCGAGGTGGACTTCCTGCTCGGCGATGCGGCGAAGGCCCGCCACAAGCTCGGCTGGATGCCGCGCGTCCGGTTCCCCGAGCTCGTGAAGATGATGGTCGAGGCCGACCTGGCTCGGTACCGCGCCGAGCGCAACTAGTTCGGACTACTCATGAGTAGTCCGGGCTAGCTGCCCAGGCGTTCGCATGACGCCGGGCTTCTGGCGCGACAGGCGTGTCGTCGTCACTGGAGGTGCCGGCTTTCTCGGCTCGTTCGTGGTCGACGCGCTCCGCGCCCGCGGCTGCCCGGAGCCGTTCGTGCCGCGCCGTCACACGTACGACCTCCGCCGAGAGCCCGACATCGCGCGCCTCCTGAAGCACGCCCAGCCCGACCTCGTGATCCATCTGGCCGCAGTGGTCGGCGGGATCGGGGCGAATCGCGAGAATCCGGCCGGCTTCTTCTTCGACAACGTCATGATGGGCGTCCAGCTCATGGAGCAGGCGAGGCTGTTCGGGGTGGCCAAGTTCGTCGCCATCGGGACCGTCTGCTCGTATCCGAAGTTCGCGCCCGTGCCGTTCCGCGAGGAGGACCTGTGGAATGGCTATCCGGAGGAAACCAACGCGCCCTACGGGCTCGCCAAGAAGATGCTCCTCGTGCAGGCCCAGGCCGCTCGCGCGCAGCACGGCTTCAACGCGATCTTCCTGCTTCCCGTCAACCTGTACGGGCCCCGGGACAAGGTCGATCCGCAGACGTCACATGTCATTCCCGCGCTGATCAAGAAGTGCGTCGATGCGGCGGACAGCGGCGCCGGCGAGATCGTCGTCTGGGGAACGGGGCGGGCCACCCGGGAATTTCTCTACGTCGAGGATGCGGCCGAAGCCGTGGTGCTGGCCGCGGAGCGCTACGACGGCGCCGAGCCCGTCAACATCGGGGCCGGCTTCGAGATCTCGATCCGCGAGCTGGTCCGGTTGATCGCCGTGGAGGTGGGCTTCACCGGCCGGATCGTGTGGGACCCGTCCAAGCCGGACGGGCAGCCGCGCCGGATGCTCGACACCTCGCGCGCCGCGCAGCACTTCGGGTTCGTGGCCAGGACCCCGTTCGAGGAGGGGCTCCGGAAGACCGTGGCCTGGTACCGGCAGCTCGCCGGCGCCAGCCGGCGGATATAGCACGCGCCAGAAGGGCGCGCCAAAGCGCCTGCGGATCAAGGCGAGACCACGACGTGCTTCATGTCGAGCGCCAGGATGTCGTCTGGATCGATTCGATTGTCCGCGAATGCTCCCGGCCGGGCCAGGGCGGCGAAGATCTGATAGGAGCCGGACGGTACGCCGCGCTTGGGAAGCGGGAGCTCGATCAGGCGCGGCTCGTCGAGCACGGTCCCGGGCGGCACGGGCGCGACGCGCGCGAAGCCTGATGGCGCACTGATGTGGGCGGTTCGCAGAGTCCTGTCCGGCCCGAGGAACACCATCTGGCCCTCGTCCGGCAGAAACGCGCCCACGTAGAGGTCCGCCGGGGCCTGATCGAGCGGATGCCACAGCTGCACACCGAGCACGAGCTCATCGCCCGGCCGCAAGCGCGCCCCGTTTATCGACAGGCGGATGGGCGCCGCCAGCTCCGGCGGCACGGGGCCGCGCGGCGCACCGTTCGGGAGGAACAGCACGAAGTCGCCGACGACCACGGCGTCGGGATGATCCGCGAGGTACTGCCGCCACTTCCAGGGCGCGGTCGCGCACCGCGCGCAGATCACCGCGCACGGGGCGAACGTGGAGCGGTAGCGCTCGGATCCGTTGTTGGCGCCGACCGCGCGCACCTCGGCCTCCGCGCGTCCGGACCGCAACAGCACGAGCAGGGGATACTCGTAGGCCTGACCGGTGGCGAGCGACAGGTCCAGCCCGATGTGTCGGCACCCGGCGTCCCGTACGAGGGCGGCCGCCGTCGTGTACGACGGCCGGGCGGAGTGGTGGTCGTTGAAGTAGCCGGTCGTCCGATCCTGTTTGAGGATGGTCGAGTGCCGCCCGGACAGCGGGCGCAGCTCGTTGCTCATCACGACGTCCGTCGAGAGATACAGTAACGCCCCGGCGACGCCGTAGGCCACCAGCGCGGCCCGCCCGCCGGTCAGGACCATGGCGATCGGCGCCGACCACAGGACGAACATCGGCAGATGCAGGCGCGGGTGAAACGGCTGCCATTTGAGCAGCGCGCAGAACGCCAGGAAGGCCAGCACCAGGCCGAGACAGAATAGCCGCGTGTCCCGCGGGGTGCGGGAGGCGCGAACGGTGAGAAAGCCCAGGGCCAGCCCGATCAGCAGCAGGTGCGCCGGGTTGCCGGCCCGCGACTCGTGCCGCGGCCTCCTGGCCAGCTCGAACCTGGTGTGGGTCCAGGTGCTCGCCGGATCATCTGGATCGATGCTCAATGTGCGGAGGAGCTTGCGCGTGGCCCGTTCGACGAGGTGATCGACCCGTTCGTTCGAGATCCCCATGTGCAGCGCAACGTTGCGGACGATGTTGGACACCTGCACCGACGGCGACCACGCGTCGTTCGTGTACTTGAAGTCACCGGACTTGCTTTCCGCCGCGGGCCCGAGCACCGAGCGGTAGAACTCGTAGTTCCGCGCGTACTGGCCCGCGTTCACTACCGCGAAGAGGAGCACCGTGACCGGCAGACTTTTCAGCAGCACGAGCCTGGCCCGCGCGGGCAGCATCAGGGCCCACGCGGCGAGCATCGGACCGGCGAAGACGTACGCGGTGGCCTTGGTGAGGCAGGCGAGGCTCAACGCGGCACCGGCTCCCAGCGCGTGGCCCCAGCCGACAGCCGCCCGCGAGTCGAGGACGTAGAACGCCAGCGCGACCAGCCAGAACGTGAGCACGTAGTCGTTCTTGGCCCCCGAGGCCTGGAGAATGCCCTCCGGGATCGTGGCACAGACCACGGCCGCCACCACCTGGCCGCGCGCCGACGCGCCGAGCGAGCGCGCGATGAGCGTCACGCCGACCACGCTCCCGGCGTACGCGAACCACTGCACGAGATTGTCGAACCGATCACTGCCGGCCAGGCCGTGGAGCTGCAGGACGAGGAACTCGGCGCCCGGCGTCATGTGGAGCTGCTTGAGCTCGTGCGTGGAATAGAAGACCAGGCTCTTGTTCTGAAGCCAGTGCACCACGCGGGGCAGGTGGTATTCCATCACGTCCCACGTGTTGGGCGGGCTCACCAGGGCCACGACGCCGACCAGACCCACGATGGCGGCGGTCGCGACGAGCAGCACGAGATCAGCGGCGTTGAGCGCCGGGGCCGAGACGCCGGACGAGGCCGGCTCGGTCGCCACGCGCGCATCGGCGTTCCGGGCGCGGCGCTGGCGGACGAGGCAGAGCGCGGCGATCAGCGCGACGATCGCCCACGAGATCGACAGCCCGGCTCGCGTCAGCCAGCCGGCCCGTCCAAGCCCCTCGGTGATGAGGACGGCCAGCGTCGCCCAGACCACGGAGGCGTGGAACACGCTGCCCCGCCAGTCATTGGTTCTCGTGGCGAAGATCGCGAACAGCAGCAGGGACGCGGCCGGAGGAAGC
>Ga0187892_10012451_pt1 | contig 10100 bp, 7 predicted proteins | sample MA1701073metaG_FD_139345 | JGI IMG/M metagenome (GOLD analysis project Ga0187892, IMG submission 139345) | Bio-ooze microbial communities from a basaltic lava cave in the Kipuka Kanohina Cave System on the Island of Hawaii, USA - MA170107-3 metaG ...
ACCGCCTTGAGTTGCGTCCCATCCAGCCGCATGTGCGTGAAGGCGCGCTCCTTAGGCGTGGCCTGGACGCTGAAGACGAGCGTGTTCTCGAAGATCCCCATCTTCTCATAGGCCTGGCCGGAGATGCTGCCGGTGTTGGCCACCACCGAGCGGAGCGGCCCCGTGGGAAGATCGTACCGGCGCATCTCCTTGTTCAGGCCGAAGAACAGCGCGTTCCTCCCTTCGATGTTGTACCGGGCGACCGTGTCGATTGACCCGCTGACCGGGGAGATCTTCTGTTTTCCTCCGGTCCGCAGATCCACGAGAACCAGAACCCGGTCTCCCCCTGTCTCGGAGAGGAACAGCAACTGGTCGTCGTCGAGGAACTTGGGCGAGAAGCTCCTGGCGGTCGGCAGTTCGTCCGAGAAGTTCCGCCTCGCGCCGACGACGTTGTTGTTCTCATCCAGATCCACGAGCAACAACTGCTCGAGGCCGGTCGTCGTTCCGCCGGTCACGTAGGCCAGTCGCCGGCCATTCGGTGACGTGGCGATGTCCGAGATCGCTCCGGAAAGACCCGAGATGCGCGCCGGCCTGCCTCCGTCGGTATTCTGGACCAGCACCGTTGCTGTCCCCGGCCCTTCTGAGATAATATAGGCGACCTTCGACGCCGTCACGGGCGCGCACCCCGCCGTGACGAGCATCGCGGTTATGATGCCTCCGATGACCCGGCCCTTCCTACCTCTCATGGCTGACCTCCTTTTCATGCCGTGGGAGCCTCCTTGTGCCGAAACCCAGCCTCTCTGTTAATTTCCGATTATATGAGAGATTCGCATCCGGCACAAGAATGGTTTGGGGACCGGTCTAACTCCGCCAGGAGGGCGTGCGCGGCGGCCCCGCCGCTGCGAATCGAGTCGGGGATGCCGATACCGCGATACGCGTTGCCGGCGAGCTTGAGCGTCGGCCATCTGTTGAGATGCCCTTCGAGCGCCTGTACCCGGCGGAGATGTCCGACGTGATATTGGGGCATCGAGCGCGGATGCCGCGCCACGTGGCTCCACAACGGGGCCGATCGAATGCCCAGCAGCTCCTCCAGGTCGCGGTGCACCGCAGTCAGCAGGGTCCGGTCATCCCACTCCAACGGCTCCGGCTGCAGCGCCCCTCCCGCGAAGGCCCGCAACAGGACATGGCCTGCGGGCGCACGGTTCGGGAACTTTACGCTGCTGAATGAGCAGGCGATGATGCTGCGGCCCTCGCACGAAGGGACGACAAATCCAAACCCGTCGAGCGGGTGAGCCACCTCTTCTCTCCGATAGGCCAGGTTGACCGTCAACGAAGAGGCGTAGGGGATCGCCTCGAGCTCTCGACCGATGTCCGGATCGAGGTCCCGCAGGAGCCTCGCGGCCTGGAAGGCCGAGGTGGTCACGATGACGCCGTCTGCGCCAACGACTGCTCCATCTCGCAACCGCACGGCCCATCGAGCACCCTCTCGGGCGACACCGGCGACCGGCGTGGATAGCCGCACCGCGCCCGCGGGCAACCGCTCCGCCAACGCGTCCACCAGGACCTGAAGGCCGTCATCCAGCGTTGCAAAGAGGCCGTAGCGCGCGCCGGTGACCGCCTGATCGGCGGGAGACGCGGCCGACTGCTCACGGCGCAGCGCCCGAATCACGCTGCCGTGCCTGGCCTCCATCTCCAGGAACTGCGGGAAGGTCGCTCGTAGGCTCAAGCGCTCCGGATCGGCAGTGTAGATCCCGCCAATCATCGGTTGCGCCAGTCTGGCGAGGGCCTCTCGTCCGAACCGCCTCCGCACGAACGAGGCCAGGCTCTCGTCCGCGTCGGACCGCCTGCGTGGCAAGCGGAGATCCAGCAAAGTCCTCGCCTTCCCGCGCCAGGACAACAGGCGAGACCGGAGAAACGGCCAGATGCGGGTTGGCGCCAGCAAGAGGAAGCCCTCCGGCAGCGGGTGGAGCGCTTCCCCACGCACGGCAAACGTCCGGCGCCGTTCGGGATTGGTTCCGATCAGCCGTTCGCTCAGCCCGAGGTCGCCGATGAGATCCAGTGCCCACGGCTTCGTGGTAATGAAGGCGTCCGGGCCCGACTCCACGATGAAGCCATCCCGGCGCGCCGTGCTGATCAGCCCGCCCAGCTGCGGCGCCGCCTCAAGCAACAGCACGTCGCAGGGGAGCCGTACCGAACGGCTTCGCTCCGTCAGACGATACGCGGCCGCCAGGCCCGTGATGCCCCCGCCGATCACGACGATGCGATTCAAGCCGTGTTCCTCGTCCCTCACGCCGTCCTCTCGACACGACCCGTTCGTGATCGAACCGGCGGCGCTCAGCCTTGCCGAACGCGCTGGCGCACCAGATCCGCCAGCGCCCGGATAAAGAGCGGATGATCGTTCACCGTGCTGGCGCGGCGAAGCTCGATCCCCAGCCCCTCGGCCTCCGCCTTGACTTCCACGTCGAGATCGAACAGGACCTCGGCGTGATCGCAGACAAACCCGATGGGCGCGAGGATGACCGATCGACAGCCCTCGGCCGATAGCGTACGAAGGAGATCGCTCACGTCGGGCGTGAGCCACGGCTCCCGCGGATCGCCGCTTCTGCTCTGATAGGCGAGTTTCCATCCGGAGTGGCCCAGCGCTTGGGCAACGAGGCGACATGACTCCTGTAACTGCTCGACGTAGGGCGACCTGGCCGCGGCCGCGGTCGGGATGCTGTGAGCGGTGAAGACCAGCACCGTGCCGCTGCGCCGCGCCGCAGGGATGTCGTCGAGGTGAGGGCGAACCTGCTCAGCCATCGCGGCAATGAACCCGGTATGGCTGTAGCAAGCCGGAGTATAGTCGACCGTCGGCGCCCCGGGTCCGGCGGCTTCGAGCGCGTCGGTCACCGCCTTCACATACTTCAGCCAGCTCGCGGCACCCGAGTCGTGCGCGGCCATGACGATGCCGACGGCCCGACGGACACCGGCCCGCATCATCTGCTCGACCGCCTCGCTCGCGAAAGGGTGCCAGTGACGCATCCCGACGTAGACAGGCAGCCTCAGGCCCTCGAGATCGAGGAGCTTTTCCAGGCCGCTCGCCTGCCGGAAGGTCAAGGCGTTGATCGGCGATCTGCCGCCGATCGCCTCATAATGATGCGCCACCTCTTCCAGGCGCTCCGGCGGAACCGGCACCCCCCGAAGGACATGGGTGAGAAAGGGCCGAATCTCGTCGGGCTTGGTGGGGCCGCCGAAGGCAACCATCAGGACCGCATCGAACGGTTCAGCCATGTCTCATCTCTCGCTTGCTTCACGGACGTAGTCGATCAGGACGCGAACGTGGTCCACCGGGGTCTGAGGGAGCACGCCATGGCCCAGATTGAAGATGTGGCCCGGGCGTCGCGCCGCTCGCCCCAGGATCAGGCCGGCTTGCCGGCGGATCTCGTCGGGTTCCGCAAAGAGTGCTGCCGGGTCGAGGTTCCCCTGCACCCCCACGCGGGGTCCAAGGCCGCCCCATGCTTCACCCAGATCGACCCGCCAGTCCAACCCGATCACATCTCCACCGGCATCCCGCATCATCGTCAGCAGCGACGCGGTCCCCGTCCCGAAGTGAATAACGGGCACGCCAGGCGAGAGGGCCGCGATCGTGCGTCGCGTATGCGGCAGGACGTAGGCCCGGTAATCGTCCGGGCTCAGACAGCCGACCCAGCTATCGAACAACTGGACCGCCTGCGCTCCGGCGGCGATCTGCCCACCGAGGTACTGTGACACCGGCACGGACAACCGCTCCATCAGGGCGTGCCAGGCCCCGGGGTCCCGGTACATCAGCGTTTTCGTCTGCTGGTATTGGCGCGACCCGCCGCCCTCGATCAAGTAGGAAGCCAGCGTAAACGGCGCTCCGGCAAACCCTATGAGCGGGACGCCTGGCGGAAGCGCCGCGCGCGCCAGTCGCACCGCCTCAAACACGAACGAGAGCGATTCATTCACATCGACCGGCCGCAGTCTGTCCACGTCAGCCCCGCTCCGAACCGGATGATGGATGATCGGCCCGTCCCCCTTTGTGAACTCCAGCCCGACCCCCATCGGCTCCACGACCAAGAGGATGTCGGCAAAGATGATCGCCGCATCCACGCCAAGTCGCTCGGCGGCGGTCACCGTGACCTCCGCCGCCAGCTCCGGCCGGTGGCACAGCTCCAGAAACGGGACCTTGCCCCGGATCTCCCGATACTCCGGGAGATACCGTCCGGCCTGACGCATGATCCAGATCGGCGTGTAGGGTGTCGGCTCCAGGCGGCACGCCTTCAGGAAGGGGCTCTCTCGCAAGAGGTGTCGATCGAGGACCGAGCTGACAGCATCGGCGGTCGGTGCCGCACTGACCGTTGCGTTGGCTCCGGCCCTGGCCCTCTTGATCCTCCGCAGGGCGTGCGCATGACGTGCGGTGGTCACGACCAGATGCCCCATCTTGGGGTGCTCCGGCTCCAGATCCACGATAAATCCATTGTCCCGTAACGACTCGCTACAGGTGGGGCCAATCGAGGCAATCACAACATCCCGCATCGCCCGGCGTAGCGACTCTTCGAAGCCCGATTCTGTCGCCACGTGCAGCAGATTCATCACCTGCACGGCGTTTGTGAACATCGCCACATCGATCTGCCCCTCGATGATTTCCGTCATCGCCCGGCGCAGCGGACCGCAGTCCTCCGGCAACGCCCAGCGGTACACCGGGACGCGCATGACAGAGGCCCCTCGCGCCTCCAAGCCCGCAATCAGCTCCGGATTGGCGATCCCGTATTCCTGGACCGCAATTCGGCGACCGGAGATGGGGATCGTGGATTCATCGAGCGCGCTCAGGATCTCGCGCCAGGTATTCGGCTCAGGGACCGCCAGCGCGATCGGGACCCCGAGTTCTCGCAGCACCGCCTGAGGCTTCGGGCCACGGACGACGGTTGGGACCCGACCGAGCGCCTCGAGGAATTCCGCGCGCGGGAACGCGGTTTCGACGACCTGGAGCAGGGCTCGGGTGCCGACGCCGGTCAGGAGAATGACAACATCGATCCGTGCGGCGAGCAATTGTTTCGCGAACTCGAGGGCCGCCGGATTCTCTTCAAGCGGGATCTCCCGCATCGAGGGTGCGGAAACCGGGGTCCCCCCATGACGGGCGATCAGGTCGGCCATCGAGCCGGCCATCCGGCTCTCGAAGGTGACCACCTTCAGCCCCGCCAGCCCGCCTAGAGGCGGAGCAGCTACCTGGCTCACGTCGTAACTTCCTTTCTCCTGAACACCTCGGCCCTCGTTCGCTTCCGTGCCCCGCACTATCGCAGTGGCACGCAGTAGTATATGGTCCGGCACCGAAAAGCGCTAGCGCAAAGATCGAGACAGACGTTTCTCTTGACAGCCTACGAAGCAACGCTATCCTGATGATATACGTACGGGCGCGGGTCGCGATGGACGTCACACCTCGGCACGAGGGTAGAGGAGAGTTGGCGATGCCCCACGGACGTTCGGACAGAAAGGCGCTGGCGATGCTCCTCCGGAATCCTCTGGAGGTAGGCGCTCACCTCTTGTCGAAATTCTGGCAGGACGAGTGCCCGCAGAGAGCGGCCTCGCTGGCCTACACGACGCTTCTGTCTCTGGTCCCGTCGCTTGCGGTCGCGTTTGCCATGTTGAAGGCGTTCGGAGGGCTCACCCCCATACAGGAGCGATTGGAAACCCTCGTATACACCCACCTGGTGACGACCTCCAGCCTTCAGGCGGCCGACTACATCCAGAAGTTGGCCGAGAGGGCCCACGCCGGGGCCATCGGCGGCGTCGGTTTCCTGGCCTTCATCATCACAGCGGTGTCGTTATTGAATACCGTTGCCAGCGCCTTCAACCGGGTATGGGGCGTGGAGGATCGTCGCAGCCTGAAGGACCGCTTCCTCACCTTCTTTGCCCTCACCGTGCTCGGGCCGATCCTGTTCGGCGCGTCGATCTCGATCACCGGGACCATCTTGCACTCGAAGATCTGGACACGGCTGCCGATTCCCGCGCTTGGCCCCGCGCTGAGCCTCTTCGTCCCGTTCCTGCTCACGTGGGCCGGCTTCCTCCTCCTCTATGTGGTGATTCCCAGCGCTCCTCTTCGCCTGCGACCGGCGTTGCTGGGGAGCCTGGTCGTGGCGGCGTCCTGGGAGTTCGTGAAGGTCGGGTTTGAGTGGTATGTGACGACGGTAACGAGCTACGGGCAGCTCTATGCATCCCTGAGCGTTATCCCGGTTTTCCTACTGTGGCTTTACGTCGGCTGGCTTATCGCGCTGCTGGGGTTCGAGGTCTCGCATTTCCTTCAACATCCGGAGACGGTCCGGAGGTCGGTTGGGGTCGGCTCCAGCGCCATGCGCGCCGCCGTTGCGCCGCAGGAGGCGATCCGGATCTTTGTCGCCGTGGCCGAGGCGTTCGTGAAGAGCGGCGAGCCGGTCACGCCCGCTCAGGTGGCCATGCGGTTGCAGCTCTCCGAGGATTCCGCGCTCGCGACGCTGCACGCGCTGGAACGTCAGGGATACGTCGCGCGCGTAGTCGAGCCGGCGGACGCCTATCTTCCCCGCCGCACGCCTGCAAGCATCAAGGTGGGGGAACTCTGGCGGGCGCTCGGTGGCCAGAGGGGCACGTCCAACGGCGACATCCTGGATCAACTCTTCGGGCGAGCTGCGGACGCCACCGAACGGGCCTTCGGCGCAATGACGGTCCAGGACCTGCTTGATGGCCGGGCTGCCTCGGGAGGAGCGGGGACCGTCCGCCGATCTCCCGAAGAGCTGACAGAGCTTGCGTAGGACGTCGCCGCCGTGCTGAAACACCTGCGACCTCTCCCTAACCGCCTGGTCCCGGTTGGGACACTAGGGTGAAAGAAAGCCTCTAGGGCAATGACTCGGGATACACTTGCCCGATTTGCGAACCAGCAGTATGTTAACCTCGAGTCGTTCAGGAAGAACGGTCAGGGGGTGCGAACTCCCCTCTGGTTTGTCGAGGCCCAGGGGGTGTTGTACATGCGTACCCCGGCCGCCTCCGCAAAGGTCAGGCGGATGCGCAACAACCCGCATGTTCGCCTGGTCCCATCCGACGTGCGAGGAAATCCCATCGGCGAGTGGGTGGAGGGCAACGCGCAGCTCATCCCGGCAGCCGAGGCAGAGTGGGTCAACCAGCTCGTCAAGCGCAAGTATGGCCTCTTGAAGCGGCTGATAGACCTCCGCTCGCGGCTCAAAGGGACAGAGTATGTCGTGATCGCCGTGCAGCTCTGAGAAATTTGTCGGTCAGATCGGCGCTACGGTTCTGGCCGCTCGATTCTCCCCTTTCGGCTCGCTGAGTCCGAGCGTGAGACAACCATGGAACGCTTGACGCGCGACGCACTGAGACATGAACAAGAGCGAACGCTCAGCGCACCGCGAATGCCGTACAGTCCCCTCGCGAAAATACTGTTCATAGGGATGGACATCCTGTATGGACGCCGGCGGACGCTAAGCAAGTTCAAGGTCCTTGAACTCATCGCGCGCGTCCCCTATCAGGCCTGGGAACAGGTGGCGTACGTGGCCATGACGCATACGTCGCGCGATCCCGGCTTCGCCCGTCGCATCTTCGATCGGGTCCGCGAGAGCCGGCAACAGCAGGATAACGAGCAGTGGCACCTGCTGATCCTGGAGGAGCTGATCGCTCAGCGCGGCATCCGCGAAGGGTTCGTGCGATTCTGGCTCATCCCGCAATTCATCGCCTTCGTCTATTACCAGATCGTATGGCTGATGTACGTCGTGCACCCGGCCTGGGCGTATCGGCTCAACGCAGAGTTCGAGGATCATGCCGAACACGAATACATGGAATTCGTCCGCGAGCATCCGGAGCTTGAGCGGGAGCCGTTTGACAGTATCCTCAGCCAGGACTACGGTCGCTTCGAGTCGCTGGCCGACCTGTTCCGCCAGATCGGATACGACGAGCGCGTCCACAAGGAGGAGTCGCTGGTCCACTTGCAGGCACCGCGCTTCACCTGACCGATTTGAGGCGCGGAGGGTTTCCATCGCCCGGCTGCTCGCGCGACTCGGAGAGCCCAGTCGCCGGCCCGATCCGGTCGCGTGTCCGCCGCGACGTTTTTCTTGACAGCGTCACCGAGAAGGCTATCCTGAGGATGCATTGACCGCCCGAGTCGTTCATCATGTGCATTGACGCGTGCAACTGGCTTAGCGAGTGGGTATCGTGACCACTTCTGTGCTCAAGACCCAGGTGAATCGCAAGTCGCCCGAGTTCCGGCACAACGTCCGCCGTCTGGAGGAGCTCCTCACCGAAATCAGGAAGCAGGAGGAAGAGATCCGCCAGGGCGGGGGCGCGAAGGCGATCGAGGCGCAGCACGCCAAGGGTCGATCGACCGCGCGCGAGCGTATCTCCAAGCTGATCGATCCGGGTACGTCGTTCTTCGAGCTTGGGCTCTACGCCGCCCACGGGATGTATCAGGAGTGGGGCGGCGCCCCCGCCGCTGGGACCATCGCCGGCCTTGGACGCGTTCAGGGGCGCCTGGTCATGGTCATCGCCAACGACGCGACGGTGAAGGCCGGCGCCTTCTTCCCCATGACCGCGAAGAAGATGATCCGCGCGCAGACCATCGCCATCGAGAACCACATCCCGACCATCTACCTGGTGGACTCTGCCGGCGTCTTCCTCCCGCTGCAGGAGGACGTCTTCCCCGATGCGGACGACTTCGGCCGCGTCTTCCGCAACAATGCGGTGATGAGCGCGATGGGCATCCCCCAGATCACCGCGATCATGGGGATGTGCGTGGCCGGAGGCGCGTATCTTCCCGTGATGTGCGACCACATCCTGATGACGGAAGGGAGCGGGCTCTTCCTCGCCGGCCCGGCCCTGGTGCAGGCGGCCATCGGGCAGAAGATCACCGCAGAGGAGCTGGGAGGCGCCAAGGTCCATGCGCGCATCAGCGGCACGATCGACTTCCGGGAGCCCGATGACGGCGCCTGCATCGCGAGGATCCGGGAGCTGGTGGACAAGATGGGGCACAAGCCCCGCGCGCCGTTCGACCGCAAGCCGGCGAGGCCGCCCACCCATCCGGTCGAGGACATCTACGGCATCTTCGAAGGCGACCCTGCCAGGCAGTATGACATGCGCGAGATCATCGCGCGCCTCGTGGATGGCAGCGAGTGGGTGGAGTACCGCGCGGAGTACGGCCAGACGGTCCTTTGCGGCTACGCCCGCGTCGGGGGCTGGGCGGTGGGCCTCGTGGCCAACCAGAAGCAGCATGTCCGGACGACCGGCCCGGGGACCGGCAAGGAGCGGATCGAGTTTGGCGGCGTGATGTACACGGAATCGGCGGAAAAGGCGGCGCGCTTCATCCTGGACTGCAACCAGAACCTCGTGCCGCTGATCTTCCTCCACGACGTCAGCGGATTCATGGTCGGCAAGGAGGCCGAATGGAGCGGCATCATCCGGGCCGGGGCGAAGATGGTCAACGCCGTGTCGAACAGCGTCGTCCCGAAGATCACGGTGATCTGCGGCGGCAGCTTCGGCGCGGGCCACTACGCGATGTGCGGCAAGGCGTACGACCCGAGGTTCATCTTCGCCTGGCCGACCGCGCGCTACGCGGTGATGGGCGGTGACCAGGCGGCCGGGACACTCGTGGACATCAAGATCAAGCAGCTCGAGCGAGAAGGCAAGACGCTGAGCGAGAAAGAAAAGCGCGGGTTGCACGAGTCTATCCGGTCCACCTACGAGCATCAGACCGATCCGCGCTATGGCGCGGCGCGCCTCTGGGTGGACGCGATCATCGATCCGGCGCAGACCCGCGAGGCGCTGATCTGCGCGCTCGAGGCCGCCTCATTGAACCCGGAGGTGCGGGAGTTCAAGACCGGTGTCTTGCAAACGTGAGTCGTCGCGGCAGAGAAGGATAGGCCGACGCCTGTGGATCGGGTAAAGATCGTCGAGTGCCCGCGCGACGCCTGGCAGGGCCTGTCGCCACTGATCCCGACCGAGGTGAAGGTCCAGTACCTGCTCCGACTGATCGAGCTGGGATTCCGGCACATCGACGCCGTCAGTTTCGTCTCGCCGAAGCAGGTGCCGCAGATGGCCGATAGCGAAGAGGTGATGAAGGCGGTCCACGGCTCACTCCCCTCGGGGGGCGA
>Ga0187892_10012452_pt1 | contig 10100 bp, 9 predicted proteins | sample MA1701073metaG_FD_139345 | JGI IMG/M metagenome (GOLD analysis project Ga0187892, IMG submission 139345) | Bio-ooze microbial communities from a basaltic lava cave in the Kipuka Kanohina Cave System on the Island of Hawaii, USA - MA170107-3 metaG ...
CGAGCCGCCGCAGCCGAATCACTAGTATCCGAGGCGACGCGTGCGCGCGGGGAGCCATTTCAATTCGGTCCCTGGTCCCTGGTTCCTGGTCCCTGGTCCCTCGTCCCTGGCCCCTGGCCCTTCCAACAGAGGCGCACCATCTCGGTGTGCGAGATGAGACGGCCACGCGCGCGCATCCGGCGCGCTGGATTGTACGCCAACGTCCACCAGGCGAAGACGCCTACGGCGCCCCCGAGGCGCGCCAGACTGGCGAGGCGAGAGGGTCGGTCGTCCATGAGGTAGCGGCTGCGCGCGTCACGGACGTGGAGCGCCCGAAAGAAATCATACGTCAGCCGGCTCGGCTCAACGGCATGGTAGACGACGACCTCCGGCATGTAGCCGATCCGCATCCCGGCGTGCAGCGTCCGTCGCGCCAGGTCGCCATCCTCGTGCAGACCACTTGCACCCGGTCCAAGCCGTTCATTGAAGAGCCCGAGCCGGTCAAAGACCGCCCGTCGCACCGCCATGTTGCATCCATATAGATGCCGCTCGTCGGTGACCGCATCGCCGCCCTCGAACAGCGGCAGCGTTCGGAAGTAGGCAATCTGGGCGCGCTGCGCAGGGTCGGTCACGTGCAGCGGAATGCGCACACGGCCCATCGCGGCGGCGTACTCGTTGTGCCCGGCGAAGAAGGCGACCATCTCGCGCACCCAATTCGGGGCGACTTCGACGTCGTCGTCGGTAAACGCCAGGATTGCGGCGCGAGCGGTCTGGATCGCACGGTTCAACGCACGTGCCTTGCCGGGTTGCGGTTCACGCAGTGGGACGCGACCGGCCCCACTGGATACCCAACGCTCGATCACGCCCGGCGTCTGGTCAGTCGAGCCATTGTCCACGACGACGACTTCGACCGGAACGGGTGCCGCAGCCAACGCGACATCGAGACTGCGGAACATCTTCTCGAGCAGCGCGGCACGACTGCGGGTGGCGACAATGATCGACAACTGCGGATCGAGATCCACGTCAGCGCCTTTCGCCTCGCCATTCCTGGGTGAAATGAAAGACAGAGAACCGGGAAGAGAGAGCCTGAAACCGGCTGATGCGACGGGCACCAGCGTCCGGTTTGGAAGTCTTCATTCTCCGTTCGTGATGCTTCATCTCTCCGCCACGCGCTACGTGTCGCGCCGATCCCTGCGGCGCATCTGCTGCCAGCCCCAACGGAGGGCATCGGCGTGCCGGAGCATGCGCCCCCACGCCTGGACGCGGCGCCGCTCGTCACCCCGCAGCCGCGACCAACCTAAGATCGCCGCAGACTCGACGAGGCGTGCGGCATGGCGCCAATAGCCACCAGGCGAAACGGTGAGCGCACTGCGCCCGAGCCGCATCTGGAAGGTGCGCAGGTACTCGGGTGTCAGTCGTGTTGGGTCCACTTCGTGAGTCACCACCACCGTCGGCATGTAACCGATGCGCAGACCGGCCGCCACGATACGTCGGGCGAGATCCAGATCCTCGTACAAGCCGCTGGCACCCGGACCGAGCTGCTCGTTGAACACACCGACGCGCTCGAACACAGCGCGCCGCACCACCATGTTGCAGCCGTACAGCTCGGACACCGTGCACACCGCGTCGCCCTTGTCGAACAGTGGGATGGTGCGGTAGCGCGTCACCAGATCCACGACGGTCGGATCGGCCGCAGCCGTCGCCGGTAACCGCACCCGTCCCATCGCAGCGTCGAAATCGGGATGCGCCTCGAAGAACGCGACAATCGACCGCAACCAGTCGGGCGGCACTTCCACGTCATCGTCGGTAAACGCCAGCAGCGGCGCACGCGCCACCGACAGCGCCCGGTTGACGGCCCGCGATTTCCCCGGGTGCGGTTCGACCAGCAGCGTTCGCCCACTCGCGCGGTCGACCCACGATTGCAGAAGCGGTGCGGTGCCGTCGGTCGAACCGTTGTCTACGAGCACGATCTCGGCCAGGCCGGGCGCCACCTCCTGGGCGCGGTGCAGACTGTCGAGCAATCGCGCCAGCACCGGCGCCCGATCCCGCGTGGCGATGCACACGGAGAGAGCCGGAGTCGACACACTAGTTTCCATGCGTCTCGTCGGCAATCACAGGTGCGGCGCGGCGCAGTCGCAGGAGCTCACGCTGCCGAATCAGCCGTCCAAGCGCTTGCATTCGCCGCTCCGGCCGCCGCGTCAGACTCCACCAGGCAATTGAAAGGGCCGCGTCGACCATCCGCCAGAAGTGCGGCTGCCAGGGCCGGGGCGGTTCAGTGACATAGCGGCTGCGCGCCCAGCGCACGTGAAAATCGCGAAAGGCAGCGGGCGTGAGACGTGCAGTATCGAGCTCATGGTAGACGAGGGCGGTGGGCATGTAGCCGATGCGCAAACCAGCGTTCCGAATGCGTGCCGCCAGGTCGGCGTCTTCACACAGACCGCTGGCGCCCACACCTAGGCGATCATCGAAGCCCCCCACCGCATCGAAGACACTCCGGCGCACGACCATGTTACAGCCGTACATTTCTACGGCGTCACCGACCGTGTCACCCTGATCGTAGAGGGGGATCGTTCCGCGATAGTGGCGCGCCAGCCCGTGCACCGCCGGATCGATCACGGTGGGCGGCAGACGGACGCGTCCCATCGCCGCGGCAAATTGCGTATTCTGTTTGAAGAACACAACGATGGCCTCGAGCCAATCGGGTGCAACCTCGATGTCATCGTCGGTAAACGCCACGAGCGGTGCGGTGGCGAGCGGCAGGGCGCGATTCATCGCACGGGCTCTGCCGGGCTGCGGCTCGGCGATGCAGCGACGAAGCGGCCCGCCTGCCGCCCACCGGTTCGCCAACGACGAGGTGTTATCAGTCGATCCATTGTCGACGAGGATCACCTCGACCGGAACGCGTGTCGTGCCGATCGCCGCATCGAGGCTGCGGAGCATCCGCTCGAGCCGCGCCGCCCGATCACGGGTCGGAATGATCACGGACAGCTCAGGATCCAGGACGCCGCTCATCACTCCCGGCTCGGCTCTCAACCTTGATCGGTATTAGGCCGAACGGTCGATTGCATTGTTACGCATCTTCCCCTCGACGGACTTCGTGCACTTCGAGCATTAACAGCCTGCGGCGCTCAGTCGCAACCGCGCTGCGGTTTGACACGACTCCAGGCGCCAGACTATGGCCTCGCGCATGCCGCCACCGAGGATGCGGACCGACTGCCATGCTCCCACCGATTGTCCGTGTGCCTGACGGCCGCGACCGAAGACTGAAGGTCACGAACGCACTCACTTCTCGCCGGCCCGCTCCCGCCGGCACAGCGGACCGCGTGGTTCACCGATGACGGAGCGTCCGGTACGTGCCGAGCGCACCGCCTACCGACCGCATGCCCCTGTCGAGCGGTTCATCGTTCCCCTCCTCCGAGAGCGTATCGAACGCGGCCTCGCCACGTTTGCCACGCCACCATCCGCAGGCGGTCGAGCCCTCGACATTGGCTGTGGCGGCCAACCGTTCCGGCACATGCTCGAATCGTTGGCGTACGCGTATACGAGCTTCGACGTGGTGCAGAACGTGAGCCACAACGTCGACGTGATCGGCGCGATCGACGCACCGCTGCCGCCGGCGCTCGTTGGGCGTGGCCCGTTTCACTTCATTCTTTGCACCGAAGTGCTCGAACACGTCGCGCGCTGGGACGTCGCGTTCGACAACATCAAGACGTTACTCCATGCAGGCGGTCGCGTGCTGATCACTTGCCCCCACTTCTATCCGCCCCACGAGGAGCCGTACGACTTCTGGCGGCCGACCCCGCACGCCCTGGAAGCCTATGGGCGCGGCGTCGGATTGCTGCCGCTGGAGATTCAGAGGGCCGGAGATGCGTGGGACGTCCTCGGGACGTTGCTGGCGGTGACCCGCTTTCGTGCGGCGCGCCGCCGGCTCGGCGATCATCTGCTCGCCCTGATCGCGCAGAGCCTGCGGCGTTTGGCGTGGGCGGGGCTGCGACGCGACCATCTGCGCCCACGCATACGCATCACGGGACCACTGTATCTGTCGACGTACGCCGTTTTCGAGAAGCCCGTATGAAGGTCGGCTTCTTCTCGGCTATGCTCGGTGATCCCTGGGGCGGAAGTGAGGAGCTGTGGGCCGCGGCCGCGCATGAAGCCCTCCAGGCCGGGCACCAGATTGCTGTTAGTGTGCCGGAATGGCGTCCGCGGGCCGCGGGCGTGCAGCGCTTGGTCGATGCGGGAGCGGCACTCTGGGAACGGCGGCAGCAGCCGCGCTCAAAGACGTTACGCCTGTGGCTCGATCGGCTGTCGGCTCGGGCCCGCCCCTTTCTGCAGCCACCACCGGACGTGCTCTGCATCAGCCAAGGCAGCACCTACGACTTCCTGCTGACGCACCATCGTGCGTTGGTCCAGCATCTGACGCATGAGGTCGGCTGTCCGTATGTGATCGTGTGCCAGCACAATGACGATACGATCCTGAGCCATCCCGGCTTGCGGCAGCGCGCCGTCGATTTCTTCGAACGTGCGGTCGTCGTGGCGTTCGTCGCGGAGCACAATCGGTGCGAGGCGGAACGCCAGCTTGCCCGCCGGCTGCCCGCCGCCGTGGTGCTGCGTAATCCCGTGAACCTGGTGTCGACGGACCCGGTGGAGTGGCCGGCGCCTGCCGTAATTACGCGGATGGCCAGCGTCGCCCGCCTGGAAGCGTTGCACAAAGGCCAAGACGTGCTCCTCGAAGCGTTGGCGCAACCACAGTGGACGCAGCGCGCTTGGGAGCTGCGCATCTATGGTACCGGTCGCGACGAAGACTATCTGCGTTCGCTCAGCGCCATGCTGCAGCTCGAGAAGCGCGTCCGCTTCATGGGACAGGTGCCCGACCTGCGCGCCGTGTGGGCGGACAACGAAATTCTGCTCTTGGCGTCACGCCACGAAGGCACACCGCTCGCATTGGTGGAAGCCATGCTCTGCGGTCGCACCGCGGTGGTCACCGACGTGGGGGGCAATCTCGAATGGATCGACGAGGGGGCCACCGGCTTCATCGCTGAGGCGCCGACGGCACGGAGTGTCGGCGCGGCTCTCGAACGCGCCTGGGCGGCGCGCGCGCAATGGGCAACGATGGGACGAGCGGCCTGGAGCGCTGCACAGGCGCGTTTCGATTCCACCCCCGGCCGAACACTGCTGCGGTTGTTGGAGACGGTGCGGCGGCCGGACGCGGCGGAGCAGTCGCCCGCGTAGGGCGTCGGTAACATGCAGCCGAAAACGTCAGCCGCCCCCCGGAGTCGGGACGGGACATCCCACCGGACGGCGAGGGGCGGTCTGCGCGTTTGGGCGTCGTTAGCTTTGATTGGCGCGGCGACGATCGCCGTCTTGCTCGTCTACGCGCCACCGTGGGCGCCGCTCGGACGCGACAGCGGCGTGTTTGCATACGTGGGCTGGCAGATCCCCGAAGGCACCTTGCCATACCGCGATATCTGGGATCACAAGCCGCCGGGCATTTATTGGCTCAATGCCCTCGCCGTGGCGCTGCCGGCACCGCGTTGGAGCCTATGGGCGATGGCGAGTGTGACCGCGCTCGCCACGATGTGGCTGGCCACCGCCGTCCTGATGACGACCTTCGGGCGCGGCGTCGGCCTGCTGTGCGGCGCAGTGCACGCCGCCATCCTGGTCGACCCGCGAATCTACCAAGACGGTGGAAACCTCACGGAGACGTACGCGGGTCTGCTGCAGTGGTTGGTGCTGTGGGGGGCGGGTCGGGCGAGCGAGCGCCACTGGCGGTTTGGGCTGGCCGGTATGGCGGCTGGTACGTGTGTGTTGTTGAAGCCCACGACGGCAGCGCTCGGTCTTGCGGCATTCCTCGATCTCGCTGGACGCGCACGCGACGAACCGCGCGGCCGGCGGCAGCTGACGGCGTTCGTCGCCGGAGCGAGCCTGATCCCTGCATTGAGCCTGCTGTGGTTCGCGCAAACCGGGATTGTGGCAGAGGCGTTCGACTGCATCGTACGCTTCAATGCCACGTACGCCACCTCCGGTCTGGTGCACTCCATCGGCATCGCCGCCTACAAGTGCGTCAGCGGGGAGCCGTACAATCTCCTCGGCGTGTTGGCGATCGCCTCGTTGTTGGTACCCGGCTGGCGCAGTCCGCAAGACTCGCGCGTTGCGCGCATGGCCCTCATCGCGTTCCCCATTGAGTTCGTGCTGATCGCACTTCCGGGGCGATTCTACGGTCATTACTACGCGACCCTCCTCCCGGCGTTGAGCGTGCGGGCTGCCGCGTTTCTGGCGGCGCCGCTGCGCTTCGGACGCGTGCGGCGGTACGCACCCGTCATCGGCGCGTTGCTTCTCGCGCTCGCCCTCGGCCGACTTGGCAAACAACTGGGACGCAGTTGGCCCGATCTGCAGGTCGCACACGCGCGCGAGCAACGCCTGGTCGCCGAAGTCCAGCGGCGTACGCAGCCGAGCGATTCCGTACTGGTCTGGGGCGCCGAACTAGGTGTGAACTTCATGGCACAGCGGCGTACCATCGGACCGTACGGGTACAGCTACCCGCTCTTTGCTCCCGGGTACACCTCCGATGCCATGTGGCAGCGTTTCGCCAGCGCGACACGACGCGATCCGCCGGCCCTCATAGTCGACGCCAGCCGCCGTGCGCAGTGGCCGGTTGCAGCGATCCCGACCGTCGACGCGCTCGCGCACGACGCGGCGCTACCAGCCGACGTGCGCATGCAGCTGGCGACCCTCCTCGAGTCGTATCGCAAGGAACCGCTATCCACCGAAGTCGACCTGTGGATTCGTGAGCGGGACGCGGGAAGGAGTTTCCCGCTCCCGGGTCCAATGGCCGTTGTCTCGTCAGTGACCAGCCGCTGATGCCGGCGAGGTTGCCGTCGAAGAAGGAGCCTGCCCTCTGGTCGTGGCGAGGTCGCGCCCCGAGGCCACCACGCGCTCGATCGGGATCCGCTCCATGCACACCCAGTAGGGACATTGGGATCCGATACACACCGGACAAGTGATGCCGACCTCGGGGATGAGGGTCGCGACATGCGCCCCGCGTGGGTACCAGCGCGCTTGTTTCAAAACTGGCGAGTAGAGGGCAACGGTCGGTGTCCCGATAGTCGCGGCGAGGTGGGTCGGTCCCGTCGAGCTACCGACGAACAGCACCGCGCGCGCGAGCAAGGCGGCGAGTTGGCCAATCGAAAGGCGGCCGGTGAGGTCCACCGGCGGGCGGCGCACCGCAGCGCTCAACGCGCCCGCCGATGCGCGGTCGTCGATCGTACCGGTCAATACGATCCGGTAGCCTGAGGCGTCGAGCTGATCGCAGAGAGTGACGTACCATTGCGGCGAAGCGTTGAGCGCGAGTCCGCTGTTGGTGGCATGCACGACAGCTAGCGGCGCGGCGGGCGGCACGTCGAGCTCGTCGAGCAACTTGGAGACGCTGGCGCGATCCGCCGCAACGATCTGCACACGCGCCGGCGGGGGCGGCGTCGGAGACAGGCCAAGCGGCTCCAGCAGTCGGAGATTGACCGTCGCATCATGCTCGTACGGCGGCCGACGACTCGCCCGAATGCGATGGGTGTAGAGAAAAAATGAATACTCCCGGTGCGTCGTCCCGATCCGGATGGGAATACGCGCCAGCAAGGCGGCTTGGGCGAGATGATGCTTCTCATATCCGAAGAGGACGACATCGACGTCGAGCTGGCGGAAGAACCGTGTTAAGCCTCGCAGACGGCGGAGACCTCGGGTGCCCGTTGATTCCACTTCGACGCGATCAACCGCCGGATGCATGCGGGCGATGTCGGCATTGGCAGACGAGGCGAGTACGGTCAAGCGGGCCGCGGGAAACGCCTGCTTGATAGCGTCGAAGGCTGGCGTGGCCAGCAACATGTCGCCCATATGGTCGGTGCGCGCGAACAGGAAGTGGGCGCGCTCGAGCGCGACGTGGCGCATGGGTGCAAGGTACAAGGTGCAAGGTACAAGGTACAAGGTACAAAGGCGCCCGCCTCCGACCGACTGCTTGTAACTTGCACCTTGCCCCTTGTGCCTTGCACCTTGCTCCTTGCACCTTGTGCCTTGCACCTTGCTCCTTGTCCCTTGCTCCTTCGCCAGTCCCATGGTACCGATTTCCCCCCGCAGCCAGCCCACCGCGTGGTCGCATAGCTCAGCTGGTTAGAGCGCCTGCCTCACATGCAGGAGGTCCGTGGTTCGAGTCCACGTGCGACCATTCGTGATCCGTTCACCAAAGCAACGCGAACTGCCCTGGGGACGTTGGGGCGCATCGACGAGGGTATCTTCGAAAGCGACATCAGCAACGAGTGCACGATCGCCATCAACCAAAGCGACATCACGCACGCCGAGCTGAAGGCGATGAGCTTCAACTCCTTGGCAACGTCGTTCGCAGCACCCGACCTGCGGTCCTCCGTCACGCGGCAGCTCGAGACCGACTTCGCGCTCTTCGAGGCGGTGTGGAAGGACCTGGCCCTCGGCGATGCTTCCACGCCGAGCGTCTTGCCGTTATGTCGCAGCGGAGGCGGCCAGCATGGCGAAAGGGCGCATTGAGGTCATCGCGGAACCACCGGAGCCGTCGCTGGGGCCGCGCGTCCCGAGCGTCGGGGGAATCGGGACGTTGCGCGAGACCGGGCTGCATGCTGCCTTGAAGCGTTGGTATGCGCAGCCCGGCGACGAGCTCGAGAGCGCGCTCGACGGCTATGTCGTCGACATCCGGCGCACCGGGCTCCTGATCGAGATCCAAACGCGCGGTTTTTCTTCGATGCGCAGCAAGCTCTTGGCACTGGCCGAGCGCTATCCGGTGCGAGTTGTTCATCCGGTCCCGGAACGGAAATGGATCGTGCGCCTCGACGCCAAGGGCCGCGAGCTTTCGCGCCGGCGGTCGCCCAAGGCCGGCCGCATCGAAGCGCTGTTCCAGGAGCTGGTGAGCGTCCCCGATCTCGTCGGCCATCCCAACCTCACCTTCGACGTCGCTATTACCCATGAGGACGAACTGTGGCAGCAAACCGGACGGCGCGCATGGCGGCGGAAGGGTTGGTGTGTGGTCGGGCGGCGCTTGGTCGAGGTGGTGCGCGTCGTTCCGTTCGCCAACGCCGCCGACTTCGCGGCGCTGCTGCCGCCTGGGCTTGCGAACCCCTTCGCCGCGCGCGATCTCGCGGCCGCCTCCGGCCTTACGCTCAGCCTCGCCTACAAGATGATCTACTGCCTGCGCCGCATGGGCGCGATCGAGCTGGCTGGAAAGCGCGGACGGGCGGCGCTGTACAGCGCCTGCGCGGCATGCGACGGAGCCGGAAAGCTGGTTTGAAAGGGCGGCGCGGCACGTGAGCCGTGACGTTTCGGTGGCTAGCGCGCGACACGTTCCTCGCCTGGCCGCGGATGCACACAGCGCGGAAATCCACCGGGCGCATTGCCGAGCGGGCACGTTGGTCAGCCTCGGCGATTGTGGCTGCCCAGATTTTGCCCGTTCACTTTGGTGCGAAGCGCTGGCCGCCGTCCAGACGCACCACAGACCCGTTCATCATCGGGTTCTCGAAAATCGCACGGGCAATGTGGGCATACTCCTCAGGCCGTCCCATGCGCTTGGGGAAGGCTGCATCCTTGGTGAGGCCGTCCTCCATGACCTTCGGAATGCCCTGAGTCAGGCCAGTGAGAAACAGGCTTGGCGCGATCGTGACCACCCGAATGCCGAGGCCGCCGAGATCGCGTGCCATGGTGAGGGTCATACCGGCAATGCCAGCCTTCGCCGCGCTGTACGCGACCTGACCGATTTGCCCTTCGAAGGCAGCAATGGAGGCCGTCATCAAGATCACCCCGCGTTCGCCCTGCTCATCCGCTTCGTTGCGCGCCATACATTCAGCTTGCAGCCGCGCGACGTTGAAACTCGCAACGAGGTTGAGATCGATTACCGCTCGGAAATCGTCGAGCGAGTGCGGGCCTTCCTTTGTCAGCGTGCGCTTGGCGATACCACCGCCAGCGGTATTGACACCAAAGTGCAGCCCGCCCAGATCGCTAGCGGCGTGTCTGATCGCCTCTTCGGTGGCGGCGAAGTCAGTGACCTCGCAGTGGTAGAAGCGCGTACTGCCGCCAATCGTGGCGGCGGCTTCCTCGCCCTTCGAGACCTCTCGGTC
>Ga0187892_10012453_pt1 | contig 10099 bp, 12 predicted proteins | sample MA1701073metaG_FD_139345 | JGI IMG/M metagenome (GOLD analysis project Ga0187892, IMG submission 139345) | Bio-ooze microbial communities from a basaltic lava cave in the Kipuka Kanohina Cave System on the Island of Hawaii, USA - MA170107-3 metaG ...
ACCTTGGCCTAGAACGTGGCCGCGTGGTTACGGCGCCCTCGCTTGCTCATGGTCCTCCTCCTTTGGAAGCAATATCCTCGCTCCCAGCAAGCGGAGTCGCCACTTATCCCGGTGTCTCAGTTAGCGGATCCCCTTCTACCTACCTGCAGATGCACGCGCTGCGCCGTGTCGGACTGATGAATACGGCACTGGCGCGCGCCTGTGCCAACACGATCCGACTACGACTGCTGAAGATTGGTGCCGTGGTCACGGTCAGTGTGCGGCGCGTGCGGCTGGCGATGAGCGAGGCGTGTGTGAACCAGCGCGAGTTCATTGGCGCCTTCCATGCCGTGAGCGCTGCGGCGCGCTAAGCCGAAGCCACGAACCAGATACCAAAACCCTCAATCGCCGCACCGCCGTCGCGCACGGTGGCGGACTGGCATTCGCCGAAAAACGCCGGTCCGGTATCAGGCCGCTCAATCCTCGCCCACCGCTCGCAGCCGGCCCGCACTCTACCGATCAATCAACGATCTGTCGGGCCGTGAGAAATGGCGGCTAGCACCTGGGCATCGCCTGCGCCAGCAGATCACCAATAGCAACTTTCCGAATTACGAGCGTAACCTCAATACCGGCGGGCGCAATTTTGATGAGGCCAGCGGCTCACCCGCCCGGACACGCACTTACCACGACGCCGGACACCCGTCATTCATTGAGTTTTCGACCCTGCAGTGATTGCGACGAGCGTGGCTACGGAGTGCCGCGGCTAGCTTTGCCCGCGTACTTCGGAAGAAAGCCGAAGAATCGCCGGAATGCGGCGGTGAAGCTGCTGTGATGCCGAAAACCGGTGGCGACCGCGATGGCGCTGATCGGCATGGCGTTCGAGCGCAGTGCGTCGAGCGCGATCAACATGCGTCGCTCGAGACTATATTCGAACATGGTTTTACCGAAATGTCGCTTAAAATCGCGCTTCAACTTCGACTCGCACACACCCACTTTCCTGGCAATCGACGCTGCCTTGGGAACTGACGAGGTCGATGAATGCAGGATCGCTCGAGCCTTGTCAATTCGCCGATCTGGCTCTGCTCCAGGAGCGCCGTGCTGGATGGCGCCCTTGTCCGCACAAAGGGCATCGACGACCAAGCACACGAGCTCGAGAACTTTCGCCTCGCCGTAGAGGAGGCCGAGTATGCCCGCGTGCTGCCACCCGTGTAGCGCCCTCACGCATCCTGCCATACTCGGCGTGAGGCGCAAGAACTGATACGAAACCAACTCGTTTAGATTGTTCAGCTTGCGCCACGCTTCGTTCGCCTTACCGGGCATGGCGGCCTGGATGAGCTCAGAGATGAATTTCGGGCGGCAATTGATGCTGATGCATATCTCTCGGGCACCAGGCTGCAATCGCTCGCGAATAGAAATGCCAGGCGCCAGCCGAAGGATCATGCAAGTGGGCCCAGCAATTTGCAATTCGCCGCCTCCAGGCATCTCGAGGCGCAGGTCCCCTGAGAGCTTTACGTAGAATTCAAAGTTACCTTCGCCCGAAATTGTCTCTACTCGCGGCTCATCGTAGAGAGCATCAGTGGCTGCTACGTACAGTTCTTTACCGATGCTTAACAAATGCCATGTACCGCTACCCTGCGTGCTGTCAACGCCGAAACTCGTTCCAATGAGCTTGCTGGCAGGGTCCATTGACAGACTGTACGTCGTCGGTGAGGTCTCAATCGCAGAGAAGACCTTCTGCAGCGGACTTCCCGAGCCGGAGAAACGGGTGCGATAGAGACCACCGAAGGCAGGCTGAGAAACCGCTGAAAACTCTCTCGCAGGTGGTGTCGAATTCACATCGCGAAGCTACAAGCGAAGACTCGTCTTCGCAAGGCGAGCGCTCGGTGGATCAGACCAATTTGGACGGTCTGCGCTGTGTTGCAAAATCGCAACAAAAACACTCGGGACTGTTTCGGCTTGTTCAACGAGGCAACGAGTTGCCGAAGCCTTTTGCCCTCATTCTGGAGCACGATTCCGGCATCTGCACCCGTACGACGATGGTAAAAGACGATTTAGAGATGATTGTTAAGGAGGAAAGGGTCGAGGAAACCAACGAGCCTGTAGAAATAGCCCCAGGCGAACGGGCTTTCCAATCATTCGCGATTTTAGGCACGATCGTGAAGCGAGAGCTGCCGATTGTCGAGTTGATCGCGATAGGCGCACAGAGTCGCCGAGCGTCTATCTGCAACCAGAGTTCACATCCATCAACATAAACACTTCTGATTACCTGCAAGCTGAAAACTGCGTGATTTTCGACTTTTATTACAGCCTCAACGGAGAAAGTGTCCCCCAAGTAAGACCTGTTGGAGCGATTACAGGTGGGTGTCGTGCTTTGCCGAGAAGGTTACGTGTTCGAGCTCGAGCGCCGCGAGTACGTTATATCGGGGCCCTACGTACCCGAAGTTGTGCTGGATTTTTCTGAGGCCGTGCTCGAGTTACATCGCGAATATGCCCGGGCGGGCTCGGACGTGGTACTCGCCCTAACCCCCTACGCGCACCGCGACAAGTTGAAGGTCGTCGACCGGGAGCGCGACGTCGAGCAACTCAACCGCCAGGCCGTGCGGCTCGCGAAACAGGTTGCTGACGAGACAGGTACGCTCGTCGCTGGCAAAATTTGCAACACGTGAGTGTACGATCCGAAGAACCATGCGCGCACGAGCAGGTTGGTGCGCGGCATGTACGAAGAGCAGGTCGGTTGGGCCGTGGAGGAAGGCGCGGAATTTGTCGTGGCCGAGACACTCGATTGGTTCGCTGAGGCGAGCATCGCGCTCGAAGTGATCCAATCCCACAAGCTTCCCGCCGTGGTGAACTTCTTGTCGGCGAGCGAGCGCACGAGTGCACGGCATGAGTATGATCAGGCATGCCGAGTGTTGAGCGAGCGAGGCGCACCTGCCGTGGGTCTCAACTGCGGGCACGGCCCGGCGACACTTCGGCCGCTGTTGACAAAGGTGATCAAGGCCGTGGAGGGCAAGAATAACGTCGCCGCGCTACCGGGTAACGTACCGCACAACAGAGAAGGATCCGTCTTTCCTGACGTTGCATCATCCCAGCCGCGTTCATGGCTTCCCAGTAGAGCTGGAGCGGTTCGATCGTACGCGTTATGAAATGGTAGAGTTCGCGATAGTGGCGCGGGACCTCGGTGTGCGTTTCATCGGTGTATGTTGCCGGGGGGGCGCCGCACCAGCTTCGTGCGATGGCTGAGGCACTCGACCGCACGGTTGCGGCCAGCAAATACGCTCCTGACCTTGTGCAGCATGCAATTATGGGATCCACGCAGTTCGCCAAGGCTAAGGACCGTCAGCGGTATCGTTCGGAGCGCAATGCAATGCGCAGCGGAGAAGAGACCGATGAATGAGTGGACTGGTCAACGGGACCAACAATAAGATTGGGTCAACTCGGGAGGAGAGACTGATGAAAGCAAGGCGAGAAGACATCCCCAGCCCAGTGCTTGAGGCATTGCTGCGCGGCGTCGTCGTGCCGGCTCACCTGCTGGCGCTGCGCCGTAACCGAACGTTTGACCGCGAACGCCAGCGTGCGCTTACGCGCTATTATGTGGACGCTGGCGTGGGTGGACTCGCCGTAGGCGTCTACAACACCCAGTACGCGATCCGATCGGTCGGGCTTTACGAGCCTGTGCTTCGGCTCGCCGCCGAAACAGCCGCTGCCTGGACCAGGCGTCCTCTCGTGCTCATCGCCGGCGTGGCCGGGCGCACCGCGCAAGCCGTTGCCGAGGCGCAAGTTGCCCGCAGTCTCGGCTATCACGCCGCGCTGCTCAATGTCTCCGCCTTCAAAGGCGCCAGCGAGGGCGAAATTGTCGTGCATTGCCGTCGGTTGGCCGAAGAGATGCCCCTCGTCGGATTCTACCTGCTGCCGGAGGTCGGCGGGATTCGCCTTTCCCAAGACTTCTGGCGTCGCTTCGCCCAGATTGAGAACGTCGTTGCGATCAAGATCGCCGCGTTCAACCGTTATGGCACGCTCGATGTCGTTCGCGGTGTGGTCGAGGCGGGCGCGGAGGGTCGAGTCACTCTATACACCGGAAATGATGACCACATCGTAGCCGACCTACTTACACCTTTCGCCTTTCATCGTGGCAACGAGAGGATCAACGTCCGAATCAAGGGCGGTCTGCTCGGTCATTGGAGCTTTTGGACGCGCCGTGCCGTCGAGCTATTGGATCGCATCCACCGTGCGATCGCCACTGGGTTGACTCCTCTCGATCTGCTTGGGCTCGACGTGACGATTACCGACTGCAACGGCGCTATCTACGATGCCGCACACGACTTCAGAGGTTGCATTCCAGGCTGCCACGAGGTGCTGCGGCGCCAAGGTCTGTTCGAAGGCACTTGGTGCCTCGACTCGGCGGAGACGTTGAGCCCGGGTCAAGCCGAGTCGATCAACCGCGTGTACGCGACCTACCCCGATATGAACGACGACATCTTTGTCCGCGCCAATCTGAACCAGTGGTTCGCCGAGCGCCGATCCAGCGTCACGCCGACTCTGGACGTTGCGTGACCGCGGCGTCCAGAGTCCTGATCGACATGCTTTATCCTGGAATGTTCCCGGAGCGATTCGCGAACGTCGAGGAACTCGAAGAATTCATGAGTACGCCCTCTCAGGCGCTAATTGACGACATGGCGCGAGTCGATGGCGATATCATGATCCTTGGAGTAGCCGGGAAGGTTGGCGTCACTCTGGCACGCCTTGCGCAGCGTGCGGCCCCTTCCAAGACGATTATCGGGGTTGCGCGATTCAGCGATTCAGAAGAGCGTCGCAAGCTTGATAGTTGGGGGATTGAGACGGTCAAGTGCGATCTGCTCGATCGCGACGCGGTCAATGCTCTGCCCAAGCTGCCCAACATCATCTACATGGCCGGCAAGAAGTTCGGTACCGACGGGGCCGAGGACTTCACATGGGCAATGAATACTTACTCGCCGGCGCTGGCGGGCGAAGCCTTTCCCGATGCGCGCATCGTTGCGTTCTCGACGATCCTCATCTACCCGTGGGTCGACCCCATGCATGGCGGTTCCACGGAGGATGTCGCTCCAATGGCCCAGCCTGGTGAGTACGCGAACTCGGTGATTGGCCGCGAGCGCATCGTCCAGTACTTCTCGCGCAAGAACAACGCGCCCGGAAAGCTCATCCGCCTCTGTTACGCGGTGGACATGCGGTACGGGGTACTGCATGAATTGGCAAACTGGGTCCTGAAGGGCGAGGCGATCAATCTCGGTACCGGGCATGTTAACGTGATCTGGCAAGGAGATGCTTCGTCGCAAGCGTTGCGCTCGCTGCTCCACTGCACAGTGCCCGCGACCCCGATTAACATCAGCGGTCCCGAGACCGTTAGCGTTCGTACATTAGCGAGTGAGTTTGGGAAAATCTTCGGCAAGACACCGGTGTTCGCGGGGGCCGAGTCGAAATGTGTGTTCGTGAACGCCGGCCTCGCTTGCGATCTCTTCGGTTATCCGATGGTCCCCCTAAGACGCCTGGTCAAATGGACCGCCGACTGGGTCAGCAAAGGCAAACCCACATTCGGCAAGCCCAGCCATTTCGAGAACCGTGACGGTGTCTATTGAAGCTCCTCGCGTCAACTATCTTGTGGCGTGAGCCTTTCATGTAGTTGCTTCACAGGCTCGCGGCCGCAGGACATTCAATCCGCCATTTCGATTCACCTGACTCCTTGCCTGGAGGAAAGCAATGCTGGCCAAGACGCTGACACCTATCGCGGTACATTGAATTCCGAGTGCCGCTATTACGCCGGCGGACATCACAGCTCGGCTCGAGCGGCTGCCGACTTCGTCCTGGCATATGAAGGCTCGAATGCTGGTCGGCCTCGCGACGTACTTCGACGCCTTCAATGCGCTGGCGATCGCCCAGGAGCTGCCGGTTCTGGCGCCGCTGTGGAAATTGAGTTCGACGCAAATAGGCTTCATGAAATCAGTCGGTTACCTTGGCCAATTGATCGGGGCATTGTGTTTCGGCTTGCTTGTCGAACGGATCGGACGGGTGCGCGCACCGGTGTGGGCAATCGCGCTATTCGAACTGATGAGTCTCGCCTCAGCTTCGCATGGAGCTACGAGTCCCTGCTCACCTTCAGGGCCATCCAGGGATTGGGACTCGGAGGCGAAGTGCCGATCGCAGCGGTCTACATCAACGAAATCATCAAAGCAAAGGGTCGCGGGCGTATTGTGCCGTGACAAGGTAGAAGGCATCTCGAGTTGAACGACGCCGCATCTGGGTCTTGTATGGAACCCGCCCATCGACGTAACCAAGCTCAAGGCCAATGTGAATAAGGGCTTCAAGCCGCCGAGTTTCTTCGCGCTGGGCTTCCCGATCGGCGGCAACCCCGATCTGCGGCCAGAAAGCAGCAGGAACATCGAGCTCACCGCCACGCATCCGTTGGACGCGGCAGGATCTCACATCCAAATGAGCGTCTTCCGAACCCAGTTCGAGGATTTAGTGGATTTCGATGGCAACACCTTCACGAACATCAACCGCGGCGCGATTGTCGTCAACGGGTTCGAGGCGGCGCTGAATCTGAACCTGGGCAACCGTTGGCATGCTCAGCTCTGCGCGACGCAGTTGCACATCGACGTTCGCGATGATCTCCAGCCGCTTCGCAATCAACTCGAGCAGAGATCGAGTGCCAGCGTCGTCTATGATCTCGATGCTCGGTCAACGATTTTCGCGGCGGTAAACCATACTGGGACGTTCCTTGACCCCTCGAACTCCACCGGCGACATCCAGATGCCGAAGTTCACAACCATCGATAACGGGTACGCTGTGCAGTGGGGCGCTCTGCGCATACACGTGTCAATCGACTACCTGCTCAACAAAGACTACGAGCAATTCGTCGGGTTTCCGGCGCAGGATCGGCGTCTGCGCACCGAGGTGCGTGCCTCGTTCTGAATATGGAAGAGCGATTTTGCATCCGCTTGCGCGAGGCTCGGCGCTACCGCCGGCTGATGCGTACCCGTTTCCCCTTCCGCTTCGGTAAGGCCAGCGTCACGGAAGCGCCCATTGTCTATGTGCGACTGTACCTCGAATCCGAGGACGGCAAAATTGTGGAAGGCGTTTCGGCTTCGGGCATCTGCCCGCTGTGGTTCGATAAGCGGCCCGGAAGAGCGGTAGTGGACAAGGAAGCCGATCTTTTGCGGTCCCTCTCCGAGGCGATTGAAGCTTATAGCGCTGGCGGTTTCGGAAGTGCCTGGGATCTACACCACGCCACGGCCGCTGCGGTGAGCCGCCGGCTCACAGATCAAGGCATGACAGCCCTGGCGGCGGGCTTCGGCCCCGCGATCGTCGATGCGGGAATCTGCGACAGTGTTTGTCGATTTCTCCGCCAGCCATTTTCAGCCGCCCTGCGCCACGGTCTGGGCCTTCCTGCGCGAGACGCCGCGCTCCTCCCGGAAAAGCCGCTGGAACTTGTGCACTTGCGCCACACCATTGGACTGGCCGACGCACTGTGCGCGGATGACCTCAAGAATCCCCTGCGCGACGGCCTGCCCGAAACTCTGGAAGAAGTGATCGAAACCTATCGCCCCGTCTTCTTCAAGATCAAGATCAGCGGCGACCCCACCGAGACTATCCCGCGCCTTCACAGAATCGCCGAGATTTTCGACGCTCGGCTCGCGGACTATGCCGTGACGCTGGACGGTAATGAGCAATTCTCCGACATGGTGACCTTCCGATTGTTCCTGGAACAGCTGCGCTCCGAGCGAGGGATGTCAGCGTTCGTGTCGCGCATTCTCTGGATTGAGCAGCCCGTCATGCGCGAGTGGGCGCTGGATCCGACGTCGGCTTCGGACTTGGCCGCTGTGGCGCGATTCAAGCCGGTGATCATCGACGAAAGCGATGACGAGCCCACAGCTTTGAATCGAGCCCTGGCGCTCGGATATTCCGGAGTCTCCAGCAAACTCTGTAAAGGAGTATTCCGGTCCATTGCGCATTATCTGCGTTTGCGACAAGCGCGGGCCGAGGGCCAGCGAGGACTCATCATTTCCAGCGAAGATCTGACAACCGTTCCGGTGCACCCTTTGCAGCAGGATCTTTGCCTGGCGGCAGCGCTGGGTCTGACGCATAGCGAGCGCAACGGTCACCACTACATCCGCAGCTTTGAATTCATGACGGCGGCTGAACGTGAAAACGCGTTGTCCCGTTACTCTTCGTTATATGAGGCCGACGGCAATGGCACGGCCCGAGTGCGCATCGTGAACGGCGGGTTCAACTTAGCGGACGTCAATTCTGCGTTGAGTTTCGGCGCGGATTCCTTTCCGGAGTGGTCAGCGCTGCAGCCGTTGGAATGACTGCGCTACCGCCGCGTAACTTCGATTCGGTCAAATGGCTGTCTTTAACGGCCGCGTTCCTGGGTTGGATGTTCGATGGCCTGGAAATGGGCCTGTTCCCGCTCGTGGCGCGCCCGGCAATGATGGAGCTTATGGGGCCCGACGCCGCCGCCCGATTCGGCCCCTGGATGGCTGCCATCATCGCGCTATTCCTGGTGGGCGCGGCCCTGGGGGGAGTCGTATTCGGATGGCTCGGCGATCGCATCGGCCGAACCAGGGCGATGATCTGGAGTGTGCTTGTTTATTCAGCGTTCTCCGGTCTTTGCGCGTTTGCGACCGCTCCCTGGCAAATCGCGGGGTTGCGCTTTCTGTCCGCCTTGGGCATGGGTGGCGAATGGGCCTTGGGAGTCGCGCTGGTCTCCGAGGTTTTCCCCAACAAATCCCGTCCCTTCCTGGCCGGACTGATCGGAGCGGCGGCGAACGTCGGATTTCTGTTCATCGCGCTTCTGTCGCTAGGCCTCAACGCAGTGATCGTTGGCGTGGGTGGCATTCTTCAAACCGTTCTTCCGGAAAGCTGGGCCCACGCACTGTTGAGAAACGGCGCCTGGCGCCTCCTGTTTGTGCTCGCCGCAGCACCCGCGTTGCTCACACTATTCATCCGCATGTTCGTGCCCGAGTCCGAGTTGTGGAAGCACGCCACGGCGGGCGGCAAATTCAAGGTGGGCATCAGCGAGATCTTCCGGCATGGCAAAGTTCGCAACACCATCCTGGCTGGCTTACTGGCAGCCGTACCCTTGTTGGGAACCTGGGGGTCAGTGCAATGGATTCCTTCCTGGGGTCACAAGCTATCCGGTGGAGCCGCGGGTGTGCGCGAGACGCTGCAGATCTACGCGGCCTTGGGTGCCATCCTCTTCACAATAGTCATGGCACTCGCGGCGCAATGGCTGAACCGTCGCCACACCTATTTCGCCGCAACACTGCTCGCGCTCGCGGCCTGTGCCGTGCTCTTCCGCCTACCCATGCAGTACGGAGGCGAACTGTTGCTGTGGACTTTCCTTGTAGGCGGTCTGACGTCGTCCTTCTACGGGTGGCTGCCCCTGTATCTCCCGGAGCTGTTCCCCACGCGGTTACGCGCCACAGGATCGGGATTCGCGTTCAACGCCGGACGCGTTCTCGCCGCGGCGGGAACTTTGGTCAGCGGCCAGTTGCTCACCTTGTTCAACGAGGACTATGCACGCATGTGTGCTGCCATCAGCCTGGTCTATTTGCTCGGGCTGGTGCTGATCTGGTTCGCCCCGGAAACGAAAGGCGAGCCTCTGCCGACTTGATGCCATGAACAAACCTTCTCCAAGACTCACACACTGACCTCGTCGCCAGTTCATGCAGGGCATGGTCGCCGCTGTTGGTGCGCTAGGCACGGCTCTCGGGGTCAATTGTGCGTAAGGCGCCGCATCGGCCTCGTCGAATGTCCGCGCGGCAGGTGGGAAGAAAGTATTCGTGTCTAATGTATTCTTCAGCGAGGGATAGATTCTATGTCGAGACGCAAGCATTTTCGTTCAGCGCCGGGACGAACCGGGTATCCGTCCGCAGCAGGGCGAAGCTGACCTTGGCCAGCTTGCGGCTCAGCGCAACCAGCGCGGCGGTGCTGCTCATTCCACGCTCGGGCGTGTCAGAAATTCGGGATGCATTAGGAATTTCTGTTGAAGGGATAGCCATTGCAAATCACCGTGGGGCGCAGACGGATGAGGGCTGTCGCCCACGGGAGCACGGATTTCGGGTTTGAGCCGGCACGGCTGCTG
>Ga0187892_10012454_pt1 | contig 10098 bp, 9 predicted proteins | sample MA1701073metaG_FD_139345 | JGI IMG/M metagenome (GOLD analysis project Ga0187892, IMG submission 139345) | Bio-ooze microbial communities from a basaltic lava cave in the Kipuka Kanohina Cave System on the Island of Hawaii, USA - MA170107-3 metaG ...
AACGATCACCGCCGCTGAGGTGACGTCAGCCACGTCCGTGTAGTGCAGACCTATTGAGGTCACTATGCGCTATATCAAGCACTTAGGATCTTCATACCCCCCGAATCGGCTAAGTCGGGTTAATAGCGCGAACCTTCATGAGATATAGGCCGATGGCATCCGTCAGCGTCAAGTCTTGGTCCGAAAACTTGCGCAGCAACGCCGCGGCTGCGCTTTGTTCCCCTGCACCCACGGTAACGACCTCAAGCGGGTGCATCGCCTCCACCATGGCGATAAATTGCAGGGCCCGGGTTCGGTCGAAACGCTTCAGGAACCATCCATGACCTTCCGCTATCACCAAGGCGGTGGTGAGAAGCTTGGGAGGCTCTGCGAACAGCCGGCGGAACAGCGAATGATAGCTATCGGAACGATCCGCAAAGGCGATCAACGCCGAGGTGTCGACATAGACTTCAACCCTTTTGACCATAGACTAGGTCGTCGATGCGTTGGCTTGCTAGTGGGTCCGCCGATTCGATGAATCCCGCATAACGCATCCACGGTTGCGATGCGTTGATAGGCAATTGATTCCTCAATGCGCGACGAAGCAGCTCTGCTAAGGAAATACCCAGCCGCTGCGCTTCGCGTTTGGCGGCATCGTACTCGTCTTTGTTGAGACTGATTTGGGTGCGAATCACTGTGATAACATCCTATTTATTATGTTATCATACTCCCGGTCAGCGAATGAAGAGAACGCCGAAGAACAACCGTAGCAGCCGCTCCGACCAAGCGGGGCGATAGGATCGTTCCGTTCTCTTATACCAGGTTATCGGCCTCGTTGCGCTACGTGGTAGATACCGGAGTCGATTGAGCGAATCGCGTCAGGGTCTCCAGATCGGCCGCCTCGGGGTCGATCTTCAGATAGGCTACCCGCTCGCTGACAATCACCACGGCTTCGGTAACACCCGGCAAAGCCGAGAGACGAGCCCGCAGCTCGCCCGCTTCGGCCTCGTTGAGGGGGCCTAAACGGATCATGTGGCTGCGCACGTAGTGCGGCATGGTCATGGTGATAGCCAAACTGAGCCAGATCAGCGCCAGCACCGTGCACAGCAAGAACACGCTGTCCAAACCCCAATGAGCATGACACCAGCCCCCCAGCGCCCCCCCCAGGAATGCGCCGACAAACTGGCAGGCGGAGAAGATCCCCAGCGCCGTGCCCTTGCGATCGGCGGGGGCCACACGGGAGATCAGGGCCGGAAGGCTCGCCTCAAGGAAATTAAAGGCGCCGAAGAAACCGACTAAAAGCAAGGCGAACACGAGCCATCCGGCTGGACCCAAATACATACCCAATTCTGAACACCCTAACAAGGCCACGGCGGCGATAAAGGCTCGCTTGAGGCGCCGCGGCTGTCCCGCCAGCGCGATCAGGGGCCACATCAAGATCACCGAACTGAGGAATACAGGCAGGTAAACCTGCCAGTGCTGGCCGATTGCTAAGCCGATGCGGTCACGCAAATATAGGGGCACGGCAATAAAGGTCGCGGTCAGGAGCGCGTGCAATAACAATATTCCGGCATTGAGGCGCAGCAAGCGCGGCTCCTTTAACAAGGCCGGGATCTGGCTGAGCTCGGATTGGCATTCACGGTGAAAACGCGCCTCTCCGCCACTCGGCACACCCCAGCGCAAAAGGGTGAGGGCCAGAACCGAAAGCAGGGCCGCAAGCAGAAAAAGCCCCTTCAAGCCCCCCCATTGACCGATCACAGGACCGGCGATGAACGCCGCGATGAATGCGGCGCTTATGCTGACGCCGATCATGGTCATGACCTTAATGCGCTGCTCTTCACGCGTAAGGTCAGCGGCCAGGGCCATCACCGTGGCGGCGATGGCGCCCGCGCCTTGCAATACCCGCCCCCAGATGACTCCGAGGATGCCATCGGAGAAAGCCGCCAGCACGCTGCCGGCAGCGAATATAAGCAAGCCCATGACGATCACCGGCCGGCGCCCCAGGCGGTCGGAGAGCATGCCGAAGGGGATCTGGAAAACCGCCTGCGTCAATCCGTAGGCGCCAAGCGCGAGCCCGACCAGCTGCGGGGTGGCCCCAGAAAGCGCTTGGGCTTGCAAGGAGAAAACCGGCAAGACAATGAACAGTCCGAACATGCGCAGGAAATAGATCGCGGCCAAGGCCACACCGGCGCGCCGCTCTGTGCCTGTCATCCGCTCTTGGGTTAAGGGCATGGCCTACTTTGCCTCAGAGGTGCAAAAGCGCTTATAGTAGCGTTTTTAGGCGCTCCACGCCTTCCGAAAGCACAGGGAAAGAAGCTCAGCCATGGGCAGAATCTGCATCCGCCGCGCGCGCACCCATAACCTGCAAAACATCGATCTGGATCTGCCTCGCGATCGCTTGATCGTGATCACGGGGCTCTCCGGCTCCGGAAAATCCTCACTCGCCTTCGACACCATCTACGCAGAAGGGCAACGCCGCTACGTGGAATCGCTGTCCGCTTACGCCAGGCAGTTCCTTTCCATGATGGAAAAACCCGATGTGGACCACATCGAAGGCCTGTCTCCAGCCATCGCCATCGAGCAAAAATCGACCTCACATAATCCGCGCTCGACGGTAGGAACCATCACCGAAATCTACGACTACCTGCGCTTGCTTTATGCTCGCGCGGGCGAGCCGCGCTGCCCCCAGCACGGGGAGGTGCTGGAGGCGCAGACCGTAAGCCAAATGGTCGATCACGTACTGGCTCTGCCTCAAGGCACACGCCTGATGCTGCTCGCGCCTCTGGTACAAGGTCGAAAGGGTGAGCACGCCCAGGTCTTTGAGGGATTGCGCCGCCAGGGTTTCTTGCGGGTGCGTGTGAACGGCCAACTCTTTGAGCTAGACCAGGCGCCCATACTTGATCTGCGTAAGAAACACGATATCGAGGTGGTCGTCGACCGTTTTAAGGTCCGCCCCGGTCTCGGCCTGCGCTTGGCGGAATCGTTCGAGACCGCGCTCGAGCTCGGCGATGGCCTGGCCAAGGTGATGTGGACGGACGAAGCGGCCCAAGCACCCACGGTGTTCTCGGCCCGCTTTGCTTGCCCGCACTGCGGCTATTCGCTGACCGAGTTGGAACCGCGTCTGTTCTCGTTCAACAACCCCGCAGGTGCCTGCGCCGAGTGCAGTGGCTTGGGAGTCGTCCAATTCTTCGATCCTCACTGCATCGTGCAGCATCCGGAGTTGAGTCTACCCGGGGGCGCTATCCGAGGCTGGGATCGGCGCAACAGCTATTACTTGCAACTCATCCTCGGCTTGGCGGCGCATTACGGTTTTGATCTCGACACCCCGTTCAAAGAGCTTCCCGAAGCGGTCCGCGATGTCGTCCTTTACGGCAGCGGCGACACCGAGATCGCCTTCAGTTACCCGGACTCGCGGGGCAGGCTCAGAGCGCGGCGTCACCCCTTCGAAGGCGTGATCCCCAACCTCACCCGGCGCCATCGCGAAACCGACTCCGGCATCGTGCGCGAGGAGCTGTCGCGCTACCTGTCCTCCAAACCCTGCCCCCAATGCCAGGGAACACGCTTAGGCGTGCCAGCACGCAATGTCTTCGTGGCCGGCCGCCGCCTGCCCGAAATCGTCAGCCTGTCCGTCGGAGAAGCCCGGGAGTTTTTTCGAACGCTGGCACTCTCAGGACGGCGGGCCCAAATCGCCGCCAAGATCCAAAAAGAGATCCTGCAGCGATTGCAGTTCTTAGTCGACGTGGGTTTGGATTATCTGACCTCGGCGCGAGCCGCCGATACCCTCTCAGGTGGCGAGGCTCAGCGCATTCGCCTCGCGAGCCAAATCGGGGCGGGGCTGGTTGGCGTCTTGTACATCTTAGACGAGCCGTCCATCGGCCTGCACCAGCGCGATAACCAGCGGCTGCTGCACACCCTGGTGCATCTTCGCGACATGGGCAACACGGTGATCGTGGTCGAGCACGACGAGGAGGCGATCCGGGCCGCCGATCACGTGGTTGACATGGGACCGGGTGCCGGGGTTCATGGCGGGCGGGTCATCGCTCAGGGGCCGCCTGGGGCCATCGAAAACCACCCCTCTTCACTGACCGGTCAGTATCTATCCGGGCAAAGACGCATCCCCGTGCCTTTGATTCGTACGCCCTGCGATCCGCGGCGCGTGTTGCAGATCCGCGGCGCCAGCGGCAATAACTTGAAACAGGTGGACGTCGAGTTTCCCTTAGGTCTGTTAATCTGCGTCACAGGGGTATCCGGTTCGGGCAAGTCGACCCTGGTCAATGACACCTTATACCCGCTAGCGGCGCGTAAGCTTAATCGGGCTAACCTGGAGCCGGCGCCGTTTCAGGCCATCGATGGCCTGACGCACTTGGATAAAGTCGTCGCCATCGACCAGAGCCCCATAGGGCGCACGCCGCGTTCCAATCCCGCGACCTACACCGGCCTGTTCACCCCGATCCGCGACCTATTCGCCGCCACCCAGGAGGCGCGCTCGCGCGGCTACAAACCCGGCCGCTTCAGCTTTAACGTCAAAGGCGGGCGGTGCGAGGCCTGCCAGGGCGATGGCGTGATCCGGGTGCAGATGCACTTTCTGCCCGATGTGTATGTGGCCTGCGATGTTTGTAAAGGCAAGCGCTATAACCGCGAGACCCTGGAGGTGCGCTACAAGGGCAAGAACATCAGCGAGGTGCTGGACATGACCGTGGAGGAGGCGTCCCGCTTTTTGAGTGCGGTGCCGGTGTTGGCGGCGAAACTGCGAACCTTGGTCGATGTGGGGTTGTCGTACATCAAGCTCGGTCAGAACGCGACCACGCTATCGGGCGGGGAAGCGCAACGGGTTAAGCTGGCGCGAGAGCTTTCCAAGCGCGATACGGGCAAGACGCTGTATCTGCTGGATGAACCCACAACCGGTCTGCATTTCTTCGACATCGAACAGTTGCTGCGGGTGTTGCACCGCCTGCGCGATCACGGCAACACCATCGTCGTCATCGAGCACAATCTGGATGTGATCAAGACCGCCGATTGGGTGATCGATTTGGGGCCGGAAGGAGGAGACCAGGGCGGTGAAGTGGTCGCAACCGGCACGCCGGAGGCCATAGCCCAAGTACCCGCCTCCCACACAGGCCGGTTTTTAACCCGGTTGTTCAAGGTGCCGGCTGCCGCGGCCGACAGAAGGGAGACCGCTTAACCCGGAAGGCAACCCAGCTGGCTGGCAAGCACCTAAAGCCTAGCCATGGCCACACACCTGGCCGGTTGGATTTTTGCTCCGTCCACATCACCCGCAGCCCGAATGGCGTCGCCGCGATGCGGGGATGGGTGGCGAAGGCGCCTGTCGAGGACAAACGGCGGGGCGCGGACCAGGTCTTCCCGCCGTCGGTGGACTGAGCCGCGTCATCGGCCGGGTTGGGGCCCGAAACCCAGGTAGCGCCACCATCTGAGGAGAGCGCGGTGGCCAGAGGCCCACACCCGTTGAAGCCGCTCCCCGGAACCTGCTAAACGGCGACAAGGCGCTTTCTGGCCGCCGCGATCTGCACCTCGTTACCGCGGTGGATGCTCTGGTTCAAAGGCGCCTTGCCGGTGTATATAGCCGCCGGCTCCGACCACCTATGGCCTCCGTCCTGAGAGCGGAGATAGCGCAGGACCGACGTCGCTTGCCCCCCAGCGGATCCCGTCAGGAGCACGTGGAGCGAGCCCTGGTCTGGAAAGACATCGAGGCTGCGGACCTCTTGCAGGTCTGCGCTTGGGGGGTAAGTGAGGGATTGGATCCCGGTCGTTCCCGCTTTCGCGTTCACCACCATGACCAGGAGGAACAGGGTCATCCTTACTGAGCAAAGTACAGGTATGCACCCTATATCCACAGACTCGGGTGCGACAAATTGTCGCAGAGCGGTCTGTTCTTCCATACCGTATGGCTGAAGGCGTGCGACAATTTGCCGCATTTACTTTCGTGATCACTGTGATAGCTTAGGAGACTCTAGCACTGGACAAAAAATAACATTCGGGAGGAACACTAACCATGCATCGTGAACGGTCCCTCGAAGCCACTTTCTGGAGAAGCTGCTTGTATGTACTCGGTTTCCTGCTTTGTTCGACAACACTATCCGCGGCTGAGACCGGAGAGGTAGATTCGCTTTCTGTTGATACGAAGACGGAGGAAGAAGCGGTAACGCTACCGGAGATGACGGTGACGGCCGCGCCGGGACGTGATACGGGGTACAGCGCCCCGAACGCCACCACCGCCACCAAGGCCGACACGCCGATCATGGAGACGCCGGTGTCCATCCAGGTCGTGCCGCAGCAGGTATTGAAGGACCAGCGCGCTACGAGTATCAAAGATGCGCTCGAAAATGTCAGCGGTGTCCGGTCATTCAATAACGAAGCTTTCGGTTATGTCTATAACATCCGCGGCTTCAAGAATTTCAATCCGTTTCGTAACAGCTTGCAGAGCTCACTTGCGGTTGCAACCGTTTATGACACAGCGAGCCTGGAACGAATAGAAGTGCTGAAGGGTCCGGGATCTGTCCTGTATGGTCGCATTGATCCGGGCGGCATCATCAATCTGGTGACCAAAAACGCATTTGATGTTCCATACTATCGGCTGGAACAAGAATTCGGCTCTTTCGATCACTACCGCACGCTCTGGGACGCCACCGGTCCGCTTACAAAAGACGGCGGGATCGCATACCGCTTAGCTGGCGCCTATCAAGACAGCGATTCGTTTCGGGATTTCCATGAACAAGAGCGCTTCTTGATATATCCAACTCTGATCTGGCGGCCCAGCACCGCAACCGAGCTGAAGCTTAACCTGGAGTATTTTCACCATGACGTTCAAAATGACATAGGGATCCCTGCGCTTAACGACCGTCCGGCGCCCATCCCCATCAGCCGTTCCTTCCAGGAACTCGACGATCCCCTCGATGAGACCTACAGGACCACAGTCGGATTCGAGTTCAGCCATGGCATGAACGAATTCTGGAGCATCCACAATCGCTTCCATTACATCGACGCGTTTTTCCAGCAGGTCGATGTCGAGCCAGTGTCGGTGAGCCCCGATAACCAAACCCTGGACCGAGCGATCTCCGGTCAAGAGCTGGACACCGATGGCATTTACGCCCTAAACCTAGACCTCATCGGAAAATTCGATGTGCTCGGCAGCAAGCACAACATTCTCACAGGGTTCGACTACTACTACGAATACTATGATTACCTTGCCACCGGTGCTCATGGCGGCTTCGATGAAACAGACCCAGCGCTTGCCATCGATATCTTCAATCCAAACTATGCAGGGTTTAGTTCTTCACAGATCCGCGCGGTCTTTGAGGCGCAGCTTAGTCAGCAACGTGTGCTCTTCGGTCCATCGGAAATAGAGCAGTATGGTGTGTATTTCCAAGACCACATCACCCTGTTCGACAAGCTTCATATCCTCGGCGGTGGCCGCTACGATTGGGCCAGTGTAGCCTCTGGATGCTGTTCATCTTCTTTTACCGAGGCACAAGCCATCTTGGACTCGAATGAAAACAAAGACGAACAATTTAGCCCGCGTGTGGGCATTCTCTATCAGCCATGGCCCTGGATCGGCGTCTATGGGAGCTGGTCCAATTCTTTGGGCACCAATAACGGTGTAACGGCGAGCGGGGAGCCTCAACCCCCCCCAAACCGCCCAACAATGGGAGGCTGGCCTAAAAACCGAGCTGTTTGACCAGCGCCTGAACGCAACACTGGCTCTTTACCATCTGACGAAAGAGAACATTCCTACCGATGATCTCAGCACGCCTGATCTCTTCGATACCATTGCCGTTGGTGAAGCCCGAAGTCAGGGCATTGAGATGGATGTTCTCGGTCAGATCACCGATGAAGTCAGTGTGATCGGCAGCTACGCCTACACCGATACCGAAGTCACCAAAGACAATGCCGGCCTTCAGGGACACGAGCTCGAGAACGTGCCGTTGCACTCCGGCAGCGTATTTCTCACCTACGAGTTCAAGAATTACGATCCTCTAAGGGGGTTGCGCCTCGGATTCGGCGCGTTTGCGGTCGGCGACCGCCACGGAGATATCGAAAACACGAAGAACCTTATCCAGGCCGAGCCCTGAAACGTGGCAAGGCGCTCATCGAGCGCGCCCTGAGTGGGGAGGAGATGAAAGGGTTGCATGAGAAGGCGGGTACCGAGGGCGCGATGATGCGCCAGACCCATGAGCTCGGCGAGGCCATGAAGGCGGTGGTGAATCTCCTAGAGGGCATGCACCCGGCGGAGGCAAAACCGGGGGAGGAGATGACCCTCAATCACATGCACATGGCCTTGAACCATGCGCTGGCGATGGCGGCGGAAGGGGCTGATCTCATCATGCTGGGTAAGATGGGCATGGCCCCCCAGGTCGATACCGCATCAAGCGAGCACGGCAAGGCCATGCTCGCGGATGCGCGGCAACTCTGGGGCGAGGTAATGCGTCTGCGAATGCGGCAAATTGTCGCCCCTTCTTCGTGTAAGCAATGGTCGGGATGATCCTCACAACACCCGTGCTTTTTGCTGCGTTGGGAGCATTACAGATGGCATCACTTATTCTTCTGGCAACGAGCACGACTGACATGCCTTCCGTATTTATATACAGTCTGGCAGCGCTAAGGGTGCGACAGTTTGTCGCATCTAGAAAAACGTGACCGCGAGGACGTTCGGTTTCTCGCCGGTGCGTTCGGTCCAGAAGGCGAGGTAACCGGCGGGAATGGCGACCACCCGTGGATGAGTCGCCGAAACTCCCGGTTTGCTCAATGGCCTGGGCATCGCCCAGGTGGTACCGCCATCCGTGGATTCGGCTACGAATATTACCGATCCTTCGGGCATGGCCGTGTCCCAAACGGCGGCGAGATGCGTTTCGTCCTGGCCGGTGATATCGCTGTGCCCGGCCAGCGGATCGCCCAGGCGCCGAGGTTTTGTCCAGCGTTTGCCACCGTCCGCAGAGCGCACATAATAGAGTCCGGCATGAGTTTCGCGTCCAGTCCAAACCAAGCTGTGCAACCTAGCCCTAGCGTCGCCCACGGCCACTAGCGCCCCGCCCATGTGCGGGCAACCATCGAAATTCCAACCGAACCGATCTACGGCCCCTCGCAACTCCCACCGCTTTCCGCCATCCTTGGATCGGGCCAGCGCCATATCACGTGGAAAGGCATCCCGGTAGAGGATGTGCACCGCGCCATCCGAGGAAGTGGCCAAGTTGTTCCAGCAACACGTGCAGGTATCCCCATCGACCGTCGCGTTGCGTGACCAGCTTTGGCCACCGTCGGTGGAACGGGCATAGCGCAGTCCTTGGACCCCCTTTCGATCCCCCCGATTGTCCAGCCACACGAGGTGAAACGTCTCTTGGGGATCCGCTTTGATATCTATATAGCTGTGCCCATCCTGCCGCTGATCGTCCGCCGGATTTGGGCCAGTCCGCCAAGTCTTCCCCCCATCCTCGGAGATGGCGGTTACCAAGGGACCGCTGCCCATATAGCCGGCGCCGGCGGTGTGCCATACGGCGATTAGCCGGTCTCCGGCGGCGGCGATCTGGACATCATTACCGCGCACGGCCCGGCCCGGTGGCGCCGCATGGCTGTCAATGGGGACCGGCGCTGACCAGGTCTTGCCGGAATCATCCGAACGCAGATACTTTAGCACTAGCTTGGAATCGTCAGGCACTTGGCCCGCGATCAGGACATGCAGCGTGGCATGATCCACATAGACATCAAGGCTCTTGACGTCCTGCACCTCGACATTGGGATAAATAGAGGGGCGCGGGGGTTTATTTAGCGCTTGGTCCGACGTATCGGCTGCCAGTCCTGGGATTAAGAGGGCAAGCCCTGCCCAGACTATGCTCCATCGATATAGCCATGGGCTCATCACGTTCATGTTCATATCCCGGCCGCTCCCGCTTTCGCGTTCATCAGCGTGACAGCGAGATAGAGGGTCATCCTTAGCGGGTGAAATACAGGTATGCACATGCGCTTGTCCTCTGTTTGGGCGTAAATCTCCACCGACGCTTACACGAAATAGGTAATCAGTCACTTCATCTCAGGCTCTTATCGGTATTAGAAACTCAAAGCCGCCTCGACAAAAAAAGTGCGTTGCGGATAGGGGTGGAAAACGAAGGC
>Ga0187892_10012456_pt1 | contig 10097 bp, 5 predicted proteins | sample MA1701073metaG_FD_139345 | JGI IMG/M metagenome (GOLD analysis project Ga0187892, IMG submission 139345) | Bio-ooze microbial communities from a basaltic lava cave in the Kipuka Kanohina Cave System on the Island of Hawaii, USA - MA170107-3 metaG ...
CGCTTTCGGCATTGTAAAATAGGTTTGCTCGCCATTTTTCATAGTCCAATTTTCCATCAATGCTTCATCGGAAACAGATTCAAGAGCTTGGGCGGCTTCCGATATGTTCTTATCGAAATAATCAATTAAATCTTGGCTGCTGCTTGGAACAAAGGGTTTGTAATCACCCACTGCAAAATCAAGTTCCGGTGTTTCAACAGTCGTTCTAATCCAACTGAACATCTCTGCAACGTGCGTCGCAAGCCTCAACATACCCATTGACTTTTCATGCGGTTTCCATTCCCAAGTTGATTCGGGAATACGCTCTAAAACTTTCCTTGTTGTAGCGGCTTCATGTTTTAGCTCGGCTAGTAAAGCGGTGTTCATACCCATAAAATTTCTCCTATGAAATGTTTTGTAATTGCGAATGGAATATACCACCTGCGTTGCATCTATGCAACACGACATATAGGATGGAACACAAGGTATTTCCACTCTCATTGTGGTTTCGATAAGGCTTTGCCGATGGCAAATCTACTATGTGAATTAGCCTTTTGTCTCGTTCAGTTTTTCTTTCTTGGAAGCCCACCAAATTTCAATTAAGTTTGCAGATGGTCCGACTATAAACAGCGCGTAGTAAGGCGCGTGTACGTTCTCAAAAAGACGAAAAATCATTTCTGCCAACGCGACAAGAAACGCCACAACGCACTGCGCCGTTTTTGAAGAGCGCACCGTTGTCTTAGGGTCTGTAATCATAAAGAAGATAAAGAGTTGATACATCGGACCTGTTATCGGCGCGATTTCCGCAAGAAATGTGTGACCTGTAAGCCAACTTCTCAAGAGACTGAAAATGATAAACGAAGCGACGTAAGTAAAGGTGATGTGAAAACGTCCCAAACGATAGATAATGACTGAACCCAGAATCCAGATTACAACCATCGGCAAAAGATTGTTCCCCCATTGAATGCTGAGGCTCGCAACGGCAAATGGCGCAAGCAGTAACATTGCGCTGATACCAAAGTTTGACGGATTCCAGATGTGGCGGTCTTTCACGCGAAGAACATATTTCGATGTTATCGAAATCGCGCTACATAAAGCGTAGGGCCAGATTGCGGGCGAACGAACCAAGATACCGACGCTTATGCCGGAAATATAAGCACTCGCAAGATGAGGAAATTTGCCGGTAAAAATCTTGCCCAAAACCATTTCGAGAGCAATTGCAGTCAAAATCGCCAACGCCGTTTTCGGATAACTTTCCAACATTCCGAAAGAAAGTTGTCCTACAAGCAAAATCAATGTGATAAGAATCGGCGCGATGAAACGATGGTCAATCCCGAACAATTTTGGCTGTTCCTGAATTTGTATTTGTGTATTTGCAGTTACAGTTGCACTCATAATTTTTTACTGGGAGCGCAAGCGTCTCGCTTGCCAAAGCGTGCAACGGACGCTTAAAAAGATTCGCCAAAATTTCGCGCTAACTAACACGAAAACCTTTACTCGCCTTTGGCTCGTTAGCAAGCGAGACGCTTGCGCTCCCATCAATTACGTTTCTTTAATCAAATGAACTTTATTCAATTCAGGATTTTCAATTGTCTGTGTCTTGCCCGATGCCCAACGAATTACGACCTTTTCAATCTTTTCAGTTTTTCCCAAACCGAAATGCAGACGACGTTGATTCTGTGAACAGAAACCGATTCCACCGTTTACTTCCTGAACCTGCTGATTACCATTCCAGAAGACTGTCACCTGTGTTCCGATTTCATTCTCAAGTTCAAATTGAATCCATTTATTTTCAGGGCTGACTGTATTTTTGTAAATCAAAAGCGGCGCGCGTTGATGTGCTACGACAACATCTAACACACCGCGATTCCATAAATCAGCAAAAGCAACCGCCCGTCCGTCGAAAGTTTCCGTCACGCCAACCGACAAGGCGATATCTTGAAATTTCCCTGCACCGTCATTCAACCAAACTCGCTTTTGCTGATAACCCGCAAGGCTACGGTTTCCCATAGGGGGCCAGTTCGCCGCGTCACCGATTATCGCGTTATTACCGACAGTGATTTTTGAATAGTCGTACCAGTAGTTTGAGCCTTTGTCCAACGACACAAAACCATTTGTTAAGAACAAATCAAGATTACCGTCGTTATTCAAATCTCCGAACTGCGCTCCCCAACTCCAACCACCCAATTCGACTCCCATATCGCGCGCCAGATTGTCATATTTAAGATTGTCACCGCTTGTTCCCGCCCGCTGTAACCAGAGATTATTTCCCTGCAATAAAATTCCTTCTTCGGAAATGTTTGAAACATAGATGCCGAACTGTCCGCAGTTCAGAACATCGCCAAACGAAACATTCATTCCGCTTTTCGGCGCGAAACCAACGCCTGTTTTCTCACCAACATCAACAAACTTTTTTCCGTTCTCATTAAAGAACAATTCTGCGACGCCGTAATCGTTTGCAATGAACAAATCCGAGTAACCCGTCCCGCGCAAATCTGCCGCGCCCACAGCCAAAGCCCAACGCCGCGTGTTTATTCCAAGCCGTTCGCTTACCTCTTCAAACTTTCCGCCTCCGAGGTTGCGAAAGAGATATTTGCGCCCCCCGTTTTTTGCATACTCAAAACTTTCGGGCATCATGCGGGTCGTCTCTAATTTCCAGAGGTTTACGTTTTCGGGGAAATAACCGCCGAGAAAAATATCCAGCAATCCGTTGCGGTCATAATCAAACCAAACGGCAGTGTTCGCATTCACCCAAGCGGGAAAATTTGCTTGCTCTGTAACGCGGGTAAAAGCTTTGCCAGCCTCGTTGTGAAACAGTTCGGGCTTGCCCCATTTGTACAGAAACAAATCTTCAAAACCATCGTTGTCGTAATCGCCCCAGACCGCGCCCATTGAAACGCCTGTTTCAACATTATTCACGTTTGCGATGTTCATCTGTGACGCAACATCTGTAAACGTGCCGTCTTTGTTGTTATGAAAGAGGCTGTTGTTTGTTCCTTCGCCGCTGTTCGTAACGTAAATGTCCTGCCAGCCGTCGCGGTTGTAATCAACTATTGAAACAGCCGCTCCCATTCCCGCAATCTGCGGCATGATGTGGTTAAGGCGTGAATCAAGTTTTGCCTGCGTGTGAACGAAATTAACGCCGCACTGTTTTGAGACTTCTTCAAAGTAAAAGCCATAACGCTTTAAGGCGGTCTGTTTATCAACAACTGTTTTTGTTTCTTCGCTTTTGTACCAACGCCTAATAACAAATGGCGACGCCAACAAAGCGACAAAGAACAAAACCAAAATTGTTTTCGGAAGATATTTCATAAAAACGTCATTGCCGGGAGCGCAAGCGTCTCGCTTGCCAAAGCTTGCCACCGGCAAGCTTAAAGGATTCGATAAAAATATGACTGATTTTTAACGAAAGTTTCTACTCGCTTCGCTCGTTGGCAAGCGAGACGCTTGCGTTCCCAGTAGTTACTTCCGCGCTCCCGGCTTAAAATCATCTTGCGAGACATAGCGCGTATGGAAACGTAACCAATCTTCTTTGTGTTTTTTATAAACGGGGTCGTCTTCCAACCGCACGGATTTTTGCGCGTAGTTCATCTCGCCTAACTGCGGCAAAGGCGTAACGGTTTGCGCGAAAACGGTTGTCATATCGCTGTCTTTCAACCAACCATGACCGATGAAAATAAAATCCCGCGCGTAGCCTTCTTTTAATGGCAAAGATGAAAAGCGCAAAACCATTTCATCGCCCGCGTTGACAATTACGAAACGCCCATCAACTCCAAACAACAACTCTTTAATATCTCCGAACCTAGTGTAATAGCCTTCTAAATCTCTCCACTGCGGCGAAGTGTTTGCGATGCGTTCATACTGCGGAACAACGGGCGCGTTTTCGTTTCGCTTCTTCATTTCCGAAAAACCGCGATAACGAAGTTCGGCAGTTGATAAATTCAAACGCTCGCTTTTTATTCCGTTTGAAGATAACTCAACAGCCCAAGCCAGTCTGTCCCAGTAAATTTCAAGATTTGTTCTAAGGCGCAAACGGCGTGGCGCGTCTTTCACAAACGAATTGCTCAAATCCAGCAGGACGGTTTTATAAACCCCTGCGGGCGAACCGAGTTTTGATTGAGCCGTTTTCCACCCGCCGTGTCCGTCATCAACATCCAGAGTCAAATCAAGCGGTTGTTCCAAATTGCCTTGCGACAAAGCGACGTAACCAGAACCTTCAATCAAATTAACCCAACCGTCTGCAACAAGAAAAAGTTTTCCATCACGCGGCGCATCCGACGGCAATTCCAATTCTACGTAATGTTCTTTAACAAGACCTTGATAAGTTCCGCGCTCAAAACCACCTAAGTAATTTTCATCTAATGCGCGAACAACATCGCCGACATCATTTCCTTTTTCATCTTTCGCGCCCGCAAAACTTTTCGATGTTGTCATCAAACGCGGAGTCAATTCAACGGGCGGGTCTGCGTATCGCTCATCAATAAAAAGTTCTGTCCCGACGGGATGGTCAACAGCCATCAGCGAATAATTATCAACATAGTAGCTTTCGCCCAATTCGTCCGTGACGCGGAGTTCATAAACCCCGTCACGCTCTTTTAATTGGTCGCCGCGAACACGCATCCATTCTTCATTGCGGCGAATCGGCAGAAAATCTTTTTCATTAAGTTTAACGCCAAGCACGGTTCCCCAGGGCGCAACGTCTTTTACAAACTCAAACCGTTCGCCGTTCCAAGCGTAAAGATGCGGGCAAGAACCTTTCACACGCTGGTCTGCCGCAATTTCTTGATTCGGGCTGAAATCAAATTCAGCCTGCACAATTCCGTTGGGCCACACAATGCGCGCCAAATCCGCTTTTGATTGTTCGCCCAAACCGAAATGAACAACGGGAGAATTAATGACCTGTTTTTGTGAGAGCAATCCTGCGCGAAGTTCAATCTCGCCGCCGATGCCGAAAGAGTTTATACGCTGGTCGCCTGTTATCTTCGCTCCCTTTGGTCGAATCTTTTGCCAACCGTAATTTTTTGTCCCGCGATTGATGAGTTCGACAGGAGTTCCTTTTTCATCAATCCCGATTAAATCAAGTCTGCCGTCGTTATTGAAATCATTGTAATCCGCAACCGAAAATACCCTCGCATTGATTGGCGTATTTAGGGGGGTAAATTTCCCGTCCTTGTCGCTTAACCACAAACGCGATTCTTTTGTGCCGGAAATTAAAACATCATTGCCGCCGTTGTTATCAAAATCGGCTGTAATAATTTTTACTTCCCCGGCTTTGAAATCTTTAATTGTGAGTTTGAAATTGTCATCAATACGAAAAACTTCTTTTGTTTGGAAATTTTCAAATCGAACGAGTGCGCCATCTGGCAGCAAAGCAATTAAATCAAAACGACTGTCACCATTCACATCTGCAACATTGATTGCAGTGACATTATCGAATAAATCTTTTTTGTGAAACTGACCGCTACGTTCATTCGAGAAAAATTGTAAACGCCCGTTTGCATCAAGCGTAACAGCATCGGGGTCGCCGTCTTCGTCCAAATCAGCCCAGACAAAATTGCGTAATTGATTCACTGGCTCAAAGGCTTTTATTTCTTTGAAAGTGCCATCAGCATTATTTCGCAAAACGACAGGCGCGCCTTCCATTGCGCCTAAAATCAAATCCAAATCGCCATCAAGTTCGACATCCAATACCCATGAGCCGAAGTAAGATTTCGACAAAATTACGCTAGGAAGTTTTGTTTGCGCCGTAACATCAACGAAAGCTTCCTTTTCGTCTTCTTTTAGTAAACGAAAGCCTTCACCTGCAATCGCAATGTCAGTATTGAAATCGTAATTAAAATCAAACCCAACTACTCCCTCAGATGAAAATGTTTTTATCAAAACTGTATAAACATTTGTTCCGACTGTGATTTTTTCATTGTCTGCCCAAACGAGAGCAAGATTAGCAATGCTTTTAGCCCAAGTCGCTTTTACGTCTCTAATCTGCTTATTTTCAAACGTCAAAGTTTCATCGGGCAGCGCGGGCGAAAAATCAGGCGCGGGTAATTTCAGAGGTTTCAAAAAAGGCTCGCCGATAACTGTGTCCGAATGTTTGATTACAGCCAAATCGTTTCTGAATTCGGCAAGGCGCAAGAGGACGTTTCTTAAAAAAGCGACTTGCACGGCGGCTTGTTTCAAATTGTTTTCGTTCACAGCTTTTTGAAGCGCGTCAAACTGTTCTTTGATTTCTTTGTCCCAACTGCTTGCCCTCTGCGAGATTTGAGCAACAGTTTTTTTCAATGTTTCGGCATCGCCGCGCTTTGCCGAAAGACGTGCGACTTCTAACTGCACGGCTAAGTTGTTTGTGTTCGCGGAAAGAATTTGTTCGTAAAGTTTTTGCGCCGCCGCGTCGTCCGTTGCTCTTTCTTTTTCCTGGGCGAGAGCATAAACGGCTTTGTAATCTTTCGGGTTTAATTCGATTGCTTTTTGCCAATAGGACATGGCTTTGTCGAAACCGCCGCGTTGTGTTTCGAGCAATGCGAGCAGAGCGTAAATGCGCCCGTCATCCGGCACAATTGAACGCGCTTTTTCCAGACTTTTTTCTGCCGCTTCATACTCTCTTTGGCGTATTTGCAAAATCCCTAAGTTAGCCCAAGCGGCAGGTTCACCGTCTGCAAGCTTTGTCGCTTGCATCAGTTTCTCTTTCGCTTGCAGGTCGTAGCCGACTTCGAGCGCCGCAAGCCCCGAATAAAAGGCTGAGATTGCCTCGCGGTACCCGGTCGAAGATTTTTCAGGAAGGCTTTTTTGACAAGCGAAACCAATCAACAAAAAGTTGATTACGAAAAATAAAACCAGCGTTTTTTTTACTTCAAACATTGTATTCGGGATAAGGGTCTGACTCATAAGATTCGTTTTCGTCTCCGCTTTTTCCTGCACTTAAATCCGCTAAATCATATTCGCGTTGTAAACCAAGCAAAAAAAGCTTTGCCCCTTTTTTGCCAAGAACCTTTACCAGATTTTCGTAAACAATTTTTCGACTGACCAGACCTTTTTGTTGGAGAAGCCACAACAAATCAAGCCTGTCTTTTGCTCTGCCCGCAATGTATTTCAAAATCACCAGCCATTCGGGCGTCAGAATTTTCCAGTCTCTTATTTCTGTCATATCTTCTAATGCCTGACGGTAAAAATCCTTGTAATCGTCTCGTCGTAAAATCCAATCAACAGCAACCGTTTTTTTTCCGGTTTTTATTTCGTATCTTTCGCCTCCAAAATTCAAACGCCTTTTAACTGCCAATGACAATTTTCCACTTGCGACAAAATCAACGTCTTTTGTCGAACGGTCAAAGCCGTAGAGGTGCATCGCTAACCCGCCTGCAATTGCCCACTCAACCGATTCTTTATCAGCAATCTTCGTTACAATCTCAGCCACCTTTAACCCCGTCTTTGTGGAAATTGAGTTCTCTAATTCTTCGAGATTACGTTCGACAATCCTTTCCAAATCAAGGTTTCTTTTTGCGGAATTTTTCATCATAAATCTAAACCTGCACTCCCTTACGGTCGTGTTTCTACATTCATTTCGCCCGGCACAAATGTCATTGCATCTTTACCTTCGCGCACATAGTAAAACTTCCCGCCCTGCAAATTCTTTGTTGTCTGTGGCGCGCCGCCAAGCCAATAAATCGTGAGTTCATCAATTGTTTGTGCCTGTCCCAAACCTAACAACACGCGAAAGTCACTAACAGAAAGATAGCTTTGCGCTCCCATCACCTGACGTTGAATTGTCTTACTGCCAATCTTCGCCACTACACGCGCTCCCGTAGCGTTTCGGTTTTTATTTCCTTCAAGCCAAAGCCCGATAAAATTTCCTTTTTCCTGTGTTGCGTTAAAAGCAATCTGCGCTTTGCCGCCATTGTTTGCGACGACGTAATCAATCAACCCGTCGCCGTTCAAATCGCCCGTGGCAAGCCCGCGACTTACCTGTTTATCTTTCAACGCATCACCGCAAATTTCCGAAATATCCAAGAAATTTCCGTTACCCAAGTTTTCATACAGAGTGTTTATCTGCGCGAATGTTACGCTGTCAGAATTTTGTTCAATGTTATCTTCGATGTGTCCGTTTGCGACCAATAAATCTTCGTCGCCGTCGTTGTCTGCGTCAAAATAATCTATTCCGAATTTCAAACGCGCGCGCGCCGTTTGTCCAATGCCCGTCACATCGGAAACCTCACGAAAAAGCAAAGGCTGAATCTGACGATAGAGGCTTGTTGTTTCGTCTTGAAAATTTGTAACGGAAATATCAAGCAAACCGTTATTGTCCGTGTCTGAAAAATCCGCGCCCATGCCCGCCTGTGCTTTACCGGTTTCGCTGTAAGCACATCCCGCGAGTTGCGCCACATCTTTGAATTTCCCGTTGCCTTCATTCAACCAAAGCTGATTTGCTTCTGTATCGTTCGCCACATAAACATCTTCGTCGCCGTCCAAATCAATATCGCCAATAGCAAGCGCTAGTCCTTTTCGCGGAGCGGCTGTCAATCCCGCTTGTTCCGAAATGTCCGTGAAAGTTCCGTTGCCGTTGTTGCGATAAAGACAATCGGCTTGTGCCTCGTACAAAACAGGCGTGGGGTAAATCTGAACACGATTGCGATAAGCCTTTTGGTCATTCGTTGGAGTGTGATTAACATAACGCGCGACGTACAAATCCAAATCTCCGTCTTTGTCGAAATCAAAAAAGCCCGCGCTTGTACCCCATTTCCCTACTGACTTAATCCCCGCTTTATCCGTCACATCTTCAAAATTTTTCCCCGTGTTGCGAAGTAAACGGTCATTGCCGTTGTAAGAGGTGAAATACAAATCCGTCCAACCGTCGCCGTCGTAATCGCCAACTGCTATGCCCATTCCGTAACCTGCTTTAGTCAAATTCCATGCGTCCGTTTGGTCCGTAAATTTCCCTTTGCCATCGTTTATGTAGAGGTGATGTTTAGCATTATTGATTTCATCTTTTGTAAGAATCGCGCCGCTGTTTGTCAAAATAATATCGGGCGCGCCGTCGCGGTTTACATCAACAACGGCAACGCCGCCACCCATAATTTCGGGTAGCCATTTGTTTTCGGTTCGCGTCGGAATATGTGTGAAATCCACGCCGCTTGTTTTTGTAGCGTCGTCAAAACGAATAGCCGTTTTTATATTCTTGGTTTGATTGCCTGATTGGTTGCTGTTGCCGCATGACAACATCATGCAGGCGAGCAAAATGATATAAATAAGCCGTAAATTAAGTTTTTTAATATTTAACCACAGAGGACACCGAGAGCCACAGAGATTTTCTTTTCTTTTCTCTACGGTGTTCTCTGTGTCCTCTGTGGCTAAAAAAAACAACTTAACTTTGTTTACAGTGTAATAAAGTCTTCGGTTCATTATTGCGTCTTGTTTGTTTGAAGTTTCGCGGCTTCGTTCAAAGCTGATTGAGCTTCTGCCGTTTTTCCCAATGCCTGATAAGCCTGTGCCTGATATTGATAAAGCACAATTTTTGTATTGTTATCGGCAAACGCCATCATCTCTTGCGCTATGCGAATAACTGCATCATAACTCTTCGCTTTCCAAGCATCTTCCAATTCGTAACCGTACTTTACCAGAGCGCTTTGTCTTTTTTCTTCTTCGTGTTTTGCTTTTGTAAGTTGTTCGGCTTGTGTTCGATAAGTTTCAGCTTTTTCCCTATCTCCTTGCGCCGAATAAACGCGGCTCAGAGCGTTCGCGGCAGGAACGCTCTGCGGGTCAATTTTCAAAGCCTGTTCTAAAACTTCAACAGCCCTTTGATTATTGCCTTGATAAAAATAAATAAGCCCGCGAACGGTCATTTCATCAACGCTCTTTTTTGAAATCAGATCGTTCCACACCCGGTCAAGACAACTAGCCGCTTTGTCATACTGCCCCGTAAAGAAGAATGCCTGTCCCGCCAAAGCATTTAACTCTGCATCATTGGGCGCGGCGACGGTCATGGGTTCAATTACATTTGCAGCCTCCGCAGTTTTTCCTTGTTTGATGTAAACCTTTGTTAATTCGATTTGCCCGGTTTTGGTTCTTTGTTCTTGCGGGATTTCTGTTAGAAATTTTTCCAATGCTTCCCAATCATTTCTTAAAATTAA
>Ga0187892_10012457_pt1 | contig 10097 bp, 6 predicted proteins | sample MA1701073metaG_FD_139345 | JGI IMG/M metagenome (GOLD analysis project Ga0187892, IMG submission 139345) | Bio-ooze microbial communities from a basaltic lava cave in the Kipuka Kanohina Cave System on the Island of Hawaii, USA - MA170107-3 metaG ...
CGCCGTACGCGACGATGGCGTCCGATACAGATGCGGAGACGGAATGGCGGGCGGCGATCAGCGCAAGCTTGTTTGGATCCCGGGTCTGCGCAATCGAAACGAGGTCGTTGTCGCTTAGGACCGCGCTTTTCAACAGCACATCCCGTGCGACGCTGTACTCGTCCTCGGCAAGTTGGCGGATGAGTTGTTGGGGTGCAGATGGCACGTTAGCGAAGCGCTTGGCCAACTGCTTGCGTACGGGCAGGTCCATCTCTGCGGCAACGCGGCTCAGGATGGCGCCGAAGTACGCGCGCTCAACGTCCTTGTGCGCCGGCGCCGCGTCCAAGAAAACGTCGCTCAACTGGCACAATAGCTCGCGGAGCTTGTTGCTCGCCTTGGCGAGGTCGACGAGACGCATAAGCTCAGATGTAGTTGGCGACATTGGTGCCGATGCGGGTAACCAAGGGCACCATTCTGGCTCCCGGCGCATGAATTTTCGGTCAGCGGATATGGCTAACGCCTCAGGCGCACTTCAGGAAACGAGCACAAATGCGTCGGGAAAGAAGCCGTTAAAAGACGTCCTGAGCGCGCAGGAATAGGCGCCGCAGTGCTCGAACTCGATCCAATCGCCCGCAGCAATGTTCGACGGCAATTCGAGAGGCACGGGCAATACGTCCAGAGAACAGCAGGTCGGGCCAAAGGCGCGGAAGTCGATGGTCGGCCCCGACCTTTCCACAATGCCGCTAGCGGCATCGGTGGTGAGGACGCGCAACGGATAACGCACGGGCCAGTTCTGCAGCGCATACTCGTTCAGGCTGCCGTAGATGCCGTCGTTGATGTGGAGCGTCGCGCCGCGCCGCTGCACCACCTGAGCGACGACCGACATTCCTTCGGCTACGAGCGCGCGGCCAGGTTCGCAAGAGACTTCACATGACGGCGGCAGATTGAGCGCGGCCATGCCCTTCTTGATGGCGGCGAAGTAGTCCTGCATGGGGGCGACCGACACCTTCAGGTAGGAGCCGGGAAAGCCACCACCCACATCGAGAGCGCGCATGGCGATATTCGCTCGGTTCATCGCCTCGCCGCACATGGCCAACGCCGTCGTGTAGGCCTCTGGGTGAAGGCATTGCGAGCCGACATGGAAGGTCAGCGCGGGCTTTGCGCCCGCCTGCGAGATCTGGCGAAGCAAAAGGGCCGCGGCTTTCGGATCGACGCCGAACTTGCTCGAAAGCTCGAGAAGCGCGCCGTTGGAAGGCACCGCGAGGCGAACATAGAGGGTCAATTGCTCGGCAATGCGCCTGTCGGCGGCTGCACCCGTCTCGCGAAGAATTGCGCGCAGCTCCTCGTTGCTGTCGAGGGCAAAGCTGCGGACACCATGGACGTTGTGGGCCTCGGCCGCAGCGCCATACAAGCGAACGGGCGCCATGAAGCTCTGTCGGGCTTCGGGAAAGCGTTGGTGAATGAGCCCGACTTCGGGCAACGAGGCGACGTCGAAATGGCGGATGCCCGCCGCATAAATCTGGTCGAGCACCGGCGGTGCGTGGTTGGCCTTGACCGCGTAAAGCGTCTCGCCCGGAAAGCCATCGATGAAGGTGCGCGCAGCTTTCAGAAATTTGTCGGGAAACAAGGCATAGACCGGCGTGGACGGACGGAGCTGGTTGACCAGGTCGGTGATCGACCGGAAGCGCGGGAGCTGCGTTTCGGCCAACGGCATTGTTCTTGCCAGCATTTCAGGCTCGACCTTTGTCACGACGCGCCTGTCGGAAGGCCGGGTGGATAGTGGAGTCGCCCTCGATGGTCAACTCCGTGGGCGCAATACTCGTCAAAAGTCCACCGAACCGTTAGCGGGGCGGTGACGGAGGGGCTGTAGCGTCGGTCACAGGCATTTGCCGCGCATTCTGCGTCGGCACTCCAGCTCGTGGTGGATGACGGAGGCTCTTTGATGCGTCTTGCAGTCACTTTGGTCGGCGTCGTCGTGCTTTGCCTGCTCGGCCTTCACTCTGCGCTCGAGCGTTGGCCGACGCTCGAGGACGTCTTTGCGCGAGCGGGTGTGACCGTCGGGGCGCTCTTCTTTGTCTCGTGCTTCACCGGCATGATGATCGCGCGCATTCATGAGGGGTATGAACGGGCCGAACGGCTGGTCCGCGACCGCACGCGGGCGCTCGCGGACAAGGTCACCGAACTTGAAGAGGCGCGAGCGTCGGCCGTCGCCGCCAATGCCGCTAAATCGACCTTCCTGGCGACGATGAGTCACGAGCTGCGCACGCCACTGAACGCGATCCTGGGATTTTCCGAGCTGATCAAGCGGGAGATGTACGGACCGGCGGGGGATGCGCGCTATGTCGACTACGCCGGGCATATTCACGACAGCGGATCGCATCTTCTGTCACTGGTGCGCGACATCCTCGATCTTTCCAAGATCGAGGCCGGGAAAATGGAGATCGAGTGCGAGCTTCTGGCGGTCGGCGACATCGTGCACGAAGCGCGGAAACTCGCCGGCAGGGGCCGGCAGGACGCACACCACGTCTCGGTTCTCATCGAAGACGACCTGCCGCTTCTTTACGCCGACAAGCGTGCGATGCTTCAGATACTGCTCAATCTCTTGTCCAATGCGATGAAGTTCACGCCGCCCTCAGGCGCAATCGCCGTTACAGGCGTGGCGCGCGCCGATGGCGGCATTACGCTCAATGTGCGCGACAGCGGCATCGGCATGGCGAAGGCCGATATCGCCAAGGCGCTGGCGCCCTACGTGCAAGTTCAGAACGCGCAGACGCGGGCGCACGAAGGAACCGGCCTTGGCCTTCCGATCGTAAGCGCATTGGTGAGATTGCACGGCGGCGAGATCGAGCTCGAGAGCGAACCGGGTCAAGGCACCAGGGTTTCCCTCCACTTTCCGCCGGTACGATCCGCGCGCGCGGAGCGCGTCAAAGTGGCGTGAGCGTTTATCCCGACTTTGCTGGCGCCGTGTAGCGGCGCGTCACGGCCTCGGCTATTGCCTTTCGAGTCTCTTCGGGCGAACGGGAGCGATCACGTTCAACGGCGGCAGCTTCCTCGGCAAGCTCATCGTCCTTAATGGCGTTGCGGAACCAAAGCGAATAGTCGCCGGCCCGCAGATGATACTCCCAAGTCCTGTCGTCGACGCCTTCGGCGATCTGAAGGAAGATGACGAGATTGTGCGCGCGCAGGTTCAGTTTGCCGTCCGGACCGCGGAAGTAGAAGCTGCGATCGGGCCCCAGTTCGCCCTCGGCATATTTTCGCGTGTGACGGCGATGTGCCTCTTCCGGTGCAATGACATCGATCGGCGCCGGCGGGTCGCTTGACGAGCGGCTCCAAAACAGAATCTCATCCCCCCTATCCGGCTTGCGAAAGTCGGGGCAAGCGATGTCCGCAACATTGCAGAACGCGGCAAGCACTTGTTCTGCGTGCTCACCGAGCGCGACCACGCTTTCGACGCCTTTGAGCGCCTGGGGCAGCATGGCCTCGGGGTGCACGGTGACGAAGATGCTGGCGGGCATTTCGCTCGGGAAGGACTGTGCGACGCCTTCGCGCTCCTTGGGTAGAACGTGGTGAGCTTCGTCGACGAGGAGCCAATGCGGCCGACCGGTGTTCTGTCGAAAGCGAGCGATCTCGGGCATCAGCTGGGCGAAAAGCTGCGGCCGCTCTTCGACCGGCACGGCGAGCGTGTTGACGACGACGTTGGCGCCAAGCTCACGCAGCAAGTCGATAACTTCCTTGAGCGAGGGCGCGACTTTTGAGTCGCCAACAGTGACCGAGCCATCGAGCCCTTGATAGTCACCCTCGGGGTCGAGCACGCAGAACTGGAAGGCCTTCTCGCGCATGCGCTCCGTCAGGGCGCGGGCGATCGTGGATTTGCCGACCCCCGAAGTCCCGGCAATGAGCGTGCTGCCGCGATGGGGCTCGAGAAACACGTCGCGACCTTTGCGATCGCGCCCGAGGGCAATACCGTGTTTTCGCGGCGGCAGGATGCCCGCGTCAATCTCCAAGATTCGCTCGATCAGTTCGACGACGCCGGCGCCGCGCGCGCCGACGGTGACGATGTCGGCTTCGGCTTTGACCATCGTTAGGGCATTGGCGACGGCGACGGAACACCCGCAGGAGCGGAGGAATGCGTGGTCGTTTTCCGCGTCGCCCACACCCACCACATTGTGCGGGGAGATCTCCAACTCTTTGAGCGCTGCCGCAAGACCGGTCGCCTTGTTGACGCCGGCAGGCAGGACCATGACGGCCCCCTTGTTGAAAATGATCTGGAGCTCGAGACCGAGATCGCGAATCGTCTCGAGTAAGATCGTCTCATTCGGCTCCCAACTTGCGACAATGGCCCGCCCGACGGACAACGGCCCGACATTGCGAGCCTGGAGCATTTTGACGAAGGCTTCGGGCGGCGGGGCCGTCAATGCGCGCTCTTCTTCGCCCGCCGGGTGGTAGATCAGGGCGCCGTTCTCGGCGACGACACGGTCGAAAAGCGCCAGATGCGGGAAGACGCGTTTGAGGTCGGGCAGCTCGCGTCCCGTCACCATGATCAGCCGCCGCCCACTCTGCTTCAGTAGGCGCAAGGCCGCCAGAGTCGGCTCGTCAACCTGGCCGTCGTGGGCAAGCGTGCCGTCGTAATCGGCCGCCAATGCGACGAAAAACACGAAGAGAGATTCTCCCGAAAGCCCGCTTCAAGAAACGTCCAGGGGGCCCAATTGTTCAATTTTCGATTGATCGGCGACCGAGTCCGAAATCCGCTAGCATAGGCAGGCGCCGATCTCCATCTTACTCCCTGTCGTCAAAATTGGAGGAGCCGATGGCATCCGTGCAAAAGGAGTTCGTGGTCGAGGCGACGCCGTCGCTGGTGTGGGAAGCCCTTGCCGATTTTCAGGCCGTCGACCGGCGCGTGGCGCCCGGTTTTGTCACCGCAAGCAGGCCGGACGGCGATGCCCGCATTGTCACTTTCGCAAACGGTATGTCGGCGCGGGAATTGCTCATCGCGTGCGACGCCAAGACTCGCCGCCTGGTCTACGCGGTCGTCGGCAATGAACGGCTGACCCACCACAACGCATCCGTGCAGGTCTTTGCCGAGGGCACCGACGGCAGCCGTGTCGTTTGGACAGCGGACTTTCTCCCGGATGCACTCACACCCTACATCGGTGCCCAAATGGAGCAGGGGGCTCTCGTGATGAAGACTGCGCTCGCCCACAACGCGGCGTAAAATGGACCTCGATGACGATGCGTGTTACCGCGCGATCGCGACACGCGACGCACGATTCGATGGTCGCTTGTTCATTGGGGTCAAGACGACGGGCATCTATTGCCGCCCGGTATGTCCTGCGCGCACGCCAAAACGGGAGAACGTAAGGTTCTATTCGTCGGCGGCGGGAGCACAGGAAGCCGGGTTTCGGCCTTGCCTACGCTGCCGGCCGGAAACGGCGCCCGACACAGGTATCTGGCGCGGCTCGTCGAACACCGTCTCGCGCGGGCTGGCGCTGATCGAGATGGGCGCGCTCGACGGCGGCGACATCGAGGCGCTTGCCGACCGGCTCGGCGTTGGCGAGCGCCAACTACGCCGCCTCTTCCGCCGCCACATCGGCGCATCGCCCAATTCGGTCGCGCAGACAAAGCGGGTGCTGCTCGCCAAGCAACTGATCCATGAGTCCAGCCTGTCGATGACGGAAGTTGCGTTGGCGTCCGGCTTCGGCAGCGTGCGGCGCTTCAACGAAACGTTTCGCGAGCTCTATGGCCGCCCGCCGAGCATGCTTCGGCGCGGCATAGCGGACAGCGATTCGAAAGGTGTCATCGAAATCCTCCTGCGCTATCGCCCGCCGTATGATTGGCCAGCGATCCTTTCGTTCCTGAAGGCGCGGTCCATTCCAGGGATCGAGAGCGTGACGGGCGAAACCTATGCGCGCACAATCGATATTTCCGGCGCCCAGGGCACGGTTGCCATCGCGCCCGCCTCCGGCAACGCACTGCGCGCGATCATTCGTTTTCCAAAGCTCGCAGCCTTGCCCTCTATCATCGCGCGCCTCAGGCGCGTGTTCGATCTCGGCGCGGATCTGGTCACAATCGGCGCGCATCTGAGCCTTGATCCGACGTTGGCGCCTCTTGTTGCTGCGCGGCCCGGGCTGCGCGTGCCTGGCGCGTGGGACGGCTTCGAGCTCGCCGTGCGCGCGGTGCTCGGTCAGCAGATTTCGGTAAGTGCTGCGATTGCGCTAGCGGGGGAAATCGTGATCGCGCATGGCGCACGCTTGAAACAGGGCGCCAATGCGATAGGCCTCACGCACGTGTTTCCTCGTCCCGAGCGCCTCGCGAATGCGGAGCTTGCCGGTATGCCGCGTCAGCGCGCCGCGTCGCTCAAAGCGCTGGCGACGCGTGTTGCTGGCGACCCGCATTTGTTTGGTCCGCGGCGCAGCCTCGAGGAGGCGATCGAGCGGCTGTGCGATATTTCGGGCATCGGCGAGTGGACCGCGCAATACATCGCCATGCGCGAATTGCGCGAGCCTGACGCGTTTCCGGCGGCCGACATCGGATTGTTGCGGGCGATGGCAAATGGTGTCGGCCGGCGAATGACGCCCAAGGAACTGCATGAGCGCGCGGAGCCTTGGCGCCCGTGGCGGGCGTACGCAGCCCAGCATTTGTGGGCGTCGGATCAGAGCAGAGACCTCGCGGTGCAATCCCGCGCCGCCGAATAGACTACCGATCGTCAAGCAGGCGGCTCGAAGTTGACGCATACGTCAACTTTTCTGTGGCTTTGTTGACACTTGGTGCAGCTGAATCGTTACGCCGCGAACCGAAACTTAGAGTTGAGGCTTCTGTTTGGTTCATCTGCTGCTAGGGTTCCGAGAACTGAGGCGCCAGGCCTAAGGCGGCCATCGATCGGGAAGTGCGCCGGGGTGGGGGGACTAATGCGTAGCGTGCGCAAATCAATCTTATTGTCTGCGACAGCGTTGTTCGCAGTGATTTCTTTGCCAGTGGTTGCTGACGACAAGGTGCCGGGCGAAATCGTTATCGCCCAGGCGGGTTCGCCACCCCCGGCTGGCGCGAGCAGCTCGAGAGTCGAGCGCGTCACCGTGACCGCCACCCGCCGCAAAACGGCGCTGCAGAAGACCCCCGTTGCTGTGACCGCAGTCGGCGAGAAAGCGGTCGAAGACGCCAAGATCGAAAACATCGAAGATCTGATGGCCGTTGTGCCGTCACTGCAGATCACCAACGGCGGAAACCCCACCGCCTACACGGCGCGCATTCGCGGCGTGGGTACGCAAGGCAACAACGCCGGCCTTGAAGCCGCCGTCGGCACCTTCATCGACGGCGTCTATCGCAGCCGTGCAAGTGTCGCCTTCGGTGACTTGGGTGAAATCGAGCGCATCGAAGTGTTGCGCGGTCCGCAGGGTACGCTGTTTGGACGCAACACTTCCGCGGGCATTCTGCACGTGATCACTAAGCGGCCGAGCTTCGAGCACGAATACGAAAGCGAAGTGACCGCCGGATCGTTCGATCAGTTCGTCGGCAAGGCGAGCGTCAACGTTCCCGCTTCCGACACGATGGCCTTCCGCCTGTTCGCGGTCCGCCAGGAGCAAGAGGGCTTTATCGACGTCAATCCGGGGCGTCCCGACTTCTACGACGGCAACGCCAAGAGCTACTACTCGGTGCGCGGCCAGATGTTCTGGCAGATGAACCCCAATCTCGACTTTCGTCTGATCGCGGATTACTCCGAGAGAGAGGATCAGTGTTGCTCCGCAGCGACGATTTTCCCGGGCGGAAACGGTCGCGCACTTGGAGCCATTGCCCCGTTCAACACGAGTACGTCAGCGCCCACGGTTATCAATTTTCTGGAGGCGCCGTTCCCCGGCAAAGCAACGTCCAGCCAAGTCGAGAATCAGATTGCTTTTGGTGATCGCTCGACCGACAGCGAAGTTGAGGATCGGGGCATTTCAGGCGAATTCAACTGGAACATGGGGCGCTCAAGCTTCACGTCGATCACGTCTTTCCGCCAATGGGAAACGGCCTACGGACAAGACGCCGACTTCTCAGGTGCGGACATCGTCTACTTCGACGATGACGGGCAAAACACGACGAAGTACGACACGTTCACCCACGAAATGCGTGTGAACGGCGAGGCCAGTTGGGTGGATTGGCTGTTCGGCCTCTATTATTCGAACGAGGACATCGAGCGACACTCGACACTGAAGTCTGGGTTCGACCAAGAGGCGTTCGTCAGCCTGCATCGCTTTGGCGACTCGGCTACGACGCATCGAACCAATCTCGCGTTTTTCTCTCATCCTGGCGGCACGCCTGTGTACCAAGGCGGTTTCGGCGGGGACGACCTCTACAAACAGAGCGCGCAGAGTTTTGCCCTGTTCACTCACAACGTCATTCACCTTGGCGACACTTTGGACCTGACGCTGGGTTTGCGTTACACCGCGGAAGAGAAGGAGTTCGATGCAACGTATAGGACCGATGGACAACACGGTTGCACGAGCGTTGAAACCCAGCTCGGCCTCAATCCGGCGGCGGGCGCGGGCGCGCAGGCGCTGAACGTTGCGTTTGCCTGCTTGCCGGGATCGCGCCATGCACTCGATCGTCTAACCGACACGTTCGGCGGTCACCATCAGGAGCGCGAGGAGAACGAGTGGTCCGGTATCGCCACACTGGCGTGGGAGGTCCAGGAGAACTTCAACAGCTACCTGACATACTCGCGCGGCCATAAGGCGGGTGGCTTCAATCTCGACCGCTCATTCGCCGACGCAGGCGGCTCCATCGTGATCGGCGCTGGCCCCAACACGGTGGTTGCCGGCGTGTTGACGCCGACAGGCGCCGGGCCGCAGTCCGTTCGCGCTCCGAACACGAGCTTCCCGCCGGAGTTCGTGGACGCATACGAACTCGGCCTCAAGTCGTCCTTCAAGGACGGAAGGCTCATCGTCAATACAGCGGTCTTCTATCAGGACTTCGAGAACTTCCAGCTGAACACCTTCACCGGCGTGTCGTTCATCGTCACATCGGTGCCTGAGGTGATCAGCCAAGGCGTAGAGGTGGAGTCGTTCTGGCGGATCAGGGACAACCTCAGCGCCAATCTCGCCGTTCAATACACCGACGCTCACTACGGGGACATCGGGTGCATAACCTGCCCCGGAACGTTCCTGGCAGCCAACGCGGGCCTCTTCCTGCTCAAGGATGCGACAATCACGCACTCGCCGGAATGGACTGTCGCCGGCGGCGTCGACTTCGATCATCCCGTGTTCGGCGACATGCTGGCCACATTCCACATGGACGGCCGTTGGCAGAGCGAGATGAACACGGGCTCCAACTTGGATCCGCGCAAGGTGCAGGAAGCATTCGCGGTCTTCGGGGCCAAGATCGGCCTTTATACGCACGACGAGTGGCTGGGCTTTGAAATCTTCGCCCGCAACGTGTTCGACGAGCGTTACATCAACACGGCGTTCGACTCGCCGCTGCACGGTAGTTCGGTTGCGCCCGGCGCCCCAAGCGCGTTCAACGGCTCCAGCACGATCGACACTTTCTTGGGTGAGCCGCGGATGATCGGCGGAACAATTCGCATCCGGCACTAATTCCGATTGAGGAATGCAAACGGCGGCCAGGCGAGATTGCCTGGCCGCCGTTGTTTTGGGCTCCTATTGGGCCAGGGCCCGGATTGAGGCGCCCTGAGGTCGATCGTTCGCACTCGTCCTTGCAACGACTTCGACCGTGAGCGCGATGCTGTGGGTGTCGATCCGACAGCTCGTCAGTTTGGGCTCGCGGCCACATGTTTCACAGAGGACATCGATCCTCCCCGAGTGGCGTCCCGGCCCGAGGCCCGCGAGATCGATCGTGGTTACGAACTTTTTCGATTTTCCGCGGGCGATGTCGCGCACGGAATTGCCGTGAGTCAGCTTGAGCCAGGGCAAGTCGCGGGGGAGAAACTTGAAATCCTGGGGCTGATCGCATGACTCATTGCGCGCGTCGATCTCGAAGGTGTCGACTGTGCCCGGCCGCACCTGTCCGAAATCAACCGCGAGCTGCTCAGCTGACGCGGTCGGCGCCACTGACGCTATGAGGAGCATGGCGAGCACGCTGAGTGAACGGGAGGTCTTGTGATGCATCGGAATGCCTCGCAGTTGCAC
>Ga0187892_10012458_pt1 | contig 10096 bp, 4 predicted proteins | sample MA1701073metaG_FD_139345 | JGI IMG/M metagenome (GOLD analysis project Ga0187892, IMG submission 139345) | Bio-ooze microbial communities from a basaltic lava cave in the Kipuka Kanohina Cave System on the Island of Hawaii, USA - MA170107-3 metaG ...
CGGCATTCATTGGCAACTCGCTGACGCCGACGGCCGCCCGCGCGTGCCGGCCGGCGTCGCCGAAAACGCGGCCGAGGAGGTCGCTTGCCCCGTTGGCCACCTTGGGCTGCTCGGTGAAGCCCGCACTGCTGTTGACGTACACGCCGACGCGAAGAACACGGGTGATCTTGTCGATTCCTCCGGCCGCCTGGGCAGCCGCGGCCAAGCCGTTTAGAGCCGCGATCGCCGCCGCCTCCGCAGCCTGCGAAAGCGATACCTCGGTCGGAACCTTCCCCGCAAAAAGGACCTTTCCCGCCTGAAACGGAAGTTGCCCGCTGGTCAGAACGAAAGGGCCGGTACGAACGGCCGGTACATAGCTGCCGATCGGTGAGGCCGGCGCCGGCAAGGTCAAGTTCAGTTCGGCGAGTCGCTGGCTCGGCGTCGTCATCGGTCTTCCTCCGTTCCGCGGATTCTAAGGTGCCGGGCTCCGCCCTCGCAAGAAGCGAGGGTGGGAGTGATCGCTTGTGGCAACGGCGGTACGATGAGCCGCCCAATGACCGCCGGCTTTGAAGAAGTGACCGTGACCCTGCCTGATGGATACCGCTCCTACGGGCGCTACTGGAATCCAGGCGAACTCCGCGGCGCTGTCCTATACCACCACGGCATCCAATCCCACTGCGGGTGGTACGAGCGGTCGCCGGCGTGGCTGGCGGAGGCCGGTTACGCCGTCTTGCAGGTGGATCGACGGGGTTCCGGGCGCAATCCGCATCAACGCGGCCACGCCGAATCTACGGATCAACTTGCCGGCGACGCCCTCGCCGCACGCGACTTTCTCATCACCCGTACGGGCCTCACTAGGCATCATGTGCTTGGAGTCAGTTGGGGCGGCAAACTGGCCGTCGCCGCCTACGTCGCCGCGCCCGCAGACGTCGCGAGCCTGACGCTGGTCACGCCCGGGATTTTTCCCCGGATCGGCGTGTCGAAAGCGGAAATGGCTCGCATCGGCTTTGCGATGCTGTACGAGTCGACCAAGCTGTTCGATATCCCGCTCAACGACGCAGAGTTGTTCACGGCGTCACCGCAGTGGCAGGCCTTTATTGGTGCCGACCCATTAACGCTGCGCCAATGCACGGCCGGTTTTTACCTGGCCTCGCGGCGGATGGACAAGGCCGTCGGCCGGTTGCGTGACGGCCCACCCGTGCCGATTCACCTCTGCATTGCCGCCGACGAACGCATCATCGACAACGACAAAACGATGACTTTCGTTCGAGAACTGCACTGGCCCCGCTGTCGCATCACCCGATACTCAAACGCCCGCCATTCTTTGGAGTTCGAGGGCGACCCGGAGGCCTATTTCAGCGATCTGGTCGACTTTTTGCGAGCGATCGAGTAAGCGTCAGCGCAAAGGGGCGGCCGCACCGTCCCAGACAGTGCGGCCGCCGTTCAATCATCATTTCCGCCCCGCGCCGGCTCGAATCACCGGCGTTCGCCGCTTAAAACCCCTGGCGGCCTGGCCGCCAAGGGTCACGGGGCCCCGCCGCCGGCGTCCTGCCGCAGATCGGCCTTGGAGATCCACAGCGTCAGGTCCGTATCCACCAGGAACCCTTGCTGCGGGTTCGACAGAATAACGGCGCCGGAGGCATAGAAGTCCAGCAGCAACTGGTTCGGGGCGTAGTCGTACTCGACGCCGTCGAGATCCAGTTGTCCCAGCGGCGGCAGCAGCGCTTCGCCCTGAGCAACGTCAGCGACCGCCGCGAAGTTCCAACTGTTATACTCCCACGCGGACTGGTCCAGGTAGTTGATAATCACCACGTCTCCGAGCAGGTGATTCCAACGAATCTCTTGGTTCGAACTGTTCACCGCCCAAGCCAGAACGTACCCGCGAATGACCCGACCGCCGGGGTTGCGAGGATCGCGGTCGGGGCGACCGGGCGGCGGGCCGGGATCGAGAATCGTGAACGGAGAGATGCCCCTTGGATTGCCGGTCAACGCCGACCAATAGATCGGCTGATCGCCGGTCAACGTGATCTCCTGGTCCACGTTGTTGCAGCCCAGGTGGGCGCGCTCGATGACCTGCCCGTTGAACACGATCGGCGGCGTCGGCTGATCACCATTGACCAGGTAGAGCTGCACTCGGACATCCCCGGCGAAGTCGTTCTTGAGACTGATGAAGGTGTCCTGAATCGGGCGGCCCTGGTTGTCGAATTTGATCTCTACCTTGGTGTAGACCAACAGACTACCCTTCTTGCTGATTCCGCTTCGGGCGCTGTCGTCCGGCAGCCCGCCGCCACGTTCACCGCCATCGCCCGGGACGAGGTCGTAATAGATCGCGCCGACTTCCGTACCCGTGCCGTGCAGGTTCGTGCCCGCCCAATCGACACCGGCCCGGCCGAAGTTGATCAGCTTGGCGGCCACGCCCAGCAGCGGACATGGGGCGCTGCTATCGCTACAGACCACCGGGCTGCCCACGCCGTCGATTCGGGCCCGACCCTTGTTGGTCTGCAACGTGCCCCGCAGGAAGTGGTTGGCGATGTTGCCGCCGGTGTATTCACTCAGCATTCTCTGGTCCCAGGAGATGATGCACCGTTCGGTACCGGAGAAGCGGACCTCGTTTTCGTTCCAGATGTCGAACTTGGCCTTGGTCTCCGGTTTATTGACAATCACTTGTGAACAAACTTGCGCTCTACACGGACTGGACTCGATCGTTCGATCAAAGCCGGGTGGCGCACAGATCGGGCCAACCTCGCCGCACGCTCGGGCGGTGTTGTTGTAACAATCATCGTCACCGCCCTCGCGCAGATCGAGACAGTCATACTGGGCTTGGTCGGCGATCAACAGCACGCAGGTAAGGGGGGCCGATACGACACCAGCACCCAGGGCCCCGATGTTCGCACAGGCGCTGCCGCCCGCGGTCGTGCAAGTTCCGGCGGTGTTTAGCGCACACGGACCAACCGCGATACCACACGCCGTCGCGTCCGCCACCAAGTTTCCATCACAAACCTGCACATTGTTCAGGGACAACGTACCGGTATTGTGTGCCGTAAAGGTATATGTCAGCTTGATGGGGAAGTCTACCGCTTCGAGCACGTCGAGATCGATCGCTGCAGCCGGACCAAAGTCAGGCGCTCCGCCGTTGTTCCCAAGGTCAGCCTGCACGGTCTTGTCACAGCTGATGGAGGGGATCCGCGGATTGATCGCCGCGGAATCGTCGTCGCGGCAGACGTCAGGACGCGGCGACGGCGTCGGGGGCGTCGTTTCCTCGTAGCCCTCCACAAGCACGCTGTCCTGACAAGACGTTGCCCCCACGGTCACGTTGTACGTGATGACCAGCGTTTGGCCGACGCCGATGGGGGTGCTTGGAATGAAACACCGTCTCACGCCGTCGGTCGCGAAACTCGCAAAGTTTGCGGTCACATCTGTGCCGAAACCGCCTCCCGTCGTTCGAATGTCGGCCCTCCGGCCCGATATGGTCTGGCTGCACGTCGTCGAATCCGTGATGCAGACCAGAGGGATGGGCACCGCACCTGTGTTGTTCACGTCGATGCGGAACTGGGCGCACGCACCGGGAATCGCCTCCAGCTTATCCACATATGGGAGAATCGGGCTGCCATTCGTGCAAGCGTCCAAACACGCGACCTGCTTGGTGACGGTTAACGTACATTCCTGCTCCACACAGACCGTAGCAAAATCGTCAAGACGGACCGGCGTGTCGCAGATCAAATCGCCGGCGTCGGTGAGCGACGAATTGACCGTGGCGCAGTTGGAATAGCAGGTTTCCAGCGGCCGCTCGTTCATCGTTTGCGTGCCACATTGCGTCGTTCGAGCGTCGTCGAGCGCCGTGAACGCCGTTAACTCGGCCGCGGTGTCGAACTGTACGCGGCACGTAGTCATGGCCATCCCGGTAACCGGCGGGACGGAGCCAAAATTGAACGTGCCGCTCGGGCAAAGCGCACACTGGCCGGCAACGAAGCTCCCCCCAGCGAGGCCCACGTCCGAGCAAAGTGCTGGATCGCTCAACATCGCCGTCTCAGCGTTTTCACCGGTGTTGGAGAACGTATATTTGTACTCGAGTATGATCGGGAACGTCACATCACCCGTTGCGACCACCAATCTCGGTGCAAACGACCCTGGTTGCGGCGGTGGCGCGCCATTGGCATCGGAAAACAACCTTATCTCTTTGGAGAAGCTGACGCCGCGGCACTCTATTTCCACGTGAGCGACGTTGTCGTCCGCTCCAGCGGTGTTCTCACGGTCGGTATCAATCACGCCGGCATTGTCGTCGACGATCACCGTGAACTCATCTCCCGCGCCCGGCGGCTCCTCTTGGTCGTCAGGAAGGGGATCGATCTCGAATGTCTCGCCTGTGACCGTAATCGCGTTGGTGCAATCGTTGTTGTTGTCGCAGAAGGCCAAGTTGTCCGTCGGGGCGACGCGCACTCTGAACCGGAACGTAAACGTCTGGCCAAGCACGTCCGTCTCGCAACCCTCGGGATCAGCTGCCGAAAGAGTGCCCGCGTCCACGGTGAACGGGGTGCCAACCAGGAACGCGGCTTGGAATGCCGTGCAGAACGGCCCGGCCGGCGTGCAACTGTTGGCAACGAGGCTTGCCGTGGCCGGCGACACGCACGAGAACAGGTCAGGGTTGATCCTCACGTGCTCGAAGGCGCTGTTGCCCCAGTTCTGGATCGTGACCTCAAACTCGTGTTCAAAGTTAGCCTGGGCGTGCGAGACGTCGTCGAACGGGCGATTGGACCCATCGGCGCACCGGACCATCTTGATCACCTCGATATCGGGGCAGGGGAAAACCGCGTGAATCGTAATGGAGTCTTCCGCGCCGCCGCCAAGGCAGTCATCGTCGTTCGAGTCGACGAATGAGGTGAAAGTCACGCAGCACGGCTCTTGATTGCGCGTCAAGAAAGGATCGTTCGCACAGCCGGTCCCGGTGCACCCCGTCGAAACGTTGCTGATCATGAATTCAACGTCAGCCCCGACGCCTACCACGCCGGCGTCCGCCACACCGTCCATGTTGCTGTCCAGGTGCTTATTGGCGAAAGCGGCCGCATTGATGGCGCCCGCGCCCAATGGTTCGATGCTCAGGTAGCGTGAAATGGTCGTCAACGCAGCGCAGGAACGCGTAAGCAAGACCGCCCCGGCCGGGACCGGAGCCGTTGTTTCCACAACTTGGACCCGGACATCGTTGATGAAGTCACCATTTAGATCCAACAGCACACGATAAATATCATCTCCCAACGTCGGAGCCTCAGTGACGTTCAGGGGAGCGCATCCGGCCGCATTGATTTCGGTCAGGGTGCAAACGTTTCCATCGCCGTCCAGGTCGAACGCTATTGGCTGCGTGAACAAAAGCGGGTCCAGAGCTGCCGGCGCGCTTACGTCTAGCGCAATGAAATAGGCATCAATTGCGGGGTTGTACGATACGAACATCCTGCCATTGTTGAACCCCGTTGGAAGCGGGGTCGCGCCCGTGGAGCCAGGCTTATCCTGAAAGCCCGAGGAACGAGGGCTAAAGTTTGGGTCACCTGCGGGCGCAATATCTAGGCCGACGAGGACACCCTTGGCAAGGTTCGCCGCAGCCTTGATGTCGCCGAAGTTTGGCGATCCTGAGTTGGTAACAAAGTATTCCTGGCTGTCGCCACAGGGAGCTCCCGTGGGAGTGCAATCCCCGCCCACATTAATGAACTCGCAGATGTTGCCGTCCGCCACGAACACGCATGATGTCTGTGGGGACAGCGTTTGTGCTATTGCCCTCTCCGCAGAACCCAACGGAACTAAGACAAAAACGGCCAACCCACGAACCAATATTCCCAACGACTTTCTTTCCATAATTTTGCTCCTTTATCACCGATCCTGATCGTTGCTTCACTCGCGCCAGCGCCAAACCGAACGCGGCTTGCCGTCAAAAGGTCAAAACCCAGGTGCAGGCACGCCAAACTTGTTAAACTGGGAAGCCACGCTTCCAAAAGGGCATATTACAGGACAAGCAGCCCACATGTCAAATGGTAATTTCAGAAATTTCGAAAGATGTGCATACTGGTCGGAACCGTGCCGAAAAAAGAAAAGCGGCGCTGGTTATTGTGTCCGAAGGGCGATTGAATTCTTAGAAAGTATGAGAACCGAACGGGGAACGGAAACGTGTCGAATGCCTTAGCGTGCGGTAACACATGGCCAAACGGGCTTGCTTGCAACTCCCGGCTTGCTACGTTACGTGCGTTGCTACACTACTCATACAACCACTAGTTGTAAAAATAGATAAATATGGACGTGGGATCGCCTATGGCGTTGGCTTGCCTTGTGCGAGTTGAACCACCTTCGCTTCGCAGGCCCAGTAGGACCCCCTGGGTCCAGGTGGCACCCGGTCGCCCGAGGCGCCAGTATGCAGTTGGAACGACTCATGATGGATCGTGGCGCGACGCCGGCCGACCGCGTGGATCACCCCGAACAAACTGTAGGACCCGACGGCCGACCCCGCAAAAGTTCGCGCATCCAAGCGAGAAGTTCGTCAGAACCATGCCGGTCGCCATCATCGCACGTCAAATACGTCGTAAACAACAACAGGAGTTGCCCAGTTGCCGGTTACGAGGGCCTCGCCGACGCTGGTCTCTGCAACAATTGCTGCATCGACTCTGTTGCTCAACGAACGGACATTCCCGATGAAGGACAACTCGCCAGAAGCCGACCAGTCATAGACGTCCACCCCCTGCAGTCCTCTTACAAAGTACATGCGCCCGTTTTTGGTCGCAACGTCTAACACATAGGAGCTAACCGAATTAACCAGGATTGGGGAGGATGCATTGCGCACATCCACAACCTTAACCGGGTGATCTCCGGAGTATAGAAACACGTGCCCGTCGGCGAACACGACCCCCCTAGCGTTGTACAAACCCATTGGGAGGTTCGCCGTAAGCTGCGGATCACCAGGATCGTCGCTCACGTCGAAAATCGTCAAACCAGCTATTCCGTCCGCGACATAGAGCAGTGATCTGCCGGTTTCGAAGGCCAGACCGTTCGGGGTTCCGGGTGTGTCCACGAGCTGGCCAAGCGATGGGAGGTTCGGATCGCTGAAATCGATGACTCTGATTCCCTGAGTGGGCAATGAGGCATAGCCGATACCGACATCAGGCCTGAGCAATATATCGTTGGCAAACATTGGTAATTGAGACCGGAGTTGCGGTGCCGCAGGATTTTCCAAATCCCACGTTTGCAGGCCAGATCCGCCGCCGCAGAGGTATGCCGTCGATCCATTCATAGCGATCCCGGTACTGGACACGGGAATTTGACTTACCCGCGCCGGCATTGTGGGATCGGCAAGGTTGACAACATACGTTTGACCCGACGTATGCGTTCCTACTAAAGCGATGTCATTTGCAAAAGCGATGGCGGTTCGCGAGCCGTAGGTCGGAGGAGGCTGCAGGTTGCCGCGGGCGACCAACGGACTGGCACCCGGTTGGATTTCGTAGAGCCGCAAGCCCATATACTGATCAGTGAAGGCCAGAAGATTTCCGGCTGCAGACGCACCACTGATCGTGAAACCCGACACTGTGCCAAGACTTACTCGGTTCGTCAGGTCTATTGCCGCTGCTGAACCATTCATGAGTGCCACGACGACATATTCGCGCAATGTCTGCGCATCCCTCGTAACCTGGAAACGCCAAGGAGACGCCGGAAAGGCGAACGGTGCTCCATCATAGACGGGATTCGTTGGGGCGCTCACATTGACCAACCGAATGCCCGCGCCATCATCAGCCACAACGAGTGTCGTTCCGTTAGTGGTCAAGGCGACTCCAAGAGCATGGCCCATCGTAGCCAAGGTCGTTCTCACGGTACGGCTCTGAAGGTCAATCACCTTTATCCCGAGCCCAGTAGATGCATACCCCCAACGGGCATCGGAAGACACGACGATATCGTTGGCAAAGACAGAGATTGAGGGACGTTCAACAGGTGCTGACGGCGGAGTCTGGCGCAACGGTGCGAGGTCGAACACCCGGATCATCCCCCCCGATGGCAGGTATGCCACATTGCCGCGGATGCATCCGCCGAATGCCGCGACTGGTAGAATATGAACAACCTGCGGCGCTAAGGGATCATCGATATCGACAACCCGGGCGGCCCCTTGCTGGCTTAATGCCAAAGCAAAGGGAAAAGTGGGATCATCGGAAATCAAAATCCGATCCGAATGCGCCAGATCGTGGGATGGAACATTAGCAAGAACGCTTGGCCGGCTGCGATCGGAAACAGCCACCGTCACAAGACCCATCTCCAGCGACGCTACGTACGCCACTCTACCGTCCCGCGATAAGGTTACGTTGAGGGGGTATCCCAGGCCCGGCGTGAAGCCAATAACTTCGGGGTCGAAGAACTGATTGGTCCCCGGACAGGCGTCGGAACAGGTAAGCTCCGGATCCCCGTACACATTGAGGACGGCGAAAATGTCGTCCAAATCGATCACGCCATTTGGAACGCAGGGACACAAATCGGCCAGCAGTGGGTGGGCTACGGACTTCGCAAAGGCATCCAGCACGTAGTTAATGTCGCGGTCATCAACGCCATCACATGGGTTGCTCCCGTTGCAGACGTTATTTGCACAGCCTACCACGTCGCCGTAGACACAGTTGAGGCGGTTCATTGTGGTCCGCCCGTTATCATCCTCACCTTCGAAGCTGTCCACCTGCGGCGAGCTCGTAACGCCCGCGGCGCCTGGATTCTTTCCGTCACTGCTCAGACCACCGCTAGTTGTGCTATTGGCTGTAGGTCTTTGGTTGGGGGTGGTCAGCCGAGTGGGATTATTCGAGGTGCGGCGCGGTCTGTTTTCGGTCGAGGTCGTCTGTGCCCCGGCCTGGTCTTGATTCGGATGCCGCATGGCGGCCGGCGGGCCGGCCTGGGCCTTCGAGCCGGGCCCGCCGATAAGGCCGGCCAAGCACGTCACGATGGCGAGAACAAAAACGCTCCGCACCCGGCGATGAGCGCGATAACAAAACAGATTGACTATACAAGATGCCATTTCTTCACCCTCCCTTACGTAGCAGCATCATTTTGGGATCCTCCTTTGGACCCCAGTGCTCATTTGGCAAGCGCCAACTTACCTAAACTAACACTGAGTGAACAATACAACGGCGAGTTAGTCAACATCACAGCGGACCACCCCCGCCCGACGCCTTGATGCTGGACGCGCATTCTAGCACACTCTTCTCGGACGGTCAACCGGGTCGATAAGATAAGTAATCGCTCCAACGGTCCTTTACAGGAATCTGCTGGAATGTCGCCGGTGCTGTATCGCAGCTCCAGCCATGGTCCAGCCGTAGCCCTCCACTCTCAGCTATAGGCCGCCCCTTGAAGCCCTCTTTTCAGCAGCGGCAGGCGAGCCGTCTCCAGTCGAAACCTGGCTCAGCCGTCATCACACCACCTGGTGCATGACCACCACACTACTACGCGCTAAGTCACGGGAAGGCCCGCATAACAATTCGCGGCCTGCCCCCGGGGAGCTTGCCTCCCCGGGCGGGTCGCCAAGGGTCCCTAACAGCTTCGGCCGGTGAGTCTTCGCCCCGGACGGGGCGATGGAAGCCACGGGGGGAGCGGCGGCGCGGCGCAGCCCGCCGACGCGGAACCCGTGGCGTGCTTGCGGCGGTAGGCGAGCCCGCCCCAGGAGGGGTGGAGGAAATCCCGCGCACGGACCCCTCGCCGCGGGCTTCCTCGGCCACTCCGTGGCCGCGGGGTCGTGCACAATCCACCACACCACGGGTTCCGCTCGGGCCTCGGCGGCCCCGCGCTCCACCCGTGGCTACCGCCCGATACCCCTCCGGGGTCGATCCGCAAGCCGCCGGAACTCTCACGGACCCGTTCTCCAAGAAACCAGGGCAGCCTTTGAGTGCTCCTGAATAGAGAACATCCCGCCTGATCTCCCTTAATCTGAGTGGCCAGTGGGTCGGCGTCACGGACGAGCCACGGAGGCCCGAAGGAGCCGGTCCGCGCGGGCTGAAGCCGGGTGCATCCCAATAGTAGTGGCGCGGTCTAATAAATACAGTTAACCTTCTTGTGGGCTAGGGTAGCATGTGGCTGCCGGCGATGTGAATTGCAAGGAGGTTGTGATGAAAGTCGAGATCAC
>Ga0187892_10012459_pt1 | contig 10096 bp, 9 predicted proteins | sample MA1701073metaG_FD_139345 | JGI IMG/M metagenome (GOLD analysis project Ga0187892, IMG submission 139345) | Bio-ooze microbial communities from a basaltic lava cave in the Kipuka Kanohina Cave System on the Island of Hawaii, USA - MA170107-3 metaG ...
GTAACCTTGGCCGCGTAAGCCCCGAGAAACATGTCGGGGAGGAAAAGTATCTCTTTATCCTCGGGGACGGCGCTCACTACCTTGACCGCGTTTGAGGACGTGCAGCAGTAATCGCTCTCGGCCTTCACCTCGGCCGTCGTGTTTACATACGAGACCACTACGGCGCCCGGGTGCTCCTTTTTCCACTCCCTGAGCTCCTCGGCATCGATCGTATCCGAGAGGGAGCAGCCGGCGCCGGGATCGGGCAGGAGCACTTTTTTCTTCGGGGAGATAATGGAGGCGGTCTCAGCCATAAAATGCACGCCGCAAAATACGATGATATCCGCCTCGGTTTTCCCGGCCATCTGCGAAAGCGCGAGCGAATCGGCCGTAAAATCAGCCACGTCCTGCACTTCGGGCAGCTGGTAATTATGCGCGAGAATAACGGCGTTCTTTTCTTCTTTAAGCCTTTTTATTTCGTCATATATGAGTGAATAGTCTTCCATTCGTTCGTCAACTTACTTACATCATTAATAAAATTTATTATACCACATAGAGCCCCATATCTAAAGCCGGGGCCGAGTGTGTAAGGGCGCCGACCGATATAAAATCCACCCCAGTTTCGGCGACTTCTCTCACATTTTTGATATTGATGCCGCCCGAGGCCTCTACGAGCGCGTTCCTGTCTATCAGGCGGACTGCTTTCTTCATCTGTTCGCGGCTCATGTTGTCGAGCATTATGATATCGGCTCCGGCTATGAGAGCCTCCTTTACCTGCTCAATGTCGGACGTCTCGACCTCAATCTTGTATTTCTGCCTGTACTTCTTGCGTATGACGGCGACCGCTTCCGCAATGCCGCCCGCAATCTCTATATGGTTATCCTTTATCAGGACCCCGTCGAAAAGCCCGAAGCGGTGGTTGTAACCCCCGCCCACCGAAACGGCGTATTTATCCAGTATGCGGAGTCCCGGAGCCGTCTTCCGCGTGTCGAGTATCTTCACCGGCAAACCCTCGACCGCCTTGACGTATCTGGATGTGAGGGTGGCAATGCCTGAGAGCCTCTGAAGGATATTGAGGGCGAGGCGTTCGCCCGAGAGGAGCGCCCTCGTGCCGCCGTTGATCTCGGAAATGATATCGCCCGGCTTTATATTCTCGCCGTCGCCGATATTGTCGACACACACCACGGTCGGGTCGAGTTTCTGAAAGACGCGCTTCGCTATCGGGAGTCCGGCTATCACCCCCCTGGCTTTGGCGCGAATGACCGCCTTACAGTCCTCCTTCTCCGTGGCGAGCGGGTTCGCGGTGATGTCGCCGTCGCCCAGGTCTTCCCTGAGGGCGTACTCTATGATGCGGTCAACGCGGCTAAAATCGAGCTCTATTTTTTTCATCCGTCAAACCGTCACGCCGGATAATCGGCCCCGACCGGATAATATACCTTTCAGACGGGGAGAGCGGCAGGCTCTCCGCCCTTTTTCAAAATAATGTGCTTCCGCCACCCGGGGTCCTCCTCGGGAAAGTCTTCCCTTATATGCACGCCCCTCGATTCCTCCCTCAACAGGGAAAAACGGGCGATGATGGCGGATACATCGAGAGCCATCTTAAGTTTCAGTCTATAGTAACCTGAAAGCCTCTCCAATGAAGAACCCAAACCGGCGAGCTCCGTCAGGGCTCCCTCCAGGCTCTCCCTGTTCCTCACTATTCCGACGCGTCTGTTCATTATGCGGGAGGCTTCCGTTTTCAATTCCCTGAACAATTTTTCCTGAGACCCCGATGGTTGAAAGAGGGCGGGGTCGACTCCGGCGACAGGCACGCTGTATTGATCCTGAGACATCGCCCTGGCCCCGTCGACCGCACGCCTTGCGAAGACCACGCACTCGAGCAGCGAGTTGCTCGCGAGCCTGTTCGCGCCGTGTACGCCGGTGCACGCGACCTCGCCGCACGCAAAGAGACCTTTAATGTTCGTCTCGCCCGAAAGGCCGGTCCTCACCCCCCCGATCGTATAATGAGCCGCAGGAGCGACGGGGACGAGGCCACAGGTCATGTCCACACCGTAGGCAAGGCAGGCCTGGTAGATGTTCGAAAACCGGGTTTTTATATAGGCCGGATCGAGGTGCCTCATGTCCAGGTGGACATAGTCCCTGCCCGACTTTTTCATCTCCATGTATATGGCGCGGGATACGACGTCCCTCGGCGCAAGCTCCCCGAGCTCGCTGTAGTCATGCATGAACCGCTTCCCCCCGCTGTCGAGGAGGTACGCCCCCTCTCCGCGCACGGCTTCGGTTATGAGAAAGCTCGCTCCGTTTTCGTTATAAAACGCCGTCGGGTGGAACTGTACGAACTCCATGTCGGCTATCTCCGCCCCGGCCTCGTATGCAAGCGCGATGCCCTCGCCTGTCGCGCCCTCGGGGTTAGTCGTCCTCTCGTAAAGAGCGGACGCCCCCCCTGTCGCGAGTATGGTGGACTTCGATATAAACGCAACGGGGTTGAGACCCCCGTCAGCGGCGAGCGCCCCCGAGCACATACTCCCGTCCGAGAAGAATCCGATTACGCCCGTGCTCTCGAACTTGCTTATCGATTTATTGTTCTCGACCGCGGCGATAAGGAACTTGACCATCTCCCTCCCGGTGGAGCTGCCACCGGCGTGTAGAACGCGTCTCTTCGTATGCCCGCCCTCGAGCCCGAGCTCGAGCCCTTTCTCACCCGTATCGAACTTCATTCCGAGCCTGATGAGGTCGGCTACGCGCTCCTTCCCCTCGTTGACGAGGACAGTAACGGCGTCCGTATCGTTGAGCCCCCTCCCCGCCCTGAGCGTGTCTTCTATATGGAACCATGCCGAGTCTTCCGGATCGACGACGGCCGCTATGCCCCCTTGCGCCCAGTAGGAATTGCTCTCCTCGACCGTCGATTTCGTGAGGAGGGTGACGCTCCCGAACCCGGAAGCGTAAAGGGCGGCGTAGAGACCCGCCAGACCGCTTCCGATTATGAGAAAATCCGAATGTATTTCCCTTATGTCCGAAGCACCCGCTCGAGAGCTGCTCATATTCGACCCTTATGTTTTCTGAACTGATATATGAACAGGACGTTACCCGGAAGTTATCGATTCCTGCAATGCGGTTTTTATCTGTTCTATCTTGTCCGGATCGGTAATTTTCTTACGGCTCATGTCGACAACGTAGAAGGCGTCGACCACCTGATCGACCTTTGTCGAAATCTTCGCATATTCGATCGAGAGTCCGAGATCCTTCATCGTCTTCGTTATATCGTAGAGGAGTCCCGCCCTGTCGTATGTGATCACGTCGATCACGGTAGCGGCGTCCGAAGATTCGTTGTCGACCATAATTCTCGTCGGATACTGGGGTATCGCCTTGCTGTAAAGCGGCTTCTCCTGTCTCCTCCTCGCGACGAGCTCCTCGACGCCAATCCTTCCCGTAAGCACCTGATCCAAGTTTTCCTTCAGCCTCTCCCACACCTCTTCCCCTTCTTTCACCGACTGTCCGAGCTTGTTCACATAGAAAACGTCGAGTATCCTGCCGTCTTTCCGTGTCGTGATTCGCGCCCCGAGGACGTTCAGACCCGACGCCCTTATGACTCCGCAGAGCTTGGAGAAGATACCGGGCTCGTCGAAACCCCAGAAGGTAAATTCGTTATACTCCTCGTGCGGATAAAAAAGCACGTCCATGCCCACGGCGTCTTTGGATTTCTCGATGAGGCCCACGTGGTAGGCGATCTTCCTCGGGGAGAACCCGAGGAAATAGGACTCGGGCATAGTATCGAGTATAACGGAGACGCTCTTCTTCGAGACCCTGCTGCCGAGAATCCTCATGACTTCGTCCATAACCCTCTTCTGCCTCGCGTGCGGGTCTTCCTTCTTGAAGCTCCCCCTCTCGAGGACTTTGGCGGTCCTAATAAAAAGCTCCTTTAGCAGCATCCCCTTCCAGTTCGTCCACACGTCCGGGCCGACCGATTTTATATCCGCGAACGTAAGCAGATACAGGAGCGAAAGAGTCTCCAGCGTCCTGACGGCCTTGGCGAACCTCACTATGAGACTGTAATCGTGTATGTCCCTCCTCTGCGAGAAGTGGGACATCAACAGGTGGTTTTTAACGAGGAATTCGAGCTGGTGCGTCTCGGTCGTATTAAGCCCCAGCCTTTTCGCGATCTTCGGGATCATCGCCGCCCCTTTATCCGCGTGGTCCTTCCCTTCCCCCTTGCCCATATCGTGGAAGAGGCACGCGAGATATAGAACGTGCCTGCTGACGAGGGATTCGGCTGTTTTTGTCAGTAGCGGGTGCTCTTTTTCGTATTTATAGTTGAGGAGGTTCTCTATCTCCCTCACCATGAATATGGAATGGACGTCGACCGTGTAAACGTGGTAAGCGTCGTGCTGGACCATGCAGACTATCTTTCCGAACTCCGGGATGAAATGGCCGAGAAAGCGGAGCCGGTTCATCTCGAAAAGGGTGTCGGCGACGTTCTTTCCTTTCTTGAGCAGCCTGAGGAACGAAGCGTTGAACTCGGGGTTCGACCTAACGCTCTCGTCCATACTCGTGACGCTCACGTTCTCCCTTATGAGGTCGAGCAGATAATTGCTCATCCTCGCCTGATACTTGTCCGAATATTCGAAAGCCCGCATCAGGTTTGCGGGGTTATCCTTGAATATGTTTATGTTGGAGGTCGAAAGCATTCCGCCCTGTATGATAAAGCCGTTGTCGAGGTGCACTGTTTTCGCGCTCCTGACGCCGGACCTGTGTCCCATAATGCATTTTTCTATGAGTCTCTTCGACTGCTCCCTGAGCTCGTTGCCGCGGAGGTAATAGATCCTCATGAACCTTTCGACGGCGGGGAGCTCGCCGTCCTTGAAGCCGAGGAACCTGGCGACCTTTTCCTGAAATTCGAAGCCCAGCCTGTCCTCTCTCCTGCCGGCGAGGTAATGGAGCTCCGACCTGACCAGAAGGAGAAAATTCAGGCCCTTTTCGAATATCCTGATTTCGTTCTCCATAAGTATCCCTTTCGGGAGGAGGTCGGAAAAGTTTTTGACCTTAAACTTGGCCTGGGCGATCCAGAGGGCGTAGTGTATATCCCGGAGACCTCCTTCTCCTTCCTTTACGTTGGGCTCGAGGAGATATACCGACCTCCCGAACTTGTTTATCCTCTGCTCGTTCTCCCTGATCTTGCTTTGGATGAACTTATGCGAGAAGGAGGGGAGGAGCTGGTAGTAGATTTTTTTTTCCAGGTCTGCGTGGAGCTGCTCGTCGCCGCATACGAACCTGCTGTCCAGCAGCGATGTGAGTATCGTCGAGTCGTCTTCCTGTGAGAGCTCTATGCACTCGTCGATCGTTCTCACGGAATGGCCGACGTCGAGTCCCAGGTCCCAGAGGAGGTAGAGGAGCTTCTCCGTCGCCTCTTTCGCCATGGTCTTGTTGCGGGGCTTATAGAGGAACATGATGTCCACATCGGAATACGGACAGAGCTCGTTCCTGCCGTAACCCCCGAGCGCTATGACGCAGACATTTTTGAGGTCGTTGAACCCCTGCTCGGCGAGCGCCTGTTTTATCAGCTTGTCTATGATCTCGGACCTCTTTTTCGCGAGCATGCTCCCCGAGAGCGCTTTACTGCGCTTCGCCTTGCTCTCGTGGTACGCCATAAGCTCCATGTTCTTTCTATTGAGCCTTTCTTTGAGGACTCTGACCAGATCATCTTTTTCTATAACGATGTCAGCGGCTTTGCTCATGAGGTTATCTCTGCCTTTATATTACATGCATATTTCATTATCCGGGTAATACTACAATTTCACGCTCACCGAAACCCCGTCCCTTAGAGGGATGATCGCGGTATAAAACCCCTCTTTGGAAAAGAGGAGCCGGGTGAATTCCCTCACGCCGTCCGTGCTCGGGGAATCGTCCTCTGTGAGCACCCTGCCCGACCAGAGCACGTTGTCCGATATGAAAATACCGCCCTTCCGTAATTTTTCAAACGCGGCGTCGACGACCAGGGGATAATACTCCTTGTCTATATCGTTGAAGATGATATCGAACCCTCCCGGGGACCCTTTGAGAATCTCGAGCGCGTCCCCCGTACGGATATCGAGCCTTTGTCCGAGCCCCGCCCTGCCGAGGAATTCCCCGGCCGCCCGTGCATTTCCCTCCGACATATCCGTATATACGACCTTACCGTCGGCGCCTACGGCCTTTGCGAACCAATAGGCCGAATAGCCGAAACCCGAACCTAGCTCGAGCACGGTTTTCGCGTTTATCATCAACGCGAGCTGGAATAGTAGCCTCCCGACAAGCGGGCCGACGATGGGGAATCCGCTTACCCTCGCGTGCTCCTCCATCTCATTCAGTATCGTATCCCCGGAAGGCGTCAGGGACTCCATGTAAGCTTCTATTTCAGGGTTGACAATATATACATCCGGATGCGACGCCCGTTTCATTTTCTTCTGAACTCTGCATACGTCTCGCTGAAATCGCTATCCTTGTTTTCTATCCTCGCCATAACGAACAGCAGGTCAGATAACCTGTTCAGGTAAACAAGCACCTTCCTCCCGGCCTCCGCCCCCTCCTCTTCGATCAGTTCTGTGACCTTCCTTTCCGCCCTTCTCGCCACAGTCCTCGCGAAATGGAGATGCGCCCCGCCGGGGTTCCCGCCCGGGAGTATGAATTCCTTGAGCGGCTCAAGCTCGAGCAGTAACTCGTCGATAAGAGACTCAAGCGCCTGGATCCTGACATCGTCCACCCTGGGCACGTCGAGCCCCGGAGGGCTCGCGAGATCGGCGCCCACGATGAACAGGTCCTTCTGTACGGATTCGAGAATATCGCCGAGCTTCTTGTGTACCACAACTGTACGGGCGAGCCCGAGGGCCGCGTTGAGCTCGTCCACGTCTCCGTACGCGTCCACCCTCAAGGAAGCCTTGCTCACCCTCATACCGCCCACTAGCGAGGTCAGCCCTTCGTCACCGGTTTTGGTATAGACCCTCGTGATTCTCTTCTTCGCCACGATGAAATATTAACCGAACGGTCATTACGGTTCAAACCGGGGGGATTCAATTAGTTGAGGTCATTTATTTAAGAACAGGCGGGTATGAAAAATGGAATGACCGGCTCCGGGAGCGTATTCCTTCAAACGCGCCACTGCGTTTTTCGTGAAATTCCCAAATGATCCGCATTCGAGACGGCCGGGCGAAGCCTAGAGGGCCCCGTCGATAACTTCGGTGATATGTTTCTTGGGCAGAGCGCCCATTATCCTGTCCCCCGGACTCCCTTCCTTGAAGATTATCATTGTGGGAACGGCTCTTATGCCGAAGGCCTGCGTGCGTTTCGGATTCTCGTCGACGTTGAGCTTGGCGATCTTCACCCGGCCCTCGTACTCGGCGGCTATCTCTTCAAGCTTGGGGCCGAGGGCACGGCAAGGACCGCACCATTCCGCCCAAAAATCAACGAGAACGGGAAGCTCGGAGTTAAGCACCTCTTCCTCGAAATTGTCGTCTGTGACGTGAACCGTATTATGCATGATCGAACCCCCTTTCGTAAAATTACCGCTACAGAATATTAGATATGCGTATTGGAGAAAGGATTCAACGCCCGGGATGCGGAGTGCCGTTACAGAACCCATGACCCGTGTAGTAAGCGCCGAATAAAACGAATAAGCATATGCTATACTAAATAATGAGAGATAAAATGCGCCCGGAATGAACCTAAATGGACCTATCCTCCCTCGACTTGAAAGACGTATGTAACCTCAACGGCTTCTCCGGGACCGTACCGCTTTTCCCGTTATCCACAGTCGTATTTTTCCCCAATACACTCCTTCCGCTACACGTGTTCGAGCCCAGATACAAGCAGATGGTTCACGACGTCAGCAAATCGGAAGGGATCATAGGCATGGCGCTTCTGAAACCGGGCTGGGAGGCAAACTACTACGGCAATCCGGAAGTGTTCGACGTTGTGGGAATGGGGAGGATAGTGAGCTCGGAGGTCTTCGGGGACGGCAGGATCAATATAGTCCTCTACGGGCTGAAAAGGGTAAAAATTATCGAGATCATGAAAGAGAGCCCCTACAGGGTCGCCCGGGTCGAGCTGGTCGAGAACACGCGATGCGCGAGCGAGGAAACCTACAGGAGCAAAATAGAAGAGCTTATAACGAAATGGAATTTCGGGCTCGAAGAGAAACAGAAGGCCCACCGGATCAACATCAATACCAGGCTTCCCCTGGACAGCCTTACGGACGCGCTGGCGACACTCATTTTCTCGAACGTCTTCGACAAGCAGTCGCTCCTCGAGGAGCCGGACGTGAAGAAGAGAGCGGAGACAATCATTCGGGACCTGCAGACGAGAATCGATATAATTTCAATTACATCGAGAAAAAGGAACGTGATAATAGAAAAGAGGAACCTCAACTGAGGTCAATCGCCCAGCAAAAAACCCAGGACGAGCCTGTCGGCCTCTTCCTGTCTTTCCCTCCAGAAACCGTGCCCCACTCCTTCAAACCCCTTTAGTTCAGAACCCTGTATCAGCGTAGCGAGCTCTCTCGTGCGCTTGGGCGAAGTGGTCATGTCGGTCTCGCCCATCATAACGAGCGTCGGGGCTTTTATCTTATGCAAGAGATCAGTCGTGTCGTGGCCTTCCACCGCATAGCTCTGACCGATATATCCCCTGAGCGCGTCCGGGTCCTCGGGTATGGCTTCGATGGCTCCGCCGAGCGAGCCCAGGTTCTTCTCTATATAGTCCCTCGTGTAGCCGAGGTAGAGGGCCATTATCCAGACGGCCTTCATGCCGACCTTGGACGCGATCTCCCTGCCCATCCTGAGTATCAGGTTCCCGACCTCGTCTCTCGAAGCCGATGAGCAGCCCATTACCAGCTTGCGGACCTTTTCGGGATGCTTTATCGCGAGCCACTGGCCTATCATACCGCCCATGGACTTTCCGACAACGTGCGCGCTCTCCATGCCGAGCGCATCCATCAGCGCCGCGGCATCGTCGGCCATGTCTTCCGTCGTATACCCGGGTTCGGGCTTCTGGGACCTCCCTGCACCCCTGTTATCCAATACGACCACTTTGAAATGCTTCGAATAAATAGGCACCTGCGTCGCCCAGCTGCCGACCTGGCTTCCGAGACCCCCGATGAGGACGACAGGGTATCCTTCACCGTGGACCTCGTAATAAATATTCATACCGTTTGCCAGGGCGTATGGCATCGTTTGCAGGCTCCCCTTACTTCACAGGCCTCTTGGACTCGAGGTATTCGGCTAGTATATACACGGCGGCCATTTTGTCTATCACCCGCTTCCTCTTCTTCCGCCCGACGTCCGCGCTTATGAGAAACCGCTCGGCGTCGGCGGTTGAAAAACTTTCGTCCCAGTAAACTACGGGGAGGCCGAAGGCCGCCTTTAATATATCGGCGAAGTTCATTATCTCCTTTCCCCTTTTGCCCACGCCCCCGTCGCTCCTGTACGGAATGCCGACGAGTATCTCTCCGGGCGCATACCGCCCGATGATCTTTCCCAGCTCCGCTTTATCGTGCTCCAGATCCTTTCTTCTTATCGTAGCGACCCCGTTCGCCGTTATGCCGAGCTCGTCGCTCACGGCAACGCCTATTGTCCTGGTGCCTACGTCTAGGGCTAATATCCGCATGTGGTGTCCGCGTAATACAAAAAACAGTAACGATAAAGCCGCTTGGTTACGAACCTGAATTATTATGTATGGTTTGATTTACAAATAAAAGGAATGTGCCCCGCTCCCCTCCGCAATATCACTTAAGCCCGCAAACAAGCCTCCCGTATATACCCGACAGTACGCGGCCTGCCGCCGATTGAGGCGCGTCCGGAATATATGCTCCGCTCCCGGTGTAGGATTCGATATTCTCGGGCCCGTATGTCTTGATCCTGTTCTTCCACCCGGGGAGGAATTTTTTCTCGTTCCTTTCGGGAGGGGAATTCCGGACACGCCTCTCGAGCACCGACTCCGCCGACCGGGCGAACTCGCGCAGGGCCGCGGGCCCCGCCTCATCCCCCTTCATATTATCAAGCACCTGGAGTAAACCCCATCCCTGCCCGTTGTACCGTTCCCTGAGCGACGTGCCTTCCCCCTTAAAATTCACGTAGTCAACGAGCACGTAAAA
>Ga0187892_10012460_pt1 | contig 10096 bp, 5 predicted proteins | sample MA1701073metaG_FD_139345 | JGI IMG/M metagenome (GOLD analysis project Ga0187892, IMG submission 139345) | Bio-ooze microbial communities from a basaltic lava cave in the Kipuka Kanohina Cave System on the Island of Hawaii, USA - MA170107-3 metaG ...
GACCGGCAACGAAGGCAGCGTCGTGGTGAGCGTGTTCTGCGCGCCCGTCATCCAGAACGCCGTGAGCTGCGCCCCGGTAGGCGAGAACACGATGACGCGAACGTCGCGGTAGGGTTCCGACGAGGCCGCGCGCGTGAGCGTGACCGTCGGTGTCCGTCCCTGGGTGCTCGGGAACACGAGTCGCCCGTTCTGGCCGACGTTCGACAGCGTGAAGCTCCCGCTCGTTCCCACGATCACGACGTCGTCGCTGACGACCGTTTGGATCGACGCATCGCTCGGCTTCGCGACCGGTAGCTCGACGAGATACTGGTATGTGCCGGCCTTCGTGTGCGTCGGGAGGTCGAAGTCGCACGAGCCGATGCTGGTTTGGCATGTGCTGTTCTGGCCCGCGGGATCGACCTGCGAAACCGCGCGTACGTCCGGATCGTAGGCCGAGACGACGACCGATGAGCCCGTGGGGTTCGTGAACGACATCGAGTGGACACCGATCGCGCGGCTCTCGCCGATCGCGCCAGTGAACTCGCCGCGGTACCACGCACCCGGGATCACGGTCTTGTAGGTGGGGACGCCGTTCTCGGTCACTGTGACACCCGGCGCAATGGAAGCCTTGAACGAAACGGGAACCGGTTGCGTCGGATCGATGAAGACCGAGTACGTGCCGCGCAACGGGAAGTCGCCGATCTGATACGTGGCCGTCGGTGCCGTCTGCAACGAACCCGATGTGTAGAGCGGCGCGCGAACGATCGCGCCATCGGGACGATAGACAGTCACCTGCGATGCAGCGCTCAAGTCCGCGATCGTGATCGTCTGGCCCTGCCCCGGTACGCCCTCGAACGTGAGTCGTGCGTTGCCGCCCTGGCGCGTCACCGAATGCGTGGTCGGCGTCGCCGTCAGCGGCTGCACCAGCTCCTGGGTCGCGAGCACGTCGACACTGACGTTCGTGATCGTGACGGCGGGTTCGATGGTCAGCGTGTAGCGTCCGGACACGTCCGGCAACTCGTAGTCGATCTCGCAGCCCGTCGGGCCGATGGTGCACGTTTGCGAGGTGATGCTTGGCGTGCCAGCCGGGCCGTAGAGCGCGACGGGGAGGGCCGTCGCGTTCGACGGTGTCACGCTCATCGCGACGAGTCCGATGCCGATGCGCTGTCGTGCGGTAGCGTCGAAGTGCGCGCGGAAGGCCTTGCCCGCCTTCGTCGTCGTCAGCCGCAGAGCTGCGCCATCGAGCGTAAGCGGCGCTCCCGGGTCGAGGTTGAGCTCGAACGACGCGGTCGCGCCGTTGCGCGGCTCGGCAAGGACCGAGTAGGTGCCCGTCGTCGGCAGGTTGAACAGGTGCATCGTTCCGCCGGGCGTGCTGTACGTCGTCGTGCCGCCGATCTGCGCGAGCGGAAGCATCACCCCATCGGGCTTGAACACGCGGACGTCGAAGGTGTTCGTACCCGCAGGGAGGGCCGTGGTGCTGATGCTCACGCCGGTACCGGCCGCGGCGGTGAAGGTAGGTCTGGCGTTCTGGCCTTGGCGCAACGTCATCGCGCGCGGAACGTCAGGTTCGAGCGGGCCCGCAACGTCAAGCGACAGCCAGAGCGTCGCGCTCGCTGTCGCCGTTGTCGTCGGCGACCAGACCAGGCCGTAGGAGGCTGCCTCGTTCGTGCCCGGTATGTTGATGTGACATCCGGGGTTGGGACCGGACGCCGGCCCCTGACACGAAGTCTGCGAACCGAAGCCCGCGGCGACGTTCGTCACGTCGGGCGCGTGGAGCTGCAGTGTGGAAAGCGCGGTCGCGGGAGCGATGGCAATTCCGTTGACGCCGATCCCCACGCCCTGACCGGCGGGCGCGGAGACGATCACGCGCACTGTTTGCCCTGATGCTGCGGAGACCGGTAGGCCGGGACCGTCGGCCACGAGCTCCGGCGCGCTGGCCAGACGCAGCGAAACCGTGGTGTCTGCGGTCGTCGACAAGCCCTGTGCGAGGAGGACGTGCGTCCCCGCGTGGGAAAGGCGCGGGAGGTGCAACGTTCCCTGGGTCGCGGTGAGCGTCGTCATTCCAATCTGGGTGCCATCGGGTCGATACACGCGCGAAGTCACGCGCAGGTCGCCCGAGGGAGAGGTGATGCCGGAGCCCGTGAGCGTGAGCCAGCTGTCGCGCTGCCCTTCGAACAGCAGCATCGTGGCCTTGGCGGCCGCGAGCGTGACGGTCATGGCGGGTGCGTCGACGACGATCGTGCGAACCGCGCTGATCCCGGCGCACGTGTAGCCCGTCGGGAGGATCGACACCGGATCCGGAAACTCGGCGATGCCGGCGGCTGTGATCACGCGAACCTTGCCGCCCATGCTGAACCGCGGAGCGACGAACGTCAGCTGGGTCGACGAAGCGACGGTCGCTTTCGCGATGCGCGCGCCGATCTCCACGCGAGTCCCCTGCGGTCCGACGTCGAAGTTCGAACCCGTCACGGTCACAGTGCCGTCCATGACTGTGCACTGTGTCGACAGGGCGGAAATCGTGGGCGCTCCGTCGGACCCGGCGACGACGAAGTCGCGCGCACTCGTGACCGACTGCGCCCCGACGTCGACTGTGATCCGACCGGTCGTAGCACCTGGCGGAACAGTAGCCGTCAACGTCTGCGCGGAGATCAGCTGCGCGCTCGCGAGCACGCTGTTGAACTTGACGATCGCCGTTGCATCGAAGCCATGGCCGTGGACTGTCACCGTGGTTCCCGCGGGGCCAGCGAGCGGCGCGAACGAGGTCAACGCGAGCGTATTGCCGGCGTACCGCTTGACCTCGAGCAGATTGCCGACGGCGTCGTAGACGTACTCGGCGGTTTCGCTATCGACGGTCACGGTCTTGAGTCGACCGAGCTCATCGTAGGTGTAGCGGGCAGCGAGCGCAGGCGCGCAAAGCGAAGCGAAGAGCGCCAGGAAGGCGAGCAGGCGGGCCACCGCCTTCGTCCCTGAAGTGAACACGACTATCCCCTGTCCGGGTCGGAGTGCCCGGTGTTGCGGCGCGCATCCTATTGGGGACCGAACGCGCCTGCCACTGCCGATGCGCCTCGCGATGCGGTATCGTGCCGCGCCCGCGTGCGCTATCCCCTTGCCGTGCCTGCCATTCTTCGGCTTCTCGCCGCCCTTCTGCTCCACGCGTCTGTCACGGTTCGCGCCGAAGCGAGCTGCGATGTTCCCCCTTCGCGAGTAAAAGACCTGCTCGCGCTGGGGGAGACGCTCTTCTCGGACAAGGCCCTCAGTCGCGATGGAACGGCGAGTTGCGCCACCTGTCATCGGCCCGAGCGCGGTTTCACCGATGGGCGGTCGACTGCAGTCGGTGCAGGCGGCCTGTCAGGCACACGTAACACGCCCACGTTGCTCGATGCGGCCGCAGCATCCGCCTTGTTCTGGGACGGTCGGAGGGTCGACCTCGTGAGCTTGATGCTCGACCCGTTACTCAACTCTCGCGAACACGGGCTTCGTGACGAGGCCGAGCTTGAAGCGATCTTGGCGGAACGAGAAACCTATCGTGGAGCATTCGCGCGAGTCTTCCCTTCGGCGGAGGGCATCGACGCATCATGCGCCGCGCTTGCGCTGGCGCGCTTCGTCGAAACGCTGCGCTCGCGACAGTCCGAGTTCGAGCGCTACGCATACGGCGGCGAGCAGGATGCACTCACGCCGGAACAAGTTGCTGGTCTAGAGTTGTTCCGCGGACGCGCCGGCTGCACGGCCTGCCACACGATCGGGACAGCGTCAGCGACGCTCACGAACCAGTCCTTCCACAATCATGGTGTGGGCGCCGAGCGGCTTATGGAACTCGGCCCGGCGATCTCCAGGGCCGACGGCGTTGCGAAGGCGCAGCTCGGCGAACTGATCCAATCGGATGCGAACGTCGCGGCGCTCGGGCGGTATCTGGTGACGGGTCAGCCCAGCGACATCGGTGCTTTTCGAACGCCTTCGCTCAAGAACGTCGAACTCACTGGACCGTACATGCACGACGGTTCCGTCGCGACACTCGACGAAGCCGTCCGCCGAGAGCTCTACTACTCCGCGAAGGATCGTGGCGATGGTTTCAGCGATGAGGAGCGCGCATCGTTGGTCGCCTTCTTGCGTGCCCTGACCAGCGAGCCCTAGCGTTTACATGTCGAACTTGCGCAGCTCGAACCTGCGCGACTGATATTCCTTCCAGCGCCGGCGCGAGCCCTCGCGCTCCGCCGGATCGGCCGCGACCACCTCTTTCACCGCGTCGTAGCGTCCGCCCGCGCATTCGTCGCGCAGGTTGATGACGAGCGCGCGGTCGGCGGCGGCGAGCTCGGGTGGCACGATCAGCACGGCGGTGGCATCGTCCTCGTCGTCGCCTGCGATCTGGTGCGGCACGAACGCGTCGTCGTCGAAGGCCCACATCGCGTCGTCGAGCGCTTCGGCCTGCTCGCGCGAGCGCGCGAGCACGAGCGTCGGGAGGCGGGCCTCGAACGCGCGCTTCGCGAGCTCGCAGACGAGCAGCAGCGGGTTCTCGCGGAAGCGCGGCTTGTCGATCAGGTAGAAGTCGGCTTTGGGCATCGGGTGTGGTCGCGGGTTGCCGGCCATCCTGCGGATGTCCGGCCTACTGCGCCCTATGCCGCTGACCGATCGATGAGCCACTGCACGAGCAACGGCACCGGTCGTCCGGTCGCGAGGCCTTTGCGGCCTTCGTCCCACGCGGTGCCGGCGATGTCGAGGTGCGCCCAGCGCTGATTTTCGGTGAAGCGCGCGAGGAAGCACGCCGCGGTGATCGCGCCGGCGTTCTTGCCGCCGACGTTCGCCATGTCCGCGAACGCGGATTCGAGCTGCTGCTGGTAGTCGTCCCAGAGCGGCATGCGCCAGGCGCGGTCCTGCATCCGGTCGCCGGCCGCGACGAGCTCCGCGGCGAGATCGTCGTGCTTCGAGAAGAGACCATGCGCGTGCTTGCCGAGCGCGACGACGCAGGCACCGGTCAAGGTCGCCACGTCGACGATCGCGGCGGGCTCGAAGCGCTGCGCGTAGGTCAGTGCGTCGCAGAGGATCAGACGGCCTTCGGCATCGGTGTTGACGACTTCGATCGTCTGGCCCGACATCGAGGTGAGGATGTCGCTCGGACGGTACGCGTGGCCGCCCGGCATGTTCTCGACAGCCGGCACGATCGCGACGACGTCGAGCGGCAATCCGAGCCGGGCGACCGCGAGCAGTGTGCCGAGCACGGTCGCACCGCCCATCATGTCGAACTTCATCTCTTCCATGTTCGGCGCGGGCTTGATCGAGATGCCGCCCGAGTCGAACGTGATGCCCTTGCCGACGAGCACGTAGGGCTTCCCGGCATCGGCCTTGCCGCGGTAGCGCAGCACGACCAAGCGCGGCGGGTTCGCGCTGCCTTGGGCTACGCCGAGCAGCGAGCCCATGCCAAGCTGGCGCATCTGGTCTCGGTCGAGCACCTCGACCGTGACGTTCTTCTCCTGCGCGGCGATCAGGCGTGCCTGCTCAGCGACGTACTCGGGATTGCAGACATTCGGCGGCAGGTTGCCGAGCTCCTTCGCGAAGCGCACACCGGCGCCGATCGCGGCCGCTTCCTCGAGCGCGCGCGCCGCCTCGACGCCCGCGATCGCGAGCGCCTCGATGCCGCCGCCGTTTTTCGCCTTGAGCGTCGCGGTGTAGCGGTAGGCCTGCGCGTCGGTCAGGAGTGCCGCAAGGCGCGCGCGCGCCGCTGCGCTCTCGCCCGCAACATCGAACTCGGCGAGGTAGCTCGCCGCGCGCCGCGCGGGTCCGGTACGCAACGCCTTGCCGACCTCCGCGTTCGCGCGTGCGAGGCGTGCGGCGTCGAGCTTCGCGGTTTCGCCGAGACCTGCGACGAGCACGCGCGGCGCCTTGACGCCCGACAGGCCGATCAGCTTCGTGACGCTGCCGAGCTTGCCGGTCGCGTCGCCCGCATCGAGCGCGCGCTTGAGCGCGCCACCGCTCGCGGCATCGACCTCCTGCGCGGCGCGGGTCAGCGTCTTGTCTTCGTACGCGCCGACGACGACCGCATCGGTGTCGATCTGGTGCGGGCGTTCGGTGGTCGTGGTGAAGCTGAGCGTCATGTCGGTTCCGGGCTCGGTTCGCGGCGAGTGTGCGATTCTAGCCGCCCCCATGCGCATCATCGATCGCTATCTCGCGCGCGAGCTCGCCGGATCGTTCGCGAGCGTCTCCGTCGTGCTCCTGCTCGTCACGGTCGGCGGCGTGCTGGCCGACGTGCTGAACAAGATCGCGCGCGGCAAGGTTCCCGCGCAGCTCCTGCTGGCCCAGGTCGGGCTGCGCTCGGTCGAGGCGCTCGGCATCCTGCTGCCGCTCGCACTGTTCATCGCGGTGCTCCTCGCGTACGGGCGCCTCTACCGCGACAGCGAGATCGCAGTGCTCGCGGCGTCGGGATTCGACGCGCGCCGGCTCGCGAAGCCGCTCGCGTGGCTCGCGACGCCGGTCGCGATCCTGCTCGCGGCGATTGCGTTCTGGCTCGGGCCGCTCGCGCTGCGCACGGCCGATGCGCTCGTCGCCGACGCGAACCGTTCGTTGCTCGTGATCGGGATGGAGCCCGGGCGTTTCGTCGAGCTTCCCGGCGGTCAGGGCGTGGTCTACGTCGCGTCGATGTCGCCCGATGGCAGCAAGTTCGAGCGCCTGTTCGTCCACACCGAGCGGCGCGAGCGCGTCGACATCGTCACCGCCGCGAACGGCGAGCTCTACCAGGATCGCGAGGGTGAGCGCTTCCTCGGGCTCAACGACGGGTTCCGCGTCGAAGGCGAGATCGGCAAGCCGAACTTTCGCACGATGCGCTTCGCGCGTAACGACATCGGGCTGCCCGACGCCGAGTCGGCGCGGGATCGTCGCGCCGAGACGCGCAGCACGTTCGAGTCGCTGCGCGCGTCCGAAACGCCGCGCGACCACGCCGAGCTCCACTGGCGGCTCGGGCTGCCGATCTCGGCGCTGGTGCTGGCCCTGCTCGCGCTGCCGCTCGCCCGCGGACAGCCGCGCGAGCCGCGCTACGGCAAGGCCGCGATCGCGGTGCTCGCCTATGTGATCTACGCGAACCTGCTCGCGCTCGGGCGCGGCTGGCTCGCCGACGGAACCGTGCCGGCCGCGGCAGGGCTCTGGTGGATCCACGCGAGCGCGATCGTGATCGCGCTCTATCTCGTGCGTCGAGGCGAGCGGCTGCGGCCGGGAGCGGCGACGTGATCGCGCGGCTCGACCGCTACGTCGCCGCGAGCGTGCTCGCGACCGTCACGCTGGTCTGGGTCGTGCTCGTCGCGCTCGATGCGTTCCAGGCGTTCGCGCGCGAGCTCGACGAGATCGGCTCGGGCGGCTACTCGGTCGGGGCGGCGCTCGCGTACGTCGCGCTGACGATCCCGCGTCGCGCCTACGAGCTGTTCGGCTTTGCGGCCGTGATCGGTGGCGTGCTGGGCCTGGGCTCGCTCGCGCCGACCGCGGAGATCACCGCGATGCGCGCCGCGGGCCTGTCGAAGCTTCGGATCGTGACGGCGGCGGTCGCCGGTGTCGGCCTCGTGACCGCGCTGGTCGCGGTGCTCGGCGAAACGCTCGGCCCCTGGGGTGAGCAGCGCGCGCACGCGCTCGCGATCGGCGCGAAATCCGAAGACCAGATCGCATCGGGCGCGACCGGGCTCTGGGCTCGCGAAGGCGAGAGCCTCATCAATGCGAAGCGCGGTCGCGCGACGATCCGCGGGCTCGAGCTCTACGACGTGCGGATCTATCAGTTCACGCCGCAGGGCCAGTTGCAGCGCATCACGCAGGCCGCGCGCGCGACGCACGAGGCCGGGCGCTGGCGCCTCTACGACGCGACGCGGATGCGGTTCGAGCCCGAGCGCGTCGCGACCGAGTCGGTGAAGTCGCTCGAATGGCGCTCGCGTCTCGATCCCCGGATGCTCGCGCAGTCGGTGCTGCGCCCGCGCTATCTCGCGCTCGCCGATCTTCGGAGCAACATTCGCTATCTCGCACGCAACGGGCTCGATGCATCGGCGTTCGAGCAGGCGTACTGGGCGCGCGTGTTCTTTCCGCTGCAGATCCTCGCGCTCCTGTTCTGCGCCCTACCGTTCGCATTCGGTGCGCTGCGCTCGGGCGGGCTCGCGAAGCGATTGTTCCTCGGCGTCGTCGTGACGGTGGCGTGGTTCCTCGCGCAGCGTGCGTTCGTGAACGTGGCGGACGTGTATGGGCTCGATATCCGGCTTGCGCATGCGTTGCCGTTGATGGCGCTGGTGGTGATTGCGATCGCGTATTTCAGGCGTGCAGCGTAGGTGCGTCCTGCCGGCCATCGCTTCGCGATGTCCGGCCTACTCCGAATCGCCGGCGGAGTAGGCCGGACATTCCGAAGGAATGGCCGGCGCTCTCCCCGCACTCTTGCGCTAACCTATCGCATCCCCTTTTGATGCCGCGTCCCTTGCTCGGGCGCGTTCGCCACGCCCATGGAAAAGTCGTTCGACCCGAAAGCCATCGAAGCGAAGTGGTACCCGCAATGGGAAGCGTCGGGCGCGTTCCGTCCGAGCGGGCGCGGCGAGCCGTACACGATCATGCTCCCGCCGCCGAACGTGACCGGCACGCTGCACATGGGCCACGCGTTCCAGCACACGCTGATGGACGCGCTGATTCGCTACCACCGCATGCGCGGCTACGACACGCTCTGGCAGCTCGGCACCGACCACGCCGGCATCGCGACCGAGATGATCGTCGCGCGCCTCATCGAGCGTGAAGGCAAGACGCGCAACGCGCTGGGGCGCGACGCGTTCGTCGAGCGCGTCTGGCAGTGGAAGCAGGAATCGGGCTCGACGATCTCGAACCAGATGCGTCGCATCGGCGTCTCGGGCGACTGGACGCGCGAGCGCTTCACGATGGACGACGGGCTCTCGCGTGCCGTGGTCGAGACTTTCGTGCGGCTGTACGAGCAGGACCTCGTCTATCGCGGCCAGCGCCTCGTGAACTGGGATCCGGTGCTGCTGACCGCGATCTCCGATCTCGAGGTCGTGAGCGAGGAAGAGACCGGGAAGATCTGGACGATCCGCTATCCGCTCGCCGAGGGTGCGGGCCACCTCGCGGTTGCGACGACGCGTCCCGAAACGATGCTCGGCGACGTCGCGGTCGCGGTGCATCCCGAGGACGAGCGCTACGCGAGCCTCGTCGGCCAGCGAGTCGTCCTGCCGCTCACCGGCCGCACGATTCCGATCATCGCCGACACCTACGTCGAGCGCGAGTTCGGCACCGGCGTCGTCAAGATCACGCCCGCGCACGACTTCAACGACTACGAGGTCGGCAAGCGGCACGCGCTGGCACCGCTCAACATCTTCACGCTCGACGCGAAGATCAACGACAACGCGCCGGCGAAGTACCGCGGCCTCGATCGCTACGCGGCGCGCAAGGTCGTGCTCGCGGATCTCGAGGCCGAAGGCCTCGTCGACGCCGAGAAGCCGCACAAGCTCATGGTGCCGCGCGGCGACCGCTCGGGCCAGGTCATCGAGCCGATGCTGACGGACCAGTGGTTCGTCAGGATGGAGAAGCTCGCCGCGCGCGGCCTCGAGCTGGTCGAGCAGGGCAAGGTCCGCTTCATTCCCGAGAACTGGAAGTCGACCTACGACCACTGGCTCTCGAACATCCAGGACTGGTGCATCAGCCGCCAGCTCTGGTGGGGCCATCGCATCCCGGCGTGGTACGACGCGGCCGGCAAGGTCTACGTCGGCACGAGCGAGGACGAGGTGCGCAAGCGCCACGGTTTCGGATCCGAGGTGGCATTGCGGCGCGACGACGACGTGCTCGAGACCTGGTTCTCGTCCGGCATCTGGTCGCATTCGACGCTGGGCTGGCCGATCGAGGGCGCCTACGGCGAGAACGGCGTCGAAAAGGCGAGCTGGGCGGTCGACAAGCGCCGGCTCCCGACGTCGGTGCTCGTGACCGGCTTCGACATCATCTTCTTCTGGGTCGCCCGGATGATCATGATGACCGAGCACTTCACCGGCGAAGTGCCGTTCCGCGACGTCTACGTCACCGGCCTCGTGCGCGACCGCGACGGCAACAAGATGTCGAAGTCGAAGGGCAACGTGCTCGATCCGCTCGACATCGTCGACGGCATCGCGCTCGA
>Ga0187892_10012461_pt1 | contig 10095 bp, 10 predicted proteins | sample MA1701073metaG_FD_139345 | JGI IMG/M metagenome (GOLD analysis project Ga0187892, IMG submission 139345) | Bio-ooze microbial communities from a basaltic lava cave in the Kipuka Kanohina Cave System on the Island of Hawaii, USA - MA170107-3 metaG ...
ATGAGGTCCTTTCCCACCTCCGCGCGGGTCCGGCCGAAGACTTCGCGCGCGAACCGGGTGCGGTTCTCGAGGCTGCCGCCGTACTTGCCGGGCCGTCTCCTCGCGCCGAGCATTTCGTTGAGCAGGTACCGGTGGCACTGCTTGAGGTCGACGAAGTCGCACCCGGCGTCCCGCGACATCTTCGCGGCGGCGACGTAGGCGTCCTGGAGGCGGTCGAGGGCGGCGTCCGTCAGCACGGGGTAATCGGGCGGGATGGCCCGCCGCTCCTTCCCGATCCGGCAGAAGGGGTCGATCACCGGGTCGTGGATCAGGAGGGAGGGCGTCGGGAACGCAAACCGTCCCGAATGCGTGAGCTGGAGGCCGACGAGGAAGTCGTCGGCGGTGCCGCACGTCTTTCGGTGTTCCTCGCGGCTGAAGGCGATGAGCCGAGCGAGCTCGCCGGCGTTTTCCTTCGAGAAGAGGAGCTGACGCGAGTTGGCGCGTCCCTCGGGGACGACCGCGCACGCTTCGCCCCAAAGGATTTTGGCGCCGCCGCGCGCGAACCGGCCCCACCGATGGTACGTGATCTCGTCGGGTTTGCCTTCCAGGGTGCCGTCGCAGCCTTCCATGGGGTGGACCACGAACCGGTTGCCTACGGCACGCCCCGCAAGCGTCGCCGGCTTGAGCAGATCCCGGACCTCGGCCTCGAGGGGGATGTCAAGCCCGAGGCGGCCGATCTCGGCGACGAGGGCGTCCCGGCTGGCGAACAGGGGGTTGCCCTTGAGGAAGTCCGCGTGCATCGGGGGCCAAGTATAAAAGATCAAAGAGCACAGAGCAAAGAGCAAAGGCCTGGGGGAGCGCCCCCAGACCCCCTAAGTTGGTCCTAGCGAATTCGTAAAGACCTGTTGCACCCCAAAGACACAAAGACCACGAAGCATTCACACCGAAAGGCCATTCGGTCGCCCATTCTTCGTGGTCTTCGTGTCTTTGGGGTGAGACTCATCTTTAGGTTCTCTGATCTTTCGGGCCGCAACACGACGCGCCCGGGGTGCATTAGTATCGTGGAGGTGGTTATGCGGCTTGCGCTGGCCGGTCTCCTTCTCGTCCTTGCTCAAGAGCCGCCGAGGAAACCCAACATCGTCTTCATCCTCGCGGACGACCTGGGTTTCGGCCACCTCGGGTCTTACGGCCAGGAGAAGATCAAGACCCCGCACCTCGACCGCATGGCCGCGGAGGGCCTGAGGTTCACGCAGGCCTACGCCGGGTCGCACGTCTGCGCGCCGTCGCGCTCGACCCTCATGACCGGCCTCCACGCGGGGCACACGGCGGTCCGCGCCAACGGCAAGGAGCGTCACCTCTACGCCGACGACGTGACGGTGGCCGAAGTGCTCAAGGGCGCGGGGTACGCGACCGGCCTGTTCGGCAAGTGGGGTTTGGGCAACACGGCCGACGGCCCCGGCCACCCGAACCGCCAGGGGTTCGACGAGTTCTTCGGCCAGCTCTGCCAGATGCACGCGCACTTCTACTATCCCTTCTGGGTCTGGCACAACGACAAGAGGTATCCGCTCCCGGGCAACGAAGGCCTGAAGCGCGGGCAGTACGTCTTCGACGAGACTCACGCAAAGGCGCTCGACTTCATCCGCCGGCAGAAGGACCGGCCGTTCTATGCCTACCTCTCGTACCTCATCCCGCACGTGGAGCTCACGGTGCCGGAGGATTCCGAGGCGGCGTACCGGGGCCAGTTCCCGAAAAAGGCGATCGCCGACCCGAGGAAGGGCTACATCGGCTCCGACGACGCGTACGCGACGTACGCCGGGATGGTCGGCCGCCTCGACCGGGCGGTAGGGGAAGTCTTCAAGCTTCTCAAGGAGCTCGGACTCGACGAACGGACGCTGGTCCTGTTCACTTCGGACAACGGGGCCCAGGGGGGCGGTCCGTGGGACGCGCTGGTCAGTTTCTTCCGAGGCACCGGCGATCTCCGCGGGTCAAAGGGGTCCTTCTACGAGGGCGGAATCCGTGTCCCGATGATCGCCCGCTGGCCGGGCAAGGTCCGCGCCGGCGCGGTCACGGACCACGTGACGGCCCACTGGGATTTCCTGCCCACGGCGGCCGAACTCGTCGGCGTCGCGCCGCCCCCGGGGCTCGACGGCGTTTCGTACCTGCCGACCCTCCTCGCCACGGGCGAGCAAAAGAAGCGGGAGTTTCTATATTGGGAGTACCCGTACGGGAACGGGATCACCCAGGCGATCCGGTCCGGCGATTTCAAGGCGCTGCAGGCCCGCGTGGGCGGGCCCTTCGAGCTGTACAACCTGAAGGACGACCCGTCCGAGAAGGTGAACCTCGCCGAGCGGAACCCCGACGTCCTGAAACGCCTGCAACAGCTTCTCGCCTCCGCCCGCACGGAAGAGCGTCCCTACCCGAACCGCCCCCCGGCCACGGTCGCGGACTACGTGCGCTGAGGCTGAGCTGGCTTCGGGCCGCAATCCTATTCCTGCGCGCCCATTCCGGGGCTAGAATCATGCCAGTGGGAATCCCCGCACGTCCATGCGGCCCCTAACCCCCGCACAACAAGGGACCTCCGTGACGGGAATCTGGTACTACGTCTTTCTCGACCCGGACTGGAAGCTTGAAACCTTCAGGACGGACGAGTACGGCGAAGGGGTGGATCACTTCAATATCTGGGGATCTCACCTGCTTTCGATCCTCAAGCACCACTACAAGCTGGATGTCCGAAGCGTCGGAAAGCTGAAGGGCTTGGCGTACGGAATGCCCCGAGGCCGACTGGACCGCATCGCCCCGGAAATCCATAAAGTTGGCGAGCGCCCGGGTGACTGGGTGTTTTTCCACGGAAAGGATTTCCCGCGCGGCCTGACTTTGGAGTCCGAGAAAAGGAAGCTCATCAGCGCATTCGGTTTAAGCCGAGTGGCGGCGGTGAATCCCGACAAGATCCGCTTCGAACTGGCGAAGCATGAGAAGATGATTCCTGAGGAGCAGAAACAGATTCAGGATCTGCTCAAAGTCAGGATCCCCTACTGACCGTCCTCTTGAGCCTGGGAGTGGACTACACCCTGTTCCGCGACGAGTCCGGGCTTGTCCTCGCGCGGGTGGGCGGCCAGTACGGCTACGGAGAAGAGCCTTTCGGCCTCCGCGTCGGGGCGCGCGGATCCCTTCGTCGCCTCCTTCGCGGCCCTGCGTCGCAAGGGCCAGAAGGCGGTGCTCGACGGGTACTCGGGGCTTCTGGCCGTGAGCCTGAGAAACGTCTCGGCGACCGATCCCTCCGAGAGGCCGGATTCCGTGCTTCCGCTCCTGATACCGGCGCGCGTTCCTCCGTCGGTCCAGGCCGCGCCGCCCGAAGCCTTCCGCTGGCTGGAGCGGTTCGTCGCGCTCTACGAGAGGAGAAACAGGGGATCGGCAAGGCGGGGTCCCTGGAGGCGGGCGAGGTGGTTCGGCTTGCGGACGTCTTCGAGGCTTCCGCCGACCAGTCGCTCCGGGCGGGGTCGTTCGCGGGTTTTCGCGCCGCCCGCTGGGTGGCGCGCTGCGTCCGGCAGGCCCGGCTCAGGGCGAGGAAGCCTGGCGAGGCCGCGCCGGCGGCCGTGCTGGACTCCTGGGAGCGCGCGGCGCGGCGCTGGGTCGAGGAGCTGCGCAAGCCGCCGGCGACCGTCCCCGAGGAGGAGGTGAAGGCCTATCAGAGCGAGGACCTCGCCCTGGAACTCGGCCGGGTCCAGGAGTTGCGCGGCGAGATGGAGCAGAGCTCCAAGGCGCGCGCCCGCGTGCTCGAGGCGATCGACCGTGCCGAGCGCGCTCCGTCCGACCCGGCCACGATGTCCGAGCCGGGGGCGCTTCGGAAGATCGCGGAAGATCTCGCCGGCCTCGAATCCGTGCTCGCCTTCCTTGAACTTTCCGCGGACCTCCGGGCCCGCGCGCTCTTCGCCCGCGCCCTGGCGGAAGTGGTGTCCGACCTCCTGGACGGCGAAACGGTGGAGACCGTCCGAGACCGCCGCGCGCCGCCGGTCCACCGCGCCTACGGCGTGGACCCCAAGGTGGACGCCGCCTGGCGCGCGCGCCTCTCCCCGCGGCTCCTCTCCGTGCTCGACCGAATCGGCCGCCGCTGACCCCTCCCGCAGGGGACGAAACGGTAACCCGGCGTAACCCGGATCGGGAACCCGGATCGGCGCTTGCCCGGCCGGGCTGAAAGCCATACAATCGGAAGTATGGTGCAGACTCGCGCGAGACCGAAGAAGACGGTCGAAGATTACATGAAGCTTCCCGAAGGCACGCGCGCGGAGCTGATTGAGGGAGAAATTTTGATGTCGCCTTCACCGAAGTTCATTCATCAAAGGACCGTCTCGAATCTGCATGTGGGACTTCGCCAGTTCGTGGATGCCCGCCGTCTGGGCGTGGTCGTCGACGCTCCGATGGACGTGCACCTTCCGGGGGGCGAGATCGTTCAACCCGACGTGATCTTTGTGGCGTCGGAACACCGCGCGATCGTACAGGACTGGATCCGAGGCGTCCCCGACCTGGTCATTGAAGTGATCTCCCCGGAGTCCATCGAGCGTGACCGCATCGTCAAGCGCGAGATCTATGCTCGGAGTGGAGTGCGCGAATACTGGATCGTGGATTCGGCGGAGCGAACCGTCGAAGTGCTCCGGCTCTCCGGCTCGAACTACGAGCCTTTCGGCTACTTCAGAGAGCCCGGCTCTGTGACTTCTTCGATCCTCGTGGGACTTGCGCTCCCGGTCCACTCCATCTTCGAATAGTTCCGATCTCCCTCCGAAAGCGATGGCCATGAGAGCCCTGCACTCCGAGAGGGCGAGGGCCTCTCGGACCTCCAGGAGCATCCCGGAGACCCCCGGCAGCGGCACGGAACGGGCGATGGGAAGGGGGGGCGATTCGACCCGCAGGTCGCCGGCGTACCCGCTCATGGCTGGGCCCCCTTCCATCGACCGAGCGAGCGCGCGAGATTTTTTCTGGCCTGCTCTTCGTACTTGGACCTGAATGGGGTCGTCGAGTAGATGTTCGGACGGTGCAAGATCGAGCCTAGGATTGCGGACCTGCCGGCGGCGAATAGTACGTCGGGCACCCGCGCGTATTCCCGGCGAACTTGTTCCTCGTACTCGTCGAACGCCGCGGTGGCCTGGCCCAGGATCGAAAGATCGACGTCGGCGAAGATCTGACCGTCGATGAGAGGGGGAAGGTCCCGGTGCTTGCTGGTCAGAATCAGATCGGAAACGTTCCGTCCGAAGGCGCCGGGCAGGGACGCGTCCCGGAGGACCCGAACCGCGAGCTCCGCGCTCCTTTCCTCGTTGTCGCTCGCCCGGGTGTCGTAGATCGCGTCGTGGAACCAGATCGCCATCTCGATCGCGTCCGGATCGACGGCCAGGTGCCGCGCGCACTCAAGTTCTTCCAGACAGTGGGTGATGTGCGACAGGGTATGGTAGAAGCGATGGGGCTCGGAGTACCGGCGGACGAGATCCGCGCAGGGCGAGTAGGGGTCGCCTTTTGCGCCCGCCCGGTTCCAGAGCTGGAGCCACCGGTTTTCAACGGCCTGGGTTTCCTTCATGGCTCTTCCCCTTACCTCCGGATGGATGTCGCCGCTCGACCTTGACCTTCGATCAAGCCCTCGGCCATCTTCTTGAGCATGGGGGCGGCCGAACCGCGCGGGATCGTCCCGGGGGCGGCGCACCCCAGCTGGTAGGCGCCCTCGATCGCCGCGAGCAATCCGGCGGCCATGGCCCGGGCGGGACGGGCCGGGCGCCCCTCCGAGGACAACAGGTCCCGAAGGAGGCCTTCCAGAACGCGCAGGTCTTGCGCCAGGGCATCGGCATAGATCTTCCGGACTTCCGGCTGGCGAAGGGCCTCGGCGCCGATCGCCACCCAGCAGGCCATGGCTCCGGGATCGGAATCCGGCCCGAGGGCCAGGTGGGCGTCGATGTAGGCGAACAGCCGCGCCCGGGGGTCGCGGCCCGCGCGGGAAAGGCGCCGCTCGAGGCGCTCGCGGATCACGCGACGGATCCGTTCCACGAGCGCGAGGAGGATCTCCTGCTTGGAGTCGAAGTGGTAGTGGATGAGGCCCGGCGTAAGGCCTGCCGCCTCGGCGATCCGGGCCACGGACGTCCGCTCGTAGCCGTGCTCGGCCATGACGCCCAGGAGTCCCCGGACGATCTCCTCCCGGCGCCGGGCCGTGTTGGACGGGCGGGGCATTCGGCCGCTCCTAAGTAAGTTGGTTAACCTACCTAATTATAGACGGCCGCGGGCCCGCCGCGTTGCCGAATCGTCGATTATTTTTTTCGCGTCGTCCGCGCCGCCCGGACCCTGTGTCACTTCGGGGTTTCGTAGCGCGGGCCGGGAGGGCCGGGGCGGAAGCGGTGGGCCTCCCGGGCGAGCGCGTCGCCGAACCTGTGGAGGGCGCCGAGGCGGGATTTGCGGCTGGCGTCCCTGTCGTCCAGAAGGGCAAGGGGCGCCGTCGCGACCGACGTGGCCTCGGCCGAAGCCACGAGGTAGACGTATTCGTTCCGGTTGTCGAAGACCACGCCCTCGATGATCGTCAGCGCCTCCTTGTGGTGGCCCGGGACGATCACCATGCCGACCAGGGTCAGGTTCAGGACGCTCAGCACGTCGGGGCGAGCGTGTTCTTCATTTCTTCTCCACCGTCGTCTCGTACTGGACTCCCTTGGGGACCGGCACGGGCTGGACGACCGTCGTGCCGTGCTGGCCCTCGGTGCGGGTGAGCGAATCGACCGCGACGAAGGCCGTAAAGTCGGAGAGAAGGCCGAACTGAAGGGCCACGCGCTTGATCTCCTGGCCGAACTCCATGGAGTGAGGCGCCCACGTCATACGGTCGTAGAAGCTGGCGATCTTGCCGCGGGCCCACACCGCGGCGAGGGCCTTGTGCTGGAGGTTCGGCTTGGCGAGGTCGACGGCGATCTCCATCTCGTGCGGACGGCCGGCCATTCGGCCCGTCAGCCGGACCGTCGCCGCGCCTTCGCCCCGGAAACGTCCGGTCAGGATCACGGGCCGGCCCACGAAAAGGTCGGGCAGGGGATCGGGATGCACTTCGGTGACTCCCATAGCGCCCCAGTCGATCCGGAGGTCCGCGAGCGCCGGGTGTTCGACCCTCTGATAAAGCTCGTCGACGGCGCGCTGGCTGGATTCATCCAGATGGACGTAGGCCGAGACGCCCCGACCCAGGCGCGCCATCCCTTCGACCAGGTACCGGTTGGGGGCTGAGCCGACGCCAAAACTGAAGACGCGGGCCGCGCCGAGGAGCCGGTGGACTTCGCCGATCACTTCACGGTCGTTGCCGATCAGGCCGTCCGTCATGAACGAGACGATCCGGAACCGGCCCGCGGCGACGGGAGCGGCGAGGGCGGCGCGCACGGCCGGGAGCATCTCGGTGCCGCCGTTCGCCTCGAGGCTTTCGACGAAGCGAAGGCCGGCGCGGACGTTTTCCGGCGCGGCCGGGACCGGCGCGGCTGAGAAGTGCGTGGCCTCGTTGCCGAAGCGGATCACGGTGAACGTGTCGTCGGCCCGGAGGCGCTTGAGGCACCGCTCCATCGCCCGCTTGGCGGCGGCGAGCGGGTCGCCCGTCATGCTCCCGGAACAATCAATGACAAAGATCATATCCCGGGCGGGCGCGGGCGCCTCCGAGAGCGCGTCCGGCGGGTGGAGCATGAGTACGAAGTACCCGCCGGCCGCGTCCCGGTGCGTGGCCAGCGCGGCGCGGATCCCCTTGCCGGCCGGCTTGAATCTCAGGACGAAGTCCTTGTTGGGGATGCGGTCGTGAGGGTTGAGGGTCACGCGGGCGCGCACGGGGCTGGGGCGCTCGACCTGGATGGCGTGCGTGGGGCTGGCGACTTCCTCGATGCCGGTCGCGGCGTCGACGTCCACCTCGAGCGCGATGTCGTGGGCGCTGATCTCCTCGGGCCGGAGGAACTGGACTTCGGTCTTCTGTCCGGACGACCCTGGGGTCCCGGCGGCTGCGGCGCCCACCCCGTCGCGGTAGCCGGACGGGTTGTAGCGCGGGCCCACGACCATGGGGAAGTGGAACTCGAAGACGCCGTCGACGTACCGGAGCGTGTGGAAGTACGTGATGTGAATGTCGATCTGTTTCCCGGGTTCGATGTTCGCGACCGCCTGCGTGAAGACGTTCGGCCGGTCCTGGGTGAGGAGGGAGGCGACGTGGCCCTGGCGCCTCGCTTCAAGGTAGATCCGCTGGGCCTCCTCGCGCTCGCGGATGATCCCGCGGATCTGCCGCTCGCCGATCTGCATCACAAAGTCGCGGACGGCCGCGTCGTCGGGGAGCGGGAAGACGTAGACCGCCTCGATCTTGCCGTCGTAGGGGTTGTGGTACTTCTGAGTGACCGTGACCGACCCGACGTGGAGCGTGATTTGGGCTTTGACGTCCGTATGCTTGAGGGGAAGGGGAACCGCGCGGTCGGGCAGCCTGGCGCGGAGCTCGCCGCCGCGGGGAGGCGCCGGGTCCGGGACGACGCGCTCCTGATGGTAACGTTCCTTATGCTGATCCTTCTGTCGCTCGATGATCAGGTATTCCAGCTCGACTCCACCCCCCCAGACGCCGAAGGGGAGCTTCGTGAGCCTGCCTATAAGCGGGTCGCTCGGCTCGAACGTGTGGAATGTCTGCGCCCGCAGGTCGTAGGCCACGGGCGCTTGCCCCGCGGTCTCGTATCGGGTGGCACATCCCCCGAGCGCGGCAGTCATCGAGAGCAGCGCCAACCCGCAGCGAGTCATCATTTCTTCTCCCCCTGACGAACCAGTTCGATCTTGGCCGCGATCCGTTCCCCGCCCGGCGAGGCGGCGACGACGAGCTTCGTCGCGTAGTCCGTCGCTCCCGCCTCCTGCATGTGGAGCCGCGCGACCCGCACTTTGCCCGCGGGCGCGTTTTCTTCGGTCGTAAAGGCGGCCAGGACGATGCGGCCGCCCTGGAGCGCCGCGGGATCGTAGTAGGGCGCGGCCGCGAAGGGCTTGCGATCGCCGCCTTCCACGCCCACCACCTTGCCCGCGCCCGTCACCTCGAGCTGATATGCAGCCAGGGGCTTGCCGGCGGTGTCGAGGACGAGGTCGTAGGCGACGAAGCCGACGTCCTGGCGGGCAAATAGAATCGTGAGAAGAAGGACGGCGCGCATCATTGTCCCGTGCCTCCCCCGATGAGGACGCTCCGGCGGGCGATGGCGTCGACGTCGTCGGCGTCGACCTTGCCGTCGCGGGTGACGTCCCAGCGGGAATCCAGCGCCTCGCCGCGGCTCAGGCGGCGGGCGAGCGTGTAGGCGTCCAGGATATCGACGGAGCCGCTCCGGTCGACGTCGGCAGGCTCGGAGGGCCGGATTAGCCAAAGGCCCGCCAGGCCGAAGAGAAGGGCCGCGGCGGCCGCGAGCGGCAGCCACCGGGGGCGCGCCGCTCGAAGGATCCGCCGCCGGACGTGGGGCGGAACTTCGATCGGGGGCGCCGCCAGCCTGGCCGCCAGGTCTCGAAGACCTTCCACGGCGGCGCGACACTCGGCGCACCGCTCCGCGTGGGGGCTGGGCTCGCCGGCGCGGGCCGCGTCGAGCTCCAGCGGGTCCAGGTGTTCGCCCATGCCGCACCTTAAGCCGGAAAGGGGTGTGAAAGGTTCATCGATTCGGATCGCGGCGGCGAAGGATTTCAATCGCCGAGTGGAGGCGCGACTTGACGGTCCCCAGGGGCACGTCGAGCGCCTCGGCGATCGCCTGGAGGTCCAGACCGTCTACGAAGCGCAGGAGTACCGCTTCCTTCTGGACGTCCGAGAGTCCCGCGAGGAGAAGGTCCTCGGGCGGGTCGGCCGGCGGCGCGGCCGGATCGACGCCGCGCCCCAGGGGAGTCTGACGTCGACGCGCTTCCGCCCGGGTAAGGGCGAGGTGCTTGACGACCGGGTAAAGGAAGGTCTTCATCCGGCTGCGAAGCTCCAACGCGGGAGCCTTTCGGAACAGGTAGGCGAACGTCTCCTGCAGGACGTCGAGCGCGTCCTCGCGGTGTCCGGTGAATCGGAAGGCGAGCGAGACGACCCAGGCTTCGTAGCGAAGATAGAGGGTCTCGAAGGCGGCGGCGTCGCCCCGGCGCAGGGCGGCGACGAGTTCGTCG
>Ga0187892_10012462_pt1 | contig 10094 bp, 9 predicted proteins | sample MA1701073metaG_FD_139345 | JGI IMG/M metagenome (GOLD analysis project Ga0187892, IMG submission 139345) | Bio-ooze microbial communities from a basaltic lava cave in the Kipuka Kanohina Cave System on the Island of Hawaii, USA - MA170107-3 metaG ...
ACCTATTAAATGCCGTGGAAACGATTGCAAAATTCGCAGCCACGAGTCCGGCGCGTTTCGCTAAAAGGTATGGGCTGGACTGCATGAACGCTATCCCTGACATGATTTTCAAGAAAGGCGTCCTCCCTGCAGCCTTTCATGAGAAACGTTGGCCGCAGCTCGTCGCCGCCGCGAAATAGCACTACCGCAGACCTGCGTTAATCTTCTCCAGCATCCCCGCCCCCGGGCAAAGCTCCTTCTCGCCAAGCCTGTTGAACGCCGCCTCGTAAGTGTTGAGGTGCGCATGCAGATCTTCCGCATCCGGCGCGAGATATAGGAGGCCGGTCAGGACCTCGCCCTTCTCCGCGGCGCGGGCGATGGCGGCCATGGCGCCGACTTTGTCGCTGGAGTCGTAGTCGGAGGTGAGCTTCCGGAGCTTGATGATGCTGCCGTCGTGCTGCGGGACTTCGATGACGCCGCCTTCGCTGTAGTCGATCGTGATTGCTTCCCTGTTCGGCCAGAAGTCGAGGCGGTTTACGGCCTCGTTGTGCTCGCGGACGTAGTCGTAGCTTTTGGTGGAGCCGGCGTGGTTATTGAAGGCGACGCAGGGGCTGATGATGTCGATGAAGGCGGCGCCCTGGTGGGCGATGGCGGCCTTGATGAGGGGGGTCATCTGCTGCTTGTCGCCGCTGAAGCTGCGCGCGACGAAGGTGGCGCCCATCAGGAGGGCGAGGCTGACGGTGTCGACGGGGGCGTCCTTGTTGGTCGCGCCCTTCTTGGCCTTGCTGCCCTTGTCGGCCGTGGCGCTGAATTGACCCTTGGTAAGGCCGTAGACGCCGTTGTTCTCCAGGATGTAGGTCATGTTGACGCCGCGGCGCATGACGTGGGCGAACTGGCCCAGGCCGATCGAGGCGGAGTCGCCGTCGCCGGATACCCCTAGATAGATGAGGTCGCGGTTGGCCAGGTTGGCGCCGGTGAGGACCGAGGGCATGCGGCCGTGGACGGTGTTGAAGCCGTGCGAGTTGCCGAGGAAGTAGTCCGGGGTCTTGGAGCTGCAGCCGATGCCGGAGAGCTTGGCGACCTTGTGGGGCTGGATGTCGAGCTCCCAGAAGGCCTGGATCAGCGCGCCGGAGATCGAGTCGTGGCCGCAGCCGGCGCACAGGGTGCTGACCTTGCCCTCGTAGTCGCGCCGGGTGTAGCCGATCTTGTTCTTCGGCAGCGTCGGGTGGTGCAGCTTTGGCTTGGCGACGTAGGTCATGCGGCCTTGTCCTTCTTGATCGGCCGCACGTTGAGGGCGGCGACGATCTCGGCGATTTCCTTGGCGATGAAGCGCGCGGTGATCGGGGTGCCGTCGTAGTGCAGCACCGAGATCAGGCTCGCCGGGTTGATGCCGGCGTCGTTGACCAGCAGCGTTTTCAATTGCGCGTCGCGGTTCTGCTCGACCAGGAACACCTTGCTGTGCGAGGCGACGAAGTCGAACAGCTCGTCGCCGAACGGGAAACCGCGGACCCTCAGCGCGTTAACGAAAATTCCCTGATTTGCCAAAGCTTCCAAAGCTTCGTGCATCGAGGGGCTGGTGGAGCCGTAGTAGATGCAGCCGAAGCGGGCGGGTTCCTTGGCGGGGGTCAGCACCGGCTTGGGAACCAGCGTCTTGGCGTGCTCGAACTTCTTCTGGAGCCGCTGCATGTTGTAGACGTAGTCGGGGCCGGCCTCGGAGTACACCGCCTGCGGGTTGCGCGAGGTGCCGCGGGTGAAGTAGGCGCCCTTGGTCTCGTGGGTGCCGGGCAGCGTTCTGTACGGGATGCCGTCGCCGTCGAGGTCCTTGTAGCGCGCGAATTCCTTGCCGGCCTCGAGGTCCTCGTGGCTCAGCACCTTGCCGCGGTCGTAGCGGCGCTCGTCGCTCCACGAGAATGCTTTGCTGAGGCGCTGGTTCATGCCGATGTCGAGGTCCGTCATCATGAAGACCGGCGTCTGCAGCCGGTCGGCGAGGTCGAGGGATAGCGCGGCGAACTCGAAGCACTCGTACGGGTCCTCGGGGAAGAGGAGCACGTGCTTGGTGTCGCCGTGCGAGGCGTAGGCGCAGGCGAGAATGTCCGACTGCTGAGTACGGGTCGGCATGCCCGTCGAAGGGCCGCCGCGCTGCACGTCGATGATGGTCACCGGGATCTCGGCGAAATACGCGAGGCCGATGAACTCGCTCATGAGCGAGATCCCCGGGCCGGCGGTCGCGGTGAAGGCGCGCGCACCGTTCCAGCCCGCGCCGGTCACGATGCCGATCGAGGCGAGCTCGTCCTCGGCCTGGATGATCGCGAACTTGTTCTTCCCGGTTTGCTTGTCTACGCGCAGCTTCGAGCAGTAGAACTGGAACGCCTCGGCAAGCGAGGAGGACGGCGTGATCGGGTACCAGGCGCACACCGTGGCGCCGCCGTAGACGCAGCCGAGCGCCGCGGCCGAGTTGCCGTCGATGAACACCTTGTCGCCGACGTTGTAGGCGCGCTTGGTCTTGAGGCCCATCGCGTCCTTGAGATGCTCGCGGGCGTAGTTCAGACCGAGCTGGAGCGCGTTCAGGTTGGGCTTGAGGAGCTTCTCCTTGCCCTTGTACTGCTCGCCGATCAGCTCGGCGATCACTTCGGGCTCGATGCCCATCATGCCGGCCAGCGCTCCAACATAGATGATGTTCTTGAAGAGCTGGCGCTCGCGCGCGTCGGTGTAGGTGGTGTTCGAGATCTCGGTGAGCGGCATGCCGACCACCACGATGTCGTCGCGGAACTTGGACTTCGGCAGCGGCTTGGTGTTGTCGTAGAAGAGATAGCCGCCCGGGTCGATCTCGGCCACGTCCTGCTTCCAGGTCTGCGGGTTCATCGCCACCATCAGGTCGACGCCGCCGCGGCGGCCGAGGTGGCCCTTCTCGGTGACCCGCACCTCGTACCAGGTGGGCAGCCCCTGGATGTTGGAGGGGAAGATGTTGCGGGGACTGACGGGGATTCCCATGCGAAGAAAGCTCTTCGCGAACAGCTCGTTCGCCGACGCCGAGCCCGAGCCGTTGACGTTGGCGAACTTGATGACGAAGTCGTTGACCGCTTCGATCCGTTTCATCTCACGCGGCCTTCAACGGGAAAGTCTTCTTTGACCTGCAAGAAGGTCCTGCGTAGGTCATTTCCACCAGGAACTTCTGCATGTCCCAGGCGCCGGTCGGGCAGCGCTCGGCGCACAGGCCGCAGTGCAGGCAGACGTCCTCGTCCTTCACCATGATGCGGCTCGTTTTCAGCGGGCCGGAGACGTACAGATCTTGCGTCTGATTTTTCGCCGGCGCATTCAACCGGCCCCGCAGATCGGATTCCTCACCGTTGGAAACAAAAGAAATGCAGTCCATCGGGCAGATGTCGACGCAGGCGTCGCACTCGATGCACAGCTTGTCGGTGAACACCGTCTGCACGTCGCAGTTGAGGCAGCGCTGCGCCTCCTTCCAGGCGGTGGCGACGTCGAAGCCGAGCTCGACCTCCATCTTCACGTTCTTGAGGGTGGCCTTGATGTCGGCCCAGGGCACCTTGTAGCGCTGGTCCTCGGTGATCTCGCTGTCGTAGCTCCACTCGTGGATGCCCATCTTCTGCGACATGAGCGAGACGCCGGGAGGGGGACGCTCTCTGAGATCTTCCTGGTTGAGTAATTTATCCATGGAAACCGCAGCGTCATGGCCGTGGGCCACCGCCCAGATGATGTTCCTCGGCCCGAACGCCGAGTCGCCGCCGAAGAAGATGTTCGGCACGGTGGATTGAAAGGTTGTTTTATCTAAAACCGGCAAACCGTACTTGTCGAACTGGACGCCGCTGTCGCGCTCGATCCAGGGGAAGGCGTTCTCCTGGCCGACCGCGATCAGCACGTCGTCGCACTCGAAGAACTGGTCGGGCTCGCCGGTCGGGATCAGGCTCCTGCGGCCCTTGTCGTCGTAGATGGCCTTGACCTTCTCGAACGTCATTCCGGAGAGGCGATTCTGTGAAACGACAAAAGTCTTGGGAACCAGGTAGTTCAGGATCGGGATGCCCTCGTGCTGGGCGTCTTCCTTCTCCCAGGGGCTCGCCTTCATCTCGTCGAACCCCGACCTGACTATCACCTTGACGTCGTCGCCGCCCAGGCGCCGCGAGGTGCGGCAGCAGTCCATGGCGGTGTTGCCGCCGCCGAGGACGATCACCCTCTTCCCGATCTTGCTGGTGTGGCCGAACGACACCGAGGAGAGCCAGTCGATGCCGATGTGGATGTTCTTCGCGCCTTCCTTGCGGCCGGGGATGTCGAGGTTGCGGCCGCGCGGGGCGCCGGAGCCGACGAAGATCGCGTCCCAGCCCTCGCCCATGAGCTGCTTCATGGACTCGATCTTGCGCTGCTTGAAGGTCACGCCGAGATCGAGGATGTAGTTCACCTCCTCGTCGATCACTTCCAGCGGCAGGCGGAAGCGCGGGATCTGCGACCAGATCATGCCGCCGGCGCGCGGGTCCTGGTCGTAGACCGTGACGTCGTAGCCGAGCGGCGCGAGGTCGCGCGCGACCGTGAGGGAAGCCGGGCCGGCGCCGACGCAGACGATGCGCTTGCCGTTCGATTTCGTCTTCCTGTTTTTTTGTATTTCCTTTTTGATCGAGCCGTTGTCCTTGTAGTCGGCGGCGACGCGCTTCAGGCGGCAGATGGCGACCGGCTCGGGCTTGGGCGCGTTTTCTTCCTCGACGCGGGTCCTGCGGCACGCGGGCTCGCAGGGCCGGTCGCAGGTGCGCCCGAGGATCCCGGGGAACACGTTCGACTTCCAGTTGACCATGAAGGCGTCGGAGTAACGCCCTGCGGCGATCAACCGGATGTACTCGGGGACTGGAGTGTGGGCCGGGCAGGCCCACTGGCAATCGACGACTTTGTGGAAGTAGTCGGGGTTACGGATGTCTGTCGGCTGCAACCTCTTGCTCCTCGAGCGGGCGGTTAGTTCTTATGACCGACAGTTTACACCAGACCGGCTAAAGAAAGCCTTAGATTTCAACCCTTAAGGCCTTGTGGGCTCGACTCCCGCGCAAGGCCGGCAGCGGAGCCCTTGTCGTCCACCTCGGAGAACACCATCACGTAGTGGGTGACGGTGCCGGAGGCGTCGCGCACCACGCGCACGCTCTTCCACTCGCGGTACACCGAGCCGTTCTTGCGCCGCGCCCAGGTGGTGCCCGACCAGTGGCCGACGCGCAGCACCGTGGCGAAGAGCTCGTCGTAGTACTCGGGCGCCTGCAGCGCGTTGCGGATCGCCTTCTCGGGCTGGCCGAGGACGTCGTCGCGCGTGAAGCCGGTGAGCTCGCAGAAGGCGCGGTTGACCGTGACGATGGTGCCGTCGGCCGCGGTGATCACGATCGCCTCGGTCATGCCCTCGAAGGCGTGCGCCTGGAGCAGCAGCCGCTCCTCGCTGTCGCGCAGGTCGGTGACGTCCTGCGACACGAGGAGCAGCGTCTTCCTGCCCGCGTTCTCGCCCAGCGCCTGCACCCGGGTCTTGTACTGGCGGATGCGGCCGTCGCTGTCGACCAGGCGCAGCGCGATCTCGCGCGGCTTGCCGGTGACCGAGGAGCGCAGCACCACCACGCGCGCGTTCTCGGCGTCGTCGGGGTGCACGTGGCGGAAGGCGTCGGCGCCGGGCGCGAGGTCGGCGCCGGCGAGCACCCGCCGGTACGAGGGGCTGGTGTAGAGCCAGCGCCCCTCCTGGTCGACGAGCGCGATCAGGTCGCCCGCGTTCTCCGCGATCAACCGGTAGCGCTCCTCGCTCGCGCGCAGCGCGTCGCGCGCGGCGGCGAGGCGCCGGTTCTGCGAGTGCACCACGTAGCCGACCATGCCGAGGTAGCCGAGCGCGCCGCCCACGCACAGCGCGGTCACGAGGTCGCCAGTCGCGGGCAAGTATTCGAAGCCGCGCACCGCGATCCAGAGGACCGCGCCGGCCACGCTGCAGGCGAGCGACCAGGCGAGGCCAGTCAATCCGCGGTTCACCACCGCGTTCAGGGTGGTCGCGCCGACGAAGGCGTAGGTGATCCAGGTCGGGAAGCCGAGCCCCGCGCACCAGGCGCCGAGCAGCGCCGCGTCGAGGAACAGGTTGTCGAGCTCGGCGCGCACCGGGTGCACCGAGGCCCGCGCGCGCCAGTACAGGAGGTGCGGGTAGGCGAGGAATTGCGGCGCCATCAGCGCCCAGGCGAGCGGCCCGGCGCCGCGCTCCCACAGGAACAACCCGACCACGACGAAGCAATAGCCGAACGCCACCGTGCGGACCCGGTAGTTCGTTTGCACCAAGCCTTGCGCCGCGCCTTGCATGCTTGCAGACTAAGTCACGCTCGCACCCGACCGCCCTCCGAACGGTGAGAATTTGTCATGGCAACCCAGCTTGAATCCCTGAGGAAGCACTCCTACGTGGTCGCCGACACCGGCGACATCGACGCGGTCGCGCGCTGGAAGCCGCAGGACGCGACCACCAACCCGTCGCTGCTGCTCGCCTCGGCCGAGGACCCGCGCTTCCGGCACCTCATGGACCGGGACGTCGACCAGGTGTTCGTCAACTTCGGCTCCGAGATCCTGAAGCACATCCCGGGGCGGGTGTCGACCGAGGTCGACGCGCGGCTCTCCTTCGACACCGCAAAATCGATCGACAAGGCGCGGCGCTTCATCTCGCTGTACGAGAAAGCCGGCGTCAAGCGCGGCCGCATCCTGATCAAGCTCGCGGCCACCTGGGAAGGCGTGCGCGCCGCGCGCGAGCTCGAGCGCGAGGGCATCCACTGCAACATGACGCTGCTGTTCTCGTTCGCCCAGGCAGTGGCGTGCGCCGACGCCGGCGTGACGCTGATCTCGCCCTTCGTCGGCCGGATTTACGATTGGCACAAGGCGGCGCGCAAAGTCGACGACATTCCGATCGAAGAAGACCCGGGCGTGCAGTCGGTGGCGAAGATCTACGGCTACTACAAGAAGCACGGCTACCAGACCCAGGTGATGGGCGCGAGCTTCCGCAAGACCGGGCAGATCCTGGCGCTCGCCGGCTGCGACCTGCTGACGATCGCCCCGGATCTGCTTCAGAAACTCGCCGGCACGGAAGGGGAGATTCCGAGGAAGCTTTCGCCGGAAAAGGCGCAGGCCGGCGACAAGCTCGACCCCCCGTCCGAACGGAGGGCGGGCCTCGACGAGGCCGCGTTCCGCTGGATGCACAACGAGGACGCGATGGCGACCGACAAGCTCGCCGAGGGCATCCGGCGCTTCGACGCCGACGCGCGCAAGCTCGAGAAGCTGATTACCTCACTCGCAGCCGCGGTCGCGGCTAAGTAGTTAGCCGAATTCGGGGTCAGGGCCACAACTCGTTTTCGTAATTCTGGCCCTGGCCCCGAATTAGGTTGTCAGCGTGGTCGGGTAGTCGCGCTCCCGCCTCGATTTTTCTTTCTGAAACGCTCCCAGACAACCCCGAGCAGGTAGACGAAGGCCGGGACGGCGACGCCCAGCACCACGGGCTGGAGGGCTTTTTCGGGCTCGTCCGACACCGCGAGGATGACGGCGACCTGGATCGCGGCGACGAGCACCCAGATCGCCGCGAACAGCAGCCAGAGCTTCTTCCACAGCGCCATCAGCGCGGCTGCGCGAGGCGGCGGACTTTCTCCAGCTCCGCGGCGGCGTGCTTCGAGGCCGCCATGGCGCGCTCGCGCGCCTTCACGCGCTCGGCGTCCTCGAGCAGGAGCGAGGCGTCGACGTGCGGCTCGAGGCGCTTCTGCGCCTCGGGCAGGTTGAACAGCAGCTCGGACAGCACCTTGAGCGAGACGTCGAGCTCGTAGTGGTCGCGCTCGACGCGCTTCTTGAGGTCGGTGGCGATGCGGATCCAGTAGCTGTCGCGTCCCGAGGCGGCCGCCATGTGCATGGCGAGCGCGCGGCGGCTCATGGCGGCCTCGCGCGCGAGCCGCTCGGCGTCGGCGCGCCGGCGCACGATCTCGCGCGCGTCCTGGATGTAGCCCCCGGCGGCGTCGGCGAGCACCGGGTCGCGCGGCGCCCTGGCCGCCTTCAGGTTGCCGTCGATGCGCGAAAGGATCTCAGGCGCGGGCGGCGCGGCGAGCGCCTTGCGCAGCTGCACGGTGGTGTCGCCGAGCAGCGCGGCGAGCGCCTGCTGCTGCTCCTTCTTCTGCTTTACCGCGTAATACCAGTAGGCCGAGCCGCCGGCGACGGCGAGCACGACCGCGGCCACGATGAGCCTGTCCCTCCCTTCGGACATGGACGGAGCATAGCGGAATTACGAATTCGAATTCCGCGCAGTATTTCTCAGCGCAGCCTCGGCAGGTCGTCGCGCCAATGCCAGATCACGCCGGCGATCGCGCCGAGCGCCGCGGCCGCGCCGAAGGCGAGGACGGGCTTGCGCTTGAGCACCGGGACGCGCGTGGGCGCCGGCAGGGGCGGCAGCGGCGCGGGAGAAATCTCGACCGCGGGCGGCGGGGCGAGCTCCGCGCGCGGCACCACGCCCTCGGCCACGCCCGGGCGCCGCTGGCCCCTGCGCGAGCCGTGCGCATGCGCGTACACCCAGGTGAACTCCGCCCCCAGCAGGAAGATCTGCGCCGAGTAGTAGACCCACACCATCATCACCACGAGCGCGCCCGCGGCGCCGAAGGAGGAGGCGACCGCGCTGCGGCCGATGTACAGGCCGATGAGGAACTTGCCGACCGCGAACAGCACCGCGGTCACCGCGGCGCCGACCCAGACGTCGCGCCAGGCGATCCGCGCGCGCGGCATGAGCTTGTAGATCATCGCGAACACGGTGGTGGTCAGGCCGAAGGCGACGAGCGTGTTCAGGACCTGCGCCAGCGCCTGCCAGGCGCCGGTGCCCCACATCTTGCCGAGCGTCTGCAGCACCGCGTCGAGCACCAGCGACACCATCAGCAGGAACGCGATGCCGAGGATCATGCCGATCGACAGCAGCCGCGAGCGCAGCATGCGCCACACGCTGCCGATCTCCTCGCGCACCGGCGCGCGCCAGATGCGGTCGAGGTCGTTCTGCAGCTCGCCGAACACCGAGGTCGCGCCGACGAGCAGCACGATGAGGCCGACCACCGTGGCGATGATGCCCTCCGCGGGCTCGGACACGCTCGCGAGCAGGCCTTCGATCGCCTTGGCGCCCTCGGCGCCCATCAGGAACTGCAGCGAGTCGACCAGCTCGCCGCGCACCGCGGCGTCGCCGAAGAACCAGCCGGCGACCGCGATCACGATCAGGAGCAGCGGCGCGATCGAGAACAGCGTGTAGTACGAAAGCGCCGCGCCCATGCTGGGCGCGAAGTCGTCAGACCAGGCCTGGGCGGCCTCCTTGAGCAGCGACCAGCCTTCCTTCAGATTCAGGCGCATGCCCTGCGTCAGCAGGGAACGTGCCTGGCCTTCGCTTCAGCAGCCTTGTTGCGCAGCGCGTCGATGAAGAACAGCCGCGTGTTGAGCGCCTCGAGCGCGATCAGCATCTGCAGCCGCAGGTAGTCGGCGCCGCTCATGGTGCGGCGCGCCCACTTGAGATGCGCGTCGCTCGAGAACAGCTCCGCCGCCTGCGCCTTGACGGTGCGCAGGCGCTCGCGGCACTCGGCGTCGTTGAGCTCGGCGATCCCTTCGTCGCACAGCCGCGTCAGCTTTGCGCGCAGCCCGGCGTCCTCGCGCCCGCCCGAATTCTGGATCACGAGGTCGCGCAGCGCCTTGTAGTGCTCGCGGACTCGTCCAAGGTCTGTATTGGCCACAATGAGTTGCAGGTTGTTGTTCCAGTAACAGCTTAACTGCAAGGCGGGCGCGCGCCTTGCTTTGCCCGGGCGCTATGGAACAAAAACCGCGTTGGGCAGAGATGTGCGCCCGCATCCTCCAGCAGTGCGAGCACCTGCGGGGCGGGCGCAAGAACCTGGCAGCATTCCTCGGCGTCAACCCGGACGAGCTGGGCGCGCAGGGACCCCCGCCCCGACGGTGCCGCGGCGAGCACTAGGGCTTGCTCTTCTTCTCCCCGGCGAAAACCGACCGGTCGACGTCGTCGAGCGTCCAGGTCTGGATGTTCTCGCAGTTCGGGCACTCGACCGTTTGGTGCTGGAAAGTGGCGGAGCGGAACGCCTCGTAGCTCATCACCATGCCGGTGG
>Ga0187892_10012463_pt1 | contig 10093 bp, 9 predicted proteins | sample MA1701073metaG_FD_139345 | JGI IMG/M metagenome (GOLD analysis project Ga0187892, IMG submission 139345) | Bio-ooze microbial communities from a basaltic lava cave in the Kipuka Kanohina Cave System on the Island of Hawaii, USA - MA170107-3 metaG ...
CCCCCGTCTGCCTTCGCGATCGCCGTCGCTGCGGCAGCCACCCCTCCGACGGAGGGAATTTTCCAGAGGAGCTACCATGAGCGTAAAGAAAGATGCATCTGGACGGCGTTTTGTCCAAGCCGAAGTTGAGGTTCCCGGCACACCGGAGGAAGTCTGGCAGGCCATCGCAACGGGCCCCGGAGTCTCATCCTGGTTCGTTCCAACTGAAGCACGCGAGGACGGAACGGTCGTCTCCCACTTTGGTCCGGGGATGGATGCGGTTGCAACGCAGACGGCCTGGGATCCGCCTCGCCGGTTCGCGGCTGAAGGAGAGCTGGCGCCGAACGGCCCCACAATGGCCACGGAGTGGATCGTCGAAGCGCGTTCTGGCGGCACCTGCATTGTGCGAGTCGTGCACAGCCTGTTCGCGAGTAGCGACGACTGGGACGATGCGCTGGACAGCATCGAAGCGGGTTGGCCGGACTACTTCCAAATTCTCAAGCTCTATCTGATGCACTTCCGCGGCCAGCAATGCGCGAATCTTCAAGTTACCGGCTTTGCCCCAGAGCCAGCGTCCAAAGCGTGGGAAGTGCTCACACGATCCCTTGGGCTTGAGAACGCCGCTCCGGGTGAGCGACGAAGCACACCTGCCGGCACGCCCCGTCTTGCCGGATTGGTCGAGCTGACCGGACAACTCGGGCACCCCCACCAGCTCCTTCTTCGACTCGACGAACCGATGTCAGGAATCATCCATCTGTTCGCCTTGTCGATGTGTGGTCAGGTCTGTGTCGTGATTCGCCTGTACCTGTACGGCAGCGCCGCCCCTGCTGCAGTGTCGCACGCTGAGCCTCAATGGCAGGCTCTAATGAATCGGCTCTTTCCCGCGCTGGCAATTCCGGGAAGTGCTGGCTAGCGTACGTCGAGGATTGTGTCCGTCGAAGGGTTGGTTTGAAGAAACAGTGTGCTTCAAATGAACAGACATGGGTTCTCAGGAAACGAATTGCCTGGCCGTCGTTCATCGAGAGTCTTACACCTGATATTGACCTCTGCCTTATGTGGGACGGCTGCCAGCGGGCCTGATTCGTCTTCGCTTGAGGCGCAGGGTTCGGACGACTGGAGGAAAGAGGTCCATGAAGCGCTTCGCGACACCGGGGAGAGTTTCGCTCAATTTCGTGCGATGCGGCGGGAGGCACAGCAGTTGCGGGAGCAAGAGCGGACAAGGATTTCTGACTACACCACTGCGCTCGCCAAAGCGACAGCAGCACTTCAGAAACATGTGGCCGATTTGCATCCTCGGCAGACCAACTGCCAGGCGTGCCGCAAGCAGGTGAAGGAATTGCAGACCCTCATCAAGAGGATTGGGCAAATCCTAGAGTGACAACACCAATTGAACGCCGCCTGGTTAACGCACTTGTTGGAATCTGCTTCTTGTTTGTGCAGCATCGCGAAGAGAAGTGCACAACGAACGAATCGAACCCTCATTTCTGGCCCTTCAGCACATAACGTGGCAGCGGCTTCGAGCTCGTGAGAACTGCGGAGGGATGCGGCAAACCATTGTGTCAGCCCAACCTGAAGTCGCAAGCCAAGGCGGAAACATCGCGAGCTACCGTCGTGGGCTCCTTGAGTCTGAGAGCCCGCCGTCACCGGCCCTTTGAACGAGGCCCGGTGACTCCCCCGAAAGCTGTTTGGCAATTTCGACTTCCATCCTCGGGAACTGGCTTGTCCAGGGGGAGAGAAGTTCCAGAAGTCGGTGTGCCAGGATCTCAGGCTGGACTTCTGACTCGGCACCGGCGAAAAGCGCATCGACAATCCCCCGGACTTCGTCAGCCCGACCAAACAAGTCGAGACAGGTCTCACTCCAAACCCTGCCTGGATCCACTGGACCGCCAAGACGCCCTCGACTCGGGGGTTCGTCCGAGAACAGCGACGACAAAGCTGGTTCGAGCAAATTCCGGCTTTTCTCGACGGCGAGTCGGAGCGAACTCATATGGTCTTGCACCATGTTTTGGAGCAGCAACCTCGCGTATGAAGGCAGGTTGTCTTTGCGGTTCCCTCGGTAGCGCTCAGCCAGACGTCGAAGCGCCCATGCTTCGACCATGATGTCTCTCGAAAGGGTGACGGCTCCATTCGACAGGCTCGCAGCGGGGTCGGCGGTTCCGGTCTGGAGACCGCTCTTGCTGAAATACTGTTGGAGCGGTATCCGGAGGGGCATTGGTCCAGAGCGAACTGTCACGCCGTGGTTCCCCGAAGAAACCGCGGCGCCGTCAGTCGGAACAAGAGTGGCCGCGGCATTTGCCTGAATAGCTTCGGCGACTGTTTGAACTTTCAGAATTACGCCGGGCACGGTCCTCAATGCGGCTTTCAGCTCTTCCCTTTCTTCGGCTGTTTCGACAAGTCCGCCAACCTCAATAGCTCCGGCGCCGTTGCGTTTGGCGTGAATCGGCTTTCCTAGGCACGCTTTGAGCTGGTGCATTGCGTAGTGCGCCTGAATCTCCGCGACAAGGAGTTCCGCTTCGCTGGATTGAACAGGGTGAAGCACTGGTTTTGGCGAAATGACTGTCGCTGGTAACGGCGGAGCGAGTTCCGCGAACAGTGTGGGGGGGAGAGCCGTGAGCGTCACGACTTCGAACGCACGCTCGGTAATCTCGTAGTCGAAGACCTGTTCTTGCCCTTGGACCCGCAGTCGCTGCTCCACGGGATGCCAATCCCCTGTGCGCACCACCAACTCGGCCTGAATAATCGATTGAGGCGAATACGGTCCGGCAGCTTCCGTCCTAACCACGAAGGCTGCGTCGCCCGCCGGCAAGGAGGTCTCGACAACCTCCTCAGAAGGGTTTGTGAGAGAGTTTCGCCATCGTTCGTGGCTGTCCGACGACAGGGGATTGTTTGCGTCGTAACCATTTTGACGAAACACGGCTTGAAGCTCGGCCAGCAAGAGGGGAGTCGGCTGCTCGGTTCGCTCTCGCGTAGGAGACGAATCCTGATCGGTATCCGTCACTCGCTGCGCAAAGCGCCGGTTCTCCTGGTCGTTCCAAGTCTCCCAGGTAAGGGCTTCGACCCGGGACTGTGTCGCTTTTCGAGCAATCCGAACCTTGCGATGTACCACCGGTCTGGCAATCTGGGTAATGTGGCGGGTTCCTTCCTCAGAGGCGCGACGGAGTATTTCTTGGGCCGATACTGTCGAAATGTGATTGAACTGAGCGACACCGTAAAAAATACCGACAATCGCCAAAAGGCTCGCGGCGAACGACAAGGGAAAGCGGAGACGCGATAGCTTCGTCGCCGATGGAGTCTCGCTGCCCAATGGTGAGCGCAGATCCTCTTCCAGGGCGGCACTTCGAAGCTTGGACTGAAACTGTCTGCTAATCTGACCAGCACGTTCCGATTCATTTCCCACCAATGAGTCGAGGAGATGCTCCCGGCTCTTCAGAAAACCGCTGATGGACAGATCGAATTCCTCGCGCCGAGCCCTGCACGACCAGCACTGGGCCAGGTGACGATGAACCCGCCGCGAGGTTTGTCCAGCCGCTTCCCCATCCAGAAAAGCGATTAGGTCCTCATCCGAGGGATGCCACAGCTGCGAGAACCACTTTTTCCATGAACCACGAATCATGGGATCAGCTTTTTGATTTTGCAAATGCCTCGCGCCAGGAAATTCCCCACGCTTGAGGAACGAATTCCCAGCACTGAGGCAATCTCACCGTAGGACAATCCTTCGGCCCGCAGGTTGAGGCAGTTTCGTTCCTGAGGCGACAGACTGTGAAATGAAGCGAGCAAATCATCTCGTTCCTCATGCTTTAGCAGATCCTCTTCAGGATTCGCGCCGGTATCCGGCGTGCTATTAAAAACCAAGCTCGCCACGTCATCCCCTACGAATTCCATCTTGCGGGTCGCCCTCATCACGTCCACCGTCATCCGATAGGCAACCTGAAACACCCATGCACGAATATGAACGATGTCCTCACCTCGACGAAGGGAGATGTAGAGCCTCAAGAAAACGTCCTGGGTCACGTCTTCAGCCGTGCCCCGATCGCCCAATATAGCCAACACATAGCGAAGCACCGGCCCATGGAGGAGGTTAAAGAGCTCCGTCACCTTCGCTTCGAGCTGACCGGAGCGCCTCAAATCCGAGGCCAAGCTCCTGCCGGCGATAGTTTGTACCAGCGTCAGTGATTCTGAATTCACAGCGCCTGCACGGACATTCGGTAGCAAGGAAATCAGCAGCTCCTAACGCTGCTGCAATCACCCTGGAGGTATGTCGGATCTTGAGATTATAGACGTATAAGGCAGTCGGTTTAACGACAACAACTTGAGCTTGTTAGAAATCAGCCTTCCAAACTGCCTCAGCGGACAAAATGCCTCAGTCGAAAGCCTCAACGTTTGCAAGGGGTCTGGCAGTTTCGCCACATTCGTCCGGTATTCTCTCTCAGCAGCAACTTCGGCCGTGCTCCCCTAACTCATTCATTTACTACAAACTTCTGCCTGTTCTGAATGGCGACCAACTTTGGCTATTCTGATGCTTTGAGAAAGACCGTCCCGGAGTCCTGGATACTTCTCAATACAATCTTCTGCCGCGCCTAAGTGTGCCTGGCGGAAGGATTCCCCAATAGGAGGAATTCACATGAAGAAGCTGTTCACCCTGCTGTTCGCCGCAGTGATGGCTTTTAGCTTGAGCTTCGCCACGTTCGCCGAAGACAAGCCAGCTGCAGACAAGGCCGCGTCCTCCGATACCAAGAAGAAATCATCGAAGAAGAAACACGCAGATAAGGAAGCTAAAGACAAGAAGAAGGAAGGGGATGCCGCCAAGCCGGCGAAGTAACCTCGTCAAACACTTCGGAAGTTTTCGCACTGCCAGCCGAGTTCGTGCTTATAATGCATGTCGGCTGGCATTTTTTTTGCCTTGCCCGTTTGGCTTCGTTGAAGTCCTGGAGGTCAGCGATGTTTGGTCAACTCGGTTTGCCAGAAATGATGGTCATCATGGTGATTGCGCTTCTTATCTTCGGCCCCAAGAAGCTCCCTTCCCTTGGCAAGTCCCTCGGTGAAGGCATTACGTCATTCAAGAAGGCTATGACATTCGGAGAAAAAGAAGCAGAAAAGGACGACGAGAAGAAGGAAGATGATTCGGCAACCTGAAGAGAATCAGCGGAGATCCGAAGTATAGTCATCCCTGCGATTGTGAATCGAGGTTATTGAGCCCCCCAGCGCGTTCCTTTCAGGAACGCCACCAAGTCGATTAGCTCCTGGCGCGAAATCTGCTCCTCCAAACCAGCCGGCATCACCGACACGGTGCCGGGTCGCATCTCCTTGATGTCATCTTGAGCAATGCGCACTTCCGTGCGTGGCCCTGTGGCCAACAGGATCTCGTCGTCGTTTTCCTGACGCACAACACCGTTGTGCACGTCGCCTGATTTGGTGGCAATCACCAGCGGTTCATAGCTCCGCACAAAACTGGCACTCGGATACACGATGGACTCGAGCAGGTCGCGTTCCGTGCGCACCTGGCCGATCCGCGTTAAGTCTGGTCCCACTTTGCCACCCATATAGCCAATGGTGTGGCACGCGGAACAAGCCGCCTTCACGCTGTTGAATACCGTCTGGCCGCGTCGAACGTCGCCACTTTGCAAGCCGGCCAGCAGTTTTTCAAGATGCTCCTTCTGCTTGGTGGTGTCACCCTCCAAGGAGGCCAAGACCGACTCACCTTTCTTTTGAACCGATGCAGGGAAGTTCTTCAGAACGGGTTTCAAAAGCTCGGACCGCAGACTGACCAGTCCTTTCGACTGTTCCAACGCGCCCAAGAGTTTGGCCCCTAGTGCTTCATCCGTTGCGCCTTCAAAGCAAGCCAGGAGACTCGGCAACTCCAAGGGGCCGGCTTCCCGCACAGAGTCTGTCAGCAAGAGCCGTTGTTCCGGCGACAAGGTGGATTTCTTCAGAGCATTGGCAGCAGACCCTCGGGCAGCCACCGAGAGCGCGGGCTTCAGGCTGGCTCTGAGAAAATCAAAAAGCTCCGGTTCAAGCAGCCCAATACCGCCAGCGACGGCAGCCAGAGCATCGAGGCGCGTTTCCTGTGGAACTCTCGCGTCCCTCCCAACACGCTGCAGTCCAACGTTAATGGTGGCCGTTTCCTCCTTCGGCACTGGCACTGCGCGCGCTGCTAACACGGCTTGATGCACCAGGTCTGTGTCGCCTTGGGCCATCACACTGGCCAGGCTCGCACACCAATTGGCGGGCATGGTCTTGAGCGGCGCCTTCGACATGATGCCCAGAGCACTCAGCCGAGCCTCTTTAGAGCCGGGACCTTGGGCAACCGAGGCCAGGAGAACCTGGATATCACTATTCCTGGCAAAGCGAACCAACTGGTGCTGTAAGGCGTCGCGATCCGTCGGGCTCAAGCTCTTGTCTTCCAGGCGCGACCGGAAAAAGCCAGCGAGTCTGGGTCCCCACTCCGGATGATGCCCTGCGATCCAGGAAGCTGTTTCCTTCAGGACTGGGTCGTTGGACGCAAGCAATGGAGTGATCCGAGCAACATCCAGACCCTGGCCCCCCATCTGGTCGAGGGCAATCATGGCCATGCGCCGCGTCTGGCTTGAAGCAGCCTGCAGACCAAGCGCCGTGCCTGGTGCATCAGCAATCTCGATCAGAGCATAGGTTGTCGAGTGCTCTAGAACACGATCCTTGGGTTCGCTGGCAAGTAGACCAGCAACAGCTTGTCTGTCGCCAATCCGGCCCAGCGCTTCAGCTGTCGCCCTGCGGACAGATGGAGTTTCTTCCTTGAGCATCACCAACAATCGGGGCAGAGCTCCCGAATCGCGCCAAATAGCCACAGAGTGACAAGCCGCTTGTCGAATGGTTTCCTCCGGATCGTTCAAAGCCCGCCGGACGGCTTCGCGCGCGGCCGCTCCCTCAATGCGTGTTAGCGCCCAAACCGCATTGCGCCTGGCCTCAACGGAAGAAGGGGCGCTAAGTCTTGCGGTTAGTTCGGTCACTGCCTCCCCACCTCGCTTACCCAGACCCTCGATTGCACGGCTGCGCACGGCAGGACGCGGTTCATCCAGCAGTTTCACGAGATCTGCCACTTTCATGCCGGCCCAATCCAGCTTTAACCCGCGCGGATCTTCAATTCGAGGACCATTCTTTCGGCGGATGCGGTAGATCGCTCCCAGCACGTCAGGCTTGGCGAGCTGAGACGTCGGGCAGCACAGCTTGTACCAGGCACCTGTGTCAATGACAACCAGGCTGCCGTCGGCGTCCTCAAGCACATCCGTAGGATGAAAGTCCGGATCGGAAGAAGACAGAAAATCGCTGTCCTGAGAGGTAAAGGTCGGGCCCGCCGGCGCCAGGACGTGACGCGTTACCTTGTGCAAATTGAACAAGCAGGCAAAGAAATTGTCCCGGTAGTCGTCGCCAAACACGCGCGACGCATAGCGCGTCAACCCGCACGGGACGGCCGGGCCAAGGTGCGTCATCACCGGCATCAGGTCCCCGGTCTGTGGGTGCGATTTCACGACATCATTCACTTTGCCGTAAACGCCTCCGTAAATTGCATGGATCAGTCCGTCGCGCCGGCCTGATTCCGGCTGCTGCAAAAACGTAGCTGTCAGTATCCGCTCCCCCCCTGGTGTAAAAGCCACATCGACCGGGTTGTCCATTCCGCCCACCATCACCGGCTCAACAAAAGCACTGCCCGGCTTGCGGCGGAAAATGTGTGATGCCCGTGTCACCAGCGGCGGCTTGCCTTCGCGAACGTGCGTCTGTTCTCCGAAGGCTCCCTTGCACCAATAGATCCAACCATCCGGGCCGAGATAGGGGCCGTGCAGATCGTTTGCACAGTTAGTGAGCGTTTTGCCTTCGAACCATTCCTCGCGCTGGTCGGCCACGCCGTCACTATTCGTGTCGGTCAGCCTCCAGATGCTCGGTGGCGCCGAGACATAGAGCGATCCGTCATACCACATAGCCCCCTCGGGAAACATCATCCGGTCGGCAAAGACGATGCTCTTGTCGAAGCGGCCATCACCGTCGGTATCTTCCAGCCGCACGATGCGATGTGGCTTCTCCTCAAGTTGTTTCTGGACCTTGTCGTTCGAGCCAGACGAGTCGGCCACGTAAAGCCGGCCTTGCTCGTCGAAATCCGCCACAATCGGGCGATCCACGAGCGGCGGGCCGGCCACGCGCTCGACCTCAAACCCGTCGGCGACCTTCAGGGCTTGCGTGGATGAGGACTGACGCTTGGCGACAAACCACCAGGCCAAGCAGGCGGCCAGTCCAGCAGCAATGAAAGCGTAAGTTTTCTTGGATCTCATCGCTCTCCCCCGAAAATGACAACTTGTAGCTCAGTCCCCAGGTTTTCAGGGAGGTCTGTGCTACCTGGGACGCTTCGTCATGCCATGCTGGGAGCGCGGGCGTCTCGCCCGCAGGCCACTGACGTCGGAGATTGGACCTTTGCGAAGCGGCAGGAGGCCGCTTCGTACTCATAGAGCCCCAGCGATTACGCAATTTAGCGTGTCAAGCATGAGTTGGCACCTCCATCTCGTTGAGGATGGCGAGATATTCTCGAACCAGGAACGGGCGCATGCCAGTGGCTTGGCAGATGAAATCAACATTGGGGTTGTGTTGAAAGCAAGTCTGGACACGATGGAAATCTTTCAGATACCGGTCCACGGCCTTTTGGGAATGTTGGGTTTCCCAAGCGACGCGACGTGGGTCCTTGCGCTCCAGGATGGCTTTGCGGACGATCAGTGCTTTGTGAGACACCCCTGAGCCGAAGTCTTGGAGACTGCCACAATGAGGGAGGACGGTTTGGTGGTGTTTTTCCCACTGTTGGCGAAGTGAAGAGAACCTCGAGTTCTGACGCCAGCTAAACAAACCAATGTCGCGCATCGTCAGCAGGGCTCCTTGCTGGTAAGCCTCGCGCGTGATGCAGGCGACGGCCCTTTGAGCGATCTGGGACATGGGCGTGCCTTTGGCTAGTAGGTCAATGTCGGAGGGGGCGATCAGAGTAAGGATGACCGGGATCAATTGCAACCGGGGACTATCAGGACGGCTCTGGATGGAAACCGCGTTCCAGAGTAGCTGGCCGGGACGCAAATGATTTTTGGGTGGCAATTGCCGCTCGATCAGCTCTCCCAGCTTTTCGGCCAAGCGTTGGGCCAGCAGGGGGCCAAAGACTTTCGGACACTGAGTCTGGAGGAAGGATTGGATGGTCGGTTGCAGAAAGCGGCGCCGCGCTGAGGCGTAGTGTTTCACCGGTTGAGGAGCACGATTCATGACGGCCTCCTGCGCAGAGCCAGCCCGACGCTGGGTTGATTTTTTTTGAAGGCTTGCCGGAGTTCCTGTTGACGATGGCGAGCGGGATGGCACCGGGCATAGAGCCGCTGAAACTGTTCGACCATGGCCGGTGAAAGGCGCACCAGGAAGGCGGCGGTCGGGATATCAAAGCCCTGCTCCAACAGGGTGACCGCGCGTTTAAATTTGTCGACATAGTTGGCCACGGCAGCCAGGCTATGACGGGTTTGAAAAGCGATCGCGTCGTATTCCTTGCCTTCCAGCCAGAGAGATAGAATTTCGATGCGGTGGGTCACGGCTCGTCCAATGTCTTGAATCGTCGAGCGCAGAGGTGGGACAAGGTGTTGTTGGCGTAACAAGGCCAAGTCCGCCACCAGGGTACGAAGGCCGCAGTTCAACAAGAGGGCCAGATCCTCCAAGGTGAATAAGCCGCCCTGTTGGAACGCCTCTTCACAGAGACGAGCCAACCGCTTGCGGCGCAGGGCAGGAATGCCCTCGGTTCTTTGAGTTTCGACATCGGTGCGATCCAGCAGCGTGACCGTGACTAACTTCTGGCGAGCACGGGTCAACGCAACACCGGGCGGCACGCCTGCATCCAGGACTACGGTCTGGATCTGGCCGGGCTGGACCGTGGCAGAGGAGTCGAACAGAGGTCCGTAGAACTGATGAACTTTGTCGACCATAATCTGGCTTTCGAACGGCGAACAGTTCAGGCCCTCTTGCATGGCGACCCGGAACTGAGTGTCGATCGACTTTGCCGAGACGCGGCTCCAACGCTGGGGACTGGTGTTATTGATCATGAAGCCCTCCTGAAGATTGAGCCCGCCGGGATTTC
>Ga0187892_10012464_pt1 | contig 10092 bp, 7 predicted proteins | sample MA1701073metaG_FD_139345 | JGI IMG/M metagenome (GOLD analysis project Ga0187892, IMG submission 139345) | Bio-ooze microbial communities from a basaltic lava cave in the Kipuka Kanohina Cave System on the Island of Hawaii, USA - MA170107-3 metaG ...
AGGCGATCCCCAGTCAGCCTTCAATCTGTTGTCGGTCCAGCAGGATGTCGAAATCGGAAAGCAGGCTGCAGTAGAAGCTGAGCGGCAGCTCCCGCTGCTGAACGATCGCGTCACGGATCGCTATCTCAACCAAATCATACAGCGTCTCGCGGCCCAAGCGCCCGGCGCTATCTACCCGTATTCGATAAAAGCAGTCAACGCCACCGAGATCAACGCGTTCGCGCTTCCTGGTGGACCGATGTACGTCAATCGCGGGATCCTAACGAGCGCGCGCAGTGAAGCAGAACTCGCCGGTGTGCTCGCGCACGAAATGGCGCACGTCGCGTTGCGGCACGGTACAAACCAAGCCTCCAAGGCATATCTCGCCCAGGCAGGCCTTGGCATTCTCGGCGGGCTGCTCGGCGCTAGAAGCAGCATGTCCAAGATTGTGAACGCGGTCGGCGGCTTTGGACTGAATGCAGTCTTCTTGAAGTTCAGTCGCGACGACGAATACCAGGCCGATGCGACTGACGCAGAGATCATGGCGCGCGCGGGCGATAACCCCGTCGCGATGGCCGACTTCTTCGCGGTGCGTAGGCAGGAGCAAGGGCGAGATCCCAGCAAGCTGGAGCGCTTTTTCGCCAGCCATCCGCCTCCGGCCAATCGCGAAACTCGCATCCGCACGCTCGCGGCAAACCGGGGACAGGTGCAGACGCGCGAGGTCGGCGGGCTCGCGAGCATTCAATCGCGGCTCGGAAGCATCTCGCTAGCTGCGGCACAGACTCCGTGGCCAACCGAGACGTCGACGGGCACGGTCGCGCGCCCCGGCGCCATCGTTCAGGTCAACATGCCAGCGCCGTCATCGCGCTTCGTTAGGTTCGAGCAGCCTAACGGCTTCTTTACGATTCAGCACCCCAATAACTGGCAGGCGTACGCGACTCAGTCGGGCTTTGCTGTGTCGTTCGCTCCAACCGGCGGCGGCGTTGCAAACAACGACGGTCAGCCTGTGATGGTGTGTGGCGTGATCATCAATCACTACTCACCATTCAACGGTGAATCCGCCCGTCGCTCGAATAGCCTGCAGCGCAACTACGCGCCGTTCGAAGACCGAACCGCAACGCGCGGCTCGCTGGAGGAAGTAACTGACGATCTGATGTACGTCGCGCCGAGCAGTATGTGGTCCGCGCTGGATCAGACGTGTAACCGAATGATTCGGACGTTGATTGTGAACGACGACGCGGCGCACCGCTCAACGCGGGTCACGCGACCGCGGTAACGACACTGAGCCCGGCTGCGGTGGAGCATGGAAAGTCTCATGCTCCACCGCGTCTCAGCGCGGCGGCGACGGCTTCTTTGCGACGACGACTCACCGGCACGCGCGTGCCGTCGCGCAGAATTACAACGGTCCCTGCACCGAGCCTCGCACGCAGCTCCTGAATCCTGCCTAACGCCACGATGGCTGAGCGATGCACGCGCAGGAAGCGCGTCTTGTCGAGACGTTCCTCGAATGACGCGAGCGATTCGCGGATGAGTAGCTGCTTTCCCCGCGTGTGAATCACGGCGTAGTAATCGTCAGCTTCGATCCACTCGATTTCCGCGGCGTCCAGTACAATCATCCCGTTCGCGGTCGGCACGCTGATGCTGGTGCGCGTTGCCTGCTGTTCGGCGAGCAACCGCCGTAGTCGCTCCGCGAGCGCAACGGCTTCGCGATCGCGACGACGCTCGACGACTCTTTTCAGCGTCGCGCGGAATCGCTCCTGCGTTACTGGCTTGACGAGATAGTCCAGCGCGTGCGTTTCGAACGCGCGCGCGGCGAATTCGTCGAACGCCGTGACGAAGACCACCGCCGGCATCGCATCCGGGCCGATCTCGCGCACGACGTCGAAGCCGCTCATCCCTGGCATCTGAATATCGAGAAAAACAAGTCCGGGCTTGAGAGTCCGCACTGCACGTACAGCGTCGCGTCCGTTGCGACATTCCCCAACGACCTCGAACTGCGTGTGCGCCTCGAGGAGCTGCCTAACGCCACGGCGAGCCAGCGGCTCGTCATCGACGATGAGCGTCGCGATCGCCGTCATGACTTGCTCGACGGCGCCGATGGCACGACCGCCGGATTGTAAATCATGCGAACGCGCGCCAATGTGCCACCGCCCGGGCGCGGGCCCAGCTCGACCGAGGCTGCGTCACCATAGTGTGTGTCGAGTCGCTCGCGCACATTGCGCAAGCCGACTCCGCCGCCGTTAGGCGCCTCTGACAGACCCGGACCGTCATCGCCGACAGTCAATACAAGATCGAATCCTTCGAGCTGCGCACCTATCTCGATCGTGCCACCCGTCACGCTCTCGCCGATCCCGTGCCGCAGGGCATTCTCCACAAGCGGCTGCAAGATGAACTGCGGGACGAGCGCATCCAGGACCTGCGGTTCGATGTTGCGCACGATGCGCAGCCTGTCGCTGAAGCGAATCTGCGCCACCTCGAGGTAGCGGTCGAGAAAGCGCAGCTCTTCCTCGAGCGAGACTTCTTTCCGATGTTCGCTCGTCAACACCTGTCGTAACAGCTCACTCAGCAGCTCGAGCATGCGTTCGGCGTTAGCTGTGTCCTTGTCGCGGATCAGCACGAGCAGTGCGTTCAGACTGTTAAACAAGAAATGCGGATTGATCTGTGCTCGCAGCGCCGTTAGGCGCGCCTCGGCAACTTGCGCCGCGAGTTTTGCCGCTTGCGACTCTCTCTCGCGCACCTCGGCGAAATAACTGAGTGCATGCACACAGCCGAGTGTCGTGAAATACATGAACACGGACCAGGGGATCGTTCGCAGCATCCAGCTCGACACCGTCGCGGGGATCGTGTGGAGCAGTACGCCGACGAGAAGTCCAATGCCCGACCATCCGACGCAGAGTATCATCGCGCCCGCCAAATGAATCGCGATGTGCTTGCCGAGGTGCGGAGCCTTAAGCGGGTAGCGGCGGCCGAGAAAGAAAGTGATCGGAATGAGCGCGCCGAGGATGATCCACTCGAATGCGCTCCAGAGCATCCAGCGCCAGGATGCAGCGTTTTGTGGATCGATGCGCCCTTGCACATATGACTGCAACACGTCGAGCACGGCCGGCACGAGGCAGGCGGCCGACATGAGCAGCCACGGTCGACGGAGAAGGAAGCGCGTCATGTGCGAGAAAACGTATCGCTTGAACCGTTGAGCGCGACTCTTTTGCCGTGACACGGCCGCTCGCTGCGGTCAGGGCGCCGTTCACTGACAGCGTATTGCCGCGAGGTATGGCCGCGATGCACTTGTGAAGCGGCTACGATCCACGGGGATACGCCCAATGAGCGCGACAGCGATCGAAACTCCGCAGGTTACGTCGGCGGAGCCTGACGCTCAGCCTAACGCGCAAGCACTACGTCAGCGCATCGCTTCGATAGACATCGTGCGCGGTGCGGTCATGGTGCTCATGGCGATCGATCATGTGCGCGTATTTGCGGGCGTGCCGGCCGGAGGCCCAACAGCGGGCATCTTCTTCACGCGCTGGGTCACGCACTTCTGCGCGCCGGCGTTCATCTTCCTGGCGGGAACTGCGGCGTATCTATACGGGCAAAAGCAAGAGTCGCGCGCGCAGCTCGCGAAGTTCCTCCTAACGCGCGGCTTGTGGCTTGTCCTGCTCGAGCTGACGCTGCTGCGCTTTGGCTGGACGTTCAATTTTGACTACGCGCACTTCACGTTCGCCGGGGTGATCTGGGCGATCGGCATGTCGATGGTCGTGCTATCAGTATTGGTCTTCTTGCCGACTGCCGCCGTCGCGACGATCGGCATGCTCATCATCGTGGCGCACAATGCAGTCGCCGGCGCGATCTTCGGCGGCGAGTCAGCCTCCTGGTTCTCTCGCGTGCTGTACGCTGGCGGCAGCTTCCGGGTCGGCGGCCTGCAGGTTGCGATTCTTTATGTGTTGCTGCCGTGGATCGGCGTGATGGCGGCAGGTTATGGGTTCGGGCGGATCATGCAGAGGCCAGTCGAAACACGGAGGCGACTGTGCCTAACGATTGGCGTTGTCGCGGTTACGCTCTTTGTGGTGCTGCGCGCAACCGGCGTCTATGGCGATCCGCGGCCCTGGCCGCCGCAAGAGGGCCCGATGCCGTCGTGGCTCGCGTTCCTCAACACGACAAAGTACCCGGCTTCCCTGCTCTTTCTGTTGATGACGTTAGGGCCCGTGCTCGTCCTGCTCCCGTTTCTCGAGAATGCGCGCGGTCGCGTCGCACGCTGGCTCGCTGTCTTTGGACAAGTTCCGTTCTTCTATTATGTGCTGCACATCCCGCTGATTCACGTCGTCGCGCTACTCATCTCGCTCCTGCGAACACGCGCGAGCACTGGATGGTTGATCGCAAATCATCCGCTCATGCCGCCCGACGTCCCACCCGGATACCAGTGGAGCCTGGCGCTCCTGTATCTCGTGACGGTGCTCGTTGTGATCGCGCTGTACTTCCCGTGCCGCTGGTATGCGCGCGTCAAAGCCGAGTCGCGCAACCGGTGGCTCAGTTTTCTCTAGCGAGGTCGTTATGCGCTACAAGCTTCTCTATTTCGGAGTCACGACGTTGCTCGCCGCTGTGCCCTTGGTTGCACAGACAGTGCCGCAGCGCAGCGAAGAACAGATGCGAGCATTGTACAACGAGCACAACAAAGACTTCGACTACCTTCTCGGTGACTGGTCATTTACGTCAATCAGCAAGGAGCATGGCAAGGGCCACGGCTTCTGGAGTGCCGTACGCATCGCCGAAGGCGCTGAGATCCTGGACGAGTATCGCATCGTTGGCGACAGTGGTGAGACGTACTACGTGTCCTCCACAATCCGCGCGTACAACGCCGTGCTCGATCGGTGGGAGCTGATATCGGTAGACCAGGGCACAGGATTGCATGACTTCGGCACGGCGCGCCGAGCGGGCGCCGAGATGCACATCGAGCAGAAGTTCGGTGTGATGAGTCCGCAGCCTTCCGTCTGGCGCATCCGCTACTACAACATCAGGCCGGATGGCTTTTCCTGGACGGCGGACCGATCAATCGACGGCGGCAAAACGTGGGAGAAAGAATACTTGCAGATCGAGGCTCGGCGTATCGGGCCTGCGCGCTCGTTAGGCCAGCTGGCTCCTGCGCGGAAGCCAGCCGGAGAGTAGCCGGCCACGCACGACTGCAATGAACATCGAGCCACTGCCGTTAGGCTTGTCTCTCGCGGCCTATGAACGGCAGGCCGAGCAGATGCTCGATGCGTACCTGTCGGGCGACGCCGAGGGAATCCGGTTCGTCAAAGACGAAACCGCGGGCTTCGAGTATTTGTACCGTGACGGCGGGACAGGTGCGCAGATCACGATCGATCACGCGCGGGCAGCTATCGCGCGTTGGTACCACTTCGAGAATTGGGCGACGCTGAGCAAATGGGTCGCCGCATTCGATCGGCCGGATTCCTTGGTCGCGCCATTCGAGCACGCGTCCGACGCTCTAGCCTACGGTGATATCGACACACTCGATCGTTTGCTGCGTGAAAACTCCGGCTTGATTCGCGAACAGTCGATGCGCGGGCATCGCGCCACGTTGCTGATCTACGTTGGTGCCAACGGCGTGGAGGGGTACCGCCAAAAGACTCCGCGCAACGCCGTGACGATCGCTGAATTGCTGCTCGACGCGGGCGCCGAGATCGATTACGTGGGCAAGATGTACCGCGGAACGACGACGTTAGGCCTTGTGGCGACGAGTGTGTGGCCTGTAATCACCGGCGTTCAAGAGCCGCTGATGCAGGTGCTGCTCGATCGTGGAGCATCGATCGCCAGGGCCGTCGCGCCAGACTACACAGACGGGCTGGTCGTCAGTGCCTGTCTCGCGAATGGACGGCCCGGCGCTGCGGAGTTTCTCGCGCGGCGCGGTGCAGAACTCGATATCGAAGGAGCTGCCGGAGTCGGCGATCTCGATCAAGTGAAGCGCTGCCTAGGCGACGACGCGCCTCGTGGGAAGCCGACCAAGAAGCAAATGCACCGCGCGTTCAACTGGGCGTGCGGCTATGGGCGAACGAAGATGGTCGAGTTTCTGCTGAGAAATGGGATCAGCGTGTGCGACGGAGAAGAGGGCGAGACCGCGCTGGACCATGCGGCCTACGGCGGTCACGCCGGCGTTGTCAGGTTGCTTCTCGCGCGAGGCGCAGACGTCAACATCAAGGACACGTCCTACGAAGCGACGCCGTTAGGCTGGGCGATCTATGGGTTCACACATCCCTCACCAGATGCGACCCGTGCCCGACCGCATGAGGTGGTCGAGCTGTTGGTGGGCGCGGGAGCCGCTGTCGAGCCGGAATGGTTAGACGATGACAAGGTGCGCGGCAACGCCCAGATGCTCGCCGCACTCACTGCGAGGCGATAGACAATCGTGGCAACGGACGGAACGCGCGACGAGTTCATCGAGGCCGCGGCCTGGCACGGCACGCTGGACAAGGCCGCGGCCATGCGTGCGCAATATCCGGATCTCGCAAAGCGCGACATCGTCACCGCGGCCGTCCTTGGTGACGATGCTCTCGTTAGGCAAAACCTCGCCAACGATCGCAGCCTCGCCACGCTGAAGATTGGCCCATATCAGGTCGAGCCACTCGTCTACTTGTGCCTGTCGAAGTATTTGCGTCTCGACAAGTCACGCTCGGCGGCCTTTCTTCGCGCGGCCACTGCTCTGTTGGACGCCGGCGCCGATCCCAATGCCGGTTTCCTGCTCAAAGGGGAATTCGAGCCGGCGTTGTATGGTGCGGCGGGGGTCGCGCATCACGCGGGTATGACGCGACTCTTGCTCGAGCGCGGCGCCATTCCTGACGGCGAAGTCGTGTATCATGCCGCCGAAGAGTACGATCTCGAGGCAATGCAGGTGCTCGTGCAGAGCGGCAAGCTGAACGAAGAGCACCTAACGACGCTTCTCATACGCAAGATCGATTGGCACGACTACGAAGGTGTCAAGTGGTTGTTGGAGCATGGAGTGAAAGCAGTGACGATGAGTCGTTGGGGCACGGGCGCGTTAGGTCACGCCCTCCTGCGCGACAACGATCTCCCGATTATCGATTTGCTCCTGGATCACGGCGCCGACCCAATGTTCGCGGCGGACGGGAAGTCGGGGATCGCGATGGCGGCGTGGGGCGGAAGGAGTGATGTCCTCGAGTCGCTCAGGCGGCGCGGTGTGCCGATAGGCTTGCAGGGAATCGACGAGCTAGTCGCCGCGTGCGCGATGGGCGATACGGCGCGCGCGCGATCTCTAGTCGAGAGCGAGCCTGCGCTGCTCGAGCCGCTGCGCAATCAGGCCGGACGCCTCCTCGCCGCGTTCAGCGGCACGGGAAACTGGCAAGGCGTTAGGCTGCTGCTCGATCTTGGGCTGCCTGTAAAAGCGCTGTTCGAGGAGGGCGATGGATACTACGGCATCGCCCCGAAGAGCATGCCCATTCACGTAGCGGCCTGGCGCGCCCGTCACTCGATCGTCAAGCTCCTCATCGAGCGCGGATCACCTGCGGATGTGAAGGACGGCAAAGGACGCACACCCCTGCAACTCGCGGTGAAGGCGTGTGTGGACTCGTATTGGACGGAGTATAGGTCGCCGGAGTCGGTGAAGACCTTGCTGGAGGCTGGGGCTTCCGTTCTCGGAGTTCTGTATCCGTCCGGCTACGGTGAAGTCGACGAGCCCTTGCGAGCTGCCGGAGCAACAGCGTCGGCGGCACAAGTGAAGAAAGAGACACCGTGAAACGGGGCCTAACGCGCGAGCGTGAATACGTCAACAGCGTTAACGGGTTTACGCTGTCCGCCTGTCATCGCGCCGCCGCAATTCGTCTTCCGCAATCTGGCGCTGGAGTGCGCGCATGAGAACGATAAGCATGCGTCTCAAGAGATCGACTGTGTTCTGCTGTCGCGAATGAACTGGCTCATCGAGGATCCTGGTCTCACGCGCAAGACGCAACTGTTCTTCCAGCTCGTTCAAGGAGGCAAGCGCGATTTCGACGAAGTGCAGAAACTGTGCGTTGTCCGCTGCCACATCCTTCCGCAATGTTTGACTCCACCGAGGTCGCTGCGCGTATTGCTTGGTTGCGCAGACCAGGAACCTTGCGGGTCGCTTTCTCTGGCAGAGCATCAATGACCGCCAGCGTCAAACTCCGCGCAAGATGCCACACTCTCAGTTTCTTGAAGTCCTGCATTCACGACGATACATCAACCTATTCAGCCGGGCGCATCATTTCGCTGCGTTGCCGCGCCTTTCACCGCTTCACGCAGTTGACGCGTTAACGCTCGCGTGTGCGTCCTGCTGAACGAGGTTCTGTTCTTACTCATGCCGCTGTCGGCGCAGTTTCAACACCCTAGACGGCCACTCCACGACGTCATAAGTTTTGCGCAGGCGCCCAGGGCGCCCGCCGTCCGCGCACAGGGCCGAGCCCACCTGATTCAATGTCGGTACAACTCGCGATCTTCTTTCTGCCCGTCGTGCGGACGCGGGCATGTGTGAAAGGAGATCGTCATGTCTGATCCATCCCCGCGCCCGCTCCCCGCGCGTCCGTCGCTGGAGCAGCTCCGCAAACAAGCCAAGGATGTGCTGCGCCTCTTCGCGAGCGGTGATTCCACCGCTGCGCAGCGCTTTCGCAACGTGCTCGCAAAAGCGACGGACGCCTCGCTCGGCACCGCGCAGTTCGTCGTCGCCCGCGAGTACGGCTTCGAGAGTTGGCCCAAGCTCGTTGCACACGTCGAAGCGATCAATCCATCGAGTCGCGCCGTGCAGTTCGAGCAGTTGGCCAAGGACCTCGTGTCCGCCTATCGCATCGGCGAACCGGACGCACTCAAGCGTCTGAGCGACATGTTCGGCCGACCAGCGACACAGGATTTCGTGCGCGAGCACGTGCAGCGTCGGCTGAGCGCCCTAACGAGTACTCCGCGCGCAGACGGCGACTTCACGATGGATGACGCGCAGCTCATCGTGGCACGGCAGTACGGCTTCGAGAGCTGGGCCACCCTCGTGGCAAGTTTTGCCTCCGCGCCGCACGACAGAGGATCCGCCACGCTTGGACTCAGCGCGACTCCACCATTCTATTGCATCGATTGGAAAGAGAACGCCATCGAGCTCAGGCCGCCGCTCTCGGACAAGGATTGGGACACGATCTTCGGCGTAATGCAGGAGCACCGCATCGCAGAACTGAAAACGAACGGCCTCCTCACGGATTCTGCGATGGCACGCCTAACGCGGTTGAATTTCGTGACTGCGCTGAATCTGGGAGGCGCCAGGCGTTTGACCGACGACGGTCTCCTCCTCCTCGCGCAAATGCCCCAGCTCCAGGAGCTCGACGTGGGCGGCCCTGGAATCACTGATCGCGGACTCGAGGTCCTGCGGCACCTTACGGAGCTGCGATCCTTCACGATGTGCTGGCAGCGCGGCGTCTCGGACGCCGGCCTCGCTAACCTCACGTTCTGCGATCGGATTCATCGGGTCAACTTGTTAGGTTCGACCGCCGGTGACGGCGTCATCAATGCGCTGCGCGGAAAGCACGAGCTGCGCTTTCTCAGCACCGGCCGCAATGTGACCGATGCCGGACTGCCGCTGCTGCACGACATTCCAGCCTTCAAGTCGTGGCAAGGGGGCGAAGAACGGTACGATCTCATGGCGTTCGAAGCGAAGCCGACGAACCTCCTCCTCGATGGCCCGTTCACAGGAAAAGGACTCTCCAGCCTAACGGGCCTCGAAGGAGTCTTCGGGCTGAGTTTCTTCTGGCATACTTCGGCGATCACGCCGGAGGACCTCAAGGCGCTCCCGGGTCTTCCCAACCTTGGTTACCTCGGCTGCCAGGGCGATCTGTGCAACGACGTGGCGATGAGGCACATCGCGGCGATTCCGCGACTGCGCATGCTCATGGGCCAGGGGTCAGTCGCGAGCGACGACGGATTCGCGACGCTGAGCCGATCGCAAACAATCGAGTACATCTGGGGGCGTGAGTGTCCCAACCTGCACAGCCGCGGATTTGCGGCGCTTGCCTCAATGCCAGCGCTCAAGGGACTGGCCGTGAGCTGTGTCAACGTCGACGATGCTGCGCTGGCGACACTCCCTCGCTTCCCTGCACTGCGCGGACTGATGCCGAT
>Ga0187892_10012465_pt1 | contig 10090 bp, 10 predicted proteins | sample MA1701073metaG_FD_139345 | JGI IMG/M metagenome (GOLD analysis project Ga0187892, IMG submission 139345) | Bio-ooze microbial communities from a basaltic lava cave in the Kipuka Kanohina Cave System on the Island of Hawaii, USA - MA170107-3 metaG ...
GATGCCCTCGCCACCCGCTCACGCCTGGCGGCGTGAGCGCTAGAGGGCATGACCCGGCGCGAACCTGACTCGTCGTGAAACTTGACTCAGCCGGAAAGACCCCGCCGGGTCAAGCCCTCTAGAGCGGCACTCCGGACGCATCGAGCAGCGATCGAAGCAGTGAGTCGTCGTAAGTGGTGTCCTTCCGCTGGTTCCGCCGAAGCTGGTTCAGGAAGGTGGCCATGTAGAGGATCACCTGGCGGTAGCGGGCCAAGGCGTCAACCAGGCACGCGTCGATCGAAAGGTCGCTGTCCGCGCCGAGGTCGTCCATCCGGCTGAGGAGCGCCTCCAGTGCTTGATCTGGGCCGATCGGTGGAGGGATGCCGTATCGCTGCTCGACCCGCTCTCGCGCCGGCGGATCCAACGCATCGACCATCGCCAGGAGCACGGAGCCGAGGCTGGCGAGCATCTCGCCGGTGTCGTAGTGACGGTGACGACCGAGGAATGCTCGCTCTTCGTCGTCGAGATCGAACTCGTCGTCGACGAGGAGGCCGAAGTCCGCCAGGTGCCAGCTGTTGCCGTCGCCGACGATGTTCCACAGATGAGCGTCGAAGTGAACGATTCCCGCCGATCGGAGGTGCGCAATGGCCCGGCAGAGCCCGTCAACGGCGGCTCCGACGCCGTGCTGATTGTCGGGCAGCCACGCCCCGAGGGTGTGGGCGAACGGTTCGAGGACCAGGCACAGCTCGTGCTCGGCTTCCGCCCTCGCCGCCATCAGCCCGCTGATCGCCTCGCTCCCGTTCCATCGCCGCACGTAGTCCTCGAGCTGGAACCGCGGATCAGGCGAACGCCCGGGTCGCGGCAGCACCCGGTGGTGATAGAGCAGTGGAAAGGAATCGATCGCCCCATCCAGAACCCAAGCGGTGGTCTTTCGGTGCGCGGCGAGCTCCCGGTTGGTGCCGAAGCCGGCCGACCCGACGCCATAGTGGTAGAAGTCCGGCAAGCCGAAGATGTTGCTCGTGTCGTCGGGCCGCTCCTTCTCGATGTCCGTCAGCGGGAGCCGCTTGACGAAGACTGGGAAGCCACAGATCTCGGCTCGGTAGCTGTCACCCCACCCGCGACGGGCGTCCGGTGGCGGGCCGCCGATTGCGGCTGCAAACTCGTCGTCGTTCAGATCCGCTACCGCCTGCCCCGCTGAGGCGTTGAGGGCTCGGCGAGCGAGGAGGTCCGCCATCAGACGCGACGCTACGGGATTGCGGAGTGGGCTCGCCGCCCCACAACATCGGCTCGCTCCAGCCGCCACGGTGTCCACTAACGCCGGGCCAGGGCGCCGGCCGCTCGACGGTAGGGCCGTCGAGGAAGGTCGGCGTGTGCCTTATCCGGCAGGATGAGCGCATGACTGACGGCGACGATCTGTTTGGCGGCGCTACAGGAGCACGGCGGTCGGGCCAGGAGGTTCTCCGGCCTGCTGGCCCCTGGACCCCGGCGGTACACGCCCTCATGAGGCACGTGGCCGCCACGGGGGTCGCCGAGACGCCGGAGGTGCTCGGGCTCGACGAGAGCGGCGACTACGAGCGGTTGCGGTGGATACCAGGCGATGACAACGGAGTGGACCTCAGCAGTGATGACGACCTGTGGCAGGTCGGCCAGCTCGTCCGCCGTGTGCACGACTCGCTGCTGTCGTTCTCGCCTCCTCCTGATGCGTCGTGGCGGCTTCGCTGTGATGGACCGACCTTCATCCACGGTGACATTTCGCCGTGGAACGTCGTGTGGCGTAAGGACCGAATCGTCGGTCTCCCGGACTGGGACCAGGCGGGGCCTGGTCGTGACCTGGAGGACCTCGCCTACGCCGCATGGGCCTGGGTTCCGCTCGAAGCACCCGAGGACGTGCCGGGACACTGGCACGTCCGGGATCCTTCTCTCGACGCGCAGCAGTCGCGCCTGCGCCTGCTCGTAGAGGCTTATGGCTTGTCGAGCCACGAACGCTCTTTGTTCCTCTCGGAGATCGCCTACGTCCAAGCGGTTACCGCAGGTCGAGTCGCCATCGGCTCGACGCATGGCGATGACGGCATGCGCAACATCTGGTGGAACGGAGCGCGGGTAGGTGTCTTCGGCGCCTCCATGAAGTGGCTTGGCTCGAACTGGGCATCGTTCGACGAGGCGCTCACACGCGCCTGAGGCCTGTTGGGTGGCCGAGACTCACGCCTGTCCCATAACCGCGCCACTTCGCTCTTGACGAGGTGTCTCCTACCGCCGGGTAGGCGGGGCGGGGCTCCCGCGGTCGGCGATCTCGTGGGCCGCCTTAGGTCTCGTTGGGGGCAGGACAGCAAGGGTTCCGGTCCAAAGAGCACCGGGACCGGCTACATTTGGACCGATGGCCAGAGTCGAGCTGGAGAGGATCGAAGCCCTCGAGTTGCTCGCGATGACGCTTGCGCACCTCAACGACGCCGAGTCGAGAGGCGAGGTGTCGTCGAGAGTCCCGCTCTTGATGGTTATCCGGGACAAGCTGGCGATCGCCCTTCGGGAGGAATCAATGAGCTACTCCGATGCGCAGGTCTCGGCCGCCGCCGCAGCGATGGACAAAGTACCGCGGTGGCGACAAGGGTGAGGTTGGCGCGGCGCTCGCCGTGGTGGGTCTGAGCGCCGACCGGGCGGCGAAGGAAGCGCAGATCCGTGACGACATGATTCGCGTTGCTCGTCGCTCCGGCGCGTCGCTCCGCCAGCTCGCCGAGGTTTCTGGCCTTGACCGCAAGACCGTGACCACCATCGTCGCCGAGGACCCACACGTGTCCGATTGACTGTCCCTGAACCACGGGGCGTCGCTGTTCCGGGCAGCGTCCCGGATCGCCGGGTAGGTGTCGCGCCAGAACTGGAGATCCGGGCGCTCGAGGCTACGGCGGCGCGGTGGGGGGTGAGCACGCAGATCGACGGATCTGGGCGCGTCAACCGTGTCGCAAGCTGTCCCCGAATGTGCGTGCGTATCGACGTGGGGCGTGCCACCGAGGTGCCGTTACACGGGTGATCTACGGGGCCTGAGCGCCTTCCATCGAACCACGTCGGGAGCGCGCGGTCGAGCGGCTCGGCGGGCACGGCGGTGCCGGCACTGTCATCGTTGTGTCATGCAAGGCGAACGACGAACGGGTCCGCAGGAGGAACGACGATGCCCCTCCGAGCGCAGGACTGGGGCGGTTCCGTAAGGTGGGCCGACGAAGCGTCCCGTGACGGGGGCGTATGCGGTACAGCCTTGAGTAGGGCCGCGATCCACGCTCCGTCGTTTCCGAAGCCCCACGGGTCGGCGCTCTCGGTCCGCTTCACGTCACGGACAGTGGGGGGGCCATCCCTTCTATGGGGACATTGACTTGACATGGGGAGGGCAACCGCGTCTGACGCCTGGCGGCCAGGTCCCAGTTGGCCGTGCCTTGGCCGTGGCGCGCGTGGCCGTTGGCTGCTCCGCCTCATCGTTCCTCCCGTGGATGAGGCACCGCAGACCGACCGGCCGCTCAACGCGCTCGTGGTCGGGACCGACGACTGGGCCGTCGACCAGGCGGTGGCGGCGCTGGCGGCGCGCGGGCGCCGGCCACTCACCTGCCACCGTTCGGGCGAGCCGGCGTTTCCCTGCAACGCCCTCGTTGATGGTCGCACCTGCCCCCTCGACATGGGTTCCCAGGTGGTCGGGACGGTGCGGGCCCGCAGCAACGGCATTCCGGCCCAGGCCGAGCTGGGCGTGGTGTGCGGCCTCCACGCCGTCACCGAGCTGGTCGTGGCCGGCGTCTCGGCCAACAACCCGTTCGAGCGCTGGCGCCGGCGGGCCGTGCCCCCCGGGGGCGATCTTGTCACCGAGTGCGAGCGGGCCGCCGAAGCGGCCGCGTCACTCACCCCTACCCCGATCCGTACGGGCGCGAGGCCGCGTACCATGGAGTGATGTCGACGGCCGCCCCGCCCCTGGTCGACGCACGCGGGCGCGCCGTCACCGACCTGCGGCTGTCGCTGACCGACCGCTGCAACTTCCGCTGCACCTACTGCATGCCGGCGGAAGGGCTCCCGTGGCTGCCGCGGCCGGAGCTGCTCACCGCCGGGGAGATCGAGCGGCTGGTGCGGGTGTTCGCCGGCATGGGTGTGACGGAGGTCAAGTTGACCGGCGGCGAACCGCTGCTGCGGCGTGAGGCGCTGGAGATCGTCGAGAGGGTGCGGGCCGTGGACGCCGGCCTCGACCTCTCGCTCACCACCAACGGCTTCCTCCTCGACCGGCTCGCCGAACCCCTGCGCCGGGCCGGGCTCGACCGGCTGAACGTGTCGTGCGACTCGCTGTTGCGGTCCCGGTTCGAGGCTATGACCAGGCGGGACGCCCTCCACAAGGTGCAGGAAGGGCTCGCGGCTGCGGAAGCGGCGGGGTTCCAGCCCATCAAGCTGAACTGCGTGGTGATCGGCGGGACCAACGACGACGAGGTGGTGGACTTCGCCCGCCTGGCCCGGCGCACGGGCTACGACGTCCGCTTCATCGAGTACATGCCCCTCGACGCCGACCACGCGTGGGAGCGGGCCAAGGTCGTGCCGTCCGCATGCGTGCGGGCGCCCATCGAGGCGAGGTACCCGCTGGTGGCCCGCCAGCGCGGCCCCGAGCCGGCCACGTCGTTCGCCTTCGCCGACGGCGCGCCCGGCTCGGTGGGCTTCATCTCGTCGGTGACCGAGCCGTTCTGCGACACCTGCAACCGGGTCCGGGTCACGGCCGAGGGCCAGTTGCGGGTCTGCCTCTTCGCCCTCGACGAGACCGACCTGCGGGCCGTCCTGCGCGACGGCGAGACCGGCGACGACGGCCTGGCCGACGCCGTCCGCACCGCGGTGTGGCCCAAGTGGGCCGGGCACCGCATCAACCTCCCGGACTTCGTGCAGCCGCGCCGGACCATGTCGGCCATCGGCGGCTGAAGGCCCCGAGGGCGGCATGGGATTGCCTTTCGGTCCGGGAACCGGACCAGAACGCAATCTCATCGGCGGCTCGCCCGAGGGCTGACCGCCCGATGCGCCCCGGCACGCCGGGACTCCTGCGGCCCCGGGAGCGGGTACGACCGGGGGGCGACCTCGTCCGGATCGGGGCGGCGCCGCCTGGCCGCCCCTCAGCTCGCGCCGCCCACGATCGCCGCGGTCAGCGGCTCGTAGGTGATCGGGTTCAGCCCGTCGTCGATGACCAGCACGCCGTCGGTGCGCCCTTGGAGCTGGGCCAGGGGGAGGGCGGGGTCGTTGACGTCGGCGATCGAGTAGGTCGGGACCCCCGCCTCCACCGCGGCCCCGGCGAAGCCGTGGTCGGCGAAGACGGCGTCGACGCCCCTCCTGCCGCCCGCTTCGGCCAGCACCGCCTCCATGAACGACGCCCGGTGGGTGTGAACGATGCTGCCGTGGACCACGACGGACGCCACGCCCGAGAAGTAGCGGATCGAAGCGGGCTCGCCGTCGGCGGCCCGGAAGTGGGCGCGCCGGCTGTCGAAGGTCCGCAGCACCGTGCAGCCGGCTGCCTCGAGGGCGCAGGCCAGCGCCTGGTAGTGGGGGAGCAGGGCGAAGGCGTGGCCGGTGGCCACCAGCACCCGGCCCCGGGCGGCGGCGACGGCGGCGAACCCCTGCCGGTGGCGGTCGAGGGCGGCGACGGCGGCGGCGGGATCGACGTGGGGGAGGGCGGTGGGGTCCTCGGCCAGGGTGACGCCGCAGGCCCGCAGCGCCTCGACGGCGTCGTCGACGGTCGCTCCTCGCCAGCCGGACAGCCCGAAGGTGTGGTCGGGGTCGCCCGCCAGCATCCGGCGGACGTTGTCGAAACAGTGGCCCGCGGGCGTGGCCACCGCGCCCGCCAACCGGCTCGCGACGAGGTGCGTGGCCAGGTGGCCGGCCAGGTCGGCAGCCCGGCCCGCGGTCTGGCCCGCGGTCATGAGAGCAGCGAGAGGCCGAAGATCAGCAGGCCGAGCCAGGCGAGGATCCACAGGACGCTGACCGCGATCACGCCGATCAGGCAACCCTGGGGCAGGTTGTCGGCCCACTCCCGCACCCCTTCGGACCGGAACGACCCGGGCCGGAGCGAGAAGCCGCCCCCACCGGAGCGCCGGTCGCGCCGAGACGCTCGGTCGGTGCCATCGAAGCCCAGGGTGAGCGCGTCGAACCTCCGCAGCCCGACCCAGAGCCCCAGGCCCAGCACCAGCCCGGCGACCGGGATCAAGAGCAGGATCACGGGGGGAACAGGAACAGGCCGCGCCGGGTCGTGGGCGGGGCGCGGAAGACGCTGGTGGGCGAGGTGGCCCGGGTGGTGGGGGGCGACGGCGGGAGGGTGGGCAGGACGAACGCCGTGGTCGGGGTGGTGGTGCCGGGAGCGACCGTGGTCGAGGTCGAGGTGGACAGGTCGGCGTCGAAGGGGCGGAAGACTGTCGTCGTGGTGGGCGGGACCGGTTCCTGGAAGTCGGTGAGGTTCAGCTCGGGCGCGGCCTCGGTCATGTACGCCTTCCACGTGGGCGCGGCGAACGTCCCCCCGTAGACCCGGGCCGAGCCCTTGACGTTGGTGAGCGGCCGCCGGGAGTCGGAGTAGCCCATCCAGATCGCAGTGGACAGCTCAGGGGTGTACCCGACGAACCAGGCGTCGCCGAAGTCCTCGCTGGTGCCGGTCTTGCCCGCGGTTCCGTCGGGCCGGTCGATGTCGGCGGCCGTGCCCGTCCCGCTCTGGATGACGCCCTTGAGCACGTCGTTCACCTGGTCGGCGATGTCCTCGGACAGCACCCGCTTGCCCTTGCGCTTGGTGACGTCCTCCAGCACCGTCCCGTCGCGGGCTTCGACCTTGGCCACCGGCGAGGCGGCCATGAGGACGCCTCGGTTGGCGAACACGGCGTAGGCGGCGGCCATGTCCAGCGGCGACACCTCGGCGGCGCCGAGGGTGAGGCTGGGGCCGTAGGGCTCGCCCGACGGGAGCTTGCCCTCGGGGTTGATCATGGTCAGGCCGAGCCGGTGCGCCATCTCGGCTGTCTCCTTCACGCCCACGTCCTGGACCAGTTGGGCGTACACGGTGTTCACGGAGAAGTGGGTGGCCTGGCGCAGGGTGAGGCTGCCGTAGCCGCTGCTCTCGACGTTGCTGACCACGCAGTTCTCGCCCCGGCACCCGGGGAACCGGTAGCTCGAGGGCCCGGAGTAGACCTTGGTCACCGGGATCCCCTCCTCGATCGCCTTGGCCAGGGTGACGGGCTTGAAGGCGGATCCGGGTTGGCGGCCGCTGCCCCCGCCGTCGAGGCAGAACGGTTGGCCGTCGGCGGGCTTGGAGACCGGCGCCAGGCAGCGCCCCAGGGCCAGGTTCACCTGGGAGCGGCTGAAGTCCCGGCCGCCGACGAGGGCCCGCACCAGGCCGGTGCGGGGGTCGACGGAGACCATGGCCATCTCCAGGGGCGGCGCCGTCCCCTTGAGGACCTCCGCCACCGCCCTCTCCGCCTTGCTCTGGAGGGACGGGCTCAGGGCGGTCGTGACCCTGAGGCCGCCCCGGTAGACCAACTCGTCGCCGTACTTGGCGATCAGGTACCGGCGCACGTAGTCGACGTAGTAGGGGTACTCGGTCTGCTGTTCGATGTGGGGGTGGACCACGGTCGCCGGGCCCGACGGCTGGAAGTCGGGATCGGCCAGGAAGACGCGCTGGGCGGCCGCCTCGTTGTGCTCGGCCTGGGTGATGCGCCCTTGGGAGAGCATCTGGTTGAGGGCGTTCATGCGCACGTCCTCGGCCCCGGCCGGGTTGGTGCGTGGTTCGTTCACGCTGGGCTGGTTGAGCAGCCCCGCCAGCAGCGCCGCCTCCGAGAGGCTCACGTCCTTGACCGGCTTGCGGAAGTAGGACTGCGACGCCGCTCCCACCCCGTAGGCGCCGCCGCCGAGGTAGGCGCGGTCGAGGTAGCGCCACAGGATCTCGTCCTTGGTCAGCTCCTTCTCGACGCGCCGGGCGAGCGCAGCCTCCTCGACCTTGCGCTTGAGCGTCTTCTCGGGGTTGAGGTACAGGAGGCGGACGTACTGCTGGGTGAGCGTCGAGGCTCCCTCGACGTAGCCGCCGCCGGTGAGGTCGGCCCAGATCGCCCGCAGGACGGCCCGGTCGTCGACGCCGCTGTGGGAGTAGAAGCGCCGGTCCTCCACCGCGACGACCGCCTGCTTGAGCACCTCGGGGATGTCCGCCTGGGCCACGGGGATGCTGAGGTCGAACTCCCGGAGCAAGCCGATCTGGTTGCCGCGGTCGTCGTAGATGCGGGTCAGCCCGGAGACAACGGAAGCCTGTTCCTCGGGAAGGGTGGTCGACAGCAGGGAGCGATAGTCGGCGTAGAGGATGAAGACGACGAGAAACGGCACGAGGAGCGAGCCGATGACGCCCCCGACGGCGATCTTCAACAGGGTGTAGTTCCAACTCGACTCGGGCTGGCCGTACCTCCACGCCTGGCCCGGCGACGGGGGCGTGGGACGGTACTGGTGGCGCTCGGCGCCCCAGGGCGCGTCAGTCCAGGATGGCCGGGGCGGGCTCAGCACAAGGTCACCATGTTCTCTCTGCGGTCACCCCTCGATCCAGGCGGCCATGTCGTACCCCTCCGCTCCGAGTGAGGCAAACCGTCTCTTACCCCGGGATCCCGGTGTGAACACGTCTCGTGAGTCACGCGCCGGGTGCGAGCTGGCGGCGCACGGCGTCGTAGCGGTCGTCGCCGCGGAGCGCGGCCAGGTCCGGGTCCTTGTCGAAGAGGGCGGCGTCCTTGAACCCCAGGCCGACGGCGCGTGAGAGCCACCGGAAGGCGTTGTCCACGTCCCCCGAACGGGCGAAGCTGCACGCCAGGTTGTAGGCGAGCTGGCCGCGGTCGCCGCTGCCGGCCTGGAACGCCCGGGCGCCGGCGGCGATCGACTGGTCGTAGCGGCCGGCGACGTGCAGGTGGGCGGCGAAGAGAGCGGCCGCGTCGGGCCCCGCCCCACCTTCGGACAGGAACCGGTCGGCGAGGCGCCGGTCGAGGCCGGCCTGGGCCACGGCGTTGGCCACCATGGGGGCGGCGGGGCCGAACTGGCGGCGCCGGTAGGCCTGGTCGAGCAGGTTGAGCGCCTCCTCCGGGCGGGCGTCCTCCAACTCGAGGGCGGCCAGCAGCATGGGGTCGGGAGACTCACCGGGCGGGTACCGCTCGATGGCCCGCCGGGCGGCGGCCGCGTCGCCCCCCGCCAGGCGGGACCACGCCATCAGCTCGTTGGCGCCGACCATGGTGGCCGCCGAGGGGCGGTCGGCCAGCACTTTGGCGGCTGCGGCCTCGGCGGCGTCCGTCTCGCCTCGGGCCAGGGCCAGCCAGCCGACCCCCAGCTCCGCCTGGAGGTTCACGTTGCGGTAGGCGGTGAGCCGGCTGAGGTTGTAGGCGGCGAAGAAGCCGGCGTAGAGGAGCCCGAAGGGATAGCCCCGGGTGAGGGCGTAGACCCCGAGGACGGCGGCGACGGCGGCGGAGAGGATGTGGGCCTTGCGCCAGCCGTCGTCCTCGCCCTTGGCCATGAGGTTGGCCGCCACCTGGCCGCCGTCGAGGGGGAGGATGGGCAAGAGGTTGAGCAGCGACCAGGCCAGGTTGACCCAGACGAGGTCGGACAGGAAGGCGTCGGCCGTGGGCGACAGGCCGTCGGCCGCCCGGCTGTACCAGAGGGCGGGGAGGCCGACCAGCACCAGGCCGGTGAGCGGGCCGGCCAGGCTCATCACGATGTTCTGGGCCCGCTTGAGGGGCACGGTCGGCGTGCCGGTGGTGAGCCCGCCCAGGCCCTGGAGGAGGATCTCGGGCGGGACGCCGTAGCGGCGGAACGCGACGGCGTGGCCCAGCTCGTGGATGAGCACCGAGAAGAAGACGATCGCCACCCAGGCCACGATCCCCGAGCGGGCGCCGATCCCGAGCAGGGCAGCGACGATGAGGAAGGTCACGTCGACCCGGATCGGGATGCCGCCCAGCTTGAAGGAGGGGCCGGTGGCCACGGCGCGAGCGTAGGCGGGCCGGTCCATGCCGCGGCGGGCGGAAACGGGGGCAGACGGAGGCGGAGGGCGGGCGCCGCCGGCACGGTGACGCTGCGGGGCGCTGGCGGGCCGCGGGCGGGCGGCGGGCGGCGGGCGGCGGGGCGC
>Ga0187892_10012466_pt1 | contig 10089 bp, 8 predicted proteins | sample MA1701073metaG_FD_139345 | JGI IMG/M metagenome (GOLD analysis project Ga0187892, IMG submission 139345) | Bio-ooze microbial communities from a basaltic lava cave in the Kipuka Kanohina Cave System on the Island of Hawaii, USA - MA170107-3 metaG ...
ATTCACCGGCGAATGAGTGACTCGGGCCGCGAGTCGGGCTTCACGCTGATCGAGGTGCTGATGGCGATGGCCATCCTCGGCGTGGGCCTGCTCGCGATCGCGGTCGCGCAGCTCACCGCGATCAAGGTCTCGTCGCGCAGCAAGAACCTGCAGCAGGCGATGTTCCTGGCGCGCGAGCAGATGGACGACATGGAGGCCCTGCCGATGGGCGCGCCCGCGCTCTCCGCTGCGGGCACGGTCGACGATCCGGGCAACCCGCTGCGCGCGAGCAACGACCCCGAGGACGGCACCACCTTCAACCGCAGCGTGACCGTGACGCCGAACTCGCCCGCCCCGGGCCTCTCGCAGATCACGGTGACGGTGGTCTGGAACGCGCCGCAGGGCGGCATCAGCCAGGTCCAGCTCAACTCCGTGAAGAGGATGAACTAGCGATGCGCCGCGACGTTCGGTCCCAGGCGGGGTTCTCGCTGATCGAGCTCATGATCGCGGTGGTCGTGTTCGGCCTGATCACCGCGCAGCTGATGGTCGTGTTCAGCAACCAGAAGCGCGTCTACACGTCGAACGAGCGCGCGCTCGACGTGCAGGAGCAGGCGCGGCTGACGCTCGAGCTGATGTCGTTCGACACGCGCATGGGCGGCTTCATGGTGCCGCGCTGGGCGGCGGTCTCGAGCGTGGACGGCGGCGACGAGGGCCCGGACCGGTTCTGCGTCTCCGACGCGTCGTATTTCAACTTCAACGGCGCGCCGTCGCCGCTCGACACCAAGACGCTGCCGTTCGACGGCGCCCGGGTCACCAACCTGAACTCGGGCAGCGTGACCGTGGACACCCTCGACATCGACGAGTCCGCGCCCGCGAACGTGGACTTCCTGGCGCCGACCGCGGCGGGCGCGGGCAACGGGGGCGGCATCATCATCGCCTCGCCGACCCAGACCTTCTGCGCGCGCATCACCGCCATCGCCGGCAACGTGATCTCCTTCGAGGACCACGACACGGACGACGACGTAGAGTACGGCGACGCCACAGCCTACATCGGCGGCGTGACCCCGGAGCTGCGCGCCGTGCCCGCCCAGGTGTACGAGATCGACCCGGATCCGGCCGTGCTCGAGCTGCGCCGCAACGGGCTCCTGCTCGCGTCGGGGATCGAGGACATGCAGGTCGAGTACTGGCTCGACAACTCGGGTGTGCCGAACGGCGTGCAGGACGCGGACAACGAGTTCCCGGTCAACGTGCTGAACAACCCGGATCCGCCCGGCGGCGCGATCCCCGCGGACATGTCGCGGGTGCGGCGCGTGCGCGTGTCGATCATGGCGCGCACCGAGCGCGAAGAGGCGACGGACGCCGCGCACGGCCGGCTCTCCGGCCTGCGGCCGGCGCTGGCGAACCGGATCGCGGGGGTCGTCCCCGATCGATTCCGCCGCCGCAGCTTCAGCGCGAGCATCCTGCCGCGCAATCTCGTCGCCGTGGGAGACAACTGATGAACGCGCCTCGAATCCATCACTCCTTCGTCTCCCGCGCGCGCGACGAGCGCGGCGCCGCGCTGCTGGTCGCCGTCGTGCTGCTGCTCTTGATGAGCGCGCTCGGCATTACCGCGCTCCAGCACGCGCAGGACGAGGCGTCGGCGAGTGGCCGCTCGCGCCGCAAGGACGCGACGCTCTACGCCGGCGAGGCGGGCCTGGCGATGGTCCAGCAGAACCTGCTCAACCAGTACAACGGCGCGACCATGCCGTCGTTCACGATCAACGAAGCGCGCATGGTCGACGACGCCTACGGCAATCCGATCGCCGTGCGCTCGGGCCGGCCGGAGAACGCGGCGCCCGAGCCGATCGGCGGCACGGGCTCCGGCGTCGCCGAGGCGCCCGACGGCTTCCTGATCAACCTGGGCAGCCAGAGCGCGCAAGCGTTCTCGGCCGTGCGCGCCGACATCGTCGCAACCGACGTCGGCAACGGCACGGTGCACCTGCAGGCTCAATACAGATTTCATGAGGGTGGCGGCGGAGGTTCCTACTGATGTTCACCAAGGCACTCACTCGGACGATTGCGCTGGTCGCGGCGCTCGCGAGCGCGACTTCAGTGCGCGCGCAGGGCGATCTCGACATCCTGCTGCGCACGGTTCCGCCCGTGGTCATGATCCAGTTCGACACCTCGGGCTCGATGAGCAACATCGTCCTGCCGAGCCAGTACATCGCGGACCGCGGCACCGGCACCGGTGCTCCGCCCTGGAACTGGTTCAACACCCCGGCGAACAGCCCGGCCACGCGGCCCGCCGCGGATCGCGGCAACGGCGTTTCGCCCAACAACTGGGTCAGCGTGACCTCGACCGGGAGCTCGAGCGAGGACTACCGGTCGACCTGTCAGATCTTCCAGGGCACCGCCACCGGCCGCAACAGCTCGCTGTGCTTCCCCGGCACGACAGGCTGTGAGAACGACAACGCGAACGGCAGCTCGCCGCAGAGCTCGAACACGGCGAGCAGCCGCGCCCGGATGCACTGCTGGAGCATGCCCGGCGCAGTGGCGGGCTCGTGCCCGGCGCTCGTGCCGACCGCGATCTACACCGGCGCGGGCGCCGCGAACGGCGGCTCGTGCACGACCATCAATCGCAACCGCAATCGCACCAGCGGCGGCGCGCTGAGTCGGCCGTACACCACCATCATCCTGCCCAACTTCTCGAACGGCGGCTCGGCCACCACCGACTACCCGGTGAACTACCTGTGGTGGATGCTGAACGAGATCTACCTCGGCCGTTCGCCCGAGTTCATCCCCCAGGATCGCCTCCTCGCCGCGAAGCAGGCGGTGCGGGCGCTCGTGAACCAGATGAACGTCGACGGCCAGGACCCGAAGGTGAAGTTCGGCCTGGCGCGTTACCTGGGCGACAACGGCGGCTACGTCGTGGTTCCCGCCTCGATGACCAGCAAGGCCGCGATCATGACGGCAACCGACTCCGTCGTGGACAGCACCGAGCTGCCCGCGAGCGGCGTCACGCCGCTGTCCGAGACCCTGGTCGACGTGGCCCGCTATCTCGCGGGCTCGCAGCTGTTCGGCACCTACCCGCTGTTCAATCGCACCACCAGCGGAGGCACCGGGACGGCGCCGGCCAGCCCGATCACCAGCCAGTGCGAGAAGATCTTCATCGTGGTCGTCACCGACGGTCTGCCGAGGGACGACTTCAACAATCACCACGGCACGGCGTTCACGAACACGGTTGGCCCCTACGTCGATACGGGCGATCCCCCCTCGCCCGAAGACGGCTCGCCCGACTCGCTCGACGACGTCGCGGCCAAGCTCCTCGACACCGATCTGCGCCCCGACATTCCGGGCACGCAGAACGCGGTCACCTACACCGTCGGCTTCGCGGTCGACTCGCCCCTGCTCGAGGACGCGGCGAACCGCGGCGACGGCCAGTACTACGCGTCGAACAACGCGACCGAGCTCGGCTTCGCGCTGACCACGGCGGTCACGGACATCCTGCTGCGCAACGCGACGCTGACCGCCGCGAACGTCCCCGCGAGCCGCAGCGCCTACGGCGACGGCTTCTACACCGCCTGGTTCAAGCCCGGCGGGCGCCGCTCGCTGTGGCCCGGCCACCTGCAGGCGTTCACGGTGAACTCGTCGCTGGTCGTGGTCGACCGCCTGGGCAACCCGGCGATCGATCCGGTCACGGACCTGTTCTACGAGCCGCGCCTCCCGCACTGGGACGCCGCGGACCAGCTGCTCGCCCAGTACAACTCGCGCTCGATCTTCACCACGAAGTCGAACACGCGGAGGCCGTTCACGACCACGGAGATCACGGCCGCCGACCTCGGGGTGCTGCTCTCGGAGGAGCCGCAGTTCCCGCAGGAACCGAACCAGCCCGACTTCACGACCGCCGAGCAGCTCGCCGACGCGGTGGTGACCTGGCTGCACGGGTTCGACTCGTTCGACGAGGACGACGACGGCTCGTACACCGACGTGCGCGAGTTCGTGCTCGGCGACATCTTCCACTCGAACGCGATCGCGATCGGGCCGCCGCTGCCGTACCTGCGCTTCGAGCAGGGCTACGGTCCGGCGAGCGACGTGAACACGTTCATGGGCACGTACAAGTACCGCAACCGCACCATCTACGTGGGCGCGAACGACGGCATGCTGCACGGCTTCCACGCCGGTCAGTTCCAGGACCCGAACACCAGCGTGCAGGGCGACGAGTACTACACGCCGGGCACGGGCAACGAGCTGTTCGCGTACGTGCCGGGTGTGCTCCTGCCGCGGGTGAAGCAGCTGCCGAAGCTCGACACCGGCAAGCAGTACATGGTGGACGGCTCCGGCGCCGCGGCCGACGTCTGGATCGACTACGACAGCGACGGCGTCAAGGAAGGCTCGGAGTGGACCACGGTGCTGCTCACGCCGCTGCGCGAGGGCGGCGAGGCCGTGCTCGCGCTCGACGTGACCGATCCGAACGCGACCGCGGGCAACCACGCCCCGTACCCCCGCTACATGTGGGAGTTCACGCACGCGAACCTCGGCCAGACCTGGTCGCGGCCGATCATCACGCGCGTGAAGCTGCGCGGCCCGGTGGGCAGCGGCGATCGCTGCGGCGCCAACAACGGCGACGGCGACTGCCGCGAGGAGTGGGTGGCGATCTTCGGCGCGGGCTACCGGCCGGAGGGCGACCCGAACCTGGCCAGCTACACCAACGATCCGAACAACCCGACCTACACGCGCAAGGGCCGCGGCGTGTACATGGTGCGCGTGCGCGACGGCTCGATCCTGGCGAGCCTGCAGCAGGATCCGAACAGCCCGACGTTCTCGAGGATGCGCTACACGATTCCGGCCGAGCCGGCGGTGCTCGACCTGAACTTCGATGGCTTCGCCGACGTGCTGTACATCGGCGACACCGGAGGCCAGCTCTGGAAGTGGGACCTGTCGGCGATCGGCACGCCGGCCGCAGGCCCGGTGCCGAACTCGGTCTGGCCCGCGGGCGTGGTGTTCGAAGCCCCCGTCGCGACGACGGCCGGCGGCGTGCTCCACTACCACAGCATCTTCCAGGCGGCGGCCGCCGCGTTCCACGAGCGCGTGCTGACGCTCAGCTTCGCGAGCGGTGAGCGCGCGAACCTGGGCTACCGGGGCCAGGCGGATCCGAACGATCCGAACAGCATCGTGGGCCTGTACGACGACAACAACCGCTTCTGGGTGCTGAAGGATCGCACGCCGACCGGGACGGGCGCGTTCCCGGCGTCGTATCCGATCTACGAGGAGCCGCTGCCGCCCGCCACGGCGCCGCTGCCGGGCCACGGCCGGCTCACCGACGTCACCAACCTGGCGAGCGATCCGAACACGGCGGACGAGGGCTACTTCTTCCGCGTGCGCGACGGCGAGAAGTTCATGACCAACCACCTGATCTTCGGTGGACGGGTCATCACCCTCTCGTACACGCCGTCGTCGCTGGCGTCGATCCCGCCGGGCACCTGCGCGCTCGGCGGCACGACCTCGGAGTGGGCGTGGGAGCTCGGGAGCGGCGCGCCGTCGCTCGACGACCCGGCCAACGTCAACCAGTTCGTGCGCACGCGCACGATCGGCAACGGCGCACCGACGGATCCGCGCGTCACGGTGTCGAGGGACGGGGAGGTGAGGGTCACCGCCCAGACCTCGATGGGCGAGGTCGTCCATCCGGACGACGCCGGCCTCAGGCTCGATCCGGTCGACATGATCTACTGGCGCCAGAACTTCTAGCTCTCGCGCCGAAGATCCGAGACACGAAGGCCGGGAATCCCGTCGGGGTTCCCGGCCTTTCTCGTTCGAGGCCCGGGCGCCCGCTTCGCGCTAGAACCGGGCGCGCGCTCCGAGCGCGCTTGCGATCTCGTCCGCGATCGCGTGCGCTGCGGCGATCGGGTCGGCCGCGGCGCGGATCGGCCGCCCGCACACGACGTAGTCCGCGCCCGCGCGGATCGCGCCTTCCGGCGTCACCACGCGCGCCTGGTCGCCGGGGTCGCCGCCCGCGGGCCGCACGCCGGGGCAGACGATCGCGAGACTCGGGCCGACCGCCTGGCGCACGGCCGCGGCCTCCGCGCCCGAGCAGACCACGCCGCCGCAGCCCGCCTCGCGCGCGACCCGCGCGAGCTCGCACACCTCGTCGACCGAGGCCGAGAGACTGGTCAGCCGCGTGATCGCGAGCACGCACGTGTCCGGGCCGAGCGCGCGCACCGCCCCTTCGAGCATGGCCTTGCCGCCGGCGGCGTGGACCGTGAGGAAGGTCGGTGCCAGCGCGCGCAGCGCGCGCGCCGCCCCTTCGACCGTGGCGGGGATGTCGTGCAGCTTCACGTCGAGGAAGATCCGGGTCGCGCCAGCGGCGCGCACGGCGCGCACGGCGTCGGGACCGGCGGCGGAGAACAGCTCGAGGCCGACCTTGAACACGCCGACCGTGCCGCGCAGGCGCTCGACGAGGGGCAGCGCCTGCTCGAGCGATTCGACGTCGAGCGGGAAGATCAGCCGATCACTACCCGGTCGCGCCATGCGCGCCTTTCTAGCACGCTCGCGTCAGACCTGCCCGTCTTCCTTCTCGAGCTGCTCCATCGCCCAGCGGAAGAAGTCGCGGAACTCGGGCGGAGGCTCGTGAAGGAGCACGCCGAAGCGCGCCTGCGAGCTGTCGCCGCCGAGCCGGTCGCTGCTCCAGCGCACCTCGCCGCGCAGGTTCACGAGCTCGCCCGTCGACGGCTGCTCGAACTGGATCGCGATCGCCACGCCCGGCCGCGGCAGATCGACCGAGCGCACGCACAGGCCCGCGCGCGACACGTTCTTCAGGTGTCCCACGCCCTCGCTGCCCTCGGCCATGAAGCGGACGGGGATGCGCGAAGTCAGGATTCGCCGGCGCGCGCGCGCGGAAGCACTCACACCGGATAGAATCGGAGCCGGCTCGAGGGGTCTTGAGGCGCCGCTCTGCGCGCCCCGGAGTTTTGATGCGCATCGCGGATCGTTTCGAGAAGGGCGCGCCCGTGATCTCGTTCGAGTTCTTCCCGCCCAAGACCGACGCGGGCTTCGACGCGCTGTTCCGCACCATCGCCGAGCTCGAGCCGCTCGCGCCGGCGTTCGTGTCGGTCACCTGGGGCGCCGGCGGCTCGACGCGGCGCAAGACCGTGGAGCTGGTCGCTCGCATCCAGGACGAGATCGAGCTTACCGCGATGGCGCACCTCTCGTGCGTGGGCTCGACGCGCGCGGAGCTCGCCGCCACGCTCGATCAGCTCGCGGCGGCGGGCATCGAGAACGTACTCGCGCTGGGCGGCGACCAGCCCGCGGGCTACCAGCCGCCGCCCGGCGCGCTGCAATACGCGAACGAGCTGGTCGGGCTGATCGAGCCCTCGGGCCGCTTCTGCATCGGCGCGGCCTGCTACCCCGAGACACATCCGCGCGCGCAGAGCCGGGAGCACGATCTCGAGATGCTGGTGCAGAAGGTGCGCGCGGGCGCGGACTTCCTGATCACGCAGCTGTTCTTCGACGACGCCGACTACTTCGCGTTCGTCGCGCGCGCGCGTGCGGCGGGGATCACGGTGCCGATCGTGCCGGGCGTCATGCCGGTCGTCTCGGCCGCCTCGATCCGGCGCATGACCACGCTGTGCGGCGCGCGCATTCCCGACGAGCTCGGACGCGCGCTCGACGCAGCGGGCGAGGACGACGAGCGCGCGCTCGAGGTCGGCGTCGAGTGGGCCACCGAGCAGTGCCGCGAGCTCCTGCGCCGCGGCGCGCCCGGCCTGCACTTCTACACGCTGAACCGCTCGCCTGCGACGCGCCGCGTGTTCGCAAGTCTGTTTTGACTACGCTGCTGCTCGAAGCACGCGGCGCCGTCCGCGGCCGCCCGCGGCGGCGCCGGCAAGCGCCGCGCAGCGGCGCGCGCAGCGAGGCGAAGCCGAGCGTAGCTACTGACTGAACGCTCGGCGCTTGAGCTCCCGCACGTAGGCGGAGAGCTGGGGATCGGCGGCGATCGCTTCGGAGACTTCCTGGTCGAAGCTCGCGGCGGCGGTCTCGAGCGCGGACTTGTCGAACGGGAAGCCGGTGAGCGTCTCGATGCGCTGCAGGAGCGCGAGCGCCGCGCGCGAGTTCGGGGTCTCCTGCACGTAGTGCGGCAGCCGCGCCCAGAGCGAGATCGAGGCGATGCCGTTCGCTTGCAGAGCGTCGCCGAGCACGCCGACGATGCCGGTCGGTCCCTCGTAGCGCGACGGCGCGAGGCCGAGCCGCGCGACCAGCTCGCGGTCGCTGCTCGTGCCGATCACCTGGATCGGCTGCGAGTAGATCACCTCGTCGAGGAACGCGCCGAGCAGGATCACGAGCCGCGCCTCGAGCCGGCGCACGAGCTCCACGATCGCGGCCGAGAACGAGCGCCAGCGCAGCTGCGGCTCCACGCCCAGGCCGACCACCAGGTCGAAGCCGCGCGTCTCGGCGCTGATCGCGAAGAACTCGTGGTCGGGCCAGCGGATCTCGCGCGCGTCGCCCGCCCCGACGCGCACGTGCGGCCGCACCGACGTGTAGTCGACGTACTCCTCCACCTCGAGCGTCGCGAGCTTGCGCGCGGAGAACGTCTCGAGCAGGTGGCCCGCCGCGGTGGTCGCCGCCTCGCCGCCGTCGTTCCAGCCCGCGTAGGCGAGGATCACGATCGGCTCGCGCAGAGCGATCTCGTCTTCGAATCGGAGCGGGCTGGCCGCGGTCACGGCGCAAGCCTCGCCCACCGATCCCCGCAGCGCAACGACGAATCGCGCCGATGGGCGCTAGCGAGAGAGCGGCGCCGTCCGCGGCCCGACATCGGCCCGCGGGCCGATGTCCCGCGGGAGGCGGCGGCGCCGGCAAGCGACGCGAAGCGGCGCGCGCAGCGAGGCGAAGCCGAGCGAAGTCAATCGGTCAGTTTCCGAGCACGCCGGGATCGCCGGTCGTCAGCAGGAGCTCGCCGTTGCGATACACGTGCACGCAGTTGCGGCCCGCGTCCTTCGACGCGTACAGCGCCTGGTCCGCGGCGCGGATCAGCTCCTCCGGCGTCAGCGTCGGGCCGATCTCCTCGCTGCACGCTACGCCGAAGCTCGCCGTCACGCCGACGATCTCCGAGCGCGCCTCGAAGTGGCGCCCCTCGGCGGACATGCGCAGCCGCTCGGACACGTGCACGGCCGAGCGCAGGTTCGTGTCGGTGAGCAGGATCGCGAACTCCTCGCCGCCGTAGCGCGCGACGATGTCCGAGCGCCGCGCGTACGCGCGCAGGCCCTCGGCGATGCCCTGCAGCACGATGTCGCCGAACAGGTGGCCGAGGCTGTCGTTCACGCGCTTGAAGTGGTCGACGTCGGCGAGCACGAGCGTGAGCGGGCGGCCGTAGCGGCGCGCGACGTTCAGCTCCGACTCGAGCCGCCGGTCCAGGTACGAGCGGTTCCACAGTCCCGTCAGCCCGTCGAGGAACGACTGCTGCTCGAGGATGTCCTGCAGGCGCTTGGTGCGCAGCGCGGCGCGCACGCGCGCGCGCAGCTCGACCTGGTCGAAGGGCTTGGTCACGTAGTCGACCGCGCCGAGGTCGAGCCCGCGCACCTTGGACTCGGTGTCCGCCGTGCCGGTCAGGAAGATGATCGGGATGTTGCGCGTCGAGGGGTGCTCCTTCAGCCGGCGGCACACCTCGAAGCCGTCCACGTTGGGAAGTCCGATGTCGAGCAGGATCACGTCGGGCTGGTCCGCGACCGCGCGTTCGATGCCGCGCTCGCCGTCGAACTCGCCGATCACCTCGAGCCCTTCCGGGCGCAGCCGCGCGATGACGAGCTTGTGGATCGAATCGCTGTCGTCGATCACCAGCACGCGGTTGGGGTTGGGGACCTGGGGGTTCACGGCTGCTCCGGCACCACGACCGCGCGGAGCGTCTCGCACAGGCGCTCGGTGCAGTCCTTGATCACGGGCTCGGGCGCGCCCGACTTCAGCGCCTGCTCGAGCTGCGCCGCGACGTCGGTGATCGGCGTGAAGCCGTAGCCGCCGCCCGCGCCCTTGAGCTGATGCGCGAGCGTCTGCAGCTCCGCGAACGCGCGCGCGGCGAGCAGCGCCTCGAGCTTCGCCACGCGCGCCGGCAGCTCGCGCGCAAAGTCGCACACGATCTCCAGCATGTCG
>Ga0187892_10012467_pt1 | contig 10087 bp, 11 predicted proteins | sample MA1701073metaG_FD_139345 | JGI IMG/M metagenome (GOLD analysis project Ga0187892, IMG submission 139345) | Bio-ooze microbial communities from a basaltic lava cave in the Kipuka Kanohina Cave System on the Island of Hawaii, USA - MA170107-3 metaG ...
CACTGTTCAGCTCGCGCTATCCAGCGATCGATCAACCTATGATTTATCGTTAGGCCAGACGACTGCCATTCTTACTGCCGTGATCACTAACGAGAATTCAGCTCCTATTTCCGCTCTCAGCCCCAGTGCTTTTGTCACCAGATTGGACGGTACTTTGGTAAGTGCCACTTTTATCGAGTCAGCCGCTGCGGGAACTTATCGGGCCTCTCTATCTCTGTCAGGTCTGAGCAACGGAGCCCATACGGTCCAGGTCACGGTTACTGACCGCCGGGGAATTTCCGGCTCGGCCACGGCCAGCTTTAGCATCACGACGTCGTCTCCTCCCACTACTCGCTACTTACATGTAGCATCGGTAAGCTACGCGCTTGGCGGCGGCTATTATTGGGATCCGGATCTATATATCACGATAGAAATCCGCGATGAGTTAAACAACCCAGTGGGGGGTGCTTCTGTGACGACCGATCTGTTGTACTACGGTTTTCCTTTTGGACAGGCAACTGGCATTACCGGTAGTAGCGGGACGATCACGTTTGTCGCCTACGGCGCACCTCCGGGATGTTACAGTACCTACATCGTGGATGTCTCCAAGAGTCGTTACCTCTGGAACTACTGGGCGGACGCTTACGACCCCGGAGCTTGCGACTAGACTCTAGAACCCGTAAGGATTGGTCGAAGACGAATTGCCCGTAGGGTACGAAGAACTACTTCCCACTCCTGGGTAGGGAAGCTCATATCCTGATCCGTAATCGTACGCATAGGGGTCTTCGTCGTAATAGTAGTCACCTTGGTCACCGTTGGAATAATCGTAACTGGGTGTTCGGTAGGTTCTCCCACTATAATATCCAGGACAACTGGGATCGGATGTGTTGACCCCCCTCGGACAACGGCCACTGCCACAGGCAGTCAGTAAAGCCATTAAACATAATGCTTGAAACAATCGGAATACGCGAATCTTCATGTGGGCAACCTCCTCCATAGCTCACGTCAGATCAACCATTCTCTTTTATCTGGGCTAAGAATCTGCAATCGCCGGACCACGGCCATATGAAGCTAAAAACCCACCCTCGGGAAGAAAATTCTGAGTAGCCCTTGGACAATCAGGTGACGGATCGTGGAGAATACATCTTTTTCATCATTTGCATGAGATGAAGATAGATGTTTGCCATATCGATCGCGTCGCTCAAGGCCGTATGTTTTGCTTCTTCTCGTATTTTGAAGTGTTGGATCAATTCGGTCGTCGACTGACACCCCTCTGGCAATTTTCCCGCATCCACCAGAAAGTGGGCCACTGACGTGAGATCGAGTGTATGGTGGTGAAAGTTATTTTCCATGAACTCGCGCCCCAAGTATCGGGTCAAAATAGGAATATCGAGCGCGCTTAATGATTTTCCTAACAGCACGGGTTTTTCATCACCAAACAGTTCTTTGATTTCTGGCGAATTCAAGTACGCCAGAACGTTCTCTTTCAGCTTTTCTCTCGTGATACCACTTCGGTTCGCGTGGACAATGAGCTCTTTGTTATACTCCAAGACCCACGGGTTCAAAGTGGGCTGCAGTTCTTCAAACGTGGGGCAATGAACAAGAAGCTCTCGCCCCAAATAGACAAGAACCTTCTCTCGTGCCGCGTCCACAGGAACTAGAGCAAACTGAATCAAAAGGGCTCCCTCGTGAAGCCCCGTCGCTTCGGTATCAATGCTCAAGTATTTCCCGCTCATGTATTCCTCTAGCTTTGAGGCAAATTAGTCATTATCGTACGAAAAGAACCGGGAGGTGTCATGGACGAATTTCTTCGAGCCGCGTACGAAGAAGCGATGGTGGGAGCCCAGGAAGGCGGCATTCCCATCGGATCAACCCTGGTCATTGGCAACAAAATCGTTGGCAGGGGACATAACCGCCGGGTGCAAAAGGGAAGTGCAATCCTGCACGCCGAAATGGATTGTTTGGAAAATGCAGGCCGTCTCAAGGCTCGGGACTACCGAAAGGCTACGTTATATTCGACTCTGTCCCCGTGTGATATGTGCAGCGGAACCGCACTTCTCTATGGAATCCCAAGGATCATCGTGGGTGAGAATCAAAACTTTCGAGGTCCCGAAGAGTACCTTAAATCGCGAGGGGTCATCCTTGAAATAATCAACGACTCCGAATGCATAGAGATGATGAGAGAGTTTATCCGCAAATCGCCGGACCTTTGGAATGAAGATATTGGAACTTGATCCACTCCCAAAATTGTTACCGTAGCCTAACATAATACGGCTTTCCCAACGGCTTTCAGCTTGAAGTCGATTGGCAGTGCTTTTGCCTAAGAAATAGAGCGAATGCTCGGCGTTGTCCGGGCACGGCCTGTATTCTCTTTGTTAGGAGAGTGGTGATGAAACGGCATTGGTTGACGGTGGTGGTGGTAGCGTTCGTGGCGGTGAGTTGTGGCAAACAAGGAGTTAAAATCTCCGAGCCTGCCAACGGTCAGAAATATTTTCTCAACGGACAACCCCAGACCATCTACGTGCGACTTGAGGGCAGTGATTACGAAGGCGTGACCATTCAGTTTCAGGGCCTCGTGGAACAGCAGCTTCAAGGAGAAGTCACCTGCAGCGGCGGCGTAAACGGCCAAGCTCAATGCCAAATCGGCCAGAACTTCTCGGGTGGCTGGCAATTCAATCAAAACTGCGGTCAGGGAAGACCTTGCGCCGTTACCATTACCGCGACTGGCAGCAACGGTAGCGATCAGCGGACCATCTATTTCGAGCGAGGAACCGGCAACGTGAATCCAACAAATCCGACGAATCCAACTAATCCAACTAATCCCTACAACCCATACAACCCGTACCCACAGCAGCCTTACCCGACATACCCGTACCCACAACCTTATCCGACGTATCCGTACCAGCAGCCGTATCCCTACTATCCAAGATAAGAAGGCAGCAAGGCTAAGAAGGGTTGCTTTTTACGATCGGTTGACCTAGCTTTCTTAATCCATTTGCTAATATGGTGCGGGCGCTTAGCTCAGCTGGTTAGAGCGCTGCCTTCACACGGCAGAGGTCGGAGGTTCGAGTCCTTTAGCGCCCATTTTTTTCTACCGAATCATCGCTGGTTTTTAGCCAGCCCGCCTTCTGACAGTTAGTGAGAACTCAAGTGCCCCCGTGGTCAAAATGGCTGTTTCTCTTGACAAATTGCGCCATGTGGCGCAATTGAAAATTCTATTGGGGGCATTATGAAATATTTTGTTGGTGTTCTTTTTGGATTGGCTTTCTCGACTCACGTCCACGCTATTGAGTCTGGAGAGGCTATTATTTGCCGACAGGCTGATGCTCAACCTGGGAACAACCCGATTCAGTTCTCTATAGAGTTCAAGAACCCCAAAACCAAAGCATTGGTTTCGCTTGGATACCACCATCTTCAGGCGAAGAGATTTTCCTCGGTTGTGCCGGAACGCTCATTCCATTTAGCAGTCCATGTCTTTCCGAATTCCGATTCTTCTAATGTCATGGGTACATTTTTTTTCTAATCCCACACCACCCAGCCAGTGACACCACGGTTCCTTGCCCGACACACATTTCGACCAGTAAATGACATCTCCAGGTCTTCACGTTCCTTCCTAAAGAAAGCCTAAGTGATCGCGCCAAACGATATTCGATCATAAAGTAACTAGCCGCATCATAGAAACCCTTTATTACAGCGACTGGATTTTCCAATTACAGATTGCAGTTTGGGAGAGGCTATTCTGAAATTATGGGAGGTTCCTATGACAAGAATCAGCTTTATTACTTTTATTGTGTTTTTTCTATGCTCCAATCACGGAAATTTTGCAGCAGATAAGCAGCTGCAAGAGCGACAACGGTGAAGATACTATTATTATGACGCTCTACAAACCGATGACCCGTGAGGATGTTTGGCCGGAGAGGTTCGCCCGAATCTATTATGAGTTTTCCTCATCGACACTCGAATGTGCTCTGTCCGATGATCGTACAGTGATTGAGTGCTGTAAGGCGCCACGGAACTTAAACCAGATCCCGCCACTCTCAAGCTCACTCAAAAACTTAGAGGTGAACATCGTCACCAAAGCAGATAAAAGTATCGTCGCCAAACTTAGTGGCTCATATGCAGGCAAACCTTTTGCGAAGGAGATACCTTGCCGGTAGCTTGCGCTAGGAGAACATCGCCATTACATGCAACAGGTGAGTGAGAGATTTTCAGCTTTGAAGCAATCGAACATGATGGCTGCATGGCCAAACCGACGTATTAGAAGTGAAATTCATTAATAATATCAGATAAATAGAAATATAGTATTGTACTATATTATCGAATAATGATATAGTAGTTCAGTGATTAAGTCGTTCCGAGGAACCGCAACTGAGGATATCTTCGATGGAACGCAGTCCAAAGCTGCGCGCAAAGCATTGCCGATCGTATTGCATCTGAAGGCGCATCGGTTGCTGGACCTGATTAACGGAGCTGCAAGCCTCAATGATCTTGCGATTCCTCCCGGTAATCGGTTGGAGCCGCTGAAAGGGGATCGAAAGGGATTCCACAGCATTCGGATTAATGACCAATATAGGATCGTCTTTCGATGGCTCGGAGCCGATGCAGAGGAGGTAGAGATTGTTGATTATCATTAATGGAGGAAAGCAAGATGCTTCCCAAAAATAGACCACCTAGCCATCCCGGCGAAATTCTCTCCGAAGAGTTTCTTAAACCTATGGGAATTACGCAAACTAAATTGGCCCATCACCTGAAATGGTCCCATGCAAAGGTTAATGAGCTAGTGCGTGGCAAAAGGGGAATTACGCCAGCGGTTGCCCTTTCACTTTCCGATGCATTTGGAACCACACCAAATCTCTGGATGAATCTGCAGAACCAGTTTGACCTATGGCATGCACAGCAGACTCACGAGAAGAAACACAGCCTCGCAAAGTGATTTAACGCACAGGAAAGGAGACCACATCCTCTTGTGAGTAAGTGAAATTGAATATCGCATTGACACTATTCTAATAGTGCCATTATAGTGTCTTATGGCTCAGTGGGAATTCGTCGACTGGCTTCTTAGTTGGATTCTAGAGACATCTTACTTAGAGTTCGACTGGGATAAAGGAAATCTCACAAAAAGTAAAACAAAACGATTCTCCCTGAGGAAGTAGAAGCTGTTTTTCGATCTGGAAGAGCACTTCCGCTTGGAGTACAGATTCGACCCGCGACCCAGGAACAGCGCCTTGGAGTCGTTGGTCCTGCACTTAGCGGAAAGTTATTGCAGATCGCTTTTGTCTTAAGAGAAGGGCGAATACGAGTCATAAGCTCACGCCCAGCACACAGAAAGGAGCGAAAGAAGTATGAAGAAATTCTACGTAAAATCTCTGAAAGAGTATGATGAACCGTTCGAGCTCGATGAAAAGAAAATACTGGCAGCTATGAAGCGCTATAAGAGTGCCCCTAAGAAACCGACTAGTGTGGCTTTAGACGAAAAAACGATCCAGGAACTAAAGATCATAGCAGATAAACATGGGATTCAGTATCAGGTGCTGATTCGAGTTTTCATTCTTGACGGCTTGGAAAGATTGAAACGAGCAGCCTAACTTTCGAAGCAATTTTTTGCAAATAACATCGGTGCTGCGGTGCTGCAATTCCAGGCATCTATTCCTTAAGTGAAAGACTTCTGAGCAGGAATGTCTACGATTTCAACGGATTAAACAGACGATGGCGCCGCCAGTCTCAAGCTAATCGCCACGCCGAGTCGGTGGGCAATGGCCACCAATCGGTCCATTGACACCCGTTCAAGATTACCGTTGGCGATGGCGATGAGCGAGGTTCGCGGAGTCCGGGCAATGAGCGCGGCATTGGCGTGAGTCAGGCCCCTCGCCTCGATCGCTTTCTTGATCGCTAGACTGAGCCGTAGGCGAAGGGCGGCACACACGTCGTCCAATTTTCGATCGGGCGTCGCATGGGGTTGGTAGTAGTCGGTATTGATCATTTTTATTCTCCAGGTTTGGGTTGGTTGAAAGAAACTCAAATGGAAAATTCAGGGCCGGAAATCGATGTCTACGTTGGTAGACATAACGTGAGGCTAAATTCGGAAATCATCTATGATCGGAGTGAAAGCCAGTCCTGAACTTTTCCGCAGCGTAGTATCGACGTTACAACGCATGGAGATAGGTCAGCCCGGAATCGGAAGGAACCTTCTCCCGATTCGAAGTCCAGTTGGTCTATCGAATGCGTCTGGGCTGCGCCGTAGTTTTCCGGTTCCTTCTGGAAAATGGAGATTTTCCAAAAGCGTAGGCAGCCCATGTCTCGCTGGTGCAAATTATCCAGACGGGTTACGGCGCTTCAGTTTCTTTGAATACTAAAGGCGCCGGAGAGCACTTGCTAAGCGTTTTTCGTAGCTGTCTTCTACGCGATTCTTTGCTCGGATCACAAAAATCTCTCTCGTGACGTCAGGAAAGCCTTTGGGGGGCTCCCGTTCCGTGAGCTTAAACGGGGGCAGATGCTTCTTATTATGAAATCTAACGACGGGCTCTGGCAAAAAAGAGACGGAGCGACCAGCGCGCGCTAGCTCCAATGCCGACTCCATCATGTCGACTTCAAAACGAACTTTTCTCGGAAAAAGATTGTCCGGCCAGCCATCGAGCCCTTTCACTTCGGTGGGAGTGCCTTGAAGAGGCCGTGCCGGAACCGCGAAAGGGAGATCTTCTGCGGCCACGCCGGGAAAAACGCCGGGTGCCGAGTAAATTCCCATGCGGAGTATATTCACGGGGTAATATTCCACTTCGGGAGTAGGGATCGGGATATAAGTAATTCCCAAATCAATTCGCCCGTCAGCCACCGCTGTCTCCAGATGGCCAGGAACTAATTCGAGAAGCCTAATTGTTGTCTCCTTCCACTGTGTACTTTCGAGAAGAAAAGAAACCACATGAGTACTAAAGACTTCAAAGGTGCCTATTGTACAAGGGCGGTAAGATGCCACTTCCTTTTCAGAAAGTGATTCGACGGCAGTCAAAAGCTCAGGGATTTTCTTGTAAAGCCTTTTTCCTTCCTCTGTGATCTCAAGCCGCTTGCCCTTTGAAAAAAAGAGCGGCATGTTGAGCTCACTCTCCAAATGCTTGAGAGATTTATAAAGGCCTGCGTGAGAAATCGAGAGGATTTCAGCCGCATTTCTCAAGTGCTTCGTCTCCACCAGGACTCGAAATTGTCTTAGTCTGTTGGTTTCCATTTGGAACCAAATCTCTACCAGATTTAGCTTAGAGAAACCAGAGAGTATTGTTAGAACAGGATCGTAGGAGGGCGAAATGAGACGTTTCGATGTGATCATCATAGGTTCTAGACTCGGCGGTGCTTCAACGGGAATTCAGCTGGCGCGCAAGGGTTACGAGGTCCTGGTAGTGGATAAGGCCTCGGCTCCTGCCGACGTCATTTCCACCCACTTCATGAACCCGAGGGGAATGAGTTACCTCAAGACCTTGGGTGTTTTGCCGGAGCTCCTCCAGGCCACTCCAGCATTTCACTATTTCGATGTGGAAGTGGATGGAATTAGGCTCGGAGGGGAGGTTAAGCCAGAGCTTCTTGAATCGAGGATGAAAGAGGTTCACCCGAATTCTCGTCTTGAGCTTGAGATTCGGTATGCGTGCATCAGGAGACCTCTTTTGGATGGAGTCCTACAGATTGAGCTAATAAAAGCGGGAGCTGAGCTTAGACGTTCTACTCTCCTGACTGGCATCTGCGGTACTGAAGTGGAACTACAAGGACCGTCTGGAAGCGAAAAAGTCCAGGGGAAGGTCATTGTCGGCGCCGATGGGAGAGAGTCCACGGTAGCCAGAATGCTCAACATCGGGAAGTATGAGGAAAAATTTGCCTGCTCCTTCGCCTGTTATTCCTATTTTGAGGGAATCCCCCTTAAGAACGGCGTCATGAAAAAGAGAAATCGCCTTTCTGTTGCCGCTGTGCCGACAAGTTTCGGGAAGACGATGGTTCTTGTCTTTGGCCCGAAGAAATTCTTTCCTGCCTTCCGCGAAGATCGGGAAAGTAATTTTCTCAAGGCCATCGAGTATGTTGACAATGACCTGGCCAATGTCGTACGGGGCGGCAAGAGAGTAGAAGTTTTTCGGGCCACGGATCACCAGAGCGCCTTCATGCGAAAAAAACCTCAGACAAACGTGGCCCTTGTTGGGGATGCCGCTTCATTTAAAGACCAGTGCACGGCGAGCGGGATGACTCATGCCCTTCGCGATTCCTATTTGATTGTAGAGGAGCTCGATTTAGCCTTTCAGGGGAAAAAAGATTTGGAAGTGGCTCTCAGGGATTACTTTGAGCGCCATTATCTCGATCTCTACCGTTACTACGAGTTCACGGGAGCTCAGGCTGAGATGAATCCTCTCCGCTCTGAAGAGACCGGCCTTTATCGCGCCATTTCAAAAAGTGAAGAAGAGCGAAATCGTTTCATCAGCCTGTATTTTGATGTGGAAGCGGTGAAGAGCTTTTTTAAGCAAAGTAGAATCGATGATTTGACGGCGAGTGAGCCAGTCGTTTCCTGCGATGAACGATCCCTTTCAGCACAGTACGGGAATCCTTTTTCCGCAGACCGAACAGAGTTACCGTTTGAACAGACCTGTGCTGATTACGTAAATGTTCAAGGAAGGGATCTCCTTTATAGAAGTCAGCCATATTTCGAGTTCTATGAGAGGCGGGAGAAGGTGGGTGCCTTTCAATATTCCAGAACCCTTCATCGGTTTCCGGGACCCACCACCCGTTTGAGTGACGACTCGGGCCGTGAGATCGAGGGGATCAATTTTGCCTCGCAGGACTATCTGGGTCTTGGACAAGATCCTGAAATCATGGAAGCAGCCGAGCGAGCGCTCAAAGACTATGGTCCCCACAGCGCCGGTTCTCCCATGATTATTGGGAACACGCTTCTTTCAAAGCAACTCGAGGAAGGATTGAAACGGCTGACTGGAAAAAAGCACATCATTTTGTTTCCTACTGGTTACGCTGCCGGAATGGGATCCCTTCTTGGAATAGTGAAACCCGAGGATCATATCGTGATGGATAGGCTGTCGCATGCCTGCCTCCAACAAGGGGCAAGGGCGGCTACAAGGAAAATACATCGCTATGCTCATCTAGATGCCGATGCGTCACGGGCCCTGCTCAAAGCCATTCGAGCTCGTGATTCAAAAAACGCAATTCTCCTCATTTCAGAAGGGCTCTTTTCGATGGACGCTGATTCGCCAGACCTTGCTCGTTTGAGGGATGTAGCAAAAGAGTTTGGAGCGGCGCTTTTTGTTGATGTGGCCCATGATTTAGGCGCCACGGGACCTCAAGGGCAGGGGCAGATGGGAGAGCAAGGGGTTTTTGGCGAGATCGAACTCGTCATGGGAAGCTTTTCTAAGACCTTCGCAGCCAACGGGGGATTTCTCGCCACTGACTCAGAGTCACTCGTCCATTACCTCCGCATGTATTCCACGCCCCATCTCTTTTCCAATGCCCTCTCTCCCATTCAGGCTGCGGTGGCATTGAAGGCAACAGAAATTATCTTAAGCCTCAAGGGGGATGAGCTCCGGGGTCGTCTCCTGAAACGGGTGTTAGCCCTTCGAGGGGAACTCAAGAATCAAGGGCTCCATGTCTATGGAGCGCCCAGCCCCATTGTCCCGGTCTTTATTGGAGCGGAAATGGATGCACGCCTTTGTCATCGTAAGATGATGGAGAACTCGCTTGCTGCCATGATTATCGAATATCCAGTAGTTCCATTGGGCGCCAGTCGCTTCCGTCTCCAAGTGATGGCCACTCACACAGATGAACAAGCCGTGGAGACCGCAAAGGTCATTGGCCGTGTGGTGGGAGAAGTAAAAGATATGAGATCAAGTCTGACCTGCAGCATCCGCAACGATACTCCAGTGGGACGGGACGTAGGTCATGAGACTATTTCTGAGTTTGTGGGCCAGCTTGGGATTAGCGGGGACGCCCCCCATTACGCTTTTTCACAATCCTGAAAGAGTCCCCATCCTCTAGACATCCTTGATTAATACGACCGCTCATCGTATGATCAATCGTATGAAAGTAACCGCGTTAATTCCTGACTCTCTGATCGATGATGTTAGAAAAGCCACCAAGG
>Ga0187892_10012468_pt1 | contig 10087 bp, 8 predicted proteins | sample MA1701073metaG_FD_139345 | JGI IMG/M metagenome (GOLD analysis project Ga0187892, IMG submission 139345) | Bio-ooze microbial communities from a basaltic lava cave in the Kipuka Kanohina Cave System on the Island of Hawaii, USA - MA170107-3 metaG ...
CGCGGCCCGCGCGGGCGGCGCGCGGACCTTCGGCGTGACACGGCGGCCGGGCGTCGCGGCGGAGCTGCGCGTCGAGTCCGCCAGCGTCTCGCTCGAAGGCGTGCGCGCGCGCCTCGCCCTGCCCACGGGCCCGCTCGACGTCGCGCTCCCTCTCGTCGGCGACTTCAACGTCGAGAACCTCGTCGTCGCCGCCGGCATCGCGGTCGGCCTCGGCATCCCGCCCGCGGACATCGCGCGCGGCGTCGCGGCCTGCCCGCAGGTGCCCGGCCGCATGGAGCGCGTCGCCGCAGGCGAGGGCGCGCCCGTCGTGCTCGTGGACTACGCGCACACGCCGGACGCCGTGGAGAAGGTGCTGCGCACGGTCCGCACGCTCACGGCGGGCCGGCTGTTCGCCGTGTTCGGCTGCGGTGGCGACCGCGACCGCAGCAAGCGCCCGAAGATGGCCGAGGCCGTGGCGCGCCACGCCGACCGCGCCGTGCTGACCAGCGACAACCCGCGCACCGAGGACCCGCGCGCGATCCTGGCCGAGGTCGAGACGGGCCTCGCCGCCATGCGCCGCGTCGATCCCTCCGCGCTCGCCGAGGCCGAGCACGGCTACGCCGCGCTGGTCGACCGGCGCGAGGCGATCGAGCTCGCCATCCGGAGTGCGCGCGGGGGCGACACTGTCGTGATCGCCGGCAAGGGCCACGAGGACTACCAGATCGTCGGCAAGGAGAAGCTCCCGTTCGACGACCGCGAAGAGGCGCGCCGCGCGCTGCGGAGGCTCGCATCGTGATTCCGTTCCGGGCGGAGGACGCGGTTCGCTGGACGGGAGGCCGGCTGGCGCGCGGTGCCGCCGACCGCGCGTTCACGGGCGTCTCGACCGACACGCGCGCCGAGCTCGCCGGCAAGCTGTTCGTCGCGCTGATCGGCGAGAACCACGACGCGCACGCGTTCCTGGCGCAGGCGCTCGCGGGCGGCGCCACGGGCCTGCTCGTCTCGCGCGAGGGCGCGGTGCCGGCCGACGCCGCCGCCAGCGTCGTGGCCGTCGCCGACACCACGCTCGGGCTCGGCGCGCTCGCCGCGGGCCATCGCGCAGGCTTCGACGGGCCCGTCGTCGCGATCACGGGCAGCAACGGGAAGACCACGACCAAGGAGATGTGCGCCGCGATCCTGGCGGGCCTCGGCCCCTGCCTCAAGAACCGCGGCAACCTGAACAACAACATCGGGCTCCCGCTCACGCTGCTCGAGCGCGACGCCGCGCACCGCACACTCGTAGTCGAGATCGGCATGAACCACCGCGGCGAGATCGCGCCGCTCGCGGCCATCGCGAAGCCGACCGTCGGCGTGATCACGAACGTCGGCACCGCGCACATCGAGCACCTCGGCTCCCGCGAGGCGATCGCGCTCGAGAAGGGCGACCTGGTCGCGGCCCTGCCCGCCTCCGCCACCGCGGTCCTGAACGCCGACGACGCGCGCGCGTTCGCCCAGCGCGAGCGCACGCGGGCGCGCGTGCTCGGCTTCGGCCTCGCGAAGAGCGCGGACGTGCGTGCGGAGCACGTCACCGCGCTCGGCGAGCGCGGCTTCGCCTTCGACCTCGTGTTCGAGGGCGCGCGCACCGCTGTGCAGGTCGCCGGGCTCGCGGACTCCACGGTGCCGAACGCGCTCGCCGCTGCGGCCGCGGCGCTGGCCGCGGGCGCGACCGCCGCGGAGGTCGCCGAAGGCCTCGCGCGCTACCGGCCCGTGGGCGGGCGCATGGAGCGGGTCGCGCTGCCGCGCAACATCATCCTGATCAACGACACCTACAACGCGAACCCACAGTCGATGCAGGTCGCGCTCGAGAGCCTGGCCAAGCTGAAGGGCCGCTCGCGGGCCATCGCCGTGCTCGGCGACATGGGCGAGCTCGGCGACGCCGCGCTCGAGGCGCATCGCGCCACCGGCGCGCTCGTGGCGTCGCTCGGGCTCGACCACCTGTTCACGCTCGGCCACTTCGGCCCGTCCCTGGCCGATGCCGCCGTCGAGGCCGGCATGGCGAGCGAGCGCGTGCACGTGGGCGAGACGCACGAGGCCGTGGCAGCCGCCGTGCGCGAGCTGCTGCAAGGCAACGACTGGGTGCTCGTGAAGGGCTCGCGCTCGATGAAGATGGAGCGGGTGGTCGAGGCCCTCGCTGCCTCCGTGGAGGGTCGCTGATGCTCTATCACCTGCTGGTGCCGCTGGCCGAGAGCTACGGCGCGCTGAACGTGTTCCGCTACATCACGTTCCGCACCGCGGCCGCCACGCTCACGGCGTTGTTCCTCGCGCTGGTCGCGGGCCCCGCCGTGATCCGCCGGCTCCAGGCGCTGCGCGTGGGCCAGCCGATCCGCGAGATCGGACCCGACCACCAGAGCAAGGCCGGCACGCCGACGATGGGCGGCCTGCTGATCCTGCTCGCGCTGGTGGTCTCGGTGCTGCTCTGGGCCGACCTCAGCAACCGCGCGATCTGGACGGTGCTCGGCCTCACGCTCGGCTACGGCGTGCTCGGCTTCGTGGACGACTACCAGAAGGTCCGGTACCGCAACCACAAGGGGATCTCGGCGCGCACGAAGCTGTTCTGGCAGTGGCTCCTCGCGTTCGGCGTGGCCGCGCTGATCTTCACGGACCCGAGCTTCGACGGTGAGCTCCAGGTGCCGTTCTTCAAGACCTTCACGCCGCACATCGGCTGGCTCTACGTGCCGCTCGCCGCGTTCGTGATCGTGGCGATGAGCAACGGCGTGAACCTCACAGACGGCCTCGACGGCCTCGCGATCGGCCCGGTGATGATCTCGTCGGGCGTGTTCCTCATCCTCGCGTACGCCGCGGGCCACGCCGAGATCGCGAGCTACCTCGCGATCAAGTCCGTGCCCGGCTCCGGCCAGCTCGCGATCTTCTGCGGCGCGCTGCTCGGCGGAGGCCTCGGCTTCCTGTGGTTCAACAGCTCGCCCGCGCAGCTCTTCATGGGCGACGTGGGCGCGCTCGCGCTCGGCGGCGCGCTCGGCGCCATCGCCGTGCTGATCCGCCAGGAGATCCTGCTCGGCGTGGTGGGCGGGATCTTCGCGCTGGAGGCGCTCTCGGTCGTGATCCAGGTGCTGTGGTTCAAGCTGACCGGCAACCGCGTGTTCCTGATGGCTCCCATCCACCACCACTTCGAGAAGCTCGGCTGGGCGGAGCAGAAGATCGTGGTCCGCTTCTGGATCGTGTCGATCATCCTCGCCCTCGTCGCGCTCTCGTCGTTGAAGCTGCGCTGATGCTCGGACTCGAGGGACAGAACGTGCTCGTGCTCGGCGCTGGCGTCTCCGGCCGGAGCGCGGCGGCGTTCTGCGCGCAGCAGGGCGCGCACGTGGTGCTCGCGGAAGAGCGGACGGACGTCGAGACGGCCGACCTGCCGCGCGGCGTCGAAGCGCGCCTCGGCTCGCCCTTCCCCGATCCCGCGGACTTCGACCTGGTCGTGCCCAGCCCCGGCGTGCCGCCGGCGCGCTATCGCGCGCGCGCCCGGCGCGTGTGGGGCGACATCGAGCTCGCGTACCGCGCGCTCGCGGTGCCGATCGTGGCGGTCACCGGCACGAACGGGAAGTCCACCACGGTGCGGCTGCTCGAGGCGATGCTGCGCGCGGCGGGGCTGCGCGCGCGCGCCGGCGGCAACGTCGGCGACGCCGCGCTCGGCCTGGTGGGCGAGCCGCTCGACGTCGCGGTGCTCGAGGTGTCGTCTTTCCAGCTCGAGACGATCGAGAGCTTCCGCCCGCGCGTGGCCGTGCTGCTCAACCTGACGCCGGACCATCTCGACCGGCACGGCGACCTCGCCGGCTACCTCGCCGCGAAGGCGCGCATCTTCGAGAACCAGGCGGCGGACGACGTCGCGATCCTGAATGCCGATCCGGCGCTGGATGCGCTGGCCGCGGGCCTCGCGGCGCGCGTGTTCCGCTTCGCCGCGCGCGGCGCGGTCGCGCGCGGCGCCTGCTGGGACGGCGACGCCGTGTGCCTGGCGCTCGGCGGCGTGCCCGCGCGCATCGCCCTCGAGGGGCTGCCGCGGCCGAGCGGGCCGCTGCGCGAGAACCTGCTCGCCGCGCTGCTCGCCGTGGTGGCGCTCGGCGCCGAGCCGAGGAAGGCGCTGGCCGCGCTCGCCGGCTTCCAGACCCTGCCCCATCGCACCGAGCTCGTGGCCGAGCGCGGCGGCGTGCGCTGGGTGAACGACTCGAAGGCGACGAACCCGGGCGCGACCGTGCCGGCGCTCGCGCTCGAGACGCGGCCGGTGATCTGGATCGCGGGCGGCAAGGACAAGGGCCTCGACTACGCCGAGCTCGCCGCGGCGCCGCTCGGCGGCGTGCGGCGCGCGCTCTTGATCGGCGCCGCCGCCGAGCGCATCGCCGCGGCGCTCGCGGGCAAGGTCGAGCTCGAGCGCGTCGGCACGCTCGAGGCCGCCGTCGCGCGCGCCGCCGAGCTCGCGCGCCCCGGCGACGTGGTGCTGCTCTCGCCCGCCTGCTCGAGCTTCGACCAGTTCAGGAACTTCGAGCACCGCGGCGACCGCTTCCGCGCGCTCGTCCGCGCGCTCGACGGGGAGCGGCCGCGATGAAGCGCCCGAGCCGAGCCGCCCCCACTTCGGGGCCGCGCCGCAAGCCCGCGGCGAAGCCGCGCGCGCGCAGCGAGGCGCAGCCGAGCGAAGTCACGACAGCCGGGGGCGCGGCGCTCGGTCTGTCCGTCCTCCTGCTCGTCAGCATCGGCGCCGTCGCCGTGTTCAGCGCCACGGCGCCGCTCGCGCTCGAGCAGCCGCTGCCGCCGCACTTCCTGCGCCACGCGCTCGCGATCGGGGTGGGCGGCTGCGTCGTGGTCGCGGCGGCGCGCATTCCGCTCGGGGCCTGGCACCGCCTCGCGCTGCCGCTCTGGGCGGTCTCGGTCGCGCTGCTCGGCGCGACGCTCGCGGTCGGCCTCGCGGGCGGCGGCGCGACGCGCTGGCTCGCCGTGCCGGGCGTCGGCTTCGCGTTCCAGCCCGTCGAGCTCGCGAAGCTCGCCACCGTGCTCGCGGTGGCGGCGCTGCTCGGGCGCCGGGACGGCCGCGCCGCCGGCGTGGGGCGAGAACGGCTGGCCGTCGCGCTGCTGCTCGGCGCGGCGCCTGCCGCGATCGCGGTGCTGCAGCCGGACCTCGGGAACGCGGTGCTGCTGCTCGGTCTCACCGGGCTCCTGCTCTTCGTCGCCGGCGCCGACCTGCGCCCGCTGCTCGCGATGGGGGCGATCGGCGGCGTCTTCGTCGGCGTCTACACCTGGTTCCGCCCGTACGCGATGCGGCGCGTCCTCGGCTTCCTCGACCCGTGGTCGCGCTCGTCGGCCGAAGGCTTCCAGCTCGTGCAGTCGTTCGTCGCGTTCGGGCGCGGCGGCCTGCACGGCGTCGGCGTGGGGGACGGCCGCCAGAAGCTGTTCTACCTGCCCGAGGCGCACACCGACTTCATCCTGTCCGTGGTCGCCGAGGAGGCGGGCCTGGTCGGCGTGCTGCTCGTGCTCGGCGGCTTCGCGGCGCTGCTCGTGGCCGGGCTGCGCATCGCGCTCGCGGCGAAGCAGCGCTTCGCGCTGCTGCTCGCGTTCGGCATGACGGTGCTGCTCACCGTGCCGGCGCTGCTGAACGCGGCGGTCGTGATGGGCTGTCTGCCCACCAAGGGCCTCACCCTGCCCTTCCTCTCGTACGGCCGCAGCTCGTTCGTGATGTCGTGCCTCGCGGTCGGGATCCTGTTCGCCGTGGCCCGCGCGGGACGCGCGCCGCGCGGAGCCGGGACGTGAGCGGCGTCTACGTCATCTCGGGCGGCGGCACCGGCGGCCACGTCACGCCCGCGCTCGCGCTCGGCGAGGCGCTGCGGCGGCAGGGCGAAGCCGTGCTGTTCGTCGGCACCGAGCGCGGCATCGAGAAGCGGCTCGTCCCCGAGGCGGGCTTCGAGCTCGTCACCCTCGACGCGCGGCCCGTGATCGGTCGCTCTCCGCTCGCGCGCGCCGCAGCGCTCCTCGCGCTCGCGCGCGCCACGCTCGCAGCCCGGCGCCTGCTGCGCGCGCGCGGCGCCCGGGTGGTGCTCGCGGTGGGCGGCTACGCCTCGGTGCCGGCCGCGCTGGCGGGCGCGCTCGCGCGCATCCCGGTCGCGCTGGTGAACACGGACGCGGTGCCCGGCCTCGCGAATCGCGTGCTCGCGCGCTTCGCCCGCCGCGTCTTCGTGGGCTGGCCCGGCGCGGCGGCGGCGTTCGGCGGCGGCCCGCGCGTCGAGGTGAGCGGCGTGCCGCTGCGCGACGCGCTGCGCCTGGCCTTCGCGTCCAGCGCACGCGACGAGAAGCCGCGAGAGGACGACCGCCTCCACCTCTTCGCTTTCGGCGGCAGCCAGGGCGCACGCCAGATCAACGAGGCGCTGCTCGCCGCCCTCCCCGCGCTCGACCCGGCGCGCGTCGCCGTCGTGCACCAGACGGGCGAGAGCGACCGCGCGCGCGTCGAGGCCGGCTATCGGGCGGCGGGCTTCGACGCGGTGGTGACCGCCTTCGAGCGCGACATGCCCTCGCGCTACCGCTGGGCCGACCTGGTGGTGTGCCGCGCCGGCGCGATCTCGGTGGCGGAGCTCGCGCTGGCCGGCCGCCCCGCGCTGCTCGTGCCGCTCGGGCACGTAGGCGGCGGCGAGCAGTTCGCCAACGCGCGCGAGCTCGAGCGCGCGGGCGCCGCGCGCGTGCTCGACTCGCGCAACCTCGCCCACGAGGCCTTCACGCGCGAGCTCGTGGCCCTGCTCGACGACCCGGCGCTGCTGCGCGCGATGGGGACGAAGGCGGCGGCGCTGGCCCGGCCGGACGCTGCGGACGCGATCGCGAGGCGAAGCCGCGCGCTCGCGGGGGAGCGCGCATGAAGGGTCGCTTCCGCGGCATCGAGCGCATCCACTTCGTCGGCGTCGGCGGCATCGGCATGTGCGGCCTCGCCGAGCTGCTGCGCGCGCAGGGCTACTCGGTCACGGGCTCCGACCTCGCCGACGGCGCGACGGTCGCGCGCCTGCGCTCGCTCGGCGTCCCCGTCGCGATCGGGCACGACTCGCGCCACGTCGGCCAGGCCGACGTGGTGGTGGTCTCGACCGCGATCCGCGCCGGCAACCCCGAGGTGGCCGAGGCCGAGCGGCGGGGGATCCCGGTGATCCCGCGCGCCGAGATGCTTGCCGAGGTGATGCGCCTCAAGGACGGCATCGCGATCGCCGGCACGCACGGCAAGACCACGACGACGTCGCTGGTCGCGCACGTGCTCCAGGCCGCGGGCCTCGACCCGACCATCGTGGTGGGCGGGCGCGTGATCGGCGCGGGCGAGGAGAGCGAGCGCACCGGCGCGCGGCTCGGGAACGGCCCCTTCCTGGTCGCCGAGGCCGACGAGAGCGACGGCTCGTTCCTGCACCTCTCGCCCGTCCTCGCGGTGGTGACGAACGTCGAGGCCGAGCACCTCGACCACCACGGCAGCCTCGCCGCGCTCGAGGACGCCTTCGCCGCGTTCCTCGCGCGGCTGCCCTTCTGGGGCGCGGCCGTGCTCTGCCTCGACGACCCGGGCGTGCAGCGCCTGCTCGCCCGCGTGAGCCGGCGGCGCATCAGCTACGGCCTCCTCGCGCAGGCGGACTGGGTGGCGAACGAGGTCGCGACGGACGGCCCCCGCATGGCGTTCTCGGTCCGCCGCAAGGGCGCGGCGCTGGGCCGCGTCTCCCTGCCGCTCGCCGGCCGCCACAACGTCGCGAACGCGCTCGCGGCGCTCGCGGTGGCCGACGAGCTCGACGTGCCGTTCGCGGCGGCGGCCGAGGCGCTCGCGACCTTCCGCGGCGTCGAGCGCCGCTTCGAGACGAAGGGCGTGGTGGCCGGGATCCGCGTGGTGGACGACTACGGCCACCACCCGACCGAGCTGCGCGCCACGCTCGCGGCCGCGCGCGGGGTCCACGCCGGCCGCATCGTGGTGGTGTTCCAGCCGCACCGCTACACGCGCACGCGCGACCTGTTCGACGACTTCACCACGGCCTTCCACGACGCGGACCTGCTCGTGCTGACGGAGATCTACGCCGCCGGCGAGCCGAAGCTGCCCGGCGTCGAATCCGCGCTGCTCGCCGACGCGATCCGCGCGCGCGGCCATCGCGACGTGCGCTTCGTGCCCGACCTCGAGCGCGTCGTCGCGGAGCTGCTGCCGGAGCTGCGCGCGGGCGACCTCGTGCTCACGCTCGGCGCCGGCAGCGTGAGCAAGCTCGGGCCGAAGCTGCTCCAGGGACTCGTGGAGACGCGGCCGTGATCGCCCCCGAGCTGCGCGCGGAGCTCGAGGCGGCGCTGCCGGGCGCGATCCGCTTCGACGTGGACGGAAGCCGGCTGACCTCGCTGCGCGTGGGCGGCCCGGTGGACGCGCTCGCCACGCCGCCCGATCGCGCGGGCCTCGCCGCCCTGCTCCGGCTCTGCTCGCGGCGCAAGCTGCGCCGCCGCGTGATCGGCCGCGGCTTCAACACGATCCTGCGCGACGAGGGCCTCGACGGCGTGCTGATCCAGCTCGCGTCGTTCAAGCGCCTCGAGGAGCGACCCGACGGCTGCCTGCGCGTCGAGGCCGGGGTCTCGCACGCGAGCCTCACGCGCTTCTGCAAGGAGCGCGGCCTCGGCGGGCTCGAGTTCGGCGCCGGCATCCCCGGCTCGATCGGCGGCTGGATCGCGATGAACGCGGGCATCCCCGACCGCGAGACGAAGGACGCGGTGCGCGAGATCGAGGTGATGAGCCCGAGCGGCGCGAAGCTCCACCACCTGCCGCGGGCGAAGCTCGGCTTCGGCTACCGCCGCCTCGCCGGCCTCGCGCCGGGCTCCGTGATCCTGTCGGCGCTGCTCGAGGTCGAGGCCGCGCAACGCGCGCAGGTGGGCGAGAAGATCGAGAAGCTGCTGGCGCGCCGCGCCGCCACGCAGCCGCTCGACGTGCCGTCGTGCGGCTCCGTGTTCAAGAATCCGCCGGGCGGCTACGCGGGCCGGCTGATCGAGGCCGCGGGGCTCAAGGGCGCCAAGCACGGCGGCGCCCAGATCTCCACGCTGCACGCGAATTTCATCGTCAACACGGGCGGCGCGACGGCGGCCGACGTGCTCGCGCTGATCGGCCACGCGCGGGCCGCCGTCCGCATGCGGACGGGCGTGCTGCTCGAGCCCGAGGTGCGCATCTGGGGGAGGAGCTCATGAGGCGGCGTGGCTGGCGGAACGAGGCCTCGACACGGCCGGGCCGCGGGCCCTCCTGGCGCACGCGCGCGGCGATCTTCGCGCTGGCCCTCGGGGTGGGCGTCTTCGCCGGCGCTCTGCGGGGGGAGGCGCTGCTCGCGCGCGCGTTCCCGGCGCGCGCGGCCCAGGTGCGCCTGGCCGTGCTCGGGCACGAGCACGCGCAGGCGGCGGAGCTCGCCGCCGCGGCCGGGGTCGGGGCGGGTACGAGGCTCGCCTCGGTCGACCTCGCGCGCGTGCGCGCCGGCCTAGCGGCGCATCCCTGGGTGCGGGAGGCGCGCGTGGCCGCGCTGCCGCCGGACCTGCTGCTGATCGCCGTCAGCGAGCGCGAGCCCGTGGCGCAGGCGAGGCTCGGCGACGCGAGCTGGCTGGTCGACCGGGACGGCCGCGCGTTCCTGCCGGCGCCGCCCGATGCCGCGCTGCCGACGCTGGTCGGCGCCCGTGCGGCGGACGACGCGCGCCTCGCGGACGGCGTCGCCTGGCTCGAGGCCCTCGCGGCGCACGGCCTCGCGGCGCCCGCCGCCCTGGTGCTGGCCGAGACGGGCGCCGAGCTCCGGCTCGCGGCGGACGCGCCGGCCCCGGGCGCGCGCGTGCTGCTCGGCCGGGACGAGCGGGACGCCCAGCTCGCGCGCCTCGCGCGCCTGCTCGCCGCCGGCCTGCCCGAGCTCGCCAGCGCCGCCGAGATCGATCTGCGCTTCGGAGCGGATGTGGTGCTGCGCCCGCGACCCGAAGCCGAGCTCGCGAACAAACCCGAAACAGGAGGAGCCGGTTGATGGCCCGCAAAGAAGATCTGATCGTCGGTCTCGACATCGGGACCACCAAGATCTGCGCCGTGGTGGCGGAGCCCACCGCGAACGGCGTGGACGTGATCGGCATCGGCACGCAC
>Ga0187892_10012469_pt1 | contig 10086 bp, 3 predicted proteins | sample MA1701073metaG_FD_139345 | JGI IMG/M metagenome (GOLD analysis project Ga0187892, IMG submission 139345) | Bio-ooze microbial communities from a basaltic lava cave in the Kipuka Kanohina Cave System on the Island of Hawaii, USA - MA170107-3 metaG ...
GGAGTGGAGCTATCCCACATCATGAAGAGCGGACGGTCGATTCCATCGGCGTAGCCGATGCGCCGCGCTAGACGTTCGGTGCTGCTAGCGACAACATACTGCTCCAGGATGTCGTTGCCGTCATAGTACGACCTAACGATGACCGTATCGTCAGACTTGCGCTTCTGGACTCGGCGGCCGAGGGCGTCGTAGGTGTAGTACCAGGTTGAACTCCCAGAGAATGCGATGAGGCGATTCGCGTAGTCGTACGTGTACGTCTTGGACGGCTCACTGGTCATGTTGCCCGCAAGGTCGTAGCCGTGGGTAGGCGTTGAAGGAGGGCAGGTTGAAGATGTCGTGCTCCAGTAGGTCCTGGCATTTGTTCCATCGTTGCAGGCGTAGGTCACTACGGGAGACCCGGTCGACGGAGCTCGCGTCAGGGTCGTGAGGTTCCCGATGTCGTCGGAGAAGGCCCAGGTCAGCGTTGGGTTGGCGGCGGCTCCCTGGTCATTCGTGCAGTTGAGCTTCGACTGGCCCAATCGGTTGTCGCGATTGTACGTGTGCAGGGTCCACTTCGAGTTCGTCTCGTTGTGCTCGGACGTGGGGTTTCCGTTCTTGTCGCGCGCATAGCTCAAGTGGAGCTCGCCGCCACCATACCACTGGTGGACGATATCGTTGATTTCGCGGAAGCCGTTGTAACCGAACTGTTGGCTGGCCCCGCTGAGGTAGGAGGCGGTCCTAATACGGCGTGGGCCAATGTAGTCGAGGTCCACAAGGGTACCTGTGACGATCGATGACGTGACCGTATCGATCATGTGGTTCGCCGTGCGGGTGAAGCTGACGGTGTTGGTGTTCGGGTAAGTGATCTGAGTCCGACTACCATCATCGTCATAGGTGAAAGTGTACTCTCGGGTGGTCCCGCCGAAAAGGGTCGTGTTCTCCTCGACCTTTCGACCGAGGAAATCGTACTCGAAGCTCGTGGCCGCCACGTCCGCGGTGTCTCCGTTGTTTCGCGCCACTGCAGAGGCCAGCTGCCCCAGCGCTGTGTAGCCGTAGATGTCCTTCCCGTTTCCGCTGCTGGGGAAATGGGACGATGGTGCTCGAGATGTAAGGCGGTTCGCGTCATCGTAGATGTTCGTAATGAAGTAAGTCGTGCTCTGGTTCCCGCGAGGATCGAAGACCTTGGTAAGGTTGTCGTTCTTGTCGTACTCGTACTTGGTCGTGTCTGCAGGTGCGCTGCCGCTGACCCAGTTATGGTGCATCGCGGTCATGCGGTTCAGCTCGTCGTACTCATACTTGGTCGCCTTGTTGTTGTCGTCCTTCCGCTGGTCCAGACGACCCGCATTGTCGTAGACGTACGTCTCCTCCTCGTACGAGCTAGTCCCAGCGGCGATGCTCTTGGTCAGCTGGGCACTGCGGCCATCGTAGGTGTACGTCGTCGAGTAGCCGCGGGGGTCAGTCGTCTGAAGCAAGTTGTTGCGGCTGTCATAGGCATAGGCCGTCACGCGCCACTTGTTGCTGTTCGTGGGATCGTCTTTGTCTTTGACGGTCCGGCTGGTCATGCGGCTCCCTGCATCGAAATCCTGCAACGTCTCATAGGTGTACGTGGATGACCCATCCTTCTCGTGCTCTTTGATCGTGGTTACGTTGCCCGAGTCGTCATAGAAGTACTCGGTGTAGTTGCCGTCCCGGTCCTCGGCCTTCGTTACGCGGTTGAAGGCGTCGTAGGTTCTCTCCGTGTCCGGACAGCTGCCCCCGCACGTTGGTCCGCGGTTCTCAATCACGTTGCCGTCTCGGTCGTAGCGCGTTTCGGTCGCGATGTAGTTGGTGTCGCTGTCCGACTTGAAACGTTTCACCGCGTATGGCCGGTTTCGCTGATCGACCAAGGTCTCCTGACGAGCCAGGACGGAACCCGCGGCGTTCTTGTGCTTCGTCTGCCAACGGTTCCCGTTCTGGTCATAGGCGTGCGTTCGATAGTTGCTCAGCTCGTCGGTGTCTTTGGTCATGCGCTCGAAGAGATCGTACTCAAAGAGTTGGGTACTGTTGCGCGCGTCAGTGATCTTCGTGCGGTTGCGATTTCCGTCGTAATCGTACTGGACGGTCGATTGGAGTGTGGAGGGAGCGTTGTAGCCGCGGGTGATCTTAAAGATCAAATTCCGCTCGTCGTATAGGGTGCGCACCTTGTTCCCGTTGGGGTCCTCAACGTCCTGGCGGTTGAAGTGGCCGTCATACGTGAAGTTCGTTGCTTTGTACGTGTCCGTAGAAACCTCGATCTCCTCCTTGGTCGGGAGACGCCGATTGTTATTGTAGGTCCATTTGGTCGTCCATTCAGGGTTGGCCGTAACGACCCCAGAGCTGGTGACGTTCTTGACCTCAGTCTCGGTTTTCAAATCCCAATCGTTAAAGAAGTGCTTTTCGGTGTAGTTGGTTCCTAACGGGCTCGTCCGCTCCTTCATACGATCGCGGTTATCATATGCAAAGAGAGTCTTCCAACTCGTATTCCGAGGATCGACTATGGCGGTCACTAGGCCGACGCTGTTGTATTCATACGTAGTCACAATCGTGTCTGACCCGCCGTAGTTCTCCGTGACCGACTGGACAAAGTCCTTAAGGGCGCCTGAGCCTGTAGTCGTGTAGTACGCATTGCGCGTCGTGATCTGACCGATCGTGCCGTCGGACCGGTTTCGAAGATGATTGACGATCTGCCCGCGGGAGTTGTGCGTGAAGGTCTCGTAGTTGTCGTTCTGAGTAACCGGTACTGACACGTTCGGATAGGAGAGCTTGACCAGGTTGCCCTTGGTCTCGTTATAGACGCCATCCTCGTTATAGTCGTGCGTGGCGTCCTCTTCGAAGTCGTAATAGAAGGTGGTGGTGTAGCCGCTCCCCTTCGGCTCTTGAATCGTCTTCACCTGCCCGTAGTTGCCGGCGTAGGTGTACGTCGTAACCACGTTGTCGTCATCGCTGTCCGCGTCTGAGTCGTGCTCTTTTCTGATCACCGACGTAACTGCCCAAGGGCGACTAGAGTCATTGCGGGCGTACACAGTGGCATTGCCCCGTGGGTACTTGACGTTGGCAAGCTGGCCGTGCGAGGTCCAGGTGTACTCGGTCGTGTAGTTGTCCGGGTCCGAGGAGCGGACCTTGCTCCCCTGGCTCATCGCGTAGGTGCAGGGGTTATCGTTGGCCGCCCACGCCCCGGTGTGCTCCACTTTCTTCGAGGGGACGTTCGTCGGCGCGCTGGCGGGAACGTGGTACTCCACCAAGCGCGCGTTCCCGTCCACGATCGCCATGCGGGTCGGGGAGCTCAGGTAGCAGATCTGGAAGGTCTCGCCCCCCCAGTTCTGCTCGCTGACCCGCGGAGGGGTGTTCGTGTCGTACGTGTTCGTCAGCCAGGTGGTCCCGCCGCTCAGCGGATGCTTGATCTGCGTTAGGTTGTGGTTGGTATCGTAGACGAAGAACTCATAAGGAGTGGTAGAGGCGCCCGAGGAGGGCTTGGGGGTCTCGAACTTCTCCAGCTCGTCATTCCCGTTGTACAAGAGCGTAGTGGTCCGGGTCGCTACCCCATTGCCGTAGTCGGTGAAGGCTTGCACCCGGTTCGTGCTGTAGTAGGAGAGCTGGATCACGCGCGAGCTGCCGTCGTAGGTGGTGTCCCGGAGCTCCGTGAGTTTGAACTTAGTGCTGCCCGAGCCCCAAATGGCCTGAATGTAGTTCCCGTTGCGATCGGTCATGCGGTAGAGCCGCCCATCGTCGTCGAAGGTCCGCTTGAAGCCGTTCACGTCCGTGTAAGTGTACCGGTCCCAGTCGTACCCGGAGTCCGTGCTCTCGACGAAGGCGCCGAAGTACCCGCTGGGGTTGGTGTCCCACTTGTGGGTCGAGGCGTTGTAGCTGCTGAAGGTGTCCACGCGCCCCGTGCCGTCGTAGTAATCCAGCACCGTGTCCTGCCCCACCGTCCGCTCCTCGACCCACTGGAAGTACCGGAAGTGCCAGTTCCGGCCGAAGTAGCCGTTCGTGCTTCCGTGGGAGCGGTAGATGAGATCGAGTCTCAGGGACATGTCCCGATCGCCGTGCCCGCTGATGCCGGCGAAATGGAGCCCGCGTGCGACGTACCGGAACTGCCCGGTGGGAAAGTCCACGCCATAGGCGACCTGGGGCGAGTTCCCGAGGATGTTCTCCGGTTCGCTTGGGGCCGTCACGGTCGGGTGCGCCGAGAAGGAGAGGGTGCTGCCGCCCCCATTCTTCTTCAGGGCCGCTACATTGGGAGCGCCGGCATTGCGGAGTACCATCGCGAGTGCTCCGATGACCAGCGTGAGCACGATCGCGATCGTCAGAGCGGTCCCGCGGGTGCGGTGAGTACGGAGCATGGCTGTCCCCTCCTGAGGAGGATGCAAACGAGCGGTCGCGATTCGGGGAGGGTGGTAGCCAGCCTCTCTCGAGGCGCTGCCTCCCGCGATCTGTCGTCCCAGCGGGGACGTGATCACGGCACGATTCCAACCCTCTACCCCTATAGGGGCGCGAGGCGGGCCAGTTACTACACCTGCACCTCGGATTCGACGCTCTAAAGAAGGGCAAGTACTAGAGCCCGCGCAGCTTCCCTCGACGGAAAAAAATCCATTTTTTCCGCGGCGACCTTTGCACCGCCAAGTCTCCGGACCAGGACTTGGCGAAAGCGGTCCAAGGATCGATCCAGGAGGCGGGCGATCAGCTGCTGGCTGCAGCCCAGTTCGCGGCCCAGTTCCCCCTGGGTGCGACCCGCGGCGGCCCCCACGAGAACCCGTCGTTGGCGCGGTGCCAGGGCCGCCAGAGCTTCGGTTACGGCAACGTAGAAAGAGAGTCTGGTCTCTTCGGCCTCGGCTTCCCTCAGAGGTGTAGCCTTCGAGGAACGCAGCTCGGGCGGGAGCACGGTCAGGCGACGCCGGTCCTTGCGCAGGTGATCCCGAATCTGCACCGTGGCGTGCTCGACCAGCATCGTGAGCTGGGCCTGAAGCGACCAGCGGAGCCAGAAGAGGGAGGGGTGGGTGAGGAGCAGTTCTCCAGTGGCATTCCGAAGGGCCTGCTCCACCCAGTACTGTCGCAGCTCACGAGTGGGCAGGCGCCTCAGGATGCGGCTTGCAAGGGGAGCGAGCCTCCCGGCCCAATGATCCAACTCTTCCTGCCATGGCCGGACTCCCCGCAAGTACAGGCCAGCCAAGCGCAGGGTGAGGTCGGTCACGCCTTCCGCGTTTGGCGACGGGTCGAGGCCGTCCTGGGTCTCCGCGGCGGTCGACCGCGTGGCGGCGATGCGCCCGAAGACGCAGTAGGCGCGCTGGAGGCGGTCTGGGCGGGGCAGAGTCGGCTCATCTCCCCAGTACGGCCGGAAACGGCGCACCCACTCTGGAAAACGGGCCGGCACCGGCCGAGACCCCGCGCGAGCTGCCCAGCACATGCTGCTGGGTCGGATGCACCGGGTGCAGAGTTGGAAGTTCTTCCCCTCATGAGTCGCCTCATCCCCTGGGCTCATGGTGCCCTCCTCCTCGTGGTTCCCCCGAGTCGAGACCGCCGTGTGGACGCCATGGGTACCCGGCCCTCGACCCGATCGCTGGCTCAGTTTCTTCGCCCCGGTTGCCTTCCGCTTCCCGACCCCGCCTTAGGCCCCTCTCGCAAGGGTTCTGTAGGGACCAATTCAAAGGCCTCGCGCACTTGATAGAGCAGCTGCCGAATCCCCTCCGACGAGCGCAGGACTACAGCGCGATGAGTTCGAGACACGGAACCCACCGTGGCCGTAATGGTGACCGTGAAGTAGTTGCTCTCGAAGGTGAAGAAGTGATTGAGCGTCTCATAGAGACGCCCGGTCAGCAGGCCCTCTAGCTTGATCCCTTCCAAGCTTGTAAAGCCTCGGAACTGTGAGGGGCCTCGCTGGGCTGTATCCGGGCGGGCTGGCATGGTCCGGTAGCGATTGCGCGCGCTCAGGAGGCGACGACTGACAGACTCCTGGCCTGGGAAATAGGCCTGAAGCACCTTCTGGTCCACGGTGTTCAGGTTGACCTGGGCGTTGCCCCAACTCGTGACGTACCGCTCCACGCCGGGCAGCACCTCGCCCCCCTCGGTCTCATCGAAGTAGAGCTCGGGCGGGATCGCCTCCAGGGTCAGCTCGAAAGGGGCCACCAGATGGTTCTTCACGATCGGCGGCAGAGGCACGTACTCGTTGCCGCCTTTGCGCGTGGTGCGCTTGCGCAGGTAATCCCGAACAGCCTCGCCGGTCTGTTGGGCTCGAGCGCGGCTCGTCGGATGAGTCGTATCCTCGCGCGCGGCCTGGATGATTCGAATCAGGCGCTCAAGCGCGGCCACCTTTTCCTGATCGGTGCCTCCGGTGAGCTGATAGACGTTGAGCTTTCGGTTCTCATCCACCGTCTCCACCGTGACCTGCGCCTCGCCCAAGGCGTAGGAACGCTCCTGCGGTGAGTTCCAGAGATCGTCGAGCCCGTCGAGAGCCCCACCAGCCCGCCGGTCGAGCATCAGGATCAGCTTGGCTCGCTCCATGGCGCCCCGCGCGGCTTCATCTGCCTGGGTGACGGCGACTTCGAGTCGAGCGCGGCGCAGGCAGAGGCGCGCGGTGATCGCGAGGTCCCCCACCAGCACCAGCATGATGAGCAGGAGGACCAGAACCACGAACAGCGCGATGCCGGCTTCAGGACCGTCTCGGGCGTGGCCACCGGTCACGACGTTTACAGGTCGCCGGTGCACAATCGCGCGCCTCGGTGCAAGGCTACCGCCGCGTGACGTGGTGCCGCTCACGGGCCCGCTCCCGTAGGCGCCTTGGGTCAGGGAACCGGGACGCCTACTCCTTGGTCGCCCTAGATTCTCCGAGTCGTCCAGCGATCGGCAGGATGAGGTTCTGAGCCTCGCGTCTCAGAACCCGCGAGAAACCACAGCAACGCGCGGACCAAGCCGTGGAACGCCAGGTGTGGACAGACCCTCCCCGGTCCACGAGGGAGTTCGATGCGGCGGCCGGGCCGGCTACACGGTTTCCCGAGGTTTCGGGCAGCGAAGGCGACGCGCGGCGACAAGAACTGATGCCATGGAAGAAAACGCCCCTCCGCGCTCATCTCCGGGCTCACCTGGCCCAGCTCCCTGCGGCGGCCAGCACGACGCTCACCGGCCGTTCAGCCTTGGGAGGCTTCCGGGCGAGCTCGAGGAGCCGCATCGAACCGCTCTGATGCTCCACTGGGTCTACGGGTTGGAGACGCGCGAGATCGCGAGCGTCCTGGGCTGGCGCCCCTCCCTCGTTCGGCGTCGCGTTGGCTCGGCCCTCGCCCAGTTGCCGCGGGTCAGCCCCCCGCCTCACAGCTTGGCGGCCATGCGGGAACGGGTCCTGGGACGCGCCGTGGAGCTGGGCTTCCGGCCGGCCGGCCGAGCGTCTCAGGGATAGGGCCGGAACCTGGGGAGCGGCGCGCCCCCGCTCGTTTACTTCCGCACCAGCTGAACTTCCACGAGCCGGCTATGGCCCTCGACGACGTTCAGCGACCGTTCAAAGCGCCGATAACCTTCCGCCCAGACCGCGAAGTCGTAGGGGCCCGGCTCCAGGAGCAGCGTGGTTGCTGCCGGGTCCTCCGGGTCCTCCTCGATCCAGCCCGGAGGGTTGGTCCGCACCCACTTCTCGTAGGCGATCACTTGGTCGAACGGATTGAGGATCTCCTGGCTGGGGGTGCCGCTTTCCCCGGCGCGGAGCGCTTCAAGGTGCAGATACAAGACTGCCCCCTTCGCGAGGTCGGGAGGAGGGGGCACGTGCACTCGAACCCGCCCCCCGGCGCGCGCCGCGGACCAGACGCGCTTGGTCTCGGCCCCGGCGACGACCTCGAGCTCCTCGGAGAGGGGAAACCAGAAGTCCCTCCTCGGGTCCCCGGGGAGCACCTCCACCAGGTATCGATCCGGCGGGAACTCCTCAACGTAGAAGCCCTCCGCGTCGAGCGGGGGGTTCGCCACCGTGAACAGCGTGGCGCGGCTCTCCAAGAGCACCGTGACCTGGAACGTGGGCATGGGGACTCCATCCGGGCCGCGGAGCTGAAGGCGCAGCTTCCCCAGGGGAGGGGCTTCCCGAAGCACGAGGTCCAGCGGGGTGTCGTAGGGTCGCTCGGGCACGGTGATCGAGGCGGCTGCAGGGGGGCAGCCCGGCACCATCGCGTGGAGGCGGTAGGTCTCAGCCGGCCGGACGAACAGGTCCAAAGCCCCGGTTGCGGTCACCGGGAGGACATCGTTGAATCGGGGGCCCTTGAAGGCCACGGCCGCGCCCGGAATGGGCTGCCCCTGTTCATCCCGGACTCGGATCCGGAGCCGATGCGGCGCCAGGACGATCGAGAGCCGGCCTCCGGTATCGCAGAGACGCCGAGGAGGAGCGCGGGGGCTGTCCACGTCCATGGCGAGGATGAAGTACTTCCCTGGTCGCAGACCTGAGAAACGAAAGGAGCCCTCTGCATTGGTTCGGGTTTCGCCGTCGGTCAGGCCTTCGCCCGGGTAGTCCGGTTCATCGGCCCGCACGTTCCGGAGCAGCGAGGAGGTCGGACGGGTCGGCGGCCAGCCGCGGGGAGGGATCGCCCGCAAGGTGAGATCGGGGACGGGAAGCCCCTCGGGAGTTCGAACAGTGCCCTCGATCGTGCCGATCCCCCGAAGGACCACATCCAGTGCCTGCGCGGCCTCACCGGCTGGGACTTCGAACGGTCCCACGAACCCGAACCCCTGGTCCGCGGCGGCAGCGACCAAGCGATACCTCCCGGGAGCTGGAACGCAGTGGAGAAACCCGCCCCGATGCGCCTCGACCACGGAAAAGGCCGGACGCCCTTCCTCTGTGAGGAGACGCACCTCGGCGCGGGGCACGGGATGACCTTCGTGGGTGAGCACTCGCCCCCGAAGGCGAATCCCAGGCTTCGGGTGGAGGTCCAGTTGCAGCATCTTCGGAGCGCCTCGGGCCAGGGGCTGCCGCGTGGCCTCGAAGCGCCTGCAGTAGCCGGACGCCGTGGCCGCCGCCCGTACCCGGCCGGCGGCCCGTTGGATCGGGGAAAGCTCGGCCAGACGGGGTAGGTCGGCGGCGTATCTTTCCATCAGGACCAGAAACGGTCCGAGCCAGCTCATCGTCCAGGCCGTCTCGGGACAGAATGACCTGGACCTCGGCTCCTGCAATTGGGCGACCCGCCGGGTCGAGCACCCGCCCCTCGATGCGCCAGCCTAGTCTGGCTGCGACTGCGCCCGGCGTGCCCGTCGGCGTGGGAGTCGAGGCTGGTTTCTCAGCCGATGTCGCCGGGACTGGCTCAGGGGCCGGTGAAGGCGGCGGGGTAGCCGAATCCTGACGGGCCACAGGCGTTGCACCGCTTGGTCGGTCAGGTGCCGTCGGGCTGGTCCGCCTGGATGAGAGGACGCCGCGGACCGAGAGGAGGACTACGAGGACGAGTGCCGCCCCACTTCCGAGCTTCGCCCAGGCAGCCCAGCCAAAGGCCCCCTCCACTTCAGCCGTCGGCGCCCGGGGCGGATAGGACTCAGCAGCCCGTGTGAGCACGGCATGGCGCACGTTCCCAAGGCCGCGCGGCCAGCGAATCCCGAAGACGGCCGGCACGCGCACCAGCTCGCGCCGCAGGCGTTGCAGGGTCCGGGACAGAATCGATCGAACGGTTCCCGGCGGCTTCCCGGTCGCTTCGGCGATCTCCGAAGGCTCCAGGCCATACCGCCAACGTAGGACGGCTACGTTGCGGAAGGGCTCCGGGAGTCGGTCCAGCAGCTCGCTCACCTGCGCTTCTTCTTCGGACTGCTCGCCCGTTGTCGCCGGATCTGGTGCTGCCTGCGGCTGAGCCAAGCGCCGGGGATTCGGTGCTCGGTTCAGCCAGCGTCGCGTCTCCCGAACCTTGAGTGTGAGAATCCCCAGCAACCAGGGGAGCACCGGGCGCGCTGGGTCGTGACGCGCGACGCTCTCGATGGCGGTCAGGAACGTGGACTGGACGGCGTCCCCTCTGTGCCAACATGAGGGAGACATCCGCCTCGCCGGAGATTAGAGTGCAAGAGGGCGAGGAAGAACGGGACGAACGTGGGAGATACAGAGATCAAGACGACAGAGGCCCATGGGACAGGCGACAACGGCGCTGCAGAGGA
>Ga0187892_10012470_pt1 | contig 10086 bp, 5 predicted proteins | sample MA1701073metaG_FD_139345 | JGI IMG/M metagenome (GOLD analysis project Ga0187892, IMG submission 139345) | Bio-ooze microbial communities from a basaltic lava cave in the Kipuka Kanohina Cave System on the Island of Hawaii, USA - MA170107-3 metaG ...
AATACGCCGAGGCGGCCGCGAAGCTCGCGGAGGCCGCGAGCTCGCAGCCGGACAACCCGGACGTCTGGAAGTACCTGGCGTGGTCGCAGGAGTGGCTCAAGCAGCCCGACCGTGCGGCGACGACCTGGCTCGAGATGATCCGGCGTCACCCCAGGTCGCAGGAGCCCTACGACGGCCTCTGGCGTCTCTTCGGTCAGTCGGGCCAGCTGGACGAGGGGATCCGGGTCTTCCGCAAGGCCGTCGAGACCGACCCCAAGAACCGGAAGGCGCACTGGTTCGTGGCCTACCTCCTGAGCCAGCAGAAGGACGCCGCGGGCGCGCAGAAGGAGCTCGAGGCGCTGCTGGCGCAGGACCCGGCCTACCCGTATGCGCTCAAGCTCCGGGGCGAGCTGAAGGCCGCGGCCGGGGACCTCGAGGGGGCGATCGAGGACACCAAGACCGCCCTCGCGAAGGAGACCGAACTGGCCAAGGCCGAGAACCGCGACGAGGACGCCGCGATCCTGCAGCAGCTCGACCTGTACCTCTTCCGCCTGGGCGAGGAGAAGCGCGAGTACGAGAAGACCATCCCGGCGTACACCGAGGCGCTCAGGGACCGGAAGGCGCCGGGGAACGTGCTCGCGAACTTCGCGCTCACGCTGCGCAACGCGGGCAAGTACGAGGAGTCCGAGAAGCAGTACCTGGCGGCCATCGCGGCGACGCCCGACGAGGCCGAGGTCTACAACGACCTGGGGCTGCTCTACGAGGCCCAGGGGAAGCTGGTGGACGCGGAGGTGCAGTACCGGAAGGCCATCGAGGTGGGGGGGAGCGTCGAGTCGATCGAGAACCTGGGCAAGCTCTTCTTCCGGCTCGGCTCATACCGGAACGCGCTCCGGCAGTTCGGGCGCCTTCTGGACCGCGAGCCGGGCCGACCCGGGGCGATGTTCTACTACCACCTGTCGCGGCGGGCGCTGGAGCGCGCGAGCGCGTCCGGAGCCGGGCACGCCGGCCACGGGCATTAGAGGGTTGCACGGGAACCCCGGCCGGCGACGCGTGGCGGGCGGGGGGGCCGGCGGTACAATCCCGTCGGCGCTGTACCGGGTGATTCCCTTCTGGGAGGAACGATGAAGCACTTGGCATCCCTGGCGCTCCTGGGCCTCCTGCTCGCGCCGCGCGCGGAGAACACGCTCCCGCCCCGGGGGACCATCGAGGAGAAGGAACAGAAGACGCTCCGGACCCATCTCACGAAGTTCATGGAAGCCCGGGAGAAGGGCGCCGAGAAGGAGATGGCGAAGCAGCGAGAGGAGATCGGGGGCCTCCTGAAGAAGCTCGCGGCCGACAAGAACGTGGGCGACGCGCTTCGCTGCGTGGACGACTGGTCGGACGTGCTCCGGGGGCTGCCGACCTTCAAGCGCGCCAACTTCAACCTCCCCCGGGAGCAGACCGTCGAGATCCGCACGCAGGACGGCACCGAGCTCAGGATCAAGTACGTGGTCGCGATCCCGAAGGCCTATGACCCCGCCCGCGCCTGGCCGCTGCTCATCTGCCTCCCGCCCAAGGACACGAAGGACGTCAAGAAGTTCCTGACCGAGCAATGGGGCAAGACGTCCGTGGTGGAGTCGATGATCGTGGTCATGCTCGACCCGAAGCAGGAGGAGAAGGTCAAGAAGGCCATGAAGCCGGTCCCGGTCAAGAACTGGGGCGTGGCCACGCTCTACGCGTTCTTCATGCCCTTCAAGGAAGTGCGGTCCGAGTTCAACGTGGACGAGAACCGCGTGTACCTGGACGGCTTCGGCGAAGCTGGGGAGGGAGCCTTCGAGCTGGGGTCCCTCTACGCGGACCTCTTTGCCGGCGTGATCGTGCGCTCGGCGCTGCCGACGCCGCGCACGATGATCCCCAACTTCAGGAACCTGCCGGTCCTGATGCTGGTCGGGGAGAAGGACGGGGTCGCGGAGCCCAAGGTGCGCGATGCGGAGAAGACGCTCAAGGAGGCCCAGGCGGACGTCACCGTGAAGATCGCGCCCGGGAAGTGGACCGAGCTGACGCTGACGGAGGCGCCCGCTTTGATCCAGTGGATGGAGATCAAGAAGCGGAACCCCTATCCCGACGAGATCGTCTGGGAGACCTGGGACCGGGCCTATGACCGCTGCTACTGGCTGAGCATCGTGGAAATGGAGAGCTCGCTCGACCCCGCGAAGCCCCTCAGCAAGAAGGTGCGGGTCAAGGCGCGGGTGGTGCGCGCCCCCTCCGGGGACCAGCTCGACTCGATCCAGATCGAGGCGGTGGACGTGAACAAGGTCCGGCTGTCGTTCAACGACCGCTTCGTGAACCTGGACAAGGCCTTCAACGTCCTGGCCAACGGAGAGACGGTCTTCAGCGGGAAGAAGGAGCGCTCGCTCGAGCACCTGCTCGACGCGCACGCCCGGAGCGGGCGGGACCCGTCCTGGGTCTACGTGAACTCGGTCGAGGTGACGATCCCCGCGAAGAAGAAGTGAACGCGCCGGCGGAGGGGGAGGAGGGGCGGGGGGGGGCCGCCTTCTACCTGCTGGCGCTGGGCTTCCTCTCCGGGTTCGCGGTGATGGCGCTCGAGATCACCGCGGTGCGGCTGCTCGCCCCCTTCTTCGGGGCGACGGTCCACGTCTGGACCAACATCATCGGGGTGATCCTGCTCGCGCTCTCGGCGGGCTACCTCCTGGGCGGGAAGCTCGCGGACCTGAGGCCCGAGCCCCGGCTCCTCTGCCGGCTGATGGTCTCGGGGGCGGTGCTGGGCGGGGTCGTCCCCTTCGCCGGACCTCCGCTCTGCCGCTGGCTCCTCCCCGAGGACCTCGAGCTGGGCAGCGCCTTCGGCGCCTTCTGGGGCGGCTCCCTGGTCGTGGCCACGATCCTCTTCCTGCCGCCCTCGTTCCTGCTCGCCATGACCGGGCCGCTCCTGATCCGCTGCCTCTCCCGGACGCGCGGGGTGGGTGTCTCGGCGGGAGTGGTCTACGGCGTCTCCACGCTCGGGAGCCTCCTCGGCACCTTCCTCCCGACGCTTCTGCTCGTGCCGCGGCTCGGCACGCGGCGCGCCATCCTCCTGGCCGTGGTCCCGCTAGCAGCGGCGGCGCTCCCCGGAGCGCTCCGGCGGGCGCGGCTCCCGGCCGCGGGGGGCGCGCTCCTCTTCGGCGCGGCGCTCTTGGCATGGGCCGGGGGCCTCCGGATCCGGGGCGGGGCGGGAGACCTGGCCGAGAGGGAGTCGGCGTACCAGTACGTGCGGGTCCGCGAGGACGGAGCGGCCCGGTTCCTCGTGCTGAACGAGGGAGTGGATTCGTTCCACTCGGTCTGGATCCGCGGCCAGGTGCTGACCGAGGGGCGTTACTACGACTACTTCAACGTCTTGCCGCTGCTCGGCCAGGCCGGGCCGGGACGGGCGCTGGTGCTCGGGCTCGCGGGAGGGACGGTGGCGCGACAACTGCTCCACTTCTTCCCCGGGCGCGTGACCGGGATCGACGGCGTGGAGATCGATCCCGCGGTCCTCGAGCTCGGCGTGCGCTTCTTCGAGCTCGATCCCGCGCGCGTGCGCATCCTGACCCGCGACGCCCGGGCCATCCTCCGCGCTCTCCCGGCGGGGGGCTACCCGCTGATCGTGGCCGACGTCTACGCGAGCCAGGTCTATATCCCTCCCCACCTCGCGAGCCGGGAGTTCTTCGAGGAGGCGGGTCGCACGCTCCGGCCCGGGGGCGTGTTCGGGATCAACCTGGGCGGGTTCACTCCGGCGTCGGCGGTCGTGCGGGCCGTGACCAACACGCTGGCCGCCGCGTTCGGAGGCGAGGCCTTCCTGACCGAGCTGCCGGGGACGCGGAACTGGCTCGCCTTCGCCTTCCGCGCGCCTGCGCCGGCGTGGCCCCCCGCGCGCCCCGAGGGGATGCCTCCGGAGCTGGCTCCCCTCTGGGAGACGGTGGTGTCGCCTCAGACGATGCGCTGGCGGGTCGCGGGCGACGAGCCGGTCTTCACCGACGACCACGCTCCGGTGGAGGCCCTGACCGACCTGGAGTGGCGGGCGCTCTACCGGACGCTCCGGCGCGAGGCCCGGGTCCGTGCCGGCGGCTAGCCTGACCCTGAGCCTGGTCCTGGCCTTCGTCGGGCCGGGCCGGCCGGACGACCTCGGGGGCCTGCTCGCGCGAGGGCGCGAACACCTCGCTCGGGGGGAGACCGGGGCGGCGCTGGCCGAGCTCCGGCGGGAGGAGGGGCGCTTCGGGTCCGACGCGCGGTTCCTCGCCTTCCTGGGTTTCCTGTTGGAGCGGACGGGGCGCCTGGACGAGGCCCTCGAGCGCTACGCGGCGGCGTACGAGCGCGACCCGGCGGACCCCTACCCGGTGCAGCAGCGGGGCGCGCTCCTCACGCGGCTCCGCCGCTACGGCGAGGCGGAGGCGATCTATCGGGAACGGCTGGTGCGGCGGCCGGACGACCCGATGGCCCGGGACGCGCTCCGGTACGTGACCGAGGAGCGGGGCCGCCTGAGGGGCCTCGTGGAGGTCGAGCGCCGGCTGCGGCGGCTCACCGCCTCGGCGGCCGTGGTGCTGCTGATGCTCGTTGGCGGAACCGTCTTCCTCTCGCGCCGGGTGCGGCCGCCCGGTGGGGTCAGGACCCCGCGCGGGTCCTGACCCCTTTGCGGTCGGAGCGATCACAACACGTCGAGGACCTCCTGCAGGGTCTCGACCATCGCGCGGTAGTTCAGGTCGCGGGAGATCTGGGAGAGCACCGGGAGCGGCTGCTCCTCGCCGATGGTCCCGAGGGCCACGAGGGCGAAGCCCCGGGAGAGGGCGGGGAGGCTGGCGTTCCGGGCGATCCCGACCAGGGGCAGGACCGCGGTGCGGTCGCCGATGAAGCCGAGCGCCTGGCTGATCGACCCCATCGTGAGCGTGGAAGGCATCCGCCCGTCCGGCGGGTTCAGGACGGCCACCAGCTCCGGGATCACGTCGCGCATGCCCATGAGCCCGAGCCCGATGGCGGCCTCACGCTGGAGGTCCGGCTTCGAGGAGGAGCCGCGGAGGATCTCGACGATCGTGCCCTTCGCCTCCCGGGCCCGCATGAGACCGAGCCCCACGCAGGCGTAGCCCTGGAAGAGCGGGTCCCCGCTCGAGACCAGCGCCTGCTGGAGGGCCTCCCGGGACTTGTCGCTCCCGCCCATCAGACCCATCGCGATCGAGAGAGCGCCCCGGATCGACGGGTTCTTCTCGTCGCGGAAGACACCGAGGATGCGGGCCAGCGTGGCGTCGTTGGCGTCCTTCGCCCGGGGATCGCCGCGGACCAGGAGTCCGAGCGCCAGGGCCGAGTAGGCGCGCGCCTGGCCCGTCTGCCCGAGGCTCTTCTCGAGCTCCCGTCGGAAGGCCTCGCCGCCGATCTGACCCATCGCGATGCCGGCCCAGTAGCGGGCCGTCAGCTCGGGGTCGTCTTCGAAGATCTTCGGCAGGAGCCGCGCGATCGGATCGTCGCTCCGGGCCACGAGACCGATGGCCAGGACGCCCGACCACCGGAGCGTGCTCTCACGGTCTCTCAGCGCCTGGCCGAGGACCAGGACGACCTCCTTGGGGGCGTCGCCGCGCCGGTCCTGGAAGATGCGGCCGAGCGAGTTGATGGCGTGGGCCCGGACGGCCGCGTCGCGCCGGAGGTCGCGGAACACGGCGATGAGCGCGGAGACGATCTTCGGGTCCTGGTTCCGCATCAGCCCCAGGCCGACCGCGGAGCAGACCGGGACGTCCTGGAGCCTCTCGTCGAGGTTGACGCCCGTGATCAGGGCGTCCACGGACCGCTCGTCGCCGATGAGCCCGAGCGAGAGAGCGGCCATCGCGCGGAGCCGGGTCTCCGGCTGCTTGCCGCCCCGGAGACGCCGGGCTTCCACGGAGTCGTCGAGGAAATGGATGAGCGTCCGGGTCGCCTCCCGGTCCCCGAGGATGCCTAGCGCGAGCATCGAGGCCTCACGGACGCTCCGGGCCTCGTCCTTCAGTCCCTCGATGATCGTCGGGAGGTCGGGCCGGGCGCCGACCTTGCCGAGCGCGACCATCGCGCTGTCCCGGACGTCGGGCTGCGCGTCCTTCAGCGCTTCCCGGAGGACGGGGAGGATGTGCTCCTCGATGACCTTCGCCGTCGGACGCGCCGTACCGACGTCGCGGTCGAAACCGCCCGGGAAGGAGCTGGAGCCCGTCACCGGACCGCCGAACAGGTTGTTCTTGAGGTTGAGCAGGGCGTCCTTGTTGTACTGCCACCAGAACTCCCACTGCTCGAAGCCGGGACCGCTCGCGCTCCGGTTCTTCCGGACGCCGGTGGTGGGTCCAGTGCCGCCGTTCGTGCGGGGCGTGGCCGCGGGGGCCGGCGTCGTCGGGCCAGGGATCGGGGCCGGACCCGGAGTCGGGCCGGGCGCCGGGGCGGGGCCCGGAGTCGGTCCGGGGCTCGGGACCGGCGAGGGCGTGGGATCGCTGGGCGAGCGCCCCGTCGGAGGCACGGTCCCGCTCGGCCCGCGATACCCTCCTCCATGCGCCCAGAGAATCTGGGCGGCCGGGCCGGCGGCCAACGCGAGGGCCGCCAGGAGCGCCCCCAGGGTGCATAGCCTTCTCATCTGCTCCTCCTCTGCTCGGTAGGGGATCCGGAGGGAGGACAGGCCAAGAGCAAAGGACAGAGGAGCAATGTGCGTACCGATAGGCCGATTGCTTCATGACCGCCGCAAGTCGGTCTGTGAAACGAGGCGGGGGCGGGGGGCTGCGTGGAACGTGGCGGGCGGGCCGCTACCGGAGAGTAACCGGGTGCGCGGACCGGACACGTGGTGCAGACAAGGAAACCGCCCCTCTCCACATCGAGGAGAGGGGCGGTGCTTCGAACCAGAGAACCGGAAGACTCCCTCCCTCTCCGCTTCACGGAGAGGGAGGGTGCTTGAACTACAGGATGTCGAGGACCTCCTGCAGGGTCTCGACCATGGCGCGATAGTTCAGGTCACGCGCCACGTTGGAGAGCACGGGGAGCGGCTGCTCCTCGCCGATGGTCCCGAGCGCCACGATGGCGAAGCCCCGGGAAAGGGCGGGGAGGCTCTCGTTCTTGACGATCTCGACCAGCGGAGGGATCGCCGTGCGGTCACCAATGAAGCCGAGCGCCTGGCTGATCGAGCCCATGGTGAGCGTGGAAGGCGTCCGCCCGTCCGCCGGGTTCAGGATGGCCACCAGCTCCTTGATCACGTCGCGCATGCCCATGAGCCCGAGCCCGATGGCGGCCTCGCGCTGCAGGTCCGGCTTGGAGGAGGCGCCGCGGAGGACCTCGACGATCGTGTCCTTCGCGTCCCGCGCCCGCATGAGACCGAGCCCCACGCAGGCGTAGCCCTGGAAGAGCGGGTTCCCGCTCGAGACCAGAGCCTGCTTCAGCGCCTCCTTGGACTTGTCGTTCCCGCCCATCAGCCCCATCGAGATCGACAGAGCGCCCTGAATGGAGGGGTCCTTCTCGTCCTTGAAGGCGTCGAGCGTCTTGGAGGGAGAAGCGTCGTTGGCGTCCCTCTCCTTGGGCTCGGCACGGGCCTGGAGGCCGAGAGCCAGAGCCGAGTACGCGCGCACCTGGCTCGTCTGCCCGAGGCCCCTCTCGAGCTCCTTCCGGAACGCCTCGCCGCCGATCTGACCCATCGAGATGGAGGCCCAGTAGCGGGTCGTCAGGTCGCTGTCGTCCTCGGCCACCTTCGGCAGAAGCCGCGCGATCGGGTCATCCGATTTCGCGATGAGGCCGATCGTCAGGACGGCGGAGCGGCGGAGCACCTCCACCTTGTCCTTCAGGGCCTTCTCGACGGCCTCGACGACCTCTTTGGGAGCCTCGCCGCGCTTGTCCTGGAAGATGCGGCCGAGCGAGTTGACGGCGTGGGCCCGGATCACCTGGTCCTGCTTGGAGTCCCTGGAGACCGAGATGAGCGTCGAGACGATCTTCGGGTCCTTGTTCCGCATCAGCCCGAGGCCGACCGCGGAGCAGACCGGGATGTCCTGGACCTTCTCGTTCAGGTTGACGCCCGCGATCAGGGCGTCCACGGCCCGTTCGTCGCCGATGAGCCCGAGCGAGATGGCGGCCATGGCGCGGAGCCGGGTCTCCAGCTCCTTGCCGCCGCGGAGCTTCCGGGCCTCCTGGTCGTCCTTGAGGATGTGGATGAGCGTCTCGGTCGCTTCCTTGTCCCCCAGGATCCCGAGCGCGAGCACCGACGCCTCGCGGACGCTCCGGGCATCGTCCTTGAGGTTGTCCACGAGGACCGGGATGTCCGGCCGCGAGCCGACCTTGCCGAGCGCGATCACGGCGCTGTCGCGGACGTCGGGCTGCTTGTCCTTCAGGGCGGCCTTCAGGATCGGGAGGATCTCCTCTTCGATGACCTTCGAGGTCGGACGCGCCGTGTTGGCGGCGTCCGTGGTGCCCTTGTCACCGAGGAAGAAGCCGGAGGAGCCGGACACGATGCCGCTGTAGAGGTTGCTCTTCAGGTTCAGCAGCGCGTCCTTGTTGTACTGCCACCAGAACTCCCACTGCTCGAAGCCGGGACCGCTCTTGCCGCCGCTCCTGCGGGCTCCCGTGGTTCCACCGGCGCCGCCGCTTGCGCGAGGCGTCGCGGCCGGTGCGGGAGTCGTCGCGCCGGGTACGGGCGCCGGACCAGGGGTCGGGCCGGGTGCCGGAGCCGGGCCGGGCGTGGGCCCGGGGTTCGGAGCCGGAGCCGGGGTGGGATCGCTCGGTTGCCGTCCTGACGGCGGGACGCCGCCCGAGGGGCCGCGGTAAACGCCGCCGTGGCCATAGGCGACCGAGAGGAAGGACTCCGTCGCCAGCGACAGCGCCAGCACGGATGCCAGGGTCACGAGTCTTTTCATGATTCCCTCCGCGAATCAAAGTTGCCGATTACGGCAATGGGTTCTGAATCTCACAGTCCGTATGGGCTGTTGGAGCAAAGGTCGTTCCCTGAGGGGAGGCTCCTGAGCGCATCGGGTGGCCGAGCCACAGAATTAGTTTGCACAGTACTTTATGCGATAACCGCATGAGAAACCCCGTCGTCTCCGCCGGCCGCAGATGCTACCTGTCGGTAACGTGTTTCGTGGATGTTACGGCTCGAGACGGTGCGCGGGCCACGAGCATTAGAACATGGGACCGGAAGGCCGAGAATACTGTGGTCCTGGATCCGGTTGCGGGGAGACCATGGCCGAGGGGTTGACAGCATGGGGCATGGAGGTCGGAGAGGGAGGGGGCGCGCGCATGGTCTGCCTTCCGGTCTGGCCTGGTTTGCCGCCGCCCTCCTCACGGCTGCCGCCTTCCTGGGACTTCATCGGGAGCCCCTCCACACCACGAGGGCGGCGAGCGAGACCATCCGCAAGCTCGCTGCCTCGATGGGAACCCCTGGGGCCTTGATCGATCGCCAGCGGATCCGGGAGGACCTCGCGCGTCTGGGGCTCTGCCGTCTGACGGTCGTCGACGCAGAGGGGCAGACGAGACTCGAGGTCGTCGCCTCCGAAGGGCCGGCGCCGAACCCGGCCATCCTGGAGCGGATGCCGCTGGGCGCGCTCGGGGTGGTGGTCGAGCACGAGGCGGCTCCCCGACCGAGCTGGCACCGGACGCTTCTCTCCTTCGGTCTCCTCGTCCTTTCCGCGGCCTTCGCGGCCCTCGGGCTCCTGGCCACCCGCAAGGGAGTGGCGCCTCCGGTGGGAGCGTCGGCGGCCGAGCAGGAGCTGTTCGCCGTCTTCGACCGTTGGCCGGACGGCGTCCTCGTGCTCGCCGAGGACCAGACCATCCAATTCCTCAATCGTACGGCGGCCGAGCTGCTCGCGGCTCCCCCGGGGGTGATCGGGCAGGAGGTCGGTCGGGTGTTCCCCCTCCTGGGACGCATCCCGGAGGAGGGAGGGACGGAGGATGGAGTCGTGCTCTGCGAGAGCGCCGACCGCGTGCTCCTGGGCCGGAGCCTGCGCTGGTGCTCCGGGATCACGCTGATCACGCTGCACGAGGAGCGCCTGACCGCCGGGCTCCGGCGGGAGCTGCTGGAGATCGGAGCGGAGGCCGCGGTGGGCGAGGTGGTGAAGGAGGGCTCGTCCCAGGTGGACCAGCTCCTGAGCGAGGCCCTGGCGGAGCTGGATCCGGTCTCGGGGC
>Ga0187892_10012472_pt1 | contig 10085 bp, 7 predicted proteins | sample MA1701073metaG_FD_139345 | JGI IMG/M metagenome (GOLD analysis project Ga0187892, IMG submission 139345) | Bio-ooze microbial communities from a basaltic lava cave in the Kipuka Kanohina Cave System on the Island of Hawaii, USA - MA170107-3 metaG ...
CGACAGCTGCGCCCACTTCGTCGGCTCGTAACCGCCGACTTCGAACACGACCTTCTGCTGGCCGTAGCCCTTGCGGTCCACCTGGAACGTCACGCGCTTCGCGGCGTCGAGCTTCGCGAGGAAGGCCTTGTCGCCTTCAATGAACACGGCCGGCTCGCCGCCCTCGGGAATGCTCGCTTCGAGCTTCACCGGGGCTTCGTCATCGAACTGCGCCGCGAGCGTGCAGGGCTTGCCGCACGAAAACCCGTTCTGACCGCCGTGCAGGTAGACGCTCTGCCCCCACGCCGCATGCCGTCGCAGGATCAGCCGCACCTGCGCGTCGCCCGACGGCTCGAGCGAGTACATCGACGCGGTGTGCTGCTCACTGCCCGACTGCTCGCCCGACTGGTAGGCCCAGAGCCCGACGAGCCGACGCGCATCGATCCGCGCGTTCGCCTTCGCATCGACATCCGCGAGCGTCAGTTTCACCTTCGCCGCGGCCTGCGACTGCGGATACTTGCGCACGACTTCGTGCCCGATCGATTGCGCGAGCTCGAAGCTCTGCGCCGCGACCAACTGCTCGTACGCAGAAGCGTCCTTCGCCGCGGCGGCTTCGGTGGCGGCCGCGGCCTGCGCCGCGCGCTCGCCTTCGCGGTCGCCGCACGCGGCGAGCGCAGCGCAAACGAGGATCGTCGCAAGAAATCGCATCGGACAGCTCCGGATAGAAGATCGGAAGGCGCAACGTTAGCGCGGCGCGCAGGCGTCAGGCGAGCCGTTCGCCGCGCGCCGATGAAGCGATGAGCTTCGCGAGCCGCGCCGCGCGCGTTTCCTCGCGTTTCGCGCTGATCACCCACCACGTCATCGTGCGGCGCCAGCCCGGCGGCTGCGCCTCGAACCAGCGCCACGCGCGCGCGTGCTTGCGGAAACTCGCGAGCGTCTTCGCATCGAACGCGACCTCCGGCTGCTCGAACGAATAGAGCCCCGCGCGCGCCGCGCTGCGCCGCTCGTACGCCGCGCGCCCCGGCGGCCGGATGCGACCCGCCGCCTCGAGCTCGGCGTAGCGCTTCGTGTTGATGTCGCTCCAGATGCTCTTCGCCTTCCGAGGCGAGAAGCGCAGCGTGTAGGTCGTGTCGTCGACCTTCTTCTTGACGCCGTCGATCCAGCCCCAGCACAGCGCGGCCTCGACCGCCTCGAGGTAGCTCGGACCCGTGCCGCTCGTACCCTTGCGGTGAAAGCCGATCCAGAGCTCGCTCGCACCGGCATGGTGCCGCGCGAACCAGCGTTCGAGCGCCGCGAGGTCCTTGAAATGAACGACGTTCATGCGAACGTGACGCAGCGCCGGGTTTCGGGTTCGAGGCGAGCTAGTCTAGCCGCGATGCTGCGGCGCACCCTCGCCCTCGTCCTCGCGCTGACGCTCGCGCTCGCGGGCGCGCCGACGCACGCCGATAGCGCCACGATCGAATGCCGCGTGCAGTTCCTGCGCGAGCTCGGCTGGCGCGTCGGGGAGCACGACGGCGCGGTCGCGTCGATCGACGCGGGGCTGCCGTGCGAGCGCGTGCACTTGGGCGCCGCGTTGCGCGGCGGCGATCTCGTCGCGTCATTGCCGCACGAGCCCGTCGCGCGCGACGCGGCCGCGACGACGCTGATGGCCCATCCCGCGACGCAGTGCGCGTATCGCCTGCGCTATGCCGCGGCGACGCGCGCCGCGATCGATCGCCTCGTCGGCAACCCGCGCTTCCGCTTCACCGGACTGCAGACGCGGTGGATCAGCTTCGGCCTCGCCGGCGCGCGCGCACAAGGCTGGAAGCCCGTCGCGAGCTTCGGGCGACGCTACGTGCCGCACGGCTCGAACACGCACGCAATCAACGCGTTCTTCCACGGCCAAGTGCGCGGCGAATGCGGGCTAGGACGCCAGGTCGCGCAGCTCGCGACGCTGGCCGAGCTGTTCGGCCCGGACGGCTACGACACCGCGTTCACACCCGAGGAGCTCTCGATCGGTACGTTCGTCGCGCTGGAGAACAGTGCCAGCGTGCTGCGCGGCTCGGGCGCGGGTCGCTTCTTCGCCGACGGCGACGCGAGCGAGAGCGCGGCGATGGGCCGGCACGCGCTGGTCGGCGCGCCGGGCTTCGTCGTGCACGTGCTCGAACGCGAGACGCTCGACGATCCCGCGAGCCAAGCACTCAATTTCGTCGTCTACGACGTCGACGACGCCGCGACCGCGGCGCTGCGCACGCACGGCGGCTTCGCGCGCTACAACCGGCTGAACCGCGAGCTCTGGTCGTTGTCGCGCGACGTCGACCCGCGCGACGCGCGCGGCTTCGAGCGCCTGCTCGGTCGGCGCGAGGTCGTGCTCGCGTCACGCCTGTCCGACACGGAGCGCGCGACGCTCGCGCGCATGAGCGCGATCCTCGACGATCCGTTCTACGCGGGGTTCCTGGTCTACGTGCATCACCACGGCGCGCGGCCGGTCGGCTGGCACCTGGCGCGCCTCCTCGACCGCAACCCGCGCACGCCGTACCGGATCGAGCTTGCGCTCCACAACCGCGACACCGAGATCTTCGAGCGCTACGCGAAGTTCCGCGTCGGCGAATGTCTCGCCGCTGCCCGCGTTTCGCCATGAGGGCCGGGAACCTATCGCGCGTCTTCAGGTCCTAGTCGCGCGGCTTGCGCCGCGAACAAGGATCGGTTCGATGCACACGATGTCCCGAGGTTTCGTCGTACGCGCCGTGCTCGGCGTGCTGTTCTCCGCCGCGGCGTTCGCGACCGCAGTGGCAATGCATCCGTGAGGCGCTACCGCGCGAGCTCGGCGTCGAGTTCGCGCTCGAGCTCGGCGAGCCAGCGCATCGCGGTCTTCGCGGGGCTGGTCGCGGTGCCGACCGGTTGCGCCGTCGCTTCGGGCTTGAGCGGCCGCGCCGCGCGGTCGTAGCGCACCACGCCGCCGCGCCCGACGAGGAACAAACCGGGCGTGCCGCGCACCTTCCACGATTTCGCGGTCTTGCTCCCTTTCATCAGCCAGACGAACGGGAACGGATTCGCGTCGATGTAGGCGCGTGCGTCGGCCTGCGCCTCTTCGAATACGTTGATCGCGACGACCGCGATGCGCTCGCCGCCGCCGCGCGCTGCGACGCGCTTCGCGAGCTCGGGCAGCAACGCCTTGCAGTACGGGCACCAGCTGGCCCAGAACACGACCACGACGGGTTTGTCGGCGGCGATCGCCGCGAGCGCGTGCGCCGTCCCGTCGCGCGCGTTTAGCTCGACGACGGGCGCGGGTTTGCCTTCGAGGCCGGCGGCGCCGGCGGCGGACGCGATCACGAGCAACAGCGTGCACAGCACTGCGCGCATCGTGTCCCCCTGCCTCGTCCGGGCCGTGTCCGAGCGTCGCGCCGAACGCGCGGCGATGCAAGCCTCGGGCTGGGGGTCCGTGCCTGAGTCTGAGGCGCGACGCTTAGCTCGTCTCGGTGTTGCGACGAGTGGTTCGTGGTCGGCGACGGCGGGCGCGGGATCGACGGGGACGTTCAGCCGCGGCGTTGAGGGCGTTTGCTTGCGGCGATGCGTTTGCGCGCTGGAAGCTCCGTCGTTGCGGGTTTGCCGGACTTCGCCTTCGGCTCACTCCGGCCTACGGCTTTTCGTGCGGGTCGGGTCGCGGCCTTGCGCGGCGCCGGCTGGTACTTCCAGTGCAGCGCCTTGCCTGCGGCGAGCTGCTCGATCGTCGTCGCGAGGCGCTTCGCGCGGGTCGCGTCGGCCTTCGCTTCGACGATCCACTCGATGTACTCGCGGCGATGGCTCGGGCTGAACGCGTCGAAGGTCTTGCGGGCTTTTGCGTTGCGCGCGAGCGCGGCGGCGAGCTCGGCGGGCATCGCGGGTGCGGCCTTGCGCGGGTGCTTCAGCGGCCGCGGCGCCTTCGCGCCGGATGCGTTGAGCGCGGCGGCGCGTTGCACCCAGGCGAGGATCTGTTTCGTCGGCGGCAGGTCGGCGAGCGAGGCGATGCGGCCGAACTGGCCCATTGCGTCGCGCGATGCGGGGTCGCCGGTCACGAGCTTGCCCTTCCAGAAGCCGAAGGCGGCGTGCTGCTTGAATGCCGCCATGCCGGCGAGCATGCCGTGGTGGAGGAAGTGCGGCGAGCCCCACTTCATGTCTTCCTCGACATCCGGCAGCGCTTCGTGCACGAGCTCACGCAGTCGCGCGAGGATGGGCTGCGCGAACGGTGCGGCCTTCGCGATGTAGGCGTCGATTCGCGGGTCGTAGGTCGCCATGACGGGTGGCCTCGGGCGGCGAGTCTTCACGCGAGCTTAATTGCACCCGTCCCCTTTTTGTTTTCCTTGGCGGGGGTGCGTGGGTCGGACTAGCATCGCGCTTCGAGCCGTCGGAGCCGGTGCCATGGTCAGCAGTGCCGCGTCGAGCGTCGAGCAGTACCTGCGCGAGTTGCCGGCAGATCGGCGGCGCGAGCTCGAGGTGGTGCGCGAGGTCGTGCGCGAGAACCTGCCGTCCGGCTACATCGAGACGATCGATTTCGGGATGATCTGTTACGCGATCCCGCTCGCGCGTTTCGCCGCGACCTACAACGGCAAGCCGATCTGCTACGCGGGCCTCGCGGCGCAGAAACGCCACAACGCGCTCTATCTGATGTCGGCGTACATGGATACCGCGCAGGAACGTCAGCTTCGCGACGGTGCGACGCGCGAAGGCAAGTCGCTCGACATGGGCAAGTCTTGCCTGCGCTTCGCTCGCGCCGATCAGCTGCCGTTGTCGACGATCGGCAAGCTGATCGCGCAGAACCCGGTGGATCGACTCATCGCGATGCACGACGAGATTCACGGCGGCAAGCGCGCGAGCGCGCGCAAGTCCGTGGCGAAGCGTGCGAGCCCGGCGAAGGCGAAGAAACGTGCGGCGGCGAAGTCCGCGAAGCGCGTCGCGACGAAGCGCGCGGGCGCGAAACCCGCCGCGAAGCGCTCGGTCGCGAAGCGCGCGCCCGCGCGGAAGACCCTGGTGGCGAGCCGATCCGGTGCAGTCGCACGCAGCGCGCGCGCGGCCGCGCTCGCTCGGGCGCGGCGGCGCAGCCGCTGAGGGCTCCTCGACGCGGCGCCGTCACCATGCCGTAACGGCGCGCGGCGTATATCGCTCGACGGCGCGCGCGGGTCCGCATCCGGTCCCCGGCGCGCTGCGTAACACCCACGTATCCGAGGTCGCCCCGCACAGGGGATGGGCGAGCCGATTCGTTTTTTCGTCGACACGAAGAGGACGACCGATGGCTTCGACGATCCGACGCGCGCAACCGCGCACCCTCCTGGCATTGACCCTCGCTACGCTCGGCGCGACCGCGTCGCTGGAAGCCGCGTCGCCAGAACGGCTGTTGTACGTGCTGTACGACGCCAACACGATCGGCACAGCGATCGACGGCGACGTCGCCAACGCGCCGGCGGCGCAGCCGATCATCGGCATCGCGGCGGGCTACACCGTGCGCGCGATCGACGTGCGGCCGCAGAACCAGCGGCTCTACGCGCTCGCGCACGACAGCGTCGCGGGCAACGTGCTCGTCTATCACATCGATTTCGGCAGCGGCGTGCCGCGCGCGACCGCGGTCGGTGCGGCTGCGAGCTTCGTACAGGCCGACGGGACGACGCCGGCACCGATCACGGGCACGGCGTTCGGTATCGATTTCAATCCGAGTGTTGACCGCATTCGTGTTGTTACGGATGCGGGACAGAACTTCAGGCTCAATCCGAACACGGGCGGAGCTGTCGACGGCAACGGCACCGCGACTGGCACGCAGATGGACGGCGCCATCAACGGCGGAGCCACGACCGCCGACGATACGGCGTACACCAACAACATCGTTGCGACTGTCGCGATGCCGCCCACGACGCAGTACACGCTCGATGCGGCAAGCAACGCGCTCTACATCCAGAACCCGCCGAACAACGGCACGCTGACGGCAGCCCTGCCGATCACCGTCGGCGGCAATCCGTTCGACTTCACCAGCGCGAGTGGGCTCGACATCCCGCCGGGTATCGATGTCGCGGCCAGCGCAAGCCCTGCGACCGGCTCGGCATACGCCGTACTCGCCAGTACCTCTAGTGGTGCGAACCTCTATCGCATCAATCTCGCTACCGGTGCGGCGACGCAGCTCGGCACGTTCGCAAGCGCCGCGCGCGACATCGCGATCGCAACGCTGGTGCCTTCGGGCATCGCGCTGTCGGAGGACGGTACGACGCTCTACCGATTCGCGCTCGACCGTCCTCAGAACGCATTCTCGATCACTGTGACCGGCCTCAACGGTGGTGAGAGGCTCGTCGGCATCGACCTGCGTCCCGCTACCGGCCAGTATTTCGGCATCGGCATCGATGACGTCGCGAATACCGGCACGGTGTATCGCATCGATCCGCAACCCGGCACCGCGAGCGTCGCTACCGTGATCGGGACGGCGGGCTCGCTCGCGTTCGTCGATGCGGGCGGCGCACCGGTCGATCTGCCGGCCGGCTCGTACGGTATCGACTTCAACCCGACCGTCGACCGTATCCGCGTCGTCGCCGAAGGCGGTCGCAACTTCCGCGCACGTCCCGACACAGGCGCCCCTGTCGACGGCAACAACGTCGACGCCGGCACGCAGACAGATAGTGATATCAACGGCTCGGGTGTTGTCGGGCTCAATGCGACTGCCTATGCGTCGAGCTTCGCTGGCGCGACGTTCACGACGCAGTTCGGCCTCGACGCGACCACCAACCAACTCGCGATTCAGAACTCGCCCGACAGCGGCATGCAGACGTTTCCTCGCGCGATCACGCTCGGCGGCGCGCCGGTCGACTTCGATACAATCGTCGGCTTCGACATCCCGCCCGGCGTCACCGTGCCTGCCCCGAACGCCCGGATATCCGGCGACGGCTACGCGGCCCTCACGGTGAACAGTGTGACCAGCCTGTACCGCATTGCGCTCGGTACTGGGCGTGCGACGCTACTCGGACCGATCGGCTCCGGCCTGACCCAGACCGACGGCCTGGTCGTCTCGCAGTCGACGCCGGGACCGGAGCGCGGCTTCGTCGTGCTGACCGACACGGGCGAGCTCCAACTCGCGGTCGAATCGCAGTTCGGCATCGCTACGACGGCTCTCCCAGTGCAGGGTGTTGCCGCGGGCGAGCAGCTCGTCGCGATCGACGTGCGACCGCAGACGAATCGGCTCTACGGATTGGGCTTCAACGGCGTGGCGGGTACCGTCTCGCTGTATCACATCGATGTCAACGGCACCGTCGCGCTCGCGACGTCGCCGGGGCCGGCTGGTTCGCACACGGCGTCCGACGGCGTTACTCCGGTGCTCGTCGCGGGCCCGCAGTTCGGCATGGACTTCAATCCGACGGTCGACCGCGTGCGCGTCGTCACGAGCGCGGGACAGAACTTCCGCATTAACCCGAACACCGGCGCACTGGTCGATGGCGACACCAGCGTTTCCGCCACGGGCACTCAGATGGATGGCGCGTTGAACGATGGCGCAACTGTTGCCGATGACACGGCATACACGAACAATATCGTGAACACGGACGTCACGACGCAGTACACGCTCGACTCCGGGTCGAACGCGCTCTACGTGCAGAGTCCGCCCAACGGCGGCAATCTGACGTTGCGGCGCACGATCGTCGACGCCGCAACTGGCGGGGTCATCGACTTCGGCGTGGAGACGGGTCTCGACATCCCGCCGCGCGTGAATGCCGCAATATCGAACAACCCTGCGGATGGCCACGCCTATGCCGCTCTCCGCGTCGGCGGCGCGTCGCATTTGTACCGCATCACGCTGAGCTCCGATCTTGCTGCGACAACGGCCCCAGCGACGCGGATTGGTACGTTCCAGGCTGGGACGGTGCGGGATCTCGCGATCACGACGCTCGTCCCTTCTGCTTTCACGCTCAACGCTGCGGGCAACTCGATCGACTACTTCGAGCTCGCTCGGCCGGATGCAACCCTCAGTACGTCGGTGACCGGAGTTTCGGTCGGCGAGCGCCTGGTCGGTGTAGACGTGCGGCCTGTCAACGGTCAGGTGTACGCGCTGGGCATCGATGATTCGGCGAATACCGGCACCCTCTACCGGCTGAGCTTCGTACGTCCGACCGCGCCCATGCCTCCACCGCCACCGACAACGGCGGCGACAGCCGTCGGCGCACCCGGCAGCATCACCTTCGCCGGCGTCGACTTCGGCACGGGATCATGGGGCTTCGACTTCAACCCGACCGTCGATCGCATCCGCGTCGTCAGCGACACGGGGCTCAACTTCCGCATCCATCCCGACACAGGCGCGCCGGTATCCGCGACACCCGACGGCGCAATCAACGGCGCGGCCGTGGGCGTCTCGGCCACCGCGTACACGAACCCGTATCCGTTCGCGACGCCGGGTTCGACGTTCACGACGCAGTACACGCTCGATCCCGCGGGCAACCAGCTGCTGATCCAGAACCAGCCGAACGACGGCACGCAGACTGTGCCGGTGCCCGTGACGCAGAACGCGGCACCGCTCGATTTCGCCGCAACCGCAGGCTTCGACATCCCGGCCGGTGTCGGCAACACGACCGCGAACGCCGTCGCGATCGGGTCCGGCTACGCCGCGCTGACCGCCGGCGGCGCGACGCAGATCTTCTCGCTCGATCTCGCGACCGGCGCCGCGACCTCGGTCGGTTTGCTCGGCAACGGCCTCACCGCGGCCGAAGGCCTGAGCGTCGGCACCGCACCCGCCGACGTCGCGCTCTCGATCGCCGGCGCCGGCGGCACCGAGGGCACGAACCTCGTCGTGACTGTCTCGCGCACGGGCGGCTCGCCGCTGGTCGTGAACTACGCGACCGAGTCGCGCACCGCGATCGCTGGCGTCGACTACACGCCGCGCTCCGACACGCTGCGTTTCGCGGCGAACGAGTTCACGAAGACGATCACGATCCCGATCACGAGCGATGCGCTCGACGAGCCGGCCGAGACGTTTGCGCTCGTGTTGACCGGCCCGTTCACGAGCGGTGGGACGGTCGTGCTGTCGATCCTTCCGGACGCGCTGTTCAACGACGGGTTCGAGTGACCGCTAGCCCTTCGACGAAGCTCGCCGACCATTGATTGTGACTTGCGTCGAGCGCCCGCAAACGCGGGCGCTCGACGCACTTGTTGACCAGGTCGGAGGGTACCGCAGCGCGAAGCTTGTCGGGCGCGCGGGGCTCCCAGCGAAACTCATCGATCTGAGGAGCAGCTTGGACCCGTCATGGTTTCTCGCTGTCATGCGGAGGGCGAACATGCTGCTTCATTCCCTGGCAACAGTATCCATAAGTCGCAAAGCTCGCCCTCGCATCATGCAATGACACCTCGTTAGCACCTCCGGCATAGTCCGGATCCTTGGCTTGGCTGGGATCGTCTTCCCACCCACAAACGGGGCAAATTTCGTACGTTCCGAAGCGCTCCTGTGAGCGGGTCAGGCAATCACAACAGGGACATGCGTACAGGCGCGTCATGGGGTTGTCTGCCTTTGCCAATAGGCAGCGCCGTCGCCCGGCCGAAACATGGTTCTCACCGCCCCGTCCGGGTTCGTGACTAGGAATATGTTGCTTTCCGAGTGATACATGAGGGTGTCACCACCCCGCATATAGGTCGCCGTACCCGGTGGTGGGTTTCGAGCAAACCCGTTTGCATACTCAACGTACTCTCTTGCGTTCCTAAACTCCGGGAATTCATGGCGGTGCTTGAGCCAGTGCTTGTACGCATTCTTGACTGCTGACCCTCCTTTGGTCGCAGTCCAAATACCAGCTCGAGTGGTGAACTTCCCTAGCTTGAGGATGGGCAGGCCGGGCACAGGCGCAGCCATCTCAACCACATCTCCCATCAAGGATAGTGCTTGCGCTGCGTCGTCCAACGTCTGGCGTTGCTCGGTTCGTACCCTAGCGAGCTCGCACAACTCGTCGCAGAACGGCTCCTCGTAACTTTCGTGTGCGTTGTCGTTGAACGCCCTACCAAAGGCCGCCGTCACAGCACCATTCGCAAACATCGGTGCGCCTGACGCGCTGTCGTAGCCCGCGAGGTGTTTTTCCTCGACGAGATCGGTGCTTGCGAGCGATCGAACGAAGACGCGCTCTCCCCAGGGCGAGATTTTTTCC
>Ga0187892_10012473_pt1 | contig 10085 bp, 10 predicted proteins | sample MA1701073metaG_FD_139345 | JGI IMG/M metagenome (GOLD analysis project Ga0187892, IMG submission 139345) | Bio-ooze microbial communities from a basaltic lava cave in the Kipuka Kanohina Cave System on the Island of Hawaii, USA - MA170107-3 metaG ...
CCGTTCTGCGGCACCTGCGACCGGTCCCGGATCACCGCGGACGGGACCTGGTACACCTGCCTGTATGGTGAGAAGGGGGTCGACCTCCGCGAGCCACTGCGTTTGGGACATTCGGACGAGGCCATCGCTGAGATCATCACATCGACCTGGCGGGAACGGAGTGATCGCGGGGCGGAGGCGCGCCTGGCGATGCCCGACCGGGGGGTGCTTTATCAGGTGGAGGGGCTGCGGCAGGATCCCCGGCGGGAAATGCACACCCGGGGAGGCTGAGGGCCCCCCAGCATGCTGCACATCGCTCTGATCTGTCCCCGCATCCCACCGAACACCGGCAACATCGCCCGGCTCTGCGCCGCGACGGATTCCAGCCTTCACCTCATCGAACCGCTGGGGTTCTCGGTGGACGACGCGGCGCTTCGCCGGGCGGGCCTCGATTACTGGGACGCGGTCGATCTCTGGATTCATCCCGGGTGGCGCGACTTCCGGGATGCCATCACCCGGGATCGCTGTCTGTATTTCTCGGCGCGGGCCGAGCGCGACCTCGGCGAGGCACCGTTCCGGACCAACAGCGTGTTGGTGTTCGGGAACGAAACCGACGGGATGCCGGACCGGATCCTGGAGAAGCACCCGGAGCAGTGCTTTACGATCCCGATGCAGAGCGGGAAGGTGCGCAGCTTGAACCTTGCTACCGCCGCCGGAATCGTGTTGTACGAGGCCTTGCGGCACCTCGGCAGCGAAGCCGCCGCGGCGCGGGCCGCCGAGTTGGCCGGCGAAGATGCCCCGCCTCCGCCAGCCCGCGGGAGCCCATCTCGGCGGCCCCGCCGAACGGCGGGGAAACGCCGCCGGTCACCTCCAACTCTCTGAATCAACGATGCTCAACAAGATCACCGTCGTAGGGGCTGGCAACGTGGGCGCGACCGCCGCCCAACGTCTTGCGGAGAAGAACCTCGCCCGCAGTGTGATCCTGGTGGACGTGGTGGAGGGCGTTCCGCAGGGGAAGGGCCTCGATCAGTGGCAAACCGGCCCCATCGAGGGGTTCGACACGCGGGTCATCGGTACCAACGACTACGAAGCAGCTCAGGGGAGCGACCTGTTCGTCGTCACGGCCGGGATCGCCCGGAAGCCCGGCATGAGTCGCGACGACCTGGTCAAGACCAACGCCGGCATCGTGCAGTCGGTCGGAAATGACATTGCGAGAGTCGCCCCGAAGTCCATCGTGATCGTCGTGTCCAACCCGCTGGATGTGATGTGCTACGTGGCCATGAAGGCCACCGGGTTCTCGCGGGAGAGGGTGTTCGGGATGGCAGGTGTGCTCGATACGGCGCGGTATCGGACCTTCCTGAGCGAGGCGCTGCAGGTGTCGGTCGAAGACATCCAGGCCATGGTGCTTGGGGGCCACGGCGACACGATGGTTCCCCTGGTTTCCTACACGACCGTCTCAGGAATCCCGGTCACGCAGCTCCTGCCGAAAGATCAGCTCGATGCGATCGTCACCCGCACCCGCAACGGCGGGGCTGAAATCGTCGCGCACCTCAAGACGGGGTCGGCGTACTACGCGCCCAGCGCGGCGGCCGTGCAGATGGTCGAGGCGATCGTCCTGGACCGCAAGCGGGTGTTCCCCTGCGCGGCGTGGCTCCAGGGCGAGTATGGGCTGCGAGACGTCTACTGCGGGGTTCCCTGCAAGCTGGGACGAGGCGGCCTCGAGCAGATCATCGAGGTACAGCTCACCGAGCAGGAGCGGAAGGACCTTCACGCTTCGGCGGAGTCGGTGCGGGGTGTGCAGGCGGGGTTGTAGGGCGGCTACTGGCTATTGGCTACTGGCTATTGGCTTTGAGCCTGGCTCGCTCATAGCGATCTCGGAACTGCGGATCCGCCCGGCGCCACGCTGATTCCACGGCTCGCAGTGCGCCCGCGTCGATGGGTTCGTGAGTAAGTTCTCTCACCGGTCTCATCGAACGCGACTCCAGCCCAGAACGCAGTGAACCGCCGACGCTTCTTCGCCATGCTTGGGGCCGCCGGACTCGGGCGGCACTCGATCTCGGGCCTTGTGACGACGGCGGGTCGCCAGCTCCCGCTGGTGCTCCGCGGCGGGAGGTTCTACCGGAACGGACGGTGGGAGACCGGGAACATCGGGATCGACGCCACGGGACGGCTGCGTTTCGGCGATGATCTCGTTGCCGGCGAAGGGTTCGATGTCTCCGCAAAAGTCGTGAGCGCGGGTCTGATCGACGTCCTCGCCGACAACGGTACCAATACCGCCCGCAGCATTCCGGTTTTCGAGAAATACAAACTCACGGACGGCGTCACGACTGCTTTGCAGATGCACGGCGGGACCGCCGATGCCGCCGCGTTCTATCGCGGGCAGGCGGCGCTGCCCCACGCGATCAACTACGGCGCTTCCACCTTCGTCATGGCGATCCGGACCCGGTTCTCCGACCTCGCCGAGCGACGGCGGCAGGTCGAGCGCAACCTCGATGAAGGCAGTCTGGGTGTGTCGCACAGCCTGGAGTATCAACCCGCTCCCTTCGCCGAGCTGCTGGAATACGCCAGGCTGGCCAGGCGCTACGACCGGCCGGTGTTCCTGCACCTGCGCTACTCATCGATCGAGCAGGAGCTCGAGGGAGTCGACGAGGCCATCGCACTGGCCCGAGCCAGCGGCGCACGGGTCCACATCGATCACCTGCACTCGACAGGCGGCACCTTCCGGATGGAGGCTGCGCTGGAGCGAATCCGTGCGGGCATTGCATCCGGACTCGAGATCACGACGTGCGTGTATCCCTATTCCTATTGGGCGACGTACCTCTCCTCCCGGCGATTCAGCCCGGGCTGGCAGCAGCGCTACCGTCTCACCTATGAGGACCTTCGAGTGGTCGGGTCGGACGAGCGGGTGACTGAGCGCAGCTTTGCCCGGCATCGAGCAGCGGGAACCCTGGTGGCCGTGCCCGAAGGGGCGATGCCGTTCCCCCGGACGATCGACCTTGCGCTGGAGCAGCCGTTCTGCCTCATCGGCTCCGACGGAGGAATCCAGCGAGAGCCGCGGGCCAACGCCCACCCCCGAGGGGCAGGCTGCTTCGCGACCGCGCTTCGCTACGCACTCGATCGCGGTAGGCCGGTCGAGTGGATGCTGGAGAAGATGACCCTGCTGCCGCAGCGGGTTATGCGGCCGGTCCTCCAGGGGCGCGGTGTGCTGGAAGAAGGAGCGATCGCCGATCTGGTCGTGATGGATCCTGCCCGAGTCCGTGGCAACGCGACGGTCGAGAATCCCAATCAGGTTTCCTCAGGGGTTGATCTGGTGCTCGTGCGGGGGCGCTTCGCCTGGCGGGGTGGCCGGCTGACTGAGCGGGCCGGGGTCGCCATCCGTTCCGGTTAGAGCCGGGGCAGCGTTACCCCCTTCTGGGCCTGGTATTTCCCCTTCTTGTCGGCGTAGCTTGTTTCACACACGTCGTGATCGTCGGCTTCAAAAAACAGCACCTGGCAAATCCCCTCGTTGGCGTAGATCCGGGCGGGCAGGGGAGTGGTATTGCTGATCTCCAGGGTCACGTGCCCTTCCCACTCCGGCTCGAAGGGCGTCACGTTGGTGATAATGCCGCACCGCGCATAGGTGGATTTCCCGACGCAAATCGTAAGCACGTTTCGAGGAATTCGGAAATACTCTACGGAGCGGGCGAGGGCGAAGCTGTTGGGCGGCACCACGCACACCTCGCCATCGAACTCCACGAAGCTCTTGGCATCAAAGTCCTTCGGATCCACGATCACGGACAACGCGTTTGTGAAGATCTTGAACTCCGGCGCGACCCGCATGTCGTAGCCGTAGGAGGACACCCCATAGGAAATCACCTTGCGGCCGAGGGCGTCGGTTTCCCGGACTTGTGAGTCGACAAAGGGCTCGATCATCCGCTGCTCGAGCGCCATCCGTCTGATCCAGCGATCGCTCTTGATGGACATGGGGACATAAGGTTACCTAACTCCATCTCCTACCGAAAGTTGCCGCCTTGTGAAGGGTTGAACTTGGGTCTTTGCGCGGTTACAATAGGGGCGTTCGGAATGGTCGCCGGCTGACTTCTACTACCTCGAGATGCTCCAGCCTTACGTTCCGCTCCTCGTCCTGATCGGGTTTGTCGTCGCGAACGCCGTATTGATCCTCGGCGTTTCCCACCTGTTTTCGTCGTACCGGCGCACGCCGGCCAAGATCGCCCCCTATGAGTCCGGAATCCCGGTGCTGGGCGACGCTCGGGAGCGGTTCTCCGTCAAGTTCTATCTGGTGGCCATGCTGTTCATCGTGTTCGACATCGAAACGGTGTTCATGATTCCGTGGGCGGTCGCGTTCCGCCAGCTCAGCGACATGAGCGGCCTGTTGCTGATCGAAATGTTCGTCTTCGTCCTGATCCTCGGCGTGGGCTACGTGTACATCTGGAAGCGGGGAGGGCTGGAATGGAACTGAACCGCGCCCCCGAAGCCGCTGAAGTGGCCGGGGTTTCCCCCAACTACATCACGACGAGGCTCGATGCCCTGGTCAACTGGGGCCGGTCCAACTCGCTGTGGCCGATGCCCTTCGGGACAGCGTGTTGTGCGATCGAGTTCATGGCGACGGCGGCGGGGCGATTCGACCTGGCCCGGTTCGGCATGGAACGGATGAGCTTTTCGCCCCGCCAAGCGGACGTGTTCATCTGCGCGGGCCGCCTGCCGTTCAAGCTCGCACCCATCCTGCGCCGGGTGTGGGACCAGATGCCACAGCCGAAGTGGTGCATCAGCATGGGTGCGTGTGCCTCGAGCGGGGGAATCTTCGACACGTACACGATGGTGCAGGGGATCGACACGATCGTCCCGGTGGACGTCTACGTGCCCGGCTGTCCGCCCCGGCCCGAAGGTCTCCTGTACGGGATCATGCTGCTCCAGAAGAAGATCAAGGGAGAATCGCTGGCCGATCCCACCCTCCGGCAGGAGTACCTGCTCGACGAGCGAGGGTTCTATCTGCCACCCGAGAAGGTCGACGAGATTTCCGAACCCTTCGGCAACTCGGTCCATCAGACGAGGTCGGCGTGAGGCCGCCCATTCTCCGGGAGTTGACCTCGTGCGGTGATTCAATCGTCGAGGTCGCGGCGGGTTCCGCCCACGCGCTCCTGCAGTGGCTGCGCGACACCCCGGGCCAGGAGTTCAACTATCTGGTGGACGTCACTGCGGTGGACTATCGCGATCCGGAACGCCCACTCGAGGTCGTGTACCAGCTTCGGTCGCTGCACCGCCGGGTGGACCTCCGCGTCAAGGTTCCTCTCGACAAGCGCGCGACGCTGGCCGTGGATTCGGTCTGCGATCTCTGGAAGGGAGCCAACTGGCTCGAACGGGAGGTCTTCGACATGTTCGGGGTGACCTTCCGGGGTCATCCGGATCTCCGCCGAATTCTGATGTGGGAGACCTACGCCGAGGGGCACCCCTTGCGGAAGGATTTCCCGCTGCGGGGGCATTTCACCCGCGCCGAGCAAACGCGTCAGGCCCTGGCTGCCAATCCCGAAGCCCATTACTCGCTGGAAGAGCTGAGCCTTGCGGAGGCGTACGACGAGCTGCCCGAGGATGTCCGGCAGCGGCTGGCCAAGGGCCAGCGCGGGTTCGTGCGATGACGACGCGCACGGTGGAATGGACCCTCGCTACACCGGCCGCCGACCCGTCGGGCCGCCCGGTCCGGGTCCCGCTGGGTGCGCCCGGCCCCGCCGATTTCGGCGATGAGGCCGAGCGGATGCTGATCAACCTGGGGCCTCAGCATCCCGCCACCCACGGCGTGTTGCGGCTGGTGCTCGAGCTGGAAGGCGAGCGGGTGGTGCGCTGCATTCCACATGTGGGGTACCTGCATTCCGGCTTCGAGAAGCTGGGGGAGTACCGGCACTACAACCAGATCATCCCCCTCACCGATCGCACCGATTACCTCTCGCCCATGGCGAACAACGTCGCCCTGGCCTTGGCCGCTGAGAAACTGATGGGGATCACCATCACCGAGCGGTGCATGGTGCTGCGGGTGATCGCCTGTGAGCTGTCTCGGATCATCTCGCACCTGGTCTGGATGGGCACGACGGCCATTGATCTCGGTGCGTACACGCCGTTCCTCTGGACCTTCTACGAGCGGGAGCGGGTCTACAACCTCCAGGAGGCGTGGACCGGGGCGCGGCTCACGCCGAGTGTTTCCCGGGTTGGCGGGATGATGGCGGATGTGCCCGCGGAGTGGACCGAGCAGCTTCGCGCCTTCTGCCACGCCTTCCCCAAAACGCTGGACGAGGTGAACGCGATGTTCACCAGGAACGCGATTTGGTGCGGCCGGACGCAGGGCGTCGGCGCCATCGGGGCGGAGGAGGCGATCAACTATTCGCTCTCCGGTCCGATGCTGCGCGCGAGTGGCGTCGCCTATGACGTCCGGAAGGACGCCCCCTACCTCGGCTACGACAGTTACGATTTCGATGTCCCGATTGGCGAGCACGGTGATGTATACGACCGATACCGAATCCGCCTCGAGGAGATGTATCAATCGACCCGGATTCTCACCCAGGCGCTCGACCGCCTGGTCCGGCTCGAGGGCGCCCCGGTCAACGTGTCGGACCCGCGGGTGATCCTGCCGCCCAAATCCCGCGCGATGAGCGACATGGAAGCCATGATCTTCCACTTCAAGCAGGTGATGGAAGGTGTCCCGGCGCCCCCGGGCGAAGCCTACCTCGGGGTCGAGAACCCGAAGGGTGAGCTGGGCACGTACTTTGTCGCCGACGGAACCGCCAAGCCGGTCCGCTGGCGGATTCGGCCGCCCTCATTCATCAACCTGTCGGCCCTGCCACGACTCTGTGAAGGAGCCCTGCTCTCCGACGTGATCGCGATCAATGCCAGCGTGGACATCGTGATGGGAGAGATCGACCGATGAACCATCACGCCACCGGTCATCCGGAGGAAACCGCGCACCAGCGGGTTTTCGCCGGGAACGCCAGGGAACGACTCGAAGCCCTCTTTCCCAAGTATCCCACCAAGCAGGCCTGCCTCCTGCCGGCGCTCTGGATCGTCCAGGAGGAGCGGGGCTGGATCTCCCCTGCGGCCATGGCGGAAGTCGGCGAGGTGCTGGGTCTCACACCGGCGTACGTGCGCGGTGTGGTGACGTTCTACACGATGTACCACACCCATCCCGTCGGGCGGCATTTCATCCAGGTCTGTACCACGTCGCCTTGCCATCTCTGTGGCTCCGACGACGTGATGAAGGCCCTGCTGCGGGAGACCGGGTGCCAGGAACCGGGTGCCACGAGCGCGGATGGGCGGTTTACGGTGCAGGAAGTCGAATGTCTCGGGGCCTGCGGCTTCGCCACCCCGATTCTGATCGACAACGATTTCATCGAATCCGTCACACCGGACAAGGTCCCGGGGATTCTGGCGAGGTACCCGTAAATGGGTTATCCCCATCCTCCTCATCCGAAGGAGACAGTGGTGTTGTCCCAGTACTTCGGGGACGCCGCTGCACGGACCTACGCGGGGTGGACCGAACGAGGCGGCTACGAAGGACTGCGCAAGGCGCTGGGCATGTCTCCCGAGGCCGTAATCGAGGAGGTCAAGGCGTCCGGGCTGCGGGGGCGGGGCGGGGCAGGGTTCCCGACCGGACTCAAGTGGAGCTTCATGCCGAAGGGAGACGGCAAGCCGCACTACCTCTGCTGTAACGCGGATGAGTCCGAGCCGGGCACGTTCAAGGACCGCGAGATCATGCGCTGGACGCCGCACGCCCTGATCGAGGGCTGCGCCATCGCCTGCCACGCGATCGGCGCGGAGGTCTGCTACATCTACGTCCGAGGCGAGTTCACCGATCCGCTCGCGGTGATGGAGCAAGCGGTCGCGGAGGCCTACGCCACTGGCGCCCTGGGCGCCAATGCACTCGGATCCGGAAAGCGGATCGACATGGTGCTGCACCGCGGAGCCGGGGCATACATCTGTGGGGAAGAGACCGCCCTGATGAACTCCCTCGAGGGCAAGCGGGGGAATCCGAGGATCAAGCCGCCGTTTCCCGCCGCGTCGGGCCTGTTCGGCATGCCGACCACCATCAACAACGTGGAGACCCTCGCTGCAGTACCGCACATCCTGACCCGCGGCGCTGCGTGGTACAAGGGACTTTGTCTGTCCAACCCCAAGAGCACCGGCACGAAGCTGTTCTCGGTCTGCGGTCATGTGCTCAAACCCGGGAACTTCGAAATCACGATGGGTTTCCCGATGAAGGACCTGATTTACGAGCTGGCCGGCGGACTTCGCCCGGGCCGAACCCTCAAGGCGGTGATTCCGGGCGGCTCGTCGGTCCCGATCATGAACCGGGAGGAGGCGGAGTCGGCGCTGTGCGACTACGAAGGAATCGTCGAGCGGGGTTCGATGCTGGGCTCGGCCGGCTTCATCGTGATGGACGACTCGACCGACATCGTGTACGAGGTGTACCGGCTGGCCAAGTTTTATGCCCACGAGAGTTGTGCCCAATGCACCCAGTGCCGCGAGGGCACCGCCTGGACGACCCGAATCCTGGAACGGCTCCTCAACGGTGAAGGGAAAGCGGAAGACCTCGATCTGCTGCTCGAGCTATCGGAACAGATGACCGGCAAGACGATTTGCGTGCTGTCGGACAGTTGCGCGGCGCCGATCGTGAGCGGGATCCAGAAGTTCCCCGGAGAATTTCGGGCGTACCTCGAGCGCAAGGGCCGGTCACGCAGTCCCCAGTCCCCAGTCCCCAGTCCCCAGTAACATGCTCGTGAACCTGACCATCGACGATATCCCGGTGAGCGTGCCGGCCGGCACCACGCTCATCGAGGCCGCCAAACAGGCCGGCGTGCTGGTTCCGCACTATTGCTACCACCCCTCGCTGCCGTCGCCGGCGCTCTGCCGGATGTGTCTGGTGGAGGTGGAGAAGGCGCCGAAGCTCATGCCGGCGTGTGTGACGGCCGTGGCAGAAGGCCAGGTGGTCAAGGTGCACAGCAAGAGCGCCGAACAAGCCCGTCAGTCGGTGCTGGAATTCCTCCTGATCAATCATCCGCTCGACTGTCCGATCTGCGATCAATCGGGCGAGTGCGAGCTTCAGGACTACGTGTTCCAGGAGGGCCGAGGCGAAACGCGCTACGGTGAGTATCCCAAGCGATTCAATCCGGTCGAGGACTTCGGGCCGGATGTGCTCTACGTGCCGAACCGCTGCATTCTGTGCACCCGGTGTGTGCGCTTCATGGAGGATGTGGCACACACCCCCGTGCTCAACGTGTCGGAGCGAGGCGATCGGGCCTACATCGGCATCGATCCCGGTGAGCGGCTCGATCATCCATGGTCTGGCAACGTGGTCGACCTGTGCCCGGTCGGGTCGTTGATCTCGAAGGATTTCCTCCACAAGGCGCGGGCCTGGGACCTGGACAAGACCGCGAGCGTCTGTCCCGGCTGCACCCAGGGCTGCAACATCATGATCGATACCCGGGACGGGGTCGTGGTGCGGTTGCGCCCCCGCGCGAACCTCGAGGTGAATCATCACTTCATGTGTGACGTGGGCCGGGCGGATTACCGCTGGATGAACCGGGGGGACCGGCCTGAAGTGCCCTTGGTCCGAGACCAGGGGCGGTTGCAGCCCTCCGCGTGGGACGCGGCGATCGAGCGGCTGGCCGCTCTCGCCAGGGAACCCGGCCGAGTGGTGGTCCTGGCCTCCGGCCGTGCCTCGCTCGAGTCTCTGGGATGGATCCAGCGGCTCCTCGAGGATCGTGACGTCACCGCGGCGGTCAGGGTCCCTCTCGGCGATGAAGCGGCCCTTCCCGGGATACCGAACCTGGCCCTGCGAAAAGAACGGATTCCCAATCTCGAAGGTGCCCGGCTGGCCGGCCTTGCGGCCCCCTGGAGCGAGGCGCTGGCCCGGGTGGAGGGTGCCGCGCTGGTGGTGGTCCTCGATGTCGTGCTCGACGAGACCGAGGCGGCCCGGGTTCGAAAGGCCGGCGCCGTGGCGGTGCTCGCCTCGGTCGAGAGCGACCAGCTGCCCGGCGCCGTGCTCGTCCTTCCGGTTACCGCGATGCCGGAAGAAAACGGGACCTATGTGAATCGGGACGGTCGGGTGCAGCGGTATCACCAGG
>Ga0187892_10012475_pt1 | contig 10085 bp, 11 predicted proteins | sample MA1701073metaG_FD_139345 | JGI IMG/M metagenome (GOLD analysis project Ga0187892, IMG submission 139345) | Bio-ooze microbial communities from a basaltic lava cave in the Kipuka Kanohina Cave System on the Island of Hawaii, USA - MA170107-3 metaG ...
AATATTTGATTCGGTCAACAGCTTTTACAGCCTGTTCAAGCTGCAGGAAAAATCGCTTGGCGGCCTCAACCACCTGCTGTCCGTTCTGCTGATGCTCATTGTCCGGCGCGGTGTGGACTGCCGAGTGCCGGTTCTTGCTACGACTATGCTGCGGTACAGACATCTGGCAGGATGGATTCAGTCGCCAACCAGCCGGCGCCTCTTGCAGAACAAGAGTGAGGTGAAGCTAAAGGTTGACTGGCAGAAACCTCAGGCATCATTAGTCCTGACGGTCATGGGACATGAATCGATTCCTGAGGGCAGCGAAATGGTCTATGAAAACACCGCTGTGCTTACAACTTGACACTTATCAGCATGAATCCGATGAGAAGTGCGATCCCTATCGCCCCAAAACCGGATATCATGAGGGCGCGCTGTGCTCTTAAGTTCAGCGACTTGCCTGACTCGTAGAGCATGAAGGCCCCTCCCATTCCGATGAAAAGTAAGAGCGTGACTACTATTGTTTCGCCGGTCGTCTGCACGGTACGCGTGGGCACAATGAAAGCCCTGATGCCTTTCCCTTCGATCAGAGAGTTAATCAGACCGGAAGCGAGTGTAAAGAACACCGCAAGGTAAGCAACGGCGACTAGACCGGCGACCTTTGAAGTTGTAGTAAGCATAAACGCGTCGTTGGAAGGCTTTAAAATCCCATCTATAAATAAACCTTCCATGACTCGACGGGACAGGTGCGCCGCCTGCCATCGAAAAAATCTTGTAGGCAAGTACTGCCATCATCACGCGCGGGCGCTCCAGAGCATCAAGGATCACCACAGAGCATGGTCCAAAGCGCACGGCAAGATCTCTTGGCCCGAATTTCTGTACAGGATTTCAGAAATGGACGAAACAGGCAAGTGGGTGATAGAAGTGATAGAAGTCGAAAGGCTGTCATGATCCGCAAAGTGTCAATGATGCCACTATGAAACTACCGGAAGATAATACCAGATTGCCTATATCCCTGCACGGTCATCGCAAGTTCACGGCAAAGGAGCAACTTCAGACGGAATCCCATGAGCAGTCCTACCTCATGGGAGAACTGGAGTCGCTGGGGCTGACCAGCATAAGATTGAACGAATTCAACAGCAACGCGGAGCTAAAGACGCTGGTCATCGCGATAAAAGAGGACTTCATCGCTGAATACCGCAAGTCGATGACCGGCACTGTCGCATAGCTGCCCTTAGGCGAACTCTAGGACTGTGGTCAGGGTCCCGCGCTCAAGAGACTGTATCAGGTCTTCGAGAATGATTACCATCTCTTTTTTGCTGACGATGCCAGACTCTACGCTCCTCTCTATCATGTGGCCAATAAGGTGTTCCAGGACGTCCCTGTTATCGCCACCGGCATAATTATCCATGCAGTATGAATGGACAGAGGTTGCTTTAGCCATCGGCGTGTAATTTTCTGTACATATTCTTGATGTTAGGGAACCCGGGTTACATACGACTTCAGCGGACCAGCGAAAAAAAGGCAACTGGAGCCACAGAGGCTCACGAGTGTTGCAGCGAGGGAATTGTTGCCGGCACTATTACATGTCCATGCCGCCCATTCCACCCATTCCGCCCATGCCTCCCATTCCGCCTGGAGGAGCGGGTGGACCGCCGCCTGACTTGCTTGATGCGATCACGTCGTCGATCCTGAGGATCATTGACGCAGCCTCTGTCGCTGACTTGATTATCTGTTCCTTGACGGAAAGTGGTTCCACAATATCCAGCTTGGACATGTCGGTGATCTTGCCGTTTCTTGCGTCAACTCCTGTCCATTTGCTCCCCTTGCTCTGCTTTGAGCGAAGCTCTGTCAAAGTGTCTATGGGATCCATGCCCGCGTTCTCCGCCAATGACAGTGGTATGACCTCAAGCGCTTCCGCAAATTTCTCTGCCGCCAGCTGCTCCCTCCCCGAAAGAGACTTTGACCATTCCATCAATTTTGCAGCCGCATACGCTTCTGGGGCCCCGCCGCCAGCGACTATTGCCGGCTTTTCCAGAACGTCCTTTGATACCATGAGGGCATCATGGACCGAACGTTCTGCTTCGTCCACTACACGTTGCGACCCGCCTCTGATAAGAATAGTCACAGACTTGGGGTGCTTGCAGCCTTCAACAAAGACCCACTTGTCGGTCTCCACCTTTCGCTCTTCGACTAGATCTGCCGATCCAAGGTCCTTTGCTGTCAGGTCGTCAAGGTTGTTGACTATCCTGCCTCCTGTGGCGCGGGCCATCTTGGTCATGTCGCTTTCCTTCACTCTTCTAACCGTCAGGACATTTGCCTTGGCGAGGTAGTGCTGCGCAACATCATCGATGCCCTTCTGGCAGACCACTACATTAGCACCGCTTCCAACAATCTTGTCCACCATGGATTTTAGCATCCTGTTCTCCTCTTCAAGGAACATCTTCATCTGATCCGGAGAGCTGATGTTTATCTTGGCATCAAACTCTGTCTTTTCAATTTCCAGTGCCGAGTTTATCAGGGCGATCTTGGCCTTTTCTATCTTCTTTGGCATGCCGCCATGCACCACTTCCTTGTCAAGTACTATTCCCTTGATCAGTTCGGTGTCGCGTATCGAGCCACCCGCCTTCTTTTCCACCTTGATGTCATCGATGTCTAGCTTGAAACCCGAGTCTGCCTTTTCCGCAACCGCAAGCGCCGCGGTCACCACGATATCGGACAGTTCGTCTGCATCCCTTGACACGAGTTTTGTTTGCATTGATGTTTTTGCTATCCTGACGAGCTCTGTCTTTTCATTGCCCGCCACCTTTTGCGCGATGCTGTTTAGCACTTCGATCGCCTTTGTGGCGCTCTTTCTATACCCGTCAACGATTATCGTGGGGTGGACATCCTTGTTTATCAGCTCCTCTGCCTTGTCGATGAGGGCTCCCGCAAGGACGACTACAGAAGTAGTCCCGTCGCCGACCTCGTTGTCAGTAGCCTTGCTGATCTCGACCATCATCTTTGCCGCCGGGTGCTGTACGTCTATTTCCTTTAGAATCGTTGCGCCGTCATTTGTTATGGTTACGTCGCCAAGCGAGTCTACGAGCATCTTGTCCATGCCCCTCGGTCCGAGTGAACTTCTCACAATGTCCGCGATGAGCTTTGCAGCCGTTATGTTGTTCTTTTGGGCGTCGCGACCCTTTGTCTGTGAAGCCCCTTCCTTCAGAATTAATACTGGAACGCCTCCAGCCGAGCCTTGTTGTATTGACACTTTCTCACATACCTCCTAAAATCGCAAAAATAGTTGGCATTTGCGACATATTTTAAATTTACTAACTACTGCTTTTCCAGCCTTATTCTCGCTATGCCATTGAGATAGTGTATATACTTGACTACCGGGTTGACGGCACTCTCGGGCATCTTGGCAACAAGCTCGTACTTCTTTGCTCCGTGAGCCGTTATCCTTACCTGGCGGCCTTCCGTCTCGTACGTTGCGCTGATGTCTGAAGCGTTGGCCACGCCGCGTATTTCTGCAATGACCTCATAATAGTCAGGACCTTCGATGACTTCTGGGATGACGGGAGAAACGTCCTCTATCCTTGGCCTTTCCTTCCTCCCCATGGGGTTTCTGAACGAAGGCTTGACCGTGCTAGCTGCTCCCTGCTGTGCCCCGTTGTACTTTAGTGAATCAGGCAGGGCTCTCCATGCAAGCCCCGCCGCGGCTCCGGCGACAAAGCCTCCAATGTGGGCAAGGTAAGCCACGCTATCTTGCGCAAGTGGGTTGAGGAGGCCAAGGACAGTGAAAAAGATCTGCATGACAAACCAGAACGGGATGTAGATCAGAACGGGTATCCTGACAAAGTAGATAAAGAAAACCGCTATCGCCGTGAGAACTCTTGCCCTTGGGTACATTACAAGATAGGCTCCCAGTACGCCGGAAATTGCCCCCGACGCGCCAACTGCAGGAATTTCGCCTCCCCCGGTGGAGACCGCGAAAACGCTGTGCGCAAGTGCCGCGACCGCGCCCCAGGCAAGGTATATCGCCAGGAACTTTAGCCTGCCGAACCTGTCCTCGATGTTGTCTCCGAATACGAAAAGAAATACCATGTTTCCGATAATGTGTGGTATGCTTCCATGCATGAACATCGAGGTGACGATGGTTGGCGCGCTGTTGGGGAAATCATCAAAGAGCCTGTTTGGCACGGTGCCGTAGGTAAGGAACATCTCCACTACCGCCTCTTCATTGGAGAACAGGCCAGTCGTGATCACCTGCCAGATGAAAACAATTGCATTGATCCCTATCATCCCATAGGTGAGCCACGGTCTGCCATGCATTCGCTCCGTATCGTCATGGAGTGGAAACATTCTTTCAGGTTCGACCTGTAAAATGCATTAGAAGAATTAAGTCTTTGCGCTAAAAGCCGAACGGATTTCTGTTGGGCATGTCGCCTCCCCTTTCGCGGTGCGCCTTTTTCACGTGGCGCTGCATCCTTTCCTTTTCATCAAAAACCATGTCGCAGTGCTCGCACTTGTACACCTTGGAGACTCCTGCGTCATCGGATTTTCTGCCAAAGAGGCCCAACACGTAGACTTTGCAGCCCCGGCTTGATTAAAGTTGCGATCCTCGCTCTTATCTGATTTGTTGTCACAATTTTATACCATACTAATCTTATATCTCGATCTCTTCGAGGATTCTCGAGTAGACCCGTGATTGCAGACATCTCTAGCATTGACCAATCGCAGCTGGGCATGGTTTCTGGTCCCGATGAACGCCAGCTCGGCGGGCATTGCAACTATCATCCCGGTATACTTGCTGGCCCTCGGCGGCCAGGTTAGAGAAGTCGCCATCGCCGTCTTTCTTTCAAACCTTGCCATGACGCTAGGTGCGATATTCTGGGGCAAGCTTATAGACGTAATGCACTGGAGGAGCACAATCATTGTTATTTGCTCCGGGGCAATTGCGGCCGCGGCAGCGTCGGTATATTTCGTGTCAAGCATTCCTGCGCTGTTGGTCCTGTCCGGCGTTGTCGGGTTCTTTAGCGTCGGTCCGGTCCCTGTTACCAACCTGCTTGTCATGGAAAAGTCAGGAAAAGAAGACTGGTTCAAAACTTTCAACTGGACATCACTTATCGGCTCCGTCGGGCTTGTCATCGCGATGCTGGCTGGGTACATCTGGTTAATGGAGTTTGACGGGAGGTCGTATGCCATAGTTTGCGCCGCTATCGCGATTTCATCTCTCGTACTTGCGATGGTGTTCATCAAGGATCCCCCGGCTACTCTTGACCGAAGGGCGATGGTCAAGTGGCCGGCCCTATTCTACCGGCTCAGGCATATGCCGGTAATGTTTCTCAGGCCCGCGTCTGACCTTTCGGTAGCCAGCCTACGCAAGTGCGTGTCAAGGAAGGAATTTCTGTTCTTCGCCGGTACCGGACTTTTCTTTCTATCCGGAAGCCTCATGTACACGGCGTACATCCCTTTTCTAAAAGACAACGGGGTCACCGATTCAGAGGTGTTCCTAGCCTACACTGTGCTGCACGTGTCAAAAGTTCTCTTTCTGCCCTTCAACCACAGAATAGTTGCCAGAGGAGGCGAGGAGGTAATGGGCAGGATGGCATACATCCCCCGGGTCGCAGGAATCGTTCTTGCCGTCGCGGCTGCGTCCCTCGTAGCGGGAAACCACGCATCTGTCCTGATGATATCTCTTTTCGCATTCGTGGCTGCCGAGATTGGCTTTACCATCTGGAGCACCACCACCACCGCCTCGTTGTTAAGGATAATACCGGGCGGCCATGAAGGAAGCATTCTTGGGATAAATAGCGCCATCGTGGGGGCTGGCCTCCTGATAGGTTCGATAGCTGCGGGCGAAGTGTCTGGGTCATACGGATACGGAGTCACCTTCTCACTGGCCATAGCATTCGCCATAGCGTCCTTTGTGTTGGTCAGCAGGTTTTTCAGAAAGACAAAATTGATAGTAAAAGTCGCCGCGTAGCTATTCCATGACTATCATCGTCAGGGTCGACTTGACGCCGTTAAGTTTTCGCAGCTTCCAGGTTATGGTCTCTTTGACTTTTTCCATCGTATCTGCTTCGACCTGCGCGACAATGTCATATACGCCGTAAACCTGGTAGACTTCTTTGACGCTTTCCAGTTTTTTCAAGTCGTTAACAAGAGAATCTTCACTTCCAAGCTCTGCATTCATCAAGACGAAGGCTTTTGGCATTGAATTCTTTATCATGGCTGGCGTATAAAAATATGATCTATACTTCGTGCTTTAGCTTGCTTTCATCAAAAACCTCTGCCCTTTCCCACTGGTAGTTAAACAGGTCGGAACACCAATCCAGAAACTCCATGTCTTCCCCATAGAACATTACGTTGAGATCAGGCTCTCCCTTCATGTCCGGGAGCACTACGCACCCCTGCTTTTCGTTAAAGATTGTCATGACCCTGACTTCGGGCATCATCCTGCGTTCGACAAGTCCCTTCGAGATGAAATTGCGCCACCCTATCTTTTGCAGGAGCACCGTCCGGCCTTTCGGGACCACCGCGTTGCTCGCAAAGATGTACGAGAATTTCACCCCGTGCTCGATCCGAGCGGTCACCGTTTCAATGACGTCTAGCGGAACCTGCGACATTATCTCCTTGATGTACTTGTCCGATTCTGTGTAGAGGTTCTTCCACCGCTGAAGTATGGCCATCACTCCATGAACCGGTTCGCATTTTCTGAACGCCCCGATTCTCTGGATGAATTTCAGTGGCAGGTCGCCTAGGCTGTGATCCATAAAGAAATCCCTGTTGGCGTAGAGATAATCGTAGCTGGGAACAATCGCGACAACAACCTTGCCGTAGGGTGTCAAGGCCAGATCGCCTTCCTTGCCCTTTGAAACCATGCCGGATCCAATGAGCCGGGTCATGTTTCTGTGCGCTTCTTGCATTGTGGCTTCGAGCTCTGATGCGAGCTGCGACAGCCTGCAGGGTTTCTCGTTGAGTTTTGAGAGCATCGAGAGGCGAAGATCGCCGGCAAGTTCGAAGAATAAAGAGCCAACGCCTTGATTGGGCTCTCGGTCCGACATCCTCGTTTCAGTAAAGAATTTACGTGTTTAAAAACATGTCAAGCATGAGCCAGAGCGCTACGGTAGCAAGGATTATAATTTGGCTCTCCGCTGGTCTGATTGTATGGGTGAAAAGAAGACGATCTCTGCCCTTGTCAGCGGCGGAGAAGCCAACGCTGGTCCCCCTCTGGGTCCGGCGTTAGGACCTATGGGCGTAAACGTATTGCAAGTCGTAAATACCATTAACGAAAAGACAAAGGATTTTCCGGGGATGAAGGTTCCTGTCAAGGTCGAGGTGGACAGCGAAACCAAAAAGTTCACAATAGAAGTTGGCATTCCCCCTACGGCGGCGCTAGTCGCCAAAGAGGCGGGCATTCCGAAAGGTTCGGGCACTGCCGGCACAAACTATGCAGGCGACCTTACGATGGCTGGCGCTGTAAAGATAGCCAAGATGAAGATCGACGGCTCATATGCCTTTGATATCAGGGGTGCCGTCAAGGAAGTAATCGGCTCCTGCGTAAGCATGGGCGTAAAGGTCGAAGGCAAGCCTGCCAAGGAGGTCTTTGCAGAAATTGCCGCAGGCAAGTACGATGACCTAATGAAGTAACTTTGCCCCACTTAAGCAACGAAATCGTAATAACCGAGATCAAGCTCCTATAACAGTAGCGTATTACATGCTTCGTACTGTTATAGCGCTTATCATCATATCGCTGATATCTGCTTCAGTGACAGTCGCGCCTGCGTATTCGCTTTCCATTAGCGAATCGGGCCCTCTGACAACCTACCTGAAGAAGGCAAACCCCTTCCTTCAGGCCTCTGATCAGGTCATCAGTGTAAACGGCTTTCCGGTTGACAGGAGCTCGATAGGGCAGGATTTCGGAGTTTTAGACTTTGGAACTATGGAATACAACGGCAATCCATCGAGGACGCTCGTCTACGGTTCAGGAAACGTCGCTGCCCTTTCCAACAGCGCACACTTCATCGGGTTTGGCGGTGGAAGAGCAGGTGAGCCGCTCCTGGGTGTCGCCGTCTCACAGTCGCCACTTCCCTCGAACCTGGGATTTTCATACTCGGCTGATTCTCCAGTGCAACTTGACCAGTTGCCGTCCGCCGGAAATCCTTCTACTGCCAGCATTACCGGGAGACTTTCTGGATCTTCTATAATAGGCTCGGACATTGTTGCCGAAAAGTACAACATTACAGGTGATGGTGTCAAGGTCGCAATAGTCGACACCGGAACCGACTTTGGAAATCCCGACATGATGAAGTCGCTCGCAAGGGACGAAAAAGGGATCCCGATAATGCTGGATGCTGACGGGCAGGGTATTGTTCTTACTAACGCGACGTACATCGCAAAAATAGACGAAGTGAGCCACAAGATGCTCGATGCAGGGTATACTCCAAAGTCAGAACTCCCGGAAGGCATGACATCATGGGTGTATCTCAATGACACTGGAGCGGTATACCTGCGGACGTCACATGGCAAAATCCCTGTGTACAACACCCTCTATCCGTACCTGGGCACTCCGGTAGTAAACGCCACGGCAACTGTTGACTGGAAAATAGGAGAGAGCCCGACTGACTATATCCGATCGCAAAGCGGCATCTATAGATTCGGTGTTATCTACCAGGTGCAGCAGCATTTTGGCACGATAACTTTTGGATTGGTTCCCGTACTTGTGGTTGATTCTGACAAGGCAGGCGTCTACGATACGATTATTCCAGACATGTACAGCGCCTGGTACTTTTTTACGCGTAACGAGCTTGCCAGGATTGGCGGAGAAGCGGTGGAGCATCTTTATCCAGCTCCATCCTTTGATTTTACTGACGACGAGCCAATAAGGATCGGCGGAGGAAACGAGTTTCTCGTTTACGATTATGACAAGGACGGTTTTCCTGATTTCAGCGCAGGCACAGTCGGTGCTAGAGTGGTTGATGTCTGGCAGGTCATAGACAACAAGACAAAGCCTCTGCTTGGTGATGAGACCGGGTATGGAGGAATAGTGGTTGCAAATCTGCTCGAGCCCCTCGATCCCGGCGGAAAGTATTTTGGTGTCATGTACGATCTGGCTGGGCACGGAACGAGCACGGCTGCTACGGTTGCGTCATCCGGCACGCGGCAGTACGAAATATATGATAACAGCACTACGTATCATCTTGCCGGGATAGCCCCGGGTTCAAAGATAATCCCTGTCAAGTCTCTCTGGATGGGCGATTCCCTGTACGCCTGGCTGTACGCCGCGGGATTCGACCTTAACAGCACCGACGGCAGGTGGAGATATACCGGTGACCACAAGGCAGATGTGATAAGCAACAGCTGGGGCGTTGCTCCGTTCCCCCTCCTCCAGTATGGTCCGGGATATGACATACTCTCAGTCCTGTCTTCGCTCCTTGTCGTCCCGGAGCTCCTAGCGGACGGATACCCCGGAACGATATTGATAAACAGCGTTGGGAACAATGGCCTGGGCTATGGCAGCGTGGGGTCTCCTAATACCTCTCCTCTGTCAATATCTGTAGGTGCTACCACGAACAACGTTCACATTGGCTACAATGGATTCGAAAACGTAACCCGCTTTGGAAACTCGTCTGCACCGTACGACGAAATTTCGGATTTTTCCAGCAGAGGTCCGGGACTTTTTGGCGATCCAAAGCCTGAATTGATGGCCGTTGGATCATACGCGTTTACGCCGACAATAGTGAACCTGAAGAATGTGAAGGCGACACCTGACGACTCTAACACGGCCGGCGCCTTTGCCCTTTTCGGGGGCACCAGCATGGCGGCTCCGATGGTGGCAGGAGTAGCTGCTCTCGTAATAGAAGACATGAAGACGCGAGGCGAACATGTTGACCCGTTCAAGGTCAAGACTATACTGATGTCTTCTGCAAAGGATCTAAAGAACGATCCATTCGTACAGGGATCTGGGAGGGTCGATGCGCTGGCAGCGATCGACCTATCAAGGGGTGATCGCAGGATGCTAGCCGCATATACGAATGATACCGCGGCAAACATACTGTCAGTAATGTCTCAGGCTATCTATTCATACAACAACACGCTTGGAATAATCGACGGCGCGC
>Ga0187892_10012476_pt1 | contig 10085 bp, 9 predicted proteins | sample MA1701073metaG_FD_139345 | JGI IMG/M metagenome (GOLD analysis project Ga0187892, IMG submission 139345) | Bio-ooze microbial communities from a basaltic lava cave in the Kipuka Kanohina Cave System on the Island of Hawaii, USA - MA170107-3 metaG ...
CGACGGTGGAAATAGCGTGCCGATAGCCCGGATGACCGTCCGATTATCGTGTTGACCGTCCCGTTCCTGGTCTCTAAGAGTCACCGCCGAACTCCAACCACTCTCGGGGTCGGATCGCGTTATGGCTCGAAGTCGCAAGCCTTCCGGCCGCATGGCCAGTATGGGGCATCCCAACCCGATCGATGTGCATGTCGGCGGTCGGGTCCGGCTCCGCCGCACGTTGCTCGGGATGAGCCAGGAGAAGCTGGCCGAGGCCATTGGACTCACCTTCCAGCAGGTGCAGAAGTACGAGCGCGGAGCCAATCGCATCGGCTCGAGCCGGCTCTTCGATTTGGCGCGCGTGCTCGACGTTCCCGTGTCATACTTTTTCGAGGACATGTCGTCGACCGTCGCCGCGAAGACGCCAAGTCGGATGCGTGGCTTTGCCGAAACCCGCCCGGAGCCGTTCGAGCCCGATCCGATGGCGCGTCGAGAAACGCTCGAGCTCGTGCGTGCATACTATCGCATCACGGATCCGCAGGTGCGGCGACGCGTGTTCGAGTTGGCGAAGACACTTGGCAGGACACGACGAGCCAACGCCTGACCGAGCGGCAGCATTGTCGCCATGGCCACTCCGCAACGACCAAGGAAGGATCGACGCGTGCCACGAAGCAGCTACCTCTTCACCAGCGAATCGGTGTCGGAAGGTCACCCGGACAAGGTTTGCGATCGCGTATCGGATGCCATCGTCGACGCCTACCTCACCGCGGACCCTTACTCGCGGGTTGCGGTCGAGACGATGGCGACCACGAATCGGATCTTTCTCGCGGGTGAAACTCGCGGTCCAGCGTCCGTGACGAACGAGCTTCTCGAGAGCGTCGTGCGCCATGCCATCAAGGACATCGGCTACGAACAGCCGGGCTTCCATTGGCAGAAGGCGAGGATCGAAATCTTCATTCATCCGCAATCGCCCGATATCGCCCAGGGGGTCGACGCAAAGGGCAACAAGGATGAAGGCGCCGGCGATCAAGGCATCATGTTCGGCTATGCCTGCCGGGAGACCGAGCATTTTATGCCGGCCCCCATCTACTATGCGCACAACATCCTCCGATCTCTGTCTGAGGCACGTCACTCCGGAGCCGAACCGGGGCTCGGGCCCGACGCCAAAAGCCAGGTCACCCTGCTCTACGAGAACGGCATGCCCGTGCGAGCCACGTCGGTGGTCGTGTCCACGCAGCACAGCCCGAATCTCGATCAGGAAGCGGTGCGCGAGATCGTGCGGCCGCACGTGGTGAACACGCTGCCGGCTGGCTGGATGTGCCCGGAGGACGAGTTCTACGTGAACCCGACCGGGCGATTCGTCGTCGGTGGTCCCGATGGGGATGCGGGCCTGACCGGCCGCAAGATCATCGTCGACACCTATGGCGGTGCGGCGCCCCACGGCGGTGGTGCATTTTCGGGCAAGGATCCGACCAAGGTCGATCGCTCAGCCGCCTATGCGGCGCGCTATCTGGCCAAGAATGTCGTTGCGGCCGGACTTGCCGAACGCTGCACGATTCAGTTGTCCTATGCCATCGGCGTCGCCAAGCCGCTTTCGGTCTATGTTGAAACGCACGGCACCGGCACGGTCGGCGAGGAGCGCCTGGTCAAGGTGCTGGGCGATCTCGTTGACCTGAGTCCGCGCGGCATCCGCGAGCATCTCGGCCTGAATCGGCCGATCTACGCCCGGACCGCTGCTTACGGCCACTTCGGGCGGGCGGTCGACGCCGACGGCGGATTCTCCTGGGAGCGCGTCGATCTCGTCGATCGGCTGCGGTCGGCACTGCACTAGGGCATCGGCTGCGCTGTCGTTCGATGGCCGGAGCAGCGGAATGCCGTCGGCCAGACTGGCACGGTCGACGGCACGGCCGGCGGCTGACATCGCACCGTCAGAACCTCCTCGCCCAACTTCTCCCTCGCCTGCGGGTTTCCCCGCCACTCGAGGCCGACACGATCGATCCCATGGCGCTCTTTCCGCACCGCCCAAGCGCGGTGTGGCTGGAGATCGGCTTTGGCAACGGCGAGCATTTGGCTGAGCAGGCTCGCCGCCATCCCGAGGTCGGCTTCATCGGTTCGGAGGTGTTCGTTAACGGGATCGCCGCGCTGCTCCGCCATATCGAACGGCTCGGACTTACGAATGTTCGAATCTTCGATGACGACGCCCGTCTCCTGCTGACGAGCCTGCCTGAAGCCTCCATCACCCGGGCGTTCCTGCTGTTCCCGGATCCATGGCCCAAGGCGCGACATGCCAAACGGCGCTTCGTCGGGCCGGCCAATCTCGCGATCCTGGCGAACCTGCTCGCCGACAGCGCCGAACTTCGGATCGCCACGGACGACCCTGGGTATACCCGTTGGACGCTCCAACATCTGAGCGATCGGGCTGAGTTTTCTTGGCTTGCAAGGAGGCCGTCGGATTGGCGCGATCCACCGGCCGACTGGGTTGAGACCCGCTATCAGCGCAAGGCCGTCGCCGCCGGTCGACGGCCCATTTTTCTTCGTTTTGAGCGACGATCGCGGCGCCCGATCCCAGAAAATCCTTGCGAATGAGCTTTCCTTGCCTATATTAGCCGTCGTTAAGATCGTCCGATCGTTGGATGATAGAATGACAAAAATAAGGTGGGCCAACAGCCCGCCTTTTTTGTTATCCCCGGCATCGCCGGGGGTGAATGTACGAGTAGAGGATAGATTGGGTTTGGACAGGGCGGCAGCCGTCGAGCGGTTGATCGCTCCGTCGCTGGCTGCGACGGGGTACGAGATCGTGCGCGTGCTCTTCATGGGGCACCACCGGCCGGTCCTCCAGATCATGATCGAACGAACTGACCGCTCGCCGCTCTCGGTCGAGGAATGCGCACGAGTCAGCCGTAGCGTCTCGGCATTGCTTGATGTCGAGGAACTGGTCGCCGGCTCCTATACGCTCGAAGTGAGCTCGCCTGGGATCGATCGGCCGCTGACGCGGCCGGAGCACTTCGCCAGATTTGCCGGCTTCGAGGCGAAGCTGGAGACGCGGACGGCCGTCGATGGCCGGAAGCGCTTCCGGGGACGCCTGATGGGGATCGAAGGCGATCGCGTCCGTTTGGCGACGCCTGAAGGTGAATTGGCGCTGGCTTTGACCGATCTGCAGCGAGCGAAGCTCGTCCTGACCGACGAGCTCATCGCCGCGGCGGCCGGCCCAGCGCATTGAGGATGCACAAAGAGGTTCCGATGGATACGACCATTGCCGTTCCCCGACTCGAGCTGCTGCAGGTGGCTGACGCCGTCGCTCGCGAAAAGGGCATCGAGCGCGACGAGGTCTTGGAGGCGATGGAGCAAGCCATACAGAAGGCGGGCCGCTCCAAGTACGGCCATGAGCACGATATCCGCGCCAAGATCGACCGCAAGACCGGCGAGATTCGGTTGATGCGGTTCCGCGAGATCGTCGAGACCGTGGAAAACGAGGCGACGCAGCTGACGCTCGCGCAAGGGCAGCGCCTGAATCCGGAGATCAAGCAGGGCGAATTCATCATCGACGAACTACCGCCGATCGATTTCGGCCGCATCGCCGCGCAGACCGCCAAGCAGGTCATCGTCCAGAAGGTGCGCGAAGCCGAACGCAAGCGGCAATTCGACGAATACAAGGGGCGCAAGAGCGAGATCGTGAACGGCTTGGTCAAGCGGGTCGAGTTCGGCAACGTCACGGTCGACCTTGGCCGGGCCGAAGCGATGCTCCGCCGCGACGAGCTGTTGCCGCGCGAAACCTTCCGTAACGGCGACCGCGTGCGCGCTCTCATCTACGACGTCCGTGAGGAGGCGCGTGGACCGCAGATATTCCTGTCGCGAACCCATCCGGATTTCATGGCCAAGCTGTTTGCGCAAGAGGTGCCGGAAATCTACGACGGCATCATTGAAATCAAGGCGGTTGCACGCGATCCCGGCAGCCGCGCGAAAATCGCCGTCATCTCGAATGACAGCGGCATCGACCCGGTCGGCGCCTGCGTGGGCATGCGCGGCAGCCGCGTTCAGGCCGTCGTCGGCGAACTGCAGGGCGAGAAGATCGACATCATCCCCTGGTCAAACGATCCGGCGACGTTTGTCGTCAACGCGCTGGCGCCGGCGGAAGTGTCGAAGGTGGTGCTCGACGAGGAAAATCGACGCATCGAAGTCGTCGTCCCGGAAACCCAGCTGAGCCTCGCAATCGGCCGGCGGGGACAGAATGTCCGGCTGGCATCGATGCTGACCGGCTGGAACATCGACATCCTGACGGAAGACGAAGAGTCCGAGCGGCGCACCGAAGAGATGCGTTCACGCTCGCAGATGTTCATCGACGCGCTCGATGTCGATGACGTGATCGCGCATCTCCTGGTGACTGAGGGGTTCACCAACATCGAGGAGGTTGCATTCGTTCCGGTCGAAGAGCTGGCGAGCATCGAGGGCTTTGACGAAGATGTCGCGGGGGAGTTGCGCGAGCGGGCGCGTGTCTTCCTGCAGGAGCAGAACGAGAAGCTTTCGGCGCGCCGCCGCGAACTGGGAGTCGACGACTCGCTGGCGACGATCGAAGGATTGACGCCAGCGATGCTGGTCACATTGGGTGAGCACGGCGTGAAGACGCTGGACGATCTTGCAGACCTGTCGAGCGACGAGCTCGTCGACCCTCAGGATGGTATCTTGCGCGGATCGGGTCTAAGCACGGCCGACGCCAATGCCGTCATCATGGCTGCGCGGGCCCATTGGTTCACGGACCCGGGCGGCTCGCCCGCCGAGCCAAAGCCGGCTCAGTGAGCGGTACAGGCACGGTTTTTAGGACATTGATTGCGATGGATCGACTGGACGCGATGGAAACGGCAGAGTCCACCGACGATCTGGCGGCCGAGTTGTCGTCGGGGCCGTTGCGGCGCTGCATCGTCACGCGCGAGGTCCTGCCGAAGGACGCGCTGATCCGATTCGTGATCGGACCGGGGGGAGAGATCGTTCCGGATGTGCAGGGGAGGCTGCCGGGGCGCGGGCTGTGGGTGAAGTCGGATAGGGCAGCGCTGACATCCGCCATTGGCAAGAAGCAGTTCGCCAAGGCCGCGCGCCGCTCCGCCGACGTGCCTTCGGACCTGCTCGAACGGACCGTGCGTCTCCTGCGACAGCGCTGCCTCGATCATCTCGGTCTCGCGCGGCGGGCCGGGCAAGTGGTGTGCGGTTTCGAGAAGGTGCGCGATGCGCTCCGGGCCGGACGGGTCGGCGTCCTCGTTGCTGCCAGTGACGGTGCAGCAGACGGTCGCGGCAAGCTGAAGATGATGGCTGGCGACCTGCCGACGCTAGCGCAGCTCACCGCGGTCGAGCTCTCCGCCGCGCTCGGGCGCGAAAACGTCGTCCACGCCGCGCTGGCGCCAGGACGGTTCGCGGAGCGGCTTCTTGTCGACGCTGCCCGGCTTTCGGGCTTGGATACGGATACGATGGGCTGAACGGACGGAAGGCCAATGACGAGCACAAGCGAAGAAGAATCCAAGAAGCCCTTGAAGCTCTCGCGGCCCGGGCGGCTGGAGCTGAAGAAGACCGTGGACGCGGGTCAGGTGCGACAGAGCTTTCCGCACGGCCGGTCGAAGACGGTTGCGGTCGAAGTCAAGCGCAAGCGAACCTTTGCGCCGGGTGCTGGCGGCCGCATGACCGAGGTAACGGCCGACGCGGCCCTTGGCGAGCTCGCCGCGCACGAGGATCTCGGCCCAGAAGAGCGGGCAGCACTGCATCACCTGACCGCGGGCGAGCGTGCGGCACGCCTGCGGGCGCTCGAGGACGCGAAACGCGACGAAGAGCAGCGGCGGGCATTGGACGCCGAACTGCAAAAGCAAGCTGAGGAGGAGGCGCGGCGCCAGCAAGAAGAGGAGGCGCGGCGCAGAGAAGAAGAGGAAAGCGCCAAGATCGAGGCCGAGGCTCGAGCGAAGCTGACCGAGGCTGCTCCCGCCGATGCCGTCGAGCAACCGACTGACGCTGCCGCCGCTGCCGCGAAGCCCTCCGCTGCCGTATCGGCGCGGCCCGGGAAGGTAGCGGCGAAGGCGGTCGAGGACATTGCCGCGGCGGAGGATGAGGAGGAAGCTCCGGCGAGGGCCAAGCGCCCCGGCGGCAAGCTCTCGACGGCAAAGCCGGTCGCAGCCGTGCGGCGTGGCGAGCCCCGCCGGCGCGCCGGCAAGATTACGATCGTGCAAGCGCTCGACGACAGCAACGAAGAGCGGATTCGCAGTCTTGCGTCCGTCCGGCGAGCACGGGAGAAGGAGAAGCAGCGGGCGCAGGTCCTGCGAACAGAGGGCCAGAAAGTGATCCGCGACGTCATCGTTCCCGAGACGATTACCGTGCAGGAATTGGCCAATCGCATGGCCGAACGCGGCGCCGATGTGATCAAGGCGCTGATGAAGATGGGCGTGATGGCCACCATCAATCAACCGCTCGACGCGGACACCGCTGAACTGGTCGCCACGGAGTTTGGGCACCGCGTGCGGCGCGTCGCCGCAGCCGATATCGAGATCGGCCTCGATGCCCAGGACGACGATCCTGCAACGCTCAAACCGCGCGCTCCGATCGTGACCGTGATGGGTCATGTCGATCACGGCAAGACGTCGCTGCTCGATGCCCTCCGGCATACCGATGTTGCGGCTCACGAGGCCGGCGGCATCACCCAACATATCGGTGCCTATCAGGTGGTGCGCTCGTCCGGCCAACGGATCACGTTCATCGACACACCAGGCCATGCGGCATTCACGGAAATGCGCGCACGGGGCGCAAATCTGACGGATATCGTCATTCTCGTCGTGGCCGCCGATGACGGCATGATGCAGCAGACCATCGAGGCGGTTCATCACGCCAAAGCGGCGCAGGTGCCGATCATCGTCGCGATCAACAAGATCGACAAGCCGGATGCCAAGCCTCAGCGCATTCGGCAGGAATTGCTGCAGCATGGGCTCGTGCCGGAGGAGCTCGGCGGCGAGGTGCAGACCGTCGAAGTATCGGCCAAGGAGAGGACCAATCTCGACAAGCTGGAAGAAGCGATCCTGCTGCAGGCAGAAATTCAGGAGCTCAAAGCCAATCCTGAACGGCCGGCGACCGGTACGGTGATTGAGGCCCGCCTGGAACGGGGCCGGGGCGCTGTCGCCACGCTGCTCGTCCAACGCGGCACCATCCGTGTCGGCGACATCTTCGTGGCCGGCACAGAATGGGGGCGCGTTCGCGCCTTGATCACGGATCGCAGCGAGAACGTGGGCGATGCGGGACCGTCGATGCCGATCGAAGTTCTCGGCCTTCAGGGCACGCCGCTTCCGGGCGAGCAGTTCGTCGTGGTCGAGAATGAGAACCGGGCCCGTCAGATTACGGAATTCCGCCGTCAGAAACAGCGTGAGGCCCAGGCCAAGATCTCTGCGCGTGGGTCGCTTGAGCAGATGTTCTCCAAGATCGCCGCCGGCGAGAGCAAGGAGCTGCCCATTGTCGTCAAGTCCGACGTGCAGGGATCGCTCGAAGCCATTACCGGCAGCCTGACGAAGCTCAGCGGCGAAGAGGTCGCTGTGCGGGTGCTGCATGCCGCGGTCGGTGGTATCAACGAGTCTGACGTGACGCTTGCGCGTGCGTCGAACGCCATGATCATCGGCTTCAATGTCCGCGCGAACCCGCAGGCGCGCGAGATGGCGCGTCGTGACGGAGTCGACATCCGCTACTATTCGATCATCTACAACGTGATCGATGACATCTCGGCCGCACTCAAGGGCATGCTCGCACCGATTCTGCGCGAGCGTTTCCTCGGCAACGCCCAGATCCGCGAGGTCTTCAACATCAGCAAGGTCGGCAAGGTGGCCGGGTGCATGGTGACGGAGGGCGTGGTCAAGCGGGGTGCCAAGGTCCGCCTGCTGCGCGACGATGTCGTCATTCACGAGGGCAGCCTGAAGACGCTGAAGCGCTTCAAGGATGAGGTCCGCGAGGTCAAGGAGGGCTACGAGTGCGGCATGGCCTTCGAGAACTACGACAACATCGAGGCCGGTGACGTGATCGAGTGTTTCGAAATGGAGCAGGTAGCCGCGGGATAGGACGACCGTTGCGACGATCGCGACCTGTTCGGAGTCATCGCACGGGGTCATGCATCGCGGTTGGTCCGACCCGAATCGTCAACCGTCGGCGGTCAGTCTTAGCGAGAACGGTTCTGCAGATGAGGAAGCAGGCGGGCAGAGGCCCAAGCCAGCGGCAGCTTCGCGTCGGCGAAGAGGTGCGGCACGCCCTTGTGCGGATCCTGGCCCGGGGCGATCTTCGCGATCCGGAGTTGGTTGGCGTTCAGGTCACGGTCACGAGGGTCGATGTCAGCCCGGACCTGCGCAACGCCAGTGCCTACGTGACTCCGTTTGGCGGAGGACAGGCCGATACGCTGGCGGCGGCACTGAATCGAGCCGCCGGCTATTTTCGTGGCCAGCTCGCGCATGACTTGAAGCTTCGCTACGCCCCCGGGATCCGCTTCGAAATCGACCGCAGTTTTGATGATGCCAGTCGCATCGACCGTTTGCTGCACGATCCGCGCGTCGCTCGCGATCTGGCGGACGGGGATGGGAAGGAAGGCGACACCCGCGATGCCGATGACGGCGGCACCTGACCGACCTCGACGGGGTCTCCCGATTCACGGCTGGTTGGTCATCGACAAACCGTCGAATGTCAGTTCGGCTCAAGTCGTCGGTGTGGTGCGTCGTGCAATGGGCGCGGCCAAGGCTGGTCACGCCGGCACGCTCGATCCGCTGGCGACCGGCGTCCTTCCGATCGCGCTCGGGGAAGCGACCAAGACGGTGCCGTATATGATGGACGGCATGAAGACCTATCGCTTCACTGTTCGATGGGGCAAAGCGACGTCGACGGATGACGCCGAAGGCGAAGTCATCGCGACCGGGCCAAGTCGCCCGATGCCCGATCAGATTGCCGCCGCGGTGGTGCACATGACGGGCCAAATCGAGCAGGTGCCGCCGGCCTACTCCGCCGTCCATGTTGCCGGCAAACGGGCCTACGCGCTCGCGCGTGCCGGCCGCCCGCCGGACCTGGCCCCCCGTCCGGTCGTGATTCACCGCTTGACGCTGGTTGAATGCCGAGACGACGACCACGCCGTGTTCGATGTCGCGTGCGGCAAGGGCACCTACATCCGAAGCCTTGCCCGGGACCTGGCTGTCGCCTTGGGAACCTTCGGTCATGTATCGTCGTTGCGTCGGACGGCGGTCGGCCCGTTCCGGGAAAGCCACGCGATTCCGCTGGAAACTCTCCGATCTCTGGGGCATAGTCCGGCCGCCTTCGGGCACCTTTTGCCGGTTGAGACGGTGCTGGACGACATCCCGGCTCTGGACTTGACCGATACCGAGGCGAACCGCCTGCGTCGCGGCCAGCTGGTCGGGCTCGTCGACCGGTTGGATCTGGGGCGCATCGGCCATCTCGAAAGCGGCTGCATCGTGTGGGCCAGGGCCGGTGGCAAGCCGGTGGCCCTTGCGCGTTTCGAGGCCGGTGGCCTTCGTCCGGTAAGGGTATTGAACCTCTAGAGAGTGAAAGGATTGACGATGTCGATCACGGCGGAACGCAAACAGGCCGTCATTAAGGAATATGCGACGAACCCCAACGACACGGGCTCACCGGAGGTTCAGGTCGCCGTTCTCAGCGAGCGGATCAACAACCTGACAGAGCATCTGAAGGGCCACGAAAAGGATTTTCATTCGCGGCGAGGCCTGCTCGTCATGGTCGGGCAGAGGCGTCGCCTGCTCGACTATCTCAGGAACAAGGACGATGCCCGCTACCAGGAGCTGATTCAGCGTCTTGGCCTGCGCCGCTAACTTGAATACGGATGGCACTGCAGGACTGGCCGGGCTGATACTCAGCCGAGCCGGAGGCGTGCCGCATTTTGTGTTGAAGCGATCACGATCCGGCCGGCGTGATCGTCTGCAGTGCCGGGCCGACGCAAGCGGCGGACAGCGGCTGCCGGGGGCATGGTCTCGCCGACCGTCTCCGGAAGCATCCGCTCCAGGAATATCGGCGGGCGTATGCCCGCCGCCGCTTGCGCGGGTCCGGCCTCATCGAACCGGCCGTTACCCGAAAGGACTCAATGAAGA
>Ga0187892_10012477_pt1 | contig 10083 bp, 7 predicted proteins | sample MA1701073metaG_FD_139345 | JGI IMG/M metagenome (GOLD analysis project Ga0187892, IMG submission 139345) | Bio-ooze microbial communities from a basaltic lava cave in the Kipuka Kanohina Cave System on the Island of Hawaii, USA - MA170107-3 metaG ...
CCCGTTGATTTTCTGCAGGCATTCCTGAAAAAGTGAGCCTGTGATCACAGGTTACAGGGGACAGGGAACAGGTGATAGACGGGAGAACACACCCCATCCCCTATAACCTGTTCCCTGTCCCCTGTAACCTGTTTGCTGCTTTCATCTGGAGTTGCTATGAACGAAATCCATGACACGAAATCCTTGCGAATCGACTATCGCCATCTGGCGTTCTTCTTTCTCGGCGCCGTGTGCGTTTGTGCGGTTTTTTTCACATTGGGATTTGTCGTCGGCCGGGCTCAGGCTTTTGAGACGGCTCTGAAGGATCAGGAAGATCTCAAGAGCACCGCCAATGGCGCCATCAGTGCCCCTCCTGCTCCAAGCAGCGCTCTCTCCGTGTCTGGAAAAGAGGAACCTCCGGTCGCGACTAAGCCTGCTGACAAGGCTGAAGACGCAATCCATCGGTCGCCTGGTGTTGATTATCGAAAGGATTTGGATTTCTACGCTGCCGTCAAGGAACAAAAGGTGGATCAGAACTTTCATCCGGAATCTCCAAAACCAAACAAGGCTGCGGCTTCAGGAAAGAAGTGGCCGGTGGAGTCAGGGAGTCGAAGTGCATCCGCTTCGGCACGAAACGGCGGCAGCCGGGCCGGACTGGTGAGCCTTCAGGTAGCGGCCTTGAAGAGTTCTGCCGAGGCTGATCGCCTGGCCAAGACGCTCCGGTCCAAAGGCTATCCCGTTTTCATCGTGAACCCAGTGAAGGAAGATCCAAGTAGACTGATTCGGGTTCAGGTCGGCCCCTACACGAGTGCCGCCGAAGCGGCCAAGGTTAAGACACGGTTGGGCACGGAAGGATATACAGCGATTAGCAAGCGTTAGCCGGGCTGGAACTGAGTCACAAATCGCGAAACGAGTTAAGGAGAAATAATGGCGGCGCAAAACACCTTTGACATTGTTTCAAAGATCGAAATGCAGGAAGTAGACAACGCTATTAATCAGGCAATGAAAGAAGTTGTGGCGCGCTTCGATTTCAAGGGAAGCAAGAGCAAGATTCATCTGGAAGGCAAAGATAAACTGATCTTGATCTCGGACGATGATTTCAAACTGAAGAGCCTGAACGACATCTTCCAGCAAAAGCTCGTCAAGCGGGGGATCTCGCTTAAGAGCCTGAGCTACAAGAAGGCGGTGCCTTCGGCCGCTAGCACCGTGCGCCAGGAAGTGGACTTGCAGCAGGGAATTGCCACGGAAAAAGCCAAGGAGGTTGTGAAGATCATCAAAGATTCAAAGCTCAAAGTACAGGCTTCGATCAATGGAGACTTTGTTCGGGTCAGCGGCAAGGATCGCGACACGCTGCAGGAAGTGATCAAGTTGCTCAAGTCCCGCGAGTTTGACTTCGACATGCAATTTACGAACTACCGCACGCAGTGAGTCATCCGAAGATCGACGATAGAGGATGGAGGATTGATGATTGAGGATAGCGACGTATGTGTCTCATTAGGTGCTAATGGCATTGGCAATCTTCTATCCTCCATCTTCTATCTTCGATCGTCTATCCTCGATTCCACGCATGACCCTTGGTGACGGCTGTCAATCATCTTCGTTGCAGCACCAGACACACCCTGTGACCCCCCAACAAATTTTTAATCTGGTTAAAGACGAGCTTCAGGAAGTAGAGCGGGAATTCGCGCGGCAAAGCGAATCTCCGGTTCGCACCATTTCAGACATTGGAAAGTACCTCCAAGAGGGCGGCGGGAAGCGGATTCGCCCATGCCTGTTGCTGCTTTGCACGCGATTGTGCGGCCGCGCGGATGAAGCAGCGATCAAGCTGGCAGCAGTGGTCGAATTCATTCACGCAGCCACGTTGGTGCATGACGACATTATCGATGGAGCGGAAACCCGGCGTGGACGTCCGGCGGTCAATCGAAAATGGGGCAATCAAGTCACTGTACTGGCAGGCGACTGGCTGTACATGCAGTCGTTTGCAGTGGCCCTGCAGCAGCGCAACTTTCAGATTCTGGACATTCTCATCGACCTCACCCAGCGCATGGTGGAAGGCGAACTCATTCAGTTGACGTTCAACGGTAACCGCCGCGTTACCGAAACTGAGGTGCTGGATATTGCCCGAAGGAAAACAGCCTATCTATTCTCTGGCTGTGCGCGGATTGGCGGCGTTTTGGGAAATGCCAGTTCAGAGCAGCAAGCGGCATTGGCGCAGTACGGGTTGTCGGCAGGTTTGGCTTTTCAGACGGTGGATGACATTCTGGACTTCAGCTCTAACTCCAAGGTCCTTGGCAAACCCGTGGTCAGCGATCTGAAAGAAGGGAAGGTTACGTTGCCGCTTGTTTATGCCATGGAGCAATGCACCCCGGCGGAAGCCCGCCTAATCGAAACAGTGCTGCGGGAGCGGGAGTTCAAAACAGTTTCTCAGAAGAAAATTCTTTCTCTGGTGGACAAGTATCAGACGGTGGAGAAAGCTCGAAGTTTGGCCCGCCGCTTTGCCGCCGAAGCCCATTCCGCATTGCAGCTCTTTCCAAAGTCTCCGTTCAAAGAAGCATTAGAAGCTATCCCGCAGTTCATTCTGGATCGGGAAAAGTAACGAAGAGCGATTTCGGTCGGGTTTCGTAAACGACGCTTCTGCCTTTGTCTGTCATTCCCGCGAAAGAACGTCACCCCGGCGGATAGTAAGCCGGGAAAGCCGGGGCGGGAATCTACGTTTCTTGGAGTACCGAAGCCACCCTGGGATTGCGGACGTCCCGTCCGCAATCGTGGCCGAAGGCCACTGCAGCGGCCTTTGGCCGCTCTGGGGCGGGACGAGACGGCCGCGCTGCCAGGGTAGCTTCGTCAAACACACGCTTCGTGTCAAGTCGGTATGTTCCGCCAACGATGCTTGTCCCTGGGTCGGAAGCGTCTTTTGGACTGCGGCGGCAAGCGAAGCGCGACGTCGCTTTGGATCGGATGGTAAGGCAGGAAACCTCATCGAGAGCCCTTGTTCGGGAACGGCGCCAAAGCGCCGTCGCCGCGTGGGACCGCCGTCCCTCGCTCTGCCGGCGCAGTGCAAATACAGGCCGGATTGCGCATCGAAAATGTCCAACCTCCAGATTCCCGCGAACGGGAATCCAGCCTTCGCTTTGGAAACTCCTGGATTCCCGCTTTCGCGGGAATGACGCGGAGGCTAAGGGCTTCTATTGCTGCCTGCCATACCCATCGCCGGAGCGGCGAAGCTGTCAAGAAATGACGAGAGCCGGCGGTTGCCAGAAATTCCCCCTTAGGAAAGGGGAGCTGTCAAAGAATTCGGGGAGGGCGAGGCTCTTGCCGAGCCGCGTGGCTGCGAGCTCCTGATCAAGAAAGGCTCGGCGGGAGCCTCGCCCTCCCGCGACAACGATCAGCGCAATTTTTTCACAGCTTCAAGGAAGAGGATGGCGCCATTTGAGATACGATGCGCTGAGGCTCTCCCGAATTCGCAAGACAACCCGGGCGGCTACGCCGCCGCCCCCTTTGACTAAGGGGGAATCTTTTGACAGCTTCAGGGGCTGAGGCGGATTTCAGCGGCATGAATCAGCCGGCAAAGCATCGCTATACTGAAGCCAAATTAAACCGCTTGATCTCCGCTTTCTTCTCGTCCCACTCACCCAGGCCCAATGCGCCGGCTATTTCGACATGCTCTGGCTGGCGATTGAGAAAGGTGGTGTGAGCGTCCGGCTTCGATTCGGCAATCGACTTCATCCCTACCTGCTGTCGCTTCTCATCGATCACCTTCCACCCCACACGGTCTAAGGCTACTGGATCGGTCGCGAAATACATCGTCTTGTGCTCCCAAACAAACTTCGGGTTCGGAATGCCAGGCCCGCCGTGGTAGAGCGCTTTGATGCCGTCGAGGATGTGGAGAACCGTCTTCTCGCGAATCATCGGTAATGAGACAACCGCCGGAATGAAGGCTCCACAGGCGTTCAGAGTGCTGCTGGAGTGGCTTCTGGCGACGTTGTTCACCAGACCATGCGAAAGGTTCTTTAGCGCCAGCGTCACTCCGGCAGATTGGTGGTCTTTGACCACCGGCAGGTTGATCAGCTTATTCACTTCCTTGCTGAGAAACTTTGCGACATAGGAGCGCCGTGCATGCGGATTCGAGGGATCCTGGCCTGGAGTCACCAAGGCCATATCCAAATAGTGATCGGGATCATAGCCTGCGATATCCATTTGGATGTTGTCGTAGTCCTCAACGGCATGCGACCAGCGCACACCTTCGGGCAACATCTTGTCAAAGCCCGCGTTGAGGAACTGGGCCCGATAACGATCGTAGACAACGATGTCTTTGGATTTCAGCCCAGCCGCCTTGAGTCCATCCACGATCTGATGAATTACTTCAGCGCAGGAGATGACGTGGGGCTGACCGACAGGATTCACCTTGATTCCCACAACATCTCCGGGCTCTACAAAAAGTTTCCAGGCCTCGGCCCAGTTGCCTGCGCCCGTAAGCTCCGTCATTCCCTTGTGCATCATGTTTCGGATGGGTTCTGCTTGAAACTTGCTATACGCGATGCAACCCGGATGCTGAACGGCAACGACGCGCCCGCGAAAAGGGCCAGGGATGCCAAGCTTCGAAGCCAACGGCTTGGAGTAGGTCCACGAAGGCCGGAAGAGCAAGCCTGTGGTGCCCGCTGCGGCAGTTGCTAACATTTTTCTACGAGTAATCATCGGATAGTCTCCTTATCCACGAAGGACACTAAAAAACACGAAGAGCGCACTCTGGGATAGAATTGGCTCGATCCCATGATCATGATGAAGAAGAGGGAGTGAGGCATGAGTGAGCTGCTCTTCAAAGAGGAAGTTTACGGGATTGTTGGTGCTGCTATCGAAGTGCATCGCGAGTTAGGTTTTGGGTTCTTGGAACCTGTCTACCAAGAGGCGATGGCGATTGAGTTGGAGTCTCTGTCAATTCCTTTCGATGCTCAGAGGGCACTCCAAATCCTCTACAAGGGGCATCGACTCAAGAAAGAGTATGTTCCTGATTTCGTCTGTTACCAACAGATTATTGTCGAACTGAAAGCGCTCGATCATCTAACTGGCAAAGAAGAGGCTCAGGCGCTGAATTACCTCAAAGCGACGAAATTCCGAGTGGCACTTCTTCTCAATTTCGGTAGCCACGGCAAGCTGGAATGAAAGCGGCTTGTCTTGTAATCCTTCTCCGTGATCTTCGTGTCCTTCGTGGATTTGATCAGGTCAGGATGCTTTTTACGACTTCGCCATGTACATCTGTCAGCCGGAAATGCCGGCCTTGGAACTTGTAGGTCAGGCGCTTGTGGTCGATGCCCAGGCAGTGCAGCAGCGTCGCCTGCAGGTCGTGGACATGCACTGGGTCTTTCACGATGTTGTAGCAATAGTCATCGGTCTCACCCAGGCTGATGCCGGCCTTGACGCCTCCTCCGGCAAGCCAGATGGCGAAGCAGCGCGGATGATGGTCTCGGCCATAGTTGGTGTCCGTCAGTTTGCCCTGGCAATAAATGGTTCTGCCAAACTCACCACCCCACACCACCAAGGTTTCATCAAGCAGGCCTCTTTGCTTCAAATCGCGAATCAGTGCGGCTGAACCCTGATCTGTTCCCTTGCACTGCAGCGCCAAGTCGCGGGGAAGGTCGTTATGCTGATCCCAGCCGCGGTGATAGAGCTGGACAAAGCGGACGCCACGCTCTGACAGCCGGCGTGCCAGCAGGCAGTTGGCTGCGTAAGTTCCCGGCTTGCGCGAATCCGGGCCATAGAGCTCGAAGGTTGATTCCGGTTCGTCTTTCAAGTCCATTAATGACGGCACCGAGGTCTGCATGCGATAGGCCATTTCATATTGAGCGATCCGGGTCTCGATCTCAGGGTCGCCATAGGCTTCCGAGCGCATTCGATTGATCTTGCCGACCGCGTCGAGCATGTTGCGTCTTGTGGTGCGGTCAATCCCAGGGGCATCGGCAAGATAGAGCACCGGGTCGCCGGAGGCACGGAAGCGCACTCCCTGATAGCGTGAGGGCAAAAATCCGCTGCCCCAAAGCCGGGAGAACAATGGCTGGTCAATGTTGAGTGCGTTTGCCTGTGAGAGCAGCACGACGTAGGCAGGCAAGCTCTGGTTTTCGCTACCCAACCCGTAACTGACCCAGGAACCCATGCTGGGCCTGCCGGGCTGCTGGCTGCCGCTCTGGATGAAGGTGATAGCCGGGTCGTGGTTGATCGCGTCAGTATGCACCGTCTTGATGATGGCAATGTCATCGACGATCTTGGCAGTGTGGGGCAGCAACTCGCTGAGCCAAGTGGCAGACTTGCCATGCTGCTTGAAGCTGAAAATAGGTGCCGCCACTGGGAACGAGTCCTGTCCGGAGGTCATTCCAGTGATGCGCTGACCGCGCCGGATGGAATCAGGAAGCTCGGTGCCATGCAACTTCTTGAGATTGGGTTTGTAGTCAAAAAGTTCGACTTGCGAAGGAGCCCCTGACTGGTGCAGGAAGATGACCCGTTTGGCTTTGGGCGCGAAATGCGGCAGATCCGTCAGGCCACCGGTTTTGGGGTCGATGGCCGCTGTTTCTGCCAAAAGATCCTTGGGTAACAGCGAAGCCAATGCGGCGGTTCCAATACCCACGCTCGCGCGAGAAAACAACTGGCGGCGCGTCAAGATGAGCTGAAGTTCTTTTTCGAGGTTCATGGGAGTCCTTAAGAAAAGAATGACGAATGACTAAGCACGAATGACGAAGTACGAATTGCGAATGTCGAAGTTCGAATGCCATGGACCCGATCTTATCGGGCAAGGTTTCTGTGACGGCACTGACGTGACGAACTCCCAACGGGGAGACCTTTACTTGCCCGGCTTAAGCCATTCGCTTCTTCCTTCATTCGCACTTCGCACTTCGAAATTCGTACTTCGTCATTCTTTCGTGATCGTTTCGTCCAAATTCAAAATGCTGCTGGCCACCACTGTCCAGGCGGCCAGTTCACTCGGGTTGAGCTTTGCGTTGAAAGGCGACTCGCCCACACGTACTAATTCCGAGGCGGCTTGTTTGTCGCGTCGATAAAGAGCCACTTGCTTTTGCGCCAGCGAGCCGAGTAATTGAACCTCTTCCGGAGAAGGCTTTCGCCCTGTGGCCTGGCGGAAGGCGAACTGGATGCGCTTTGCGGGGTTGCCACCCGCCTCCATGAGGGTGCGCTGGGCTAAAGCACGGGCAGCTTCGACATAGGTCGGGTCGTTCATCAGGACCAGAGCCTGTAGAGGCGTGTTGGTCAAGGCGCGACGGGCGGTGCACTTCTCCCGATCCGGGGCGTCGAAAGTTGCAAGAGAAGGGGGCGGCACCGTGCGCTTCCAGAACGTGTACATGCTGCGGCGGTAAAGATCCTTTCCCTTGCTGGGCACGTATGATTGGGCCGAGAACACGTCTCCAAAAGCCATTTCTTCCCAAAGACCTTTCGGCTGGTAGGGAGAAACGCTGGGACCACCAATCTCACCGTTTAGCAAGCCGCTAGCGGCCAGAGCGTTGTCGCGAACCATTTCGGCAGGCAGGCGAAAACGGGGTCCGCGGGCGAGGAGACGATTTTCAGGGTCTCTCTCGACGAGCTCCGGCGTGACGCGAGAGGACTGCCGGTAAGCAGCCGAGGTGACAATGAGGCGCTGCATGCGTTTGATGTCCCAGCCCGTTTGGACAAACTCCGTGGCCAGCCAGTCGAGCAGCTCGGCATGGACTGGAGCCTCGCCTTGCGAACCAAAGTCTTCCGCCGTTTTCACGATCCCATGACCGAAGTACATCTGCCAATAGCGATTAACCGCGACGCGCGCGGTGAGCGGATGCGTAGGATCGCACAGCCAGCGGGCCAAACTGAGGCGGTTCGGTGGAGCGCCCGCCGGCAACGGAGGAAGGCTGGAAGGTACCCCGGGCTGGACCTTCTCGCCCAGATTGCGGTAATCGCCCCGCCCCAGGACGTGTGTTTCGCGCGCTTTCTCCATTTCCTCCATCACCATCGAGGTCGGCACAGCCTTATCTAAGGCCGCCTTTTCCTTTTTCAGTTTTGTGAGTTCGGTATATTTGCTGCGATAGGGTTCGGGTGCTTCGTAAGTAAAAAAATAATCCCTGAGCTTCTCGCGACGAGCTTTCTTCTGATTCTCACTGAACTTCTGGGTGTCCGTTGTCAAGAGAGAACGGATCGGATGATGCAGCGAAAGTTGTTCAATTTCCGCGCTGCTCAACTCACGTTGGTAAATCCGCAGATCGTCGAGATTGCCACGATAAGGATTGCCGAAAGCTTTGTTTCCGATTTCCAGTTGGCCGAAGTTCCGAATGGATCCGGTCAAATGATCCTGCAGCACCTCTACTTCAAAAGGCTGGCCATCCAGGAAGAGCCGAATTCCAGCGGCCTTGCCGGACCCGTCGTAGTTCAACACCAGGTGCTGGGGAACACCCATGCGAATGCGAGCCTTGGTCTTTACCTGGATACCTTTGAGGGAATCGTCTCGCAAGCGAGTGACAAGGCGGATGTAAAGATGAGAACCACGCTTGAGATCGCCTACCGGCACCGAACCATCGAACACCAACTCGTAACCTCCCTGACGGTACTGAAGTCTTTGAAGCAATGTCAGCTCTTGTCCTGCGCTACCGCCCTTGTTGAACCAAAAGGCCATGGAAAATGGCTGGGTTCGTTCAAAATCGCCAGCGCCGGCAAAACTCAGATGGGTTTCCCCATTGAACTCGCCACCGAGGCCAATCACGTTTGGTCCAAATGTGACAGCGCCGCGCTGCATTCTGCCGTGGCGATAGTGGCCGGAGGTATCAGACAAGTGGCCATCAAACTCGTAGTGCGCCGTCAATCCATCGGTCGGCGGCATGGTCGTGAGATTTGGCGATTCATGCCATTTCTCAACCTGCCATTTTTCAAACAGTGGATTCACTTCGGCGTCCGGAAGCGCATCTTCTCGAAGCTTGATCTCATGCTTGAGACGCTTCAACTCCACCGCCTGCTCCGCTGAAGGCAGCTGAATCGTGGGCTGCGCATTTCCCATCGTTCCATCCAGACCTTTTTCGGGGATTGTGTTAAAGAAGGCGAAGAAGCGATAGAAGTCTTTCTGCCGAATCGGATCATACTTGTGGTCATGGCAGCGGGCGCAACCCATGGTCATGGCCATCCATACCGCTGAAGTGGTTTCCACGCGATCGACCACATACTCGGTCTGATACTCCTCCGGAATCGCACCGCCTTCGAAGTTGATCATGTGATTGCGGCTGAATCCGGTGGCGAGTTTCTGTTCCGGTGTCGCGTTGGGCAGAAGGTCGCCAGCCAACTGTTCGGTAGTGAACTGATCAAACGGAAGGTTGCGGTTGAAGGCATCAATCACCCAATCGCGCCAGTGCCACATGTCGCGGTGACTGTCGATGTGATACCCGTGGGTGTCGGCGTAGCGCGACAAATCGAGCCACTGCATCGCCATGCGCTCGCCGTAGCGGGGCGAACGAAGCAGTCGGTCCACCTGCTTCTCGTAGGCATCGGGTGAGGTGTTAGAAAGAAAGGAATCCAGCTCAGCCGGTGTGGGCGGCAAACCGGTGAGATCAAAACTCAACCGCCGTAACAACGTCGTCTTGTCAGCTTCTGGCGAGGGCTTCAAACCTTCGCGTTCCAGGCGCGAAAGAACAAAGGCGTCGATTGCATTCTTGGCCCAAGCCGGGTTCTTCACCGCCGGTAAAGAAGATCGTTTCGGCGGAGAATACGCCCAATGCGTTTCCCATCGGGCACCTTCGTCGATCCACCGCCGTAACAAGTCAATCTGCTGCTGGGTCAGCTTGCGGTCTGCCGTTGGTGGCGGCATGCGCAGGCTCTCTTCCTTCGCACTAACTCGCTGGAACAGGCGACTCTCGGCTGCCTTCCCGGGGACGATGACCTGATAACCTCCGCGATCGGCAAATGTACCTTCTTTGGTATCGAGTCTCAGGCCTGCCTGCTGGGTCTGTTCATCGGGCCCGTGGCAAGTGAAACAGGTATCAGAGAGTATGGGCCGAATATCGCGATTGAAGTCTACCGGCTTGGTCGCTGGGTTCGTTTGAGCGACGGTCGCCGGCCGGTTGCCTACGAACGCGAGTAGTAATAGCAACACCA